>Ga0208901_1000103_pt1 | contig 58145 bp, 47 predicted proteins | sample AntAceMetag02UKF_FD_184764 | JGI IMG/M metagenome (GOLD analysis project Ga0208901, IMG submission 184764) | Saline lake microbial communities from Ace Lake, Antarctica - Antarctic Ace Lake Metagenome 02UKF (SPAdes) (version 2) | ecosystem: Environmental > Aquatic > Non-marine Saline and...
TTCAGTGCTTTTTTTATACTTATTTTTCTTGCTTTTTCAAGTGTTTCTGCAAAATTTATTCTTGACTTTTCTTAGTTCTAAACTAGAGTTTGTCTACCTTTTTTATAAAGCTGGTGCAGTAGTATAGAAAAGTAATTTTCTCTATAAAAATTTGCTTTTAAATCAAAAATAATTAGAATTAGTAATAGATTAATTTATATATTTTCTATATAAAAACAAAATGGAAAGATTAATAAGAGAAGACCCCGTTGATAAGAAATATGCCTTAGGCTCTATGACATCTGTAAAAGAGAGTATAATCAGAACCCATTCTCACTTGAAAGATACTGGAACTCATATGACAAATTCTATATCAATACTAGCTAGTATTATAAATATAGCCAAAGAGGTTAAAGTTTCAAAAGAATATGTAGAAGTATTGGATGAAAATCCTGATTTTATGGAAGGCTTTTTAGATGACGTCTTGGATTCAAATACAAAATTTTGGGAAAATGTTTTAAAAAACAAATGAATAAAACTATCAGAATCAGAAATTACAAATCTAAAAAGAAGACAAAAAATATTAGCTAAATCAAAGATAAAAACAAAATTAATTAAATTTGATAAATTTAAAGTATTTATACAAGAGTTAATAAGTAAAACTCAAGATTTAGGAAATATCGCAAAGAAAATTCAAAATCTTAAAGAGAATTTAGGTGCCGCTAAAAAAGAAAATAAAAAAGCTCAACAAGATCAAGAAACTTCAATTAATTTGATGGAAGCTCTTTGCGATGACTTCAATGAACAGCAAAAAATAGATGAACTTACAGGACTTGGAAATAAAAAATATTTTGATAGTATGGCAAAAAGATTTATAGAAACAAATAAAGAGTTTCATGTAGTATTTATTGATTTAAATGGTCTAAAACAAATAAATGATACTTACTGACATGATGCTGGAGATTCCATTCTTCAAGATTTCGCAAAAGATTTAGCAAATGTATTAGGATGAGATAAAAATACTGCATTTAGACTTCATGGAGATGAATATAGTGTAATATCTGAAGATGATTTGGCAACTATAACTATGAAAATGACTAAACTTACAGAATGGTTAGATAGAAGAAAATACAAAGTAATGGATGAGGGTAAAGTTGTTCATATAGAAGGCAAATTTGCTTATGGTATAACTAAAAAAGAAAAATGAGATGATGTATTAGACTTAAAAGGAAGATCAGAGAAAAAAATGTATGCACACAAAGCTCGTATGAAGTGAGAAGAAGATAAATATAAATTTTGAGAAGAAGAGGAAATCTTAGAACAAGAAGCTGCATAGAATTATAGTGTTTTAGATTTACTATTAGTTTAGTATGGCTTTTAGTATGGCTTAGCAAAAAACTCTCGTAATATTACGAGAGTTTTTTAAATTATATAGAAATAACTATTCTAATGTTTGTCCGTATCAATTACAATCAAAATTTTATTGAAACCTCAAGGCATCTATAGGTTTCATTTTCGCAGCTTTTCTTGCTGGTCATACTCCTGAAATTATACCAGTTCATCAAGCAACACTCACAGCTATAAGAATAGTTTTTGTATTTAACAATGCAGGAACTCCGAAATATTGTAATACACTTATAACTCACCAGCTCAACAATACTCATATAATACATCAAAACAATCACAACAATAGAGCTTCAGCAAGAAACTGCAATAATATATCACTATGTTTTGCTCATATAGCTTTACGAATACCTATTTCACGAGTCCTTTCAGTAACCGAAACTAACATGATATTCATCACTCATATTCATCCAACCAACAAAGCAATAGCTCCTATACCTCCAAGTGCTAATTGCAATATAACAGTAATGGTCGTTATTTGTTCCATCATAGTCTCTGTAGACAATACTTGAAATAAAGCATCATCCATATGGGATACTCATTGCCATTTCAAAAGAGTATATTTTGCTAATTTTACAGCTTCTGCAGAGGAAAAATCTTCATCTATTTCAAAAACTATATAAGGATAAAAAGGATTGGAAGTTATTTTTTGTTGGGCTGTACTTATAGGTATAAGCGCAGTTTTTATATCTACAAAACCTCCTCCTTGAGCTTTGGTAGTTCAAATAATAGAAAAATATTGACCTGCAATAAGAATTTCTTTTCATAAAGATTCTTCATTGCTCATCTCCAAAAAGTCTTCTACTGTATTTTCACTCAAAACAACTACATTTCTAAATTCTATCGAATCTTGATCATTCAAGCCTCTACCTGAAGTAAGTTCCAATCATTCTATACCCATATAATCTTTACTTCCTGCTACAATACGAACAGCAACACTTTCTCATCTAACTACAACAGGCTCAAAAATCTCTGCAATAGGAGTTATATTGGTAATAAATCACATAGATTCCCTAAAAAACACAATATCAGCATCTGTAAATCCAGGAATTTCAGCTTCTCTTTGCGGTTCAAATGGGTTATATGATTTTCCTGCTAGAATTGTGATAGTATTTGTAGTAGCAGATTCAAATTCTCACAATACCTGACTTTGTAATCACTCCCCTACTGATACCATAACCGTCACAGAAAATACTCATATCACTAATCATAAAATACTCAAAAATGCCCTCATCTTGTTTGCACGGAGGTTTTGCCAAGCTTGTATTACATGACTTAAAATTCACATTATTGAGGAGTTTTAGAAATTAAACCATCATTAATATTTATAATTCTATTTGCATATGAAGCCACATTATCATCATGAGTTATCATAACGATAGTTTTTCCTTCTTTATTGAGTTTACTAAATAATTGAAGTAATTCAGTACTTGTTACACTATCTAAAGCACCAGTTGGCTCATCTGCCAAAAGCAATGGAGGATTACAGACTAAAGAACGAGCTATACTCACTCTTTGTTGCTGTCATCCAGATAACATATCAGGGCTATGATCAATTTTATCTTGAAGTCCTACAGTTTCAAGAACTTCTATAGATCTATTACGTCTTTTTTCATATCACCATCATTTATAAGCTAATGGTAATGCAACCTGAGCCCATGCTGAAAGTTTTGGCAAAAGATTATATCATTGAAAAACAAATCATATTTTATCTCTACGAAATACAGCTTGTTCATCTTCTGTAAAGTTTGCTACATTAGTTTCCTCAAATATATAATCTCAAGATGTTGGTGCATCTAATATCCCTATCATATTCATAAGTGTAGATTTTCCGGAACCAGAAGGTCACATTATTGCAACAAATTCACCTTTTTTGATATGTAAATTAATTCACCTCAAAATCATAACTGGTTCTCCTCCAATAATATAAGATTTAGTTAACTCTTTGATGTCTATCATTGCTTGATTTATATTAGATAAACTACTTACCAAAAGGATTAGCGCTACCATCATCTATTCACATTAATTCTAATTCTTCTTCTGTTAGAGCTGTTATTCTAATAATATCTCATTTATTTATTCCACTCAATACTTCTGCTTCAAAATTATTCATTATTCACAATTCAACTTCATGAAGTTTATATTCTTCTCATTTTTTGATGTATACAAATTGTTTTCCATTTTCTTGTTTCAAAGACAAAATAGGTACAATAACTATATTTTCTACCTCTGCAGTTGTAATAGTTACAAGAGATGACATTCCTGCCAAAATCTCTTGTTCTTGTTTTTCCAAAAGCACTGTAGCTTCATAATATATTCCGCCTCTATCGTTTGGCTTAGGATTCACATTTCTACTAGTAATCGTCGCTTGAATAGAATCATTTGGATAAGCATCAAATGTCACTACTACTGGATCCCCTTTTTTAATCTTTACTATATCTATTTGATTTACTTCTAATTCAAGTTCTATAAGGTTTGGATTTTCTATAACTATAAATTGTCTATCATCCAGCTCGTATTGTTCTCCCTCCACTATATCTACACTACGGACACGTCCATCAAATTCTGCTATTATCTGATAATCATCCTTTTGGTCTTTAGTTCTATCTAATCTTAATTTTGCTTGAGATATTGCATTTCTATATTGTTGGATATCGTAAGCATCTGCTCAGTCTTTGATATCTTTCATCTCTTTTTTAAGCACATCTATTCTTTCCAAAAGAGTATTTATTTGTGCTTTTTTTCTTATAAGCTGATTTTCATAATCTTTTTCTAGAGTTTCTATTTCAGTCATAAGCAAACGAATATCTTGCTCTTGATTTTGAACTAATAATTTTTGTCTATCATAGGTTAGTTGTTTTTGTTCTATAGATACTTCAAGTTGTTCTTCTTGTACTGAATCTGAAAGTAAAGAATTGACAGAACTAGATAAGCTTTGTAATTGTAATCTCAAAGCTGTAGCACTTGCTCTAAAACTACTTGCTGTAGCAGAAAATCACTGTAGCATAGTTTCTGTCAATACTGATGATACTACTGATGAATCTAAAGCATCTAATGTAATATCTGACAACTCAATAAGAGCTTCCATTTCATTATAAAAATTCTGCACCACAGAATATATTTTATTATCTGTACTATTTTCATCTAATGAATCTATATTGGTTTTATTATTTTTTATTATATTGTATAATTGAAGAATTTTAGTCTCTGCTTGTGCTTTCAAATTAGAATCTCTTGCAGAAAGATAAGTAAGATATCCTGCGTTTTTTGTATTAAATTTTTCACTTACTCCAAATATCTTATCTATTGACTCCACCATAGTTTCAGCATCACTCAAACTAGAACGTAAAGTACTAGTAATAGCGTTGATTGTTTGTTTACGAGCTTGTAAAGAATCACTTGTTTGTTCAGTCTCCGTTTCTATATTTACTGTAAGTCATTTTTTTGCAATTTCCAATGACTCTTTTGCTAATTTATAATCACGAGCTTTTTGTTCCAACTGGTTATTTTTTTGTTTCATAGCAGTTTCCAACTGTTTTTCCAGTATTTTATATTGTTCCGATTCTAGACTATATGAAGAATTAGCTTCATTTTGTTGAGATTGAATTTGAGCTTCAACAAGTGATGTATCATTATAAAGTAATTTATTCAATGATAACTGAGTATTTGCTAAATCTAACTGAGCACTTTCTATTGCATTATAATAATCTTCCATATCTAATTCTGCAAGTATATCCCCTGCTTTTATTTCATTTCAGACTTTTACATTTACAGTAGTTATTTTTCATTCTTGTGCAAAAGATAGATTTTGTTCATCTACAAGATTCGCAGTAGCAGTCACTTTTACTTGAACTTGTATATCTCAACTTAGTACTGTATGCATCAAATCTATTTCTGCCTGAATCGCTGCTTCTTTTGCTTTTTTCTGATTTGACAAAACACCCCATACAATAAGCAATATTATTATTATCAATATAAATATAGTTCTTTTTTTTAGTCTCATTGTTATATAATTTAATTATATAAAAAACATAGAAAACCTCTATTTTCAGATATTTAAATGTTTCATTATTTGATTTATGCTTTCTTGCATATCTTTTATTTCATCTATACTTTCTTTTTCATTAAAATCCATTTGTTGAAATTTACGAAGGGCTTCTTCAAGATCCTTTTCTTTCATAATACCAATAGCCCCATCACTTCATAAAGTGACTTTCAATAAATCACCTGAATGAATATCTAAGGTTTTCCTAATTTCGCTTGGTATGACTATCTGTCATTTAGCTAAGACTTTTACATCTCCAAGATATGTTATATTATATGACATGATAGATGTTTATACAATATAAAGTTTAACTGAGTTAAACTATGTATAACTTTTTTAAAAAAAATATCAAGTAGTTCCATAATTTAAACTATTCCACAGTTAGAGGCGTTTTTGTTTTGAATGTGGTGGTTTTCTATATTCTTTTCTTGGTTCTGTTATGATTTCTTATTTTCTCTTTTTATAAAATTTACAAAAATCTGTGAAGGGACATTCTTCGCATTTTGGATTTCTTGCCATGCAGAAGTATCTTCACCAGAATATAAATAAATGGTGGGCTTTGATTTTTAGTTTAGTTGGAACTAATTTCTCTATTATTCTAGAAGTTTGTATTGGTTCTTTGGTCTTTACTATTCCTAGTCTATTTGTGATTCTATGTACATGTGTATCTACTGCTATATATGGTTGTTTATATAGTACAGATAAAACAACTTTGGCTGTTTTTTCTCCTACCCCTGGTAGGAAAATTAGGTTTTCCATTTTGTCAGGTATTTTGTTATCAAATTTTTCTATAAGTATTTTGGATGTAGCATATATATTTTTAGATTTAGATCTGTATAATCAGATAGATTTTATTTTTTGTGCCAATTTTTCTTGTCATAATTCTAGAACATTTTTGGGTTCTTTTATGTCCAAAAAAAGCTTTTTAGTAGTTTTGTTTACTTGTTTATCTGTAGTTTGTGCACTAAGTATTACAGCAGTTAATAATTGAAATGGAGTTCTGAAATCAAGTTCACATTTAGCATTAGGAAAAAAGGTTTCCATTTTCATTATTATTTCTTCTACTTTTTTTTTGGTCATTACTTTTCAAGACTTTATATTTTAAATAGATATCTTTTCTAATATCTGGTCAGAAAAATTTTAACATTTTATTAGTTATGATAATATTCTTACCGTTTTTACCAAGTTTCTTTCTTTTGTATTTCATAATTGGTTTCCATATCCAAGAGATAATTTTATTTAAAAAATTGAAATTCAAAATCTTTTCAAAAACTTTCTTATTTAATCATTTTCATACAAATATCTTATTTCAAAGTATCTTTTGAGCTTCTAATGTAGAATTTGGTATAATATTTTTAGTCCATTTATTTTCTATATATATATCATTTTGAGTTTCAATACCTTCCATATAAAGAGGTTGTAAATGAACTAACCAATAAGATAGATATAAATCTATAGGCTTGATAGCTATAGCATAAAAATCTAAATAATCCTCTTCTACAAAAAATCATAAACAGATTTTTTTGTATTTATTTGCTCCTCTTTTCAAACCAAATATAAAAAACATCATAGATGTAAAAAACTTAACTAACCACATACGATTAGATTTTGCAACTACAAATAAATCTATATCTGAGCCCTTATGAATATTTCCAAAAGATAGAGAATTAGATATATATATAGACTTCACAAATGGAATGTTTCTATAAATCCGTCCATACTTATTTATTATATCCACATAATCTTGTATTCATTCTTTCTGATATTTAGGCTTATAATTTTTTATATCACTAAGATTTTCCAAAAGATCTTCTGACAAGAAAAATTTCTCCTTATTATCAGGATATATATATCACATTATCTTATAAAAAATCAATTGTTTCATAAATTTTAGTAAACAGTTCACAGAATAGAACTATAAATAAAACATCTTTCAAAGCTATACACTAAACTAATTTATAAAACACTATACAACTATACTCTTAGATACTAGAGTAGAAAATTAATTATAAATTACATTATGACATTATAAGAATTTTCGTTCACTTTTAAAGTATTTTTTGATTAATTATATAATCATACCTCTTTAGTGTTTATTTTAAATAAAATGTCAATACTTTTGTGGGGCAATCCCATTTAAAGAGCTTGCTTTTTATGCGATTATATATATACATAATATTCATATATAGTTTTTAATTTTTTGTTTTAAAAAATATGGAAAAACTTGAAAATTCAAGTGAAGAAAATGAAAGTGGTTTTGACTGGATGGAAAAGCTTAAGAAGCAAATAGAATTTTCTGATGAAAAGCTAGACCTTGCATTAAAACATTTAGAAAATACTGAAGTAAGACTCCAAAAACTTATGGATTTATTGATGAATACTGATTTTGATGACCTAGCTTCTATAAAAAGAGATATAGAAGAAGCAAAAGAAGATATACAAGAAGTTCAATCTCTAGTAAATGGAACCAAAAAAATCAATTCTATGGTAAAAGAAAGACAAGAGAGGTCTATATCTTTAATGAAAATATTTCATGATCAATTAGAAGAAGAGCAACAAATAGATGAACTTACCAAACTTGGAAGTAAAAAATATTTTGAACATATATGAGGAAGATTTATAGAAGAAAGAAAAAAGTTTTTTGTAGTATTTATAGATCTAAATGACCTTACCAATATAAATAATAAATACTGACATGATGCTGGAGATTCTGTACTAATAGACTTTTCAAAAGATTTATCTAATGTATTATGAAAAGAAAAAAATACTGCATTTAGAATACATGGTGATGAATTTATGGTAATATCTGAAGATAATTTAGAAACAATAACCCATAAAATGTCTACACTTGTAGAATGGTTAGACAGAAGACATTATAAAATAATAATATGAACAAATGTAGTACATATAGCTGCTACTTTTGCCTACTGAATCTCAGAAAGAAAAGGCTGTGATGATCTTAGGTCTCTAAAGGTAAAATCTGAAAAAAAGATGTATAATCATAAAGCTCGTATGAAAGATGATAATAAATATAAATTTGGAGATGACGAGAAAAATAAAGATGTATAATATTAATTTATATAAAAATTATTTATGTGATTGTAAAAAAAACTGAAGCAAATAAGCTTCAGTTTTTTTTAATAAGATTATTATATTAGATTTCATAACCCAAGTAATCTTTCATTTTCACTAAACAAAATATATTTCATATTTTAAAATACGGTAGAGAAGGGATTCGAACCCTCGATTTGAAAAGACAAATACACGCTTTCCAAGCGTGCGCCTTCAGCCACTCGGCCACCCTACCATAATGTAAGCTCTTTAATAGTCAAAATATATCTATTGTCAATGGACTTTCTTTTTTTTATTTTAACAAGAGATTTTAAATCTGGTAAAATAAATGTTTTACATAGTGACATCAAAATATTTAAATAAGGTATTGATTTATAAACAAGAATGATTATTATCTCGTTTTTATTTAATTACATTATTACTTAATGGAAGGTGAATTAATCCATAGCCCTATAATAAGTATGGTTATGATAATTTTATTTGTAATCTGATATGTATTTATATTATCAGAAGAAAAACTTAAACTTAATAAGGCTAAACCTATTTTGTTTGTAGGAGGTATTATGTGGATGATTTTATATGTTTTTTTTGATGCTCATATCATAAATGAACATTTTAATCATACAATCATGGAAATTGCAAACTTATTCTTTTTCTTGATGAGTGCTATGACTTTTATTGTATTGTTGGAGAAAACTAACTTTTTTGAAAAAGTAGCGCTAAAACTACTTCCTCCAACTATTTCATTAAAAAAATTATTTATTATAATTTGATTGTTTACATTCTGTCTATCTGCTATAGCAGATAACCTAACTGCTACATTAGTAGTTTTGAGTCTTATTCTGACTTTTACTATGGAGACAAAAGATAAACTAAAATTATCAGCATTAGTAATATGAGCAGCTAACATATGAGGTACATTTCTTATTACTTGAGATGTAACAACTTTGATGATTTTCGTAAAAGGTAAAGTAACAATTCTTGGTCTTTTGAAATTATTCTTACCTTCTTTAATAGCTTTCTTTAGTTTATTTGCTCTATTAAGTTATAAACTAAAGTGAAATATAACTTTCCCAAAGAAAAATATTGTTTTTTATCCTGAAAAAATAAAAATATTTATAATATTTATAGCAACTATTATATCTGTTATAACATTACATGTATTATTTCATATTCCAGCTGTGCTTACATTCTTAACTTGATTATGAGTTATGGCTATATTTACATGGAAACATGAAATAGTAGAAGACAAGGATGAAGGTAAAAAACTTAGCACATTAGATAGTATAGGAGAAGTAGAAATAGATGCTTTGATGTTCTTTGTATGAGTTTTACTAGCTGTATGAGCTTTGAGTACAGTAGGAGTATTAGAATATATATCAAAATTATATGAAAGTTCTCCTGATTGGATAATTACATATTTTGTATGAATATTTTCAGCTATAGTTGATAATATCCCATTAACCGCTTCTATTTTATGAGCAAATCCCGATATTGATTATTTACTATTAACTTATTCTGTATGAGTTGGTGGAAATTTATTGATTATAGGATCGGCTGCATGAGTAGTAGCTATGTCTAAGGTAAAAGAATTAACATTTATGACTTACTTAAAATATTTTTCTTTACCTATGTTGATAAGTTACACTATAGGTTTTGTTCTAACTTATTACTTTTGTTTACTATTCTAATTAGTAAGTAATTATTTTTATATAAAAAGCTCTTATAGTAACTATAAGAGCTTTTTATAAATTATAAAAATAAATATTTTAATAATTTATAAAAAAGAATTTATTTTTTTATTGAAAAAACTATATATATATGTATTATGTATACAAAAGATATTATTTACAATAAAAAATCATAAGAATGAATATATGAAAAATGACCACATACAACGTAGGCAGCACTGCTGATCACTTCTTACATATTGAAACTATAGAAGATTTAGAAAAACTATCAAATATAAATGAGGAAAATATTATAATATTTGGATGAGGTTCTAATATTTTACTAGCAAAAAAACATTATAAAAATACTTCTTTTATAAAATTTGACTTAGAATGAGATTGGGAAAAAACAGGAGAAGATGGAAATAATTTATATTTCAATATATATGTATGAGAACATATAAGTAAATTTATAGCAAAAAGCTTAGAATATACCAATACTTTCAATCCCTTATATTGATTACCTGGTAATATATGAGGTTCAATGATAGGTAATACCTGAAGTTTTGGAACACATATGTGAGATTTTGTAGAATCTATATATGGATATGACTTTAAAGGTAAAAAATTCGTTACTATAGAAAAAAAAGAGCTAAATTTCAAATATAGATATTCATCATTGATCCTTGGTTCTTGCCTTATAATCAAAGCAAACATTAGAGTTCCAAAAAATTATAAATCGAATATACATCATTATATAGAATATGCAAAACAAAGAATAGAAGTTCAACCCGTTTGAAATAGCTGCGGAAAATATTTTTATGACCCTAAAATAAGCCCTCAAACAGCTGCAAAAATAATGAATGAGTTTTGAATAAAAGAAGAAGAATGGAATAAAATATTCACTCAAGAAACCAATACTATATCTGTAAAATGGCTTATAGAGAAAGCTTGATTGAAATGATACGAAAAAAATTGAGTACAAATATCTACACTACATCCTAATTTTCTAATGAATATTTGAACGAACAATGGTCAAGATATAGTCGATATGGGAAATTATATAAAAAAAGTAATAAAAGAGAAATTTGATATTGAATTGATTGAGGAAGTGAGGATTATAATTTAAAAAACTCCATCCTTTACGTTTTTCCCCTGCGGAGTTTATCTGCCAGCTGTAAGTTAGTCTTGCCGAATTGGTCTGCGAAATTCTATTCTAAATAACGTTTTTTAATAAATAATCTTTCAAGTCTTGGCTGGAAGGATTATTTTTAATAAATATTACAAAATCTTTGATATCAAATAGTTTCTGAGAGGCTAGAAATTGACCTATCATTCTAAGATTTTTAGAATCTCATTCTTTTAGTAACTTTCATCTTTCGTAATCTATCAAAAATATTTTTCATTCTGAATTTATAATTACATTACCTGTAGGTCTATTGATTTCTCCATGAAAAATTCATAATTTATCTAATTGATAAGCTATTTCTACTAATTGTGTAAAAATGTTTTTATCCAAAATTTTGTGTTCTTTCAATGTTTTTCACTCAATAAACTTGTATTCAAACCGACCATCTCCTGTTTCTAACAGTTCTGGTATAAAATCTAATTTTCACTGCATTTTTTTAAGTAAAAAAGACTCCCTTATCAAAGCTCCTTTTTTATCTATATTTATAGGTATTTTTCTTGCTATTTTTCCCTCTGGGGTTTGCTTAGTCCGAATTTCTCCTCTCCATCATTGATTAAGCAATATATATCAATTTTCTTTTAAATAATTTTTCATAGTTTATATATCGTTAAAAAATCTAAAATCAGGAAAAAAGTTTTCTTGATAAGTATTTCTAATTCATCAGAATAAAATAAATTCCTATATAATCAAAAGATATAAAAGAATGTAAAATATAACGATAGAATTATCATTTGAAATAATAATAAAAAAATATATAACCTCAATAGATTATTGTTGATTTTCAATTCATACCAAGAAATATGGACTATAAAAAAATCATTAAGAAATTCATTATTATAATAATTGCAATAAATATAGCTATTGTACTTTTTATTTTGCTTGTAAACCTATATATAAACCAAGTTGCTAAAGGATATATCAAAGATGATTTTCCTATAGAAAAAAACATAAAAGATAAACCTATTTGATTGGTATTGTGAGCTTCAGTAGGTAGTGATATATTCAAAGATAGATTGAATACTGCAAGAGAATATTATGAAAAATGAATTATAGCTAAAATTATAGTAAGCGGTGACAATAGGGCAGAAAACTATAATGAACCAATAAATATGCAAAGATTTCTTGTAAACAATGGAGTTAGTAGTGATGATATCTACATGGATTATGCAGGATTTGATACATACGATAGCATATATAGAGCAAATTATATATTTGGTGCTGAAAATATTATTATATTCTCACAAGAATATCATCTATCAAGAGCTATTTATATTTGAAAAAAATTAGGATTGGATGCTAAAGGAGCTATTTCTGATAAACATAAATATTTACATATCAAATATTATAAACAAAGAGAGATTCTCTCTAAAATAAAAGCTTTTTGGGATGCAGATATTTATCACTCTAAACCAAAATTTCTATGAGAAAAAATTGAAATAAAATATTAATTTATAATAAAAATTAATTTTCTTAAGATAAAGACAAAACAATTAAATAAGCTAAAAGTAGAAGAAAACTGCTATATAAAGGTAAAAAAGTTTGCTTTTAGAAAAAAATTAAGTATAATTCAAGTGAAAAATTTTACATAGACATAAAAATAAAATGTTTTTTATTGAAAGCCCTGAACTAATACTTGTATTCACTATATTTTTTTCTATATTTCTTATATTTTATGTAAAATTTATAAGGATAATGGTGCCTGAAAATCAAATTCATATTATCAAAAATAGAAAGAATACTATGTTTTTTGGCAAATCTATAGATAGAAGAGAATATTATTATAATTTTCCTTCTTGGGTACCTGTTTATGGTATAGAAGAAAAATCTGTTTTTAGATGATGAGATTTAAAGGTTTCTTTTGAGAAAGTAAAACATCATAATTTATACAAAGAATCATTTGAATCAGATATAAATATATTAGTAAAAATAACTGAACCCTTGAAATCTATAAAATATAGTAAAAGTTATGAATGAATAATAGCATTATTTAAAAGAGATATACTAATGGAAATCAATAAAGAAATATCTCATTTTGAGGGTAATGAAGTTATGGTAAGTAGCGATGAAATAAATCATACCATGAAAAAAACCATGAAAAAAACATCTGAAAGATATGGAATAAAAATATTAGATGTAAACGTTTTGAATACTAGAAAAACTTCTAAAAAAGCTGAAATTCCAGAATTTGAACTAGAAAAAATATCACTTTTATGAGAAAAAGCACCTAGAATGCACGCTCAGCAATAATTATCAATTATCTAAATTTCTTATAATTTTTATCAAAGAAAAAATCAAATACCGTTGCTGCTCTGAAAATATATTTTTTGCGTAAGCTTCTTCATCAAATCCTATAATAATATTGTCCGTGACTTGTATCGTTAGATCATCTCATTCTTCTACTATACCTCATTCTGATACACGATGAGAACCTATTTTCAAATTATGTTTATCATATAATAATTTATATAAATTAGCAAATTCCTTAGGAATTCTATTTTGATTTTTTCTAAATTCTATTTTATCTATAGAGCCTTCACTAGAAGACTTATGGATACTTTTTATAGTGATTATATTTTCTCCTATTATATAAATATTCAATTCATCCAACTGTAATAGATTTAACAAGTCTCTAAAACAGTCAATCATAACCTCTGTAAATTTAGTTCATATTATATCTTCTATAGATATCCCATAAGCAATATGATTAAGCAAAGAACTTACTTCTATAGCTGTATCACCAAACAGATGTTCAATGTTTTGTTCTAAAATATCACAAATTTCTTCTGATTTAGATTTTAGTTTAGGCGCTGCATACAAAATTCTAGGTTTTCATAATATCTCATAATATCCTTGAAATCAATCTACAAGTCCTGTAGCCTCCAAAAAATTATACACATTTTCACTTTCTACTTTCTCTGCAAATATCCTGATATCAGGATATAATATTTTAATAAATTTCAAAGATCTAATAAATGTTTCTAAATCATACTCCTCTTCCGCTCTCACCACACATACATCATTCAAATCTATAGTTTGGTTCAATAAAGTGAGACAAGATTCCATTTCATTACAAGAAAAACATTTGTCAAAAGTTTTTATTACAAAATCTCCATCTAATTTGACTATATCTACATTTTTCAATTTAGCTATTTGATTTAGCGTATTATATCCTTCAGGATAATCATCTACCGCTATTTTAAATCCTATTTTTCTAAGTTCACAAAATATATTGTTAATTTTAGTCGGTTCATCTATACTAGAGTACTCTAATATCTCAAAAACTATATTTTTAGGGTTTATAGAATATTTCTCCATCAAACTAACTATATTTAGTAGAAAATCCTTCTCTTTCAATGTAATTGGATTTATATTTATAGAAAAAACTTCCTCTTCTTCTAAATTAGATATATATGAAAAAGCTTTTTCTAGAACTGTTCGATCAAGTTTAGACATCAGAGTATATACTTGTTGCATTTCAGCACTTTTAGGTGTAGTATCATGTACTACTTTTAGAAATTTATAAGGACTTATAATGTCTCCATTATAATTTATCATTCTAGTTAGAATTTCTGTTTCCCATAAATTCTGATGCTTATCAAAAATCCCTTGTCCACTTATACTTATATTCTGAGTTTCAATATTATATTTAATAGTTTCTATAAGAGATATTTCCTTCACTATTTTCTCTAATCCCCACATCATAATATTTATTTGATCAAAGAAAAAAGTAAGAGAGTCTAAACTACCTCCTCAGTTTTTCAAATAAATAATAACTTCTTTCCCTAAAGATTGAACTTTTCCTCATATATCTCATACATGTTTTTCTTCTACCAAAAGGTTTCTATAAAATCTATCAAATATAAAACTAAAAGAACCAATAAAAAGCTTCATAGCTGTAGCTAACTCTCAATATCTTTTTCATCTATTTACTCACGTATTCTCAATTCTTTTCATATCACTATAAAAATTCACCAAATCAACTCTTACTTTATGCAAAAAATCAGTAAAGTTTCATAAACTAAGTTCTTTCGAAGAATCAAAAAAATCTTCTATATGTAAGTTTCTATATATACCTATTTCATCAGAATTATATTCCATACAATTTAGAAGATAATTAATACCAAACCGCATTATATTATCCTAATTTGCTACACTATAGTTTGCAAATAAGAATATCATCCGGTTTTGCATAACTAAGCAATCATAAAAATCATCAATATTTCTGATTTTTATTGTGGCTTAATTTAAAAAGTCAACTTATATATAGTTAATATTATTGTTTTTTCAATATGAATACAGAGTATGTTTTATAGAATTTCTCCATATAAGAAAAACTATAGGGAAAACCCTATAGTCTTTTTTTCTCAATTCATATTGAATCAATTACAAGCCACTTGCAATTTCTCCAACAACTTCAGCCGCCACTTCTCCAGCTCCAGCAATAGCTTCACCAGATACTACAGCAACATCTACAGCAACATCAGCGCCTTCCGAGATAGCATCCACAATTAGATAGCTATTTGCCCTTCTTTTTTTGACCATAGCTCTTATCAAGCCAATAAGGAAGAACAAACAAACAACACCAATTAAAATCATCCACCAATATTCTTTCAAAAACTCCATTTCCACTCCTCCAATGTCAGTTTTTTGGTTTATATAGCAAAGTTTATATATTACTATCCCCTTGTTATTTTAATATATGATAAAACTATATCAAATATAAAAAACTAAATAACTTATAATTATTTAGTTTATATTGTCAATATATATTTGTATTATAATCTCTTCAACCTATTCAAAACATTCAAAGCCTCCAAAGGTGTCAAATTCTCAATCTCTACATCTTCCATAATCTCCTCTATCTGTTTCAATTTCTTGTTTTCAGGTGGAGGTGCCGGCATATCAAATAACGATTCCGCCCTTACCGTCCTCTTCTTTTCTTCCAAACCTTTCAAAATTTCCTTTGCATTCAACAATATCTCTTGTGGCATTCCCGCCAACTCCCCTACATGTATACCGTAGGATTTATTTACCCCTCCTTCTACGATCTTTTTCATAAACACTATATTTGATTGATTTTCATATACTGCTACAGAGAAATTTCTTACTTTCTGTGGGAATTTTTCTTCCAATTTGATCAATTCATGGTAATGAGTTGCGAACAATGTTTTCGCCTTCACCCTTTTTACTATGTATTCTATCACAGCTTGAGATATGGCTACTCCATCGTATGTGGATGTCCCTCTACCTAATTCATCAAATATAATAAAACTCTTTTTGTCTGCATTGTTCAATATATTGGAAACTTCTATCATTTCTGTCATAAACGTTGACTGGTTCTGCGCCAGTATATCTCAGCTTCCTACTCTAGCAAACAACCCACTTATAATATGTGTTTTACAACTTTTGGCAGGCACATAAAACCCACAATGAGCCAAAAGCAAGATAATAGCATTTTGTCTCAAGTAAGTAGATTTACCACCCATATTAGGTCCTGTAATTATATGTACAATATCATCTTTTTTATTTTTTCATGATATTCCTATTTTCAAATCATTAGGAATAAAATCCTCTGTCACTGGCAAGAACTTTTCTATCACAGGATGTTGTCCATCTTCTATTTCTATTCCCTCCTCATTTCTAAACTCAGGAACTGTCCAATTTTTTGCTAAGAAAAACCTAGCACAAGTAGCAAATATATCTATCTGAGCTATATTGTAGGCCATTTCTCATATTTGAGTTTGTATAGAAGCTAACTCCCCTGCAAATTTCTCTAATATACCAAATTCTGCTTTTCCCAAATTTCCTATAGCTTCATATATATCTCCTTGAAGTTGATCTAAATAAGTAGTCGTATATCTTTCAGCTATCTTCAAAGTCTGTCTCCTAGTAAAATCAAATTTTTCGTCTGTTTCATCAGTCGTATCTTCCAGTTTTTTCAAATCCTTTTTGGTAATTTCCACAAAGTATCATTGGTTAGTCACATATTTCATTCTAATAGATCCAATACCGGTTTTCTCAGCTAGTTCTTTCTGATAATTTAGTAACAATTCATCACTATGAAAAGCTATTTTTCTAAGTTTATCTACAGCTTCATCAAAACCCTCTTCTATATATCACTTATCTTCCGAAAAATCACCATCTTTCAATGCAGCCATCAATTGACTATAAAGTACATTTAACTCATCAGAAAAATCAATAAGCCCCAAAGATTCCAGCTCTTTCATGGCCTTCATAGACAATTTAAGTTTCAACCAATGGAATGGAGAGTTTTTCTTATTCAAAATCAAATAAGAAACTCTTTCTATATCGTATATTTTTTTCAATATATGTACAGTTTTGCTTTGCAATTCATCATCTTTCATAAATACAGAAAATCATTCCTGCCTAGTTTCCAGTAAGTTTTTATCTTTGGTAGGACTAAGTATCCATTCTTGTATCGTCCTTCCACCCATAGGACTCACGGTCTTATCGATCACAGCTAGCAATCCATATTGTTTGGCACTATCGTAAGAAGATTTGAGAATTTCCAGATTTTTGATAGAAATAGCATCCATATATATCTGTTCATTATTTTCCACAAAAGATATTTTCAATATATTCCCCAAGGTACTCAGACTATCCAAATAATCGAGCAACACACACATTGCAGTAGCCTTTCCAGCGTTATCAAGAGACTTTCCAAAGCTTGCAAGATTATTCACTTTCAGCAAATTTTGAAGATACTCCTCAGGAGCATAATTCGGTTGCCAATGAGTGATATAAGGGGTAAGAAATTGATTGATATAAGTTTCCAACTCCTCTTTGCCCTCCAAATTCAAACTAAAGATAAATTCCTTAGGATAAAGCTTGAACGCAAAGTTTTTCAAATCATCAAGACTAGCAAAACAACTAGTATAAAACATACCAGTCCCTACATCTCACCAAGCTGCGTGATATTGATTTTTGGAATGTGAAATAGCTAATACATAAGAATTATTTTTATTTTCCTGTACATATGTTCAGGGAGTTATCACTTGGGTTACTTCTCTTTTTACTATCTGTCCAGGAATAACCGCTCCCGTCTGTTCCGCAAAGGCTATTTTGTAACCTTGAGCTAGCAGTTTAGGTATGTATTTCTCTGCACTATGGTGAGGTATCCCAGCCATAGGAGTAGGATTATCTGCTTTTTTTTCTCTACTTGTAAGGGCTATATCTAGGACCTTTGCACATATTTTTGCATCTTCGTTGAAAGTTTCGTAAAAATCACCCATACGAAAAAAAAGTATAGCATCTGTATGCTGCTTTTTGATGTCGTAATACTGTTGTTGAGCTGGGGTAAGTTTTTTCATATGTTAGGATTAATATCTAATTTTAAATTATAAGGCAACAAGAAAACAAGAATAAACATGTCATTTCGACTGAAACAGGGTGTAATGGAGAAATCTCTTCTCCAAAAGTTTCTCTTCCTTCCTTTTTACTGATTTTAGATTTATTTTCTAGAGGTTTTTTGTGGAAAATCAAAAAAAATTAAAAAGATTCTCATTTACACTAGATATCTGACATATTAGTTTATGCCTTTTAAACTGTTTTTGTTTGGAGTGGAAAGGGAGTTTTAGCGGTTAGAAATTTGCTGTAAGTTTAACTACGAAGTATAATTGTTTCCATAATTTCAGTATTTCTTCCTTTTACATTTTTTTTCCTACGGACCGGGATTTGAATCTCATCTTACAGATATAGCTAAGCAATCATATAAAGTCTCAATACTTCGACTTTATATTGTTGCTTAGCATAAAATTTGCAAAAGGTAGACGGTTAGATTTCTCATTGCAAATTACTATTTTGAACCATCCCTGAAATAAGTCTTTCGGGCAAAAGTATATAAAGACTTATTGAATCTCGCTATTATACAGAGCAATATAAATTATAGCGATTCTAAAAGTAGCAAAATAAGTAGAGGCAAAAATATAGGGTCAGAAATTCTGAAATCATTCCAACAAATGTTAAAATTCTAGAAGACTTTAGAAAAGGTGATTATTTTTTATAATAAGAATAATCTAGTATTTACTCATAATTCACTTACATATTTTCAATATCTCTATCCATCTATCTCATAAATCTAAATACACATTATCATTCCTTATTTTTCATATTTTATATAAAAATCTTGTAAATTCTCTAAGTATCATAACTTTATTAAAAATTTGTTTTATTAATAGTTTTCTGTTTTCTAAATTATACATAAATTCATATACAAATTGAAGTAATTCCATAAATAGTTTTTCTATTTTATCTCTGAAATAATATCTTTCTTTTTTTGGCATTTTTATCATTTGTTGTGAAAGCAATATATAGACTTCTTCTAATCTATCTTTCAATATGAAATTCTTTTGATTTTTTTCTTCTATTCATAATTTATTCAATTTCAAAATCCTATTCTTTAGTAATAAGTAGTCTTCCATATCTATTTCATAGATTTTAGATATAGAAATTCATTTATATAATCATACTCTTTTGTAACTCTTATCTTTTTTTTCAAACAACACATAGGAAATATTCTTTTCTTCTAAAATTTTTAACCATTTATTTTTAGCTCAATCTGGAAATCATACTTTAATGGTTTCTTTATCCAGTTTAGTTAATTTCAAATGAAATATTTTTGACATAAAATATGCATCTTCGTCTAAGAATATCCAAAATATTCACTTTTTGACTATTTTTAGTTTTCATCTGTATTTGTCTTCTATAGAAGATATATATTCTGATATTTTCATCTCATTTTTGGTTATAAGAAAAAACAATCCTATTTTTAAAGGATTGAAAAGAAATAAAATAAATCTTTTTTTGACTAATACTTTGATTTTTCAATACAGGAAAAATATCTGTAATCTATTTTCATCTTATGTTTATTTGATAGAATTTTCTTTTACCAAAAACTAACTATTACAAGATTACTCAACACAACGAAAGCCCACATTACGATTCTGATTCGTCGAAGTCCGATTCAAGTTAAGCGTAAAGACACCCGTATTCGCACCATTGTTAGCATTACCTCCACGAATAAAATCGATATTTTCCCTTCTAGAGATATATCTATCTCCATAATTTGTTATTTTGAATGCTCATATTCTAGAATAGTATTTACTTTCTATTGTTACTTTATTTTCTTCTGTTAGATTTAATTTATTTATATCAATATTTTCTAAATTATTCATAAATTTTATAAATCATTTTTTTATCCTCTTTCCTACAAATATTTTATTATCTTTTATGATATATCATACAAAACTAATAGTATCAGAAATAAGATTGAAAGATGTTTTCTTAGGATGTAATATTAGTTTTTCTTTTTCTGAAAAATCTAATATTTTTTCTAAAGTATTTTTTAATTTATTCTTTGTTCATAATATTATAATATCATCCATATATCTTATGAATCTTACTTTCAAATTATGTTTCAAATACTGATCTAATTCATTCAGATAAAAATTTGCAAATATTTGTGATAATATTCATCATATTGGTAATCATTTATTTTTTTCTCATACATAGTATGGTACATATCACAGTAAATCATCATAATTCTTTGGTGAACTATAACTATCTATTATCAAATCAATACAATACAAAATATCTTCATTCTCTATAAATTTTCTAAGTTTCTTTTTTAGAAAATCATGATTTATAGAAAAGAAATATTTTGAAAAATCTATTTTTAGATAATATAGTTTTTCTGTATCTTCTAATCTTCTTTGTTCTTTCTTTATTATCTTCTGTAAATATTTTACTCATTTATGAGAACCATATCATCTACGACATGCAAAACTACTATGAACCATTTTTTTATCCAATATTTCATATATGTATTTATATACCATATGATGTAATATATGGTCCTGAAATCTAGGTGAATAGATTATTCTTTTTTTACTATCATATAATATTATTTTCTTATATTTTCCATGTATATAATTTCTTTTTTTTAAATCTTCTAGCATAGATAATATATTTTTCTCTAGATTCAAATCAAAGAAATATACTTCCTGTTTCTTTTTCCTAGATCTTCTAGCTTTCTTGTATGCTCTCATTATGTTTTTTGCTATCAAAAAATTGTTTTCAGAAACAACCTGTTCCGATTTTTCTCCTTTCATTCTATATTTTTTAGCTTCCATAAAAAAAATCCGCTCATACATTCTAGTAAGTAGAAAGTAACCATTTCAACCCTCTTAGCTTTTATCAACTATTTGAAATCGTGGGTTGAAATATACAAGTATCCGAGTTTCGTTTGAGATTACTCAACACAACGAAAGCCCACATAACGATGCCGACTCGCCGAAGTCCGAGACAAGTTAAGCGCAAAGACACCCGCATACGCACCATCGTCAGCATGACCTCCACGAATAAAAACTCTATCACTTAAACTTCATCAATAATTATATATTCTTCATATTCCATTATTTGCATTTAAATTTGCTGTTGATGGTCATTGATTTGAATATGAATAGCCATTACTAAAACCACATTCTGCTACTCAATCGTTTCCATAAAAACTATTCCATGCCCAAGCAGAATTTGTTCTACCACATGCTTGTACTTGCATTGTATTATTATTACTTCCATCTATTGTATTCGCTCCATTTACATGTTCCCGTATATTTCCAGCTAAATCCCAAATTTCTTCTCCATTTGAGAGTGTTAATTTATTTTTTCATCCACATATATCTGCTCATGTAACTGTAGCCCGTATACTTACAGTAGGTAAATTATTTGCTCAATTTCAAACACATCACATTGTTGATTCATTTGATATTCAATTATATATAAAATTTTCTCATACTACTCATCCACTCCAATTTACTGATTGTCATTCTATATTTCTTGCTATTGTCATCCATTCATTATTTGTTATCAAATGATATCCTTCTCACATTGCTTTACATTCTGCTATTGCTTGTGTTTGTGTAATTTCTGCTATTGGTGAATTTCATGCTTGCGATACTATCACTCATTGTTCTCAATTATCTAAGTACGAATATGTATTCCGATCTAAAGAGTTATCAGTTCCAGTTAATCATGCATAACTCATCTCATACTTCGCTACACAAAATCATGGTTGTCAGAAAGTTAAATTCCCTGGAACTCCTATAAATCATTCTACACAATCTTCTGGTGCTCCAAATCCATTTTCATCTATTCTGTCTAATACTTGCAATACAGAACCATTTCATTCTATTTTATTCTCTTCATCTAACCATGCTATATATGTTTCTGATTCTGATTCTAAATCCATTCCTGTTCCTATAGCTTCTATATCTTCTATTCCTACTTTATTTTCATCTGTTATCACTCATAATTCATACCCTCTTGTTACTACTACTCTATTTGTATTATCTATTGCTCTTACTTCATTTCATATATATGCTGTATCTTCTTCTAATAATCCAAATAACTCATATTTCGTTTTATTTTCATTTATCCTATATGTATATCTTGTTGTATCTGATGGATCCAATGGTGCTTTTGCCATATTCCCTATCTCTTTTATTACAGTTTCTCCATATTTTCACTGGTATCCTATAATAGCTCCTGAGTATGTTATCTCTACTGAATCGTCTGGTAATGGCAATGTTCCACTTGTATTATCTGTATCTACTAACCATACTGATAAACTTTTATCCATTGTTCACATATCTCATAGTCTACGACTATCTCTAGACTTTCCTAACCATTTTGTCAACATCATAAATGCTGATACTGCAAGAACCGCTATTATCGCTATCACGATAATTAGCTCCACCAATGTAAATCATTGTTTTTTTAGAAGTTTTTTTAACTTGTTCATTTTCTTTATTTAATTTAGAATTTAAAATACTTTTTTTCTTTTTAACAAAAAAATCCTCATTTCTCATCTTTAGAGAAACAAGGTCAGGCTCTTATTCTTAAATACAAAAATGTATAACAATCTACATGTTTGCTGTTTGCTGTTTGCTGTTTGCTGTTTGCTGTTTGCTGTTTGCTGTTTGCTGTTTGCATATATCTTTTGGTTATGATTTATAGTAATCATTATATTATAGTTTATTTTTTTGTTTTCAAGTGTTTTTGCGAGTTTTTTTATAATTCTCTATTTTCTATGCTAAATAATTTAGTCAAAAAAAACTTAAAACATCACCTTCCTAAAATCTTCCTTACTAGGCAAATACAACTTATATTCTTTCGTAAAAACATTACTACCTTCAGGGATAGTATATTTTACTATAAAATCATCATTTTCTTTACATAAAACTATTCCAATAGTTGGATTTTCATCCTCTATTTTTATTTCCATATCATAATAATTTACATACATCTGCATTTGTCATATATCCTGATGTCTCAATTTTCCTATTTTCAAATCTATCAATACAAAACACTTCAACAACCTATTGTACCTAACCGCATTATATTATCCTAATTTGCTATAATATATACTAATAATATGCAAATTAGAATCTAATCCGATTATGCATAACTAAGCAATCATAAAAATATTCAATTCTTCATATTTTTATTGTGGCTTAGTATATAAAAAACTAAATCAATAAAATAATGGTCTGGTCCATTACTTATCCTATATTGTCTTCATACAAAAGCAAATCACTTTCCAAGTTCTAATAAAAATCTTTCTAAATTATCTATAATAGCCGATTCTAAATCCTTTTCAGAATATTCTTCCTTTTCCTCTATTCATAAAAATTCTAGAATATACGGATCTTTTAGAATATCTTCAGGATTTTCAGGAAGAAATTTATTTTTAAGTAAACTCTTCTTATTTTTACTTAGGTAAACTCTCTCATATAATGAACTATTTATCTGTCTATTTAATTCTCTAACTGACCAGTTTGAATTCACAGATTCTGTCATATAAAATTCTCTTTCATTATCGTTTTTTACAGTTAACAACCTCACAATATGTGTCCAAGTCAATTTCGCCATCACTGATGGCGAAATTCATAGTTCTGGATAAAAAACATAAAATTGTCTCATTCTATCTATATTCCTTTCAGAAAACCCTTTTCAAAATTCTTTAGTTAAATCTTTAGAAAGTTTCTTTAATAACTTTTTCCCATACTCTGCCCTTTCTTCTCCTTTTTGTTCATACTCTACTATATATCTTCCTATATTCCAATAAGTTTCTACCAATATAGTATTCACTACTTTATAAACTTTATCTTTTGAATTAGAGATAAGGCTTCCTATATCTAGGATAAGGTTACTGTAATTTTTAGAGATATTATTCATGATATAATTTATATTAAAAAACTAAAAAGTTTACTTTCTTATAATAATTTCATATTAGGAATAAAACTGAAAAAGTTAGGAAAATTTTTAACTTGTGCAAATTATGTAATAGTTCAATATTAAAAGCCATCATGAAAATAAAGTTGTTTTTTTCTATAAAAAATATATAATTCCCTTAGATTTATATCTAAATATTCTAAAAATGACCATATATAATGTATGAGATTTGAAGATAAAAATATTCCAAGAAAAAGATGGAAGTTATTATGCAGAAGTGGTAAATTTACCATGATGTTTTACTATGGGAGAAACTATGAAAGATTTACAAAATAATTTAAAAGAAGCTGTTTCTTCATATATGTTAAGTTTAGAAAAAGACATATCAGAATATAAATTTACCAATAATACTATGGTGAATAGCTAAATATTCTTCTATAAAATGAAAAGATTTAATTAAAAATTTTAAGAAAAACAGATTTAAAGAACATTCTTGGAGTGGCTCTCATTGTACGCTGAAAAACAAAACGACAGGAAAAAGAACCACTATACCAGTGCATAATAAACCAATTTGAAAGTGACTACTAAATAAAATAATAAAACAAGCCTGATTAGATAAAGATGTACTTGATAAATAATTATACAAAATGAAATTATCTTTCCTTGTCAAGAGAAAGTTGATATTTTCTATAAAATAGATAAAATATAGAGAAATTCCCTACAATAAAGGGCTATTCTATTGTTTTTTCTATTGAAATCTGTATAATTAAGATAGTTTTATTTATTAGAAAAAACATAAGAATGGATAAAGAACTTGTAATATACCAAGCAGAAAATGGAGCTATAGAACTTCGTGGAGATATTGGAAAAGAAACTATTTGGGCAAATCAAAAACAAATATCTACCATTTTTTGAGTAGACATTCGCACTATAAATGAACATACACAAAATATTTACAAGTCATCTGAATTAAAAAAAGAATGAACTATCCGGAAATTCCAGATAGTTCAAAAAGAATGAAGCAGAAATATAAAAAGAGAAATTAATCATTATAATCTAGATATGATAATTTCAATTTGATATCGTATAAATTCAAAAACAGCTACTAACTTCCGTAAATGGGCAACTCAAACTCTAAAACAACATATCACAGAATGATATACAATCAATCCATCTAGAATAGAAAAAAACTACGAAACTTTTATTAAAGCTGTAGAAGAAGTAAAACAACTAAACACAAATAGTCAAAATCTAAACATAGATGATACATTAGAACTAATCAAAGCATTTGCAACTACTTGGCTTTCATTAGACTCTTTTGATAAATGAGAAATTCCACAAGATGGATATACTCAAAAAACTATAGACTTAGAAGCTAAAAAACTATATAAGGATATAGAAACTTTTAAAAAAGAGTTAATAAAGAAAGATGAAGCTACAGAACTTTTTGCACAAGAAAAAAACAAAGGAAACCTTGAAGGAATATTTGGAAATGTATTTCAATCTGTATTCGGAGTAGATGCATATCCTAGTATAGAAGAAAAAGCTGCACATTTACTTTATTTTATAATTAAAAATCACCCTTTTACAGATGGAAATAAAAGAACTGGAGCTTTTTCATTTATATGGTTTTTGCAAAAAGTAGGATTTGATTTCAAAGATAAAATTACACCTGAAGCCTTGACTGCTATTACTCTACTTATAGCAAATAGCGACCCAAAAGAGAAAGAAAGAATCGTAGGTTTAGTTATTTTATTATTGAAGAAATAAAATAAGATGAAAATCATCCTAACTCGTCACGGAGAAACTAAAGAAACCAAAGCAGGAATCCTCCAATGACATATACCTTGAAAACTAACATCTCACGGTATAGAACAAGCTAAAAAACTAGCATCTAAACTAAAAGATGAAAATATAGATATCATTTTTTCTAGTGATTTAGCTAGATCTTACGATACTGCAGAAGAAATACATAAACGCCATCCAAACACTCCCATAAAGTCAAATAAATTACTTAGAGAAAGATCATTTGGAGATTTGGAAGGGAAAAACAAGCAAGATATAGGATTTTATGATAAAGAGCAACAATGTTTTTTTGATAGTCCTAAAAATTGAGAAACTATGGAAAAAGTTTACAATAGAGCAAAAAACTTTTGGGAAGGTATATTTCCAAAATATATAGATAAAACTATCTTAGTAGTTTCTCATGATGATATATGAAAAGCTTTAGTTGCTGTCATCACTTGAAAAAATCATCAATATATAATAAATATTCCATCTATGGGAAAAGCTAGTATAACAATATTTGAAGTTAATAAAAATAAAGAATTTAATAAAATAATTTATTGAGACACTCAACATTTAAATTAATCTAATTTCCACAAAAAAGATATAAAAAATTGTTTATTTCTATAAAATATATATAATATTCAACATCTTTAAATCATAATTTTGGAGAAACTTTGAAAAGTTTCTCAGAAGAAAAAGTATAGGTCTAAACTTTCAGAAAATTTTACTCAAAAAGAAAACTATACAAATTTTAATATATATATATATAGAAAAATATGTCAAACATTATACTACTAAATGGGGCTTGTGGAATTGGAAAAAGCACAACTTCAAAGTTGTTACACCAGAAGATTGAAGACTCTTTTTTATGGGGAAAAGATGACCAAAGGAGGAATATCTCCCACTACAAAGATACTCTTGAACATAGGCAACGTTCTTGAGAAATGATTTTGGATTTAACAAATCATATCATCAAATTTTGTATTGATAAAAATATAGATCTAATATTCGATTGAGTATTGTGGGAAAAAGAAATTATTGATAGATTGATAGAAACCACAGAAAAAAATGGGGGTAATTTCTTTCATATATACCTAAACACTCCAAAGAACATATGGAAAGAAAGAATTATCGAACGTGGAATCAATTCAAGTTTGACCTTTGAAAGAGCAGAGTTTTTTTATAATTCTTTGCAAGAACTAAAAAAAACTATGAATATGATTGAATTAGATAGTAGTAAAATTTCAGCAAATGAAGTTTGTGATAAAATAATTGAATTTCTAAAATAGATATAAAAAAACCATAAATTTTAGCTAAAATTCTATGAATATTTACTTGACAATACGGGTGTTTTATGTATTGTGTGAGCAATGTTTTTCTTTTAAAGAATAATCACCAAGAAAATGAATAAGACTAAAAATGTAGAAGTTATTGCACAATTACAACGCATTATAACAAGTACATGACTTTCTAAAAAAGATTTAATAAATATATTAGAGTCTTTGGAAGATTCGGATGAAAAAGAAAAAAATAGTGAAGCTGGAAAAGATAGTGAAAATTCAAATATGGATTTTGCAAAACAGATGAAAGAAAAAATTGAAACTATGTCCTTAAACAGTATAGAGAAAGTAGAAAATAGACTTAGACCTCGCAGTTTTTCTATGGAATGATTTATAGGGGAAAAGGAATCTCTAATGAAATTATTACAAAGCGATCATGATAAATGTGTGAAACTATGAATAACTTCTGAAATGATAGCTAACGAACTATTACTTATACTAGATACTTTTCGTAGTAGAAATAAAGAATATATTTCAACTTACGGGAAAAAGATAGCAATAAAATGATACTGAACTAGATGAAGTCAATCCAACCCTTTTACGGAAAGTAGAGAACCTAGTTCTAGTTTAAATATTTTTATATCAAGAGATGGTGAAGAGATACAATTGACAGAAATGCATCACTGGCTGGTTAGGGAATTATGATTCTTCCAATGAAAAGATAGTTGCTACAGAATCGATCCTAAAAAGTTTGCAAAAATGGTTGGAATGATATAAAATTCCTCTTAATACTAAAAAACAATACTAATGAATACAAGAGATATAGAAAAAATATGTAAAATAGAATTTCAAGAAAATCCTCAAAAAATTATCAAAAAGACCGTAGGAATATGTAATGAAGTTTATGAAATTTTGGTAAAGAATGATAATTATATACTAAGAATGAACTATGAAAAAGAATCTTTGTATGGAACTCACAAATTTCTTCCTATTTTTCAAAAACTGGAAATCAAAACTCCAACAATTGTTGCAGAAGATTATTCACAAAGCCAACTACCCTTTTACTACCAAATTCTAAGTAAAATAGAGGGTGAAGATCTGTGAGTAATTATCAGTGAACTAACTTCTAAAGAACTACTTTCAATAGCCAAAGATATATCTGATATTTTTGATAAATTCAAAAACCTAGCTCCAGAAAGTACTTTTGGTGGAATAACTGGATTGGATGAAGAGAAATTTGGAAGTTTATTGGAAGTTATAGAAAAACAGTACCAAACTATAATTACCAGAAATCAAGAAACGTCTGTAATTGATGATGAAATAATGAATATTTTGGATACAATACTAAAAGATTACAAAGATTATTTCTTAGAAACAGAATCCAGACTATATTATGATGATATCTCTTCCAAAAATGTAATGATTTACAAAGGAAAGTTCAATGGGCTTGTAGATTTAGATTTTCTAATGAAGGGAGATTATCTTGAATCTATTGGACGTATTATGGCAAGTTGGTATGGAGAAAAATATGGAGAGATATACACAAATGAAATAATGAGACTACAGAATTTATCCCAAAAAAGTATAGAAATCGTTAAAATGTATGCTATATTCAATCTTATTTATTGGCTTAGTGAAGAGGGAATTAAATTCAATAGTAATTCTTCAGGTATAGTAAATTGGGACAATGTAAAAGATAAAAAAAGGAAAATACTGAAAATATATAAAGAAATTATTTAAGATAAGTATTGAAATTTACAAATATAATATTATTATAAATTCTCTACTTTTATTTCATAGCTACAAAAAAAACCATGAGACCACCTATCCTACACTGAACAGTACATGCTATTTTTATAAAGAAAAATAAAGTTCTTTTATTGAAAAGACAAAACACCTGATTTGAAGATTGAAATCGGTGTTTACCAGCAGGTAAATTGGAAAGTTGAGAGTTTTTTCTAGATTGAATAATTAGAGAAGCTTATGAAGAAGTAGGAATAAGGCTAGATAAATCAAATCTATGAGAGCCTATTTTTGTAAATATGTTTAGAGAAAAAAAGAATAAGAATGTTATTTCTTGCTATAGCTTTATAAAAGATTGGTCTGGAGAACCTGAAAATAAAGAACCTAACTTATGTTCTGAAATTTCATGGTTTCCTATAGATAATTTACCAGAAAACACAGTTTCTTATATGAAAATTTTCTGGGATAGGATTGTATTAGGAGAAAAATATATAGAAGTTTTGATATAATAATAAAAATTCAAACAAAAAACGTTTGACATTTACAATAAAAGAATTATAATTTATATCACATTAATATTTTTATTATTAATTAAAACAAAATCATGACATTAGTATTTGAAAAATTCGAAGGTAAAAATGGGGAAGATTACTTCACATTGAGAAATGACGACAGAGCATTAGTAAGATCAGAATGATACACTTCTGCAAGTTCTAGAGACAATGGTATAGAATCTGTAAAGAAAAACTGACAAAATGAAGCAAGATATGAAATGAAAGAAACTTCATTTAATATCAAAGCAAGTAACTGACAAGTAGTATGAAGTAGTACTAGCTTCTCTTCTGAAGAAGATATGAAAGAAGCTGTAAGTGAAATCATGGCTAATGTAGCTAATGCTGAAGTAAAAGATAGAGAGTAAGAAAACTCTACAGTATTTAATAAAAAATGGTTAAGAAATTAACCATTTTTTAGTTAAATTTATTTATAAAATTACTTTTGAAGAAAAAAACTACTATATTAAATAGTATTAAAAAAACTCCTAAATATATAATATATTTAGGAGTTTTTAATTAATTATTTATATAATAATAGTTATCTTAATCTATAAGCTACCATTATATCTCTTAGATCTCTAAGAATATTTCTTACTCTTCTTTCTTTATATTTTAATGTAGGTTTAGCATCATATATATTCAACATAACTAATATCTTTCCATATACTCTTACCCTTTTATCTAAAGAAACCCTTTTTATTATTTTTTTTACACTTATCAAATTAGATCTAGACAATTCTCTTAGTTCTATATCTTCTGGATATAACCATTTACCATTCAAATATCATCATCTATCATCTATATCAATAGCCTCTGGGATAAATTCATCTTCTGTAGGTCTCCATTCTACTCCTGGATAATAATCTTCATCTTCTGCTGGTGTCCATTCTACTCATGGGTATTCATCATCACCATCTTCTGTAGGTCTCCATTCTACTCCTGGATATTCTTCATCATCAGATCCATCATCAGCTGGAGTTCAACCATCTTCTCCTAAATCTTCATCTGGAGTATCTATATTATCTGTATCATCAGCAGCAGCAGCTCAGTCATCATCGTCATCCCCAGCGACAACTACTCCTTCTTGCATTTCCCAATCATGATTTCAAATATTTGTTCATACAGTATATATTGCAACTTTTAACCAACTATATTGAGGGATATATATTACTAAATTATCTATAAAAGTACTTTTTAATTTAGAATAAAACTTCTGATTAGTTGCTTTAATTTGTTTTTGTTCTTCAGTTAATGTATATTGTCAATCTGTTCCGTATCAAACATGAGCTCACAATTCAGGTAAATCTATTGTAAATCTATATACTTCATACCGAGGTGTTGAAACATTACCTTCTCCATCCCGAACTTTAATATCATACCAATAATTAATTCTACCTCTTGATTTAATTGCAGCAACTAATTGAGGTATATATTTGAAATCTTTTAGAATAATTCCATATTCATTATATTCTCAAAGTAAATTATCCTCTTGTTCAGTTGTTTTTCTTACTGTTAATTCTATTGTTTTATTAGCATCGCCACTTATTCAAGCCTCATTTCATAAAATATGAGTAGCTGATTTTCCAAAATACATTTTTTTATTACAATCGCTTCAGTAAGCATTTACCGCTTTACAATAAGCCGTAACATATCAATCTATATATGCTTGAAATAATAAATCAGCATATAATGTTCATCATCCCAAAGAATAATTCTTTTTATAAATTTCTATACCATACTCTTTCTCAAATAATGAAACAGTATTTTCTCCATCATAAGGAGGAATAAAATTCTTTGATTTATCAAAACTATGTAATCATTCAATTCAAAGTAAGTCTCATAATAATGCAATCAAATCATATCTTTTATCAAATACTGTATTATCCACCAATACTAATTTTCAATCTAAATATGCATAAACTTTGAATACAAATTCTTGTCAATCAAAAATTTGAGTTGAATCTATTCAAGCATCTCTAAATTGTTGTGCTGTAGCATTAATAGTTTTTACTTTTAGATTTGCTTTAAACTTTTTTTCTTCTGTTGTAGCAGCCACATTTATAACATCTTTATCTATCTCAATTTCTGCTTTTATTGGAATTCTTATACCAAATCCGTATCAAAAACTTAATTTAACATCTACTTCATAAACCATAACTGACCCAAACCATCAGAAACTTTTTCTCCAATAACGATTAAAAGTATAACTATATTCATTTCCTAAAGTTATACCGTTAATTAAAACTTTTTCATATTTCTTTGATTCTGGATTAATATAATTTTCAGCTAATTTTAAACATGCTACCTTTTCGGCTCAAGAATATTTATTACAAATTTGTCTTACTTTGTCAGAAGCTGTTGTTTCATCTACTTCTTCAAGATCAGTTCAAATTTTTGCTATTTTTGCTATATTTTCAAATACTCCTGTTATTTTAGCTCAACTAATTCTAACATCTTTTGGATTTAATCTTAGATTATTATTGAAATTATCTTGAGATAAAGGATCTACAGGAAGTAAAGAAATTTGTATTTCCTCTTCTTGTTCAATTATTGATTCTCCTCCATCTTCTATAATCATTGCTTCTAAATACTTTGCGAAATCAGATGAATAAGGTCTAATACTAGTTCTAAATCCACTTATTATAGTAAAATAGCTAGCAGTTTTCCCCATTCTAGAAGCTAATTCATTTATACAACTACTTTTTTTCAAACATTTAGCATAAAAACTTTTAAATAAATCTTCTTCATTAAAAGTGCTTGCTATATTTCATTCTCAAGGCACTCTTCATGAATTTTGTAAATTTATTTTACCTGGCTGTCTAATTCATTTTTCTATTTTTTGAGATAAAGCCTGATATATAGTAGCTTGATTAAATTTATAATATTTTTTGATATTATTAAATTCTTCTGTAGTATTAAATTTAATTCTTGTTTTACTCTTCAATACCAATCTATCTGGAAGTCTTTGCATTTGAGGAGTTTCTACTTCTAATATTCAAAGTCATCAACTTACTCATTTGTAATCATTATAAACCTCCTTAGCAAAATTAGTTTTTTCTAACATTTCTGTTAAACCCTTTTGATCTAATTTCATAACTAAGAAATTATAATCTGTTCAAACTGGTTTAACTATGAAATTTTTATTAAAACTAGAATTTACTGTCCAAGTATTCAATACTTTTCAAGCATTAGAATAAGTAATAGGTGCTAATTCTAGAATTTCTTTATTTGTACTAACATTTGAATTAACTAAAAAATTTCCAACATTACTATCTATTACTACACTTGGATTGAAAGTTGGTACAACAGCTTGATATTGTGTTATTCCTATAGGCTCTAAAGTTGGAGTAACCAATGTAGGTTGAGCTGTCAAAGCAGAAACACTTACCATAGAACCGATTTGAGATCCTAATAAAGCGACTATACTTACAAAAGATAGTAACTTCTTATAAAATGATATTCTCATATTAAATATAAATTTAATAAATAAAATTATAAACAAAACTATATTTTAAAATAAATATTTTTCAAGAGCTTTTTAATAAAGTGCACAAAATGTATTATACTTTTTACTTTTTTAATAAAGTGGTGCCTTTTGCTTGAAATTAAAGACATTGTCATTCCAATATGCGGTTATTCATAAATAAGTATCTTAAGAAGTAAATTTTAAGATACTTATTTTATAATTGGATATTTCTACTTTTGGCAAACCAAATATTTTGACATTGATGTCACAAAAAGGTATTGATTTTTATTAAATTTACTATATAAACAGTCTACTTTATAGTAAAAAACTATAACCATGGAATTACACGTAGAGCCTAGAGTAACAAAAACTTGGGATGAGTTTACAGAGGAAAAACCTAATTTTTCTATTGCTCTTGATGGCTATGTATTTGGAAAACCTAGATTTAGAAAAACAGGGACTTATACAAATTTTAACCATCATGAAGAAGTAGATAGACTTGCTACTAGAAGTACTGCTGGACAGGTAATGATAGCTATCAAACAATGACTTATGGATGCTTTTATCCAAGAAGACGGTAAAATAGATGGACATATTTTTGTAAATGATGCTGACCAAGACACTTGTTTAGCTATTTGGTTATTACAAAATCATTCAAGAATAGAATGATTCAAAAGTGAACCTCTTATAGAAAGTTTGATTACTATAGAAGATTTATTGGATGTAACAGCTGGTTCATACCCTATAAAACCAGATTCAAGTACAATGCAATATATAACATGGATTTTTGACCCCTATATTCAAGCTAAAAATACATGAGAATTATACAAAATGGAAGATGAAGATATGAAGAATTTGATATATAATGTATTATATAGAATAGATAAATATTTAGAAAGAAAAGGAGATAAAATAGAGCTTGATACAAGGTATGAAAAAATATGATGAGGTGAAAATTGGAGTATGATTATAGAGCAATGACCTCATGCAAGATGAGTTTTTTTCCACGATGGAATCAAAGCTTTCGTTTCATTCGTAGATGAAAATGAGGGCTGTTTTACATACAGTATATGAAGAATATCACCCTATATTAACTTCCCTATTGTAGAACTCTATAAAGTTCTAAATGAAGCAGAATGAATAGAAAATTGATGTGCAGACTGTTGGGGTGGTTCCAATATTATATGAGGATCTCCTAGAAAAAATTGAAGTTACCTAAAACCAAGTGAATTAGAAACTATTATCAATGACTTTATGGAAAAATAAAAATAAACTCTACAGTATATTTAATAACTAGTTAGTAAAATAGTAGTTTTTTTAATTAAATTATTACAAATAAATTATGAAAGAAAAAGAACAAAGTTCTTTACAGACTATAAAAAGATTTTTTGAACCATTGGGGTTTGATAAAAAAGTTACAATAAAGGCATTTACCCCTGCAATTTTGAATGGTATTATATGGAGTATTGTATTGATTCTTATCAAAGATATAACTAATATAATCTCTGGAACTAAGGATTGAAATTTACTTGGATATACTATAGCCTTTATAGCCTTATCTTTGTTATACTCATTAGTTATTATCGTTGCTAGAAACTGGACACATGTAAAGGTCTGGCCTTTTTGGAGACAATGTTTTTATGATAAATATATGAAACGGTATCTACAACTAGATAATAATGAAATAGAAAAAATATGAACTGGAAGATTGATTGCTATCATGGACAAATGATTTCATACTCATATTGATCAAATGGTAAGTATTACTAAAGATATCGGACCAACATTTATTCAAATAATCATATCTATAATATTTATTTTTTTTCTAAATCAAATTTATTGATTAGTCGTTTTATTTGCACTTATTTTACTATGAATATTGATTTATATACAGCAAAATAAAGCACAATATCTAAGGAAAATTAGAAATGAATTAAATATATGAGTAATGAGAAATTTTGTAAAAATACTTATGAGTAAATTTGAAGTTCTTAGTACCAATAAATGAGGCTATGAAATCAATAAATTAACCACTTCTTTAGATAAAAATTGGGATCTAAATATAAGGCAAATGAATATCACTGTATGGGTAGATTTATGATTAAGGATATTTATAGATGGAATAGCTCTTTTTATGATTATCTTATTTGGATTTGGATTCTTTACACAAACTATCAATATATGAGAATTTGCAAGTTTGATAGGTATCGTATATTTTATGGATAAAGCATTGGCTCAACTCAAATCATATTATGTTAATTTTCTGAAATCATATGTAGAAATAGATAAACTGTGGACCACTTTTGACAATATGCCAAAAATGCCCGATATTTCACTAGGAAAAGATATGGTATTCAAAAAATGAGATATATGAATCAAAGATGTATCTTTTTCTTATGGAAAAAAACCCGTATTTGAAAACTTCAATCTAGAGATAAAAGGCTGAACAAAGACAGCATTTGTAGGAGAATCATGATGAGGTAAAACAACTTTGATTAAATTACTTACTGGATATATCAGACCTGATAAGGGAGATATAGAAATAGATGGACAAAAATTATGAGAAACTAAACTTTCTGACTATTACCAACATATTGGTTATCTTACACAAGATCCATCTGTTTTTGATGGTAGTGTATATGAAAATCTTATCTATGCTCTAGAAGAAGAACCACCAAGAGAAGAATTAGAAAAAATTATAAAACTAGCAAAATGTGACTTTATATGGGATTTTGAAAAAAAATTAGAAACTGAAATAGGTGAAAGATGAATTAGACTATCAGGATGACAAAAACAAAGACTAGCTATAGCAAAAATAATGCTAAAAAATCCTAGCATTATCTTACTTGATGAGCCAACATCTGCTCTAGATTCTTTCAATGAAGAACAAATCAATATAGCATTGAACAACTTATTCAAGGGAAAAACTGTAATTGTAGTAGCACATAGATTACAAACTGTAAAATCATCTGATACTATATTATTGTTTGAAGACGGTAAAATCTCAGAAAGAGGAAATCATAAAGAACTTATAAAACTAAATGGACAATACAAAAAAATGTTAGATTTGCAGAGTTGATTTTAAAAAAACTTGTTTTTTGATAAGAAAAGTATAATATAACTAGTATATTTATAGTGTAAATAAATTATATGGAAATATTAGATTTTGTAGACAAAAATGATAATGTCATTGGAGCTACTACTAGAGATGGAATTTATAAAAAGAATCTGATTCATAGAATAGTACATGTTATGATTTTTAATAATGAGGGCAAAATTGCTTTACAATTGAGAAGCAATAAAGTTTCTTATTGTCCTAATCATCGGTCTACTACAGTAGGAGGTCATGTCCAAACTGGAGAATCCTATGAGGAAGCAGCATTGAGAGAATATAATGAAGAATTATGAACAGAAAGTAAAATTGAAAAAATCTCAAAGGATTATTATGAAATAGAATGAGATATAAGTAAATTTTTAGTTACATTCAAAACAATTTTTAATGGACCATTCTATCCAGATGGAAAAGAAGTTGAAAAAATCGATTTCTTTACAATAGAAGAAATTGAAAAAATGATAAAAAATGGAGAAAAATTCCATCCTGAATTGTTATTTTTATTAAACAAATATTTCTTATAATAAGAATTATTAGATACTTTATTTTTAAATATAAATTTATATGCAATCTATAGAAATACTACATGCTTGGACAGAAGATGAGTTGAATCTCCAATGAGTTCACTGGAAGTCTGAATCGAAAGAAACTTGTATAGTATCTATTCACGGAATGTCTGGTAATATACTAGAAAACTATTTCGCAGAAGTTTTAGGCGAAGAACTATCCAAAAACTGATACGGATTTATCTATGGACACAATAGAGGTTACGGTCATATCAATGATATCAAAACCAAAGAAATAGAAGAAGATGGAGGAAACAAAACCAAAAGACATGGCGCTATGTATGAAAGATTTGAAGAAAGTATTTATGATGTAGACCTATGGGTAAATAAAGCTATAAATCTAGGATATAAGAATATAATCTTGATGTGACATAGTTTATGATGCAATAAGGTAATTCATTATATGTCTATCAAAAATAATAAAAATGTTAGCAAAATCATTTTGGCATCTCCTCCTGATATGGTATGATTGGAAAAGAAAGAATGATATCAAGCAAATTACAAGAAACTATTACAAGAAGCTAAAGACAATATGAAAAATAATGAACCTAGAAAACTTATAACATCAGAAATATGGGATTGGTATAATCTAAGTTCCCAAACATTTTTAGATTTATTTGAAGATCACTGCCCCGCAGATAACTTACCATTACTAAGAAATCCTGAGAAATTTAAAGAACTAGCAGATATTAATATTCCTATTTTTGCCTTTATGGGAGAATTTGATGATATTGTTATAAATTCTCTGGAAGAAGATTTGCAACAGATCAAAGAAAAAGCAATAAACTGTCCTAATTTTGAAACTGCTATATTAGAAGGATCAAACCATGTATACGGAAATAAAGAAAAAGAATTAGCAGATATGATATTGAAATGGTTAAGTTAATTTATTATTCTTTTTCTTTTTTCTAATTATCTTTAGATTAAATCAAAAAACTTATCAAGGAATTCCTTTATTATATAATTACTCCCTATACTATGACACAAATAATACTTGCGACAGCATCTCCATATAGACAAGAAGCATTTCGTTTTCTTGATTTAAATTTTGTTGCTCAAGGAAGTGATATAGATGAATATTTTGAATGAAGACCAGATTCTCCACAAGAACTTGTTCTTTGTTTAGCTAAACTAAAAGCAGAAGCTATCATAAAAAACTATGATAAAGGTATCATAATAGGCTTTGATTCTGTTGGCTTATTGAACTGACAGGTTCTAGAAAAACCTAAATCAAGGAAAGAAGCCTTTGAAAGATTGCAGGCTTTATCTGGAGATAAACATCAACTTTATACAGGGATATATATGAAAAATCTAGATACTGGAAAAGAACTTTCCAAACATGCAATTACTGATGCAGAAATGAGAAAATTATCAGATATAGAAATAAATAAATATCTAGACCAAGATTCTAGATTCAAAACATATGCTTTGGGTTATGATACTCTAAGTCATTATAGTTCGACATTTGTAATCAGAATAGAAGGAAGTTACAATAATCTAACACGAGGAATCCCTCTGGAAACTATTATGGAAATGCTTTTTGAAATTTGATATAAATTATAATTCACTATCGTTTATTTCCAGACCGGTCTTAGAAAGCTAAATATTAGTACCAAGACCGGTCTGAAAGTAAAATAATCTTTAGTAAATTCTTTATAATTGAAATTCATAGAAAAAGATGAAACATAAAGTAACAATCGGTGTATTTGCTATTATCACAAACGAAAAAGATGAAATTTTGTTGGTTCATAGAAATGATTATGATCTTTGGAACTTACCATGAGGTGCTCTTGATTCAAATGAAAGCCCTTGGGATGGTGTGATTCGTGAAGTAAAGGAGGAAACATGACTAGACGTGGAAGTGACTAAGTTATTATGAATATATAGTAAACCTACTGAAAATGATATAGTTATAAATTTTTTATGTAAAGAAATATGAGGAAAGTTTACACTCAATGAAGAAGCTAGAGATATAAGATATTTTTCTCTTCAAGACATGCCCCAAAATACAATCCCCAAGCAGGTAGATAGAATAAACGACTATGTTGAAAACAAAAATGAAGTCATTATGAAAGTTCAAGGATGAAAATCAACAATTCAGTTAATCAATGAATGAAAATTATAAGTTCTATTATGTGAAATTTTTTCTATTAATTATTCATTCCTACAGGTCCTTCTAGAGGAGTAAAGACTGCCATACAAAGTTCTTCAGCCCTTTGTAAATCTAAAGTACCTATTGTTCTAGGTTTCATGGAATCCAAAACTAATATAGCAAGCCCTAGATTATATCCTGTTATATATATTTCTTCATTTTCTTTTATAGAGATATTATTAAAAATATCTTTAGAAATAATTTTTGTAATCTCTTCTATTATATAATCAGTATTCAAATACAATTTTTTATAATAAACCATCTCTACTATAGATTTTAATAGTATAGCTGATGATGATTTTATTTTCAGACCTTTATCTTCTAATAATAAATTAGATTTTAGATTTGATATAAGAGTTAATACTAACGTTTCTTGAACTCCTGTATTTTCAATATTATAAATAGCTTTATCTAAATCATATTGAATTACTAAATTTTTATCAATTCAAGTAAATATTTTTCCTATTTTAGAAATTAAATCATAACTTTCAAGTTTTGAAGCATAATTTAGGAGTAATTCATATATAGCCATAATAGATTTATTATCTCAAGTATCTATTACTAATCTTGCAAGGAAAGAAATTTTTTCAAAATCTTGTTCTATATCTAATTCTTCTATAGAAGATAAGTAATCTAATATAACTTTACTAGAACTATTTCATCATATTTTAAATATTTCTACAAGTTCTTTTAGAAGTTTATCTTCTACCTTTTCTTTTACAACTTTTTCTTCAATAGATGATAAACCATTTGATTTCAAGGTTTTTTCTAATAATGTTATTATATTTTGTTTGTCTTGAAATGGAAGAATGATTTCTTCTAACTCTTCTTTGGCAAGAAAAGCTGGTAAAATAATTCTTAGATTAGATTCTTCAAACATTGTTTTATCTAACAATCAAACTATCACTTGTAATAAAGCTTCATTATTCTGTATAGGAAAAACTTCATCAATTATTTTTTTTTGATTAAAAGATTTAATATTATCACTATTTGAAACTCTAGTTCTAAGCAAAAGTAAACATTGTATTTGTTCTTCTGTAAGAGTTATTTTTAAATCATCAAGCAATTCTTGAACTATATTTTCCAATGTTATAGAAAAATCAGATTGTTTCATTGATTTTATTCTTTCTGAAATTTGTGATGTTTCTTCTACCATAATTATCTTGTTATATATAAAATATAATAGCCTATACAATAAGACATTATATACATATATATCTACAAAAATCAATAGCAAAACTTAGAGCTAAATTGAAAGAAATAAAAAATACTGATAGCTTTACTACCAGTATTTTTATTGAAGTTATGAAATTTTATAAGTCAGTTCCATCTCCAGTTCCTTCTCCATCATTTCCATCTCCATCTCATCCATCATCTCCTGTTGTTCCAGTCTCTCCAGTTTCATTTGTCTCTCCGGTTTCATTTGTTTCTCCAGTTTCATTTGTTTCTGTATCTTCTCCAGTTTCACCTGTTTCTCCATTTTCGGTGGTTTCACCTGTTTCTCCATTTTCATTTTCTTCACCTGTTTCTCCAGTTTCTCCTACTTCACTTTCTTCACCTGTTTCTTCTTGTATAGGATTTGTATAAGATACTCAAAAACTATTTGTAGTTCCATATGCTGATGAACCATATATAGTTCCTGATGTTACAGATGAATCTACTATCATAGATACTGTTACTCCGTTTACAGTACCACTTACTGTCATGTCTGCTACCATAAGTGATATATCTGCTCCTGTTGTAAGACCGTACATAAAGCTTCCTCATACTGTAAGGTTTATAACTCCATCATTATAAACTCCTGTTGTTACAAGTGCTTCTACTATAGCAGTTGTATCTCCTGCTACTCCATTTGCTTGTAGCATTGATATCATCTGTAGTTTCGATCCATCTAATAATCCTTGGTTATTCAAAGCATTCAAAACACTAGCCTTCTTAGCACTATCTACATCCAAAGCTCCTGTTGCTAGATAATTTGCTGACCCTAATACTCCATGAATTCCTTTTTCTGATGCAGACAATGATTTATGAGCTATTACTCCTGTTCCTACTATATTGTTTACCATAGTAGTTTCTCCCATATTCATTATCATATCTAAGTACTGATCTTTTGTTATCAATCCACTTATTCACATTTTCTCATATTCAGCCATTTGTCATTCATATCTAGAACCTAATTTTTTACCTCCTACATATGGCACGTCAAATATTTCTCTTATTGCTAAATATTTTGAAAGATTATTATCAAATTTTGTGAAATCTGCTGTTCTTCCTCTTTTCAGAATTCATAATCTTTCTGCTGCTGCTATACCTCCTGGAAGCACATCCTTAGCAGTTCATTTATTCTTCAAATCTATATCTTTTCCTAACCAACTTCACCACATTATTTTTCCTCCTTCTTCTTGAGCTCTAGTGATTTCTTTTGCAGTTGCAAACATACTTGCCATCATATTTACCACATACATTTTTGCTTTAGTTTGTAAAGCCTCGTCCATACCATTCACTTTTTTTGCATATTCTGATACCATAGGCATAGTAGAAAGCACAGCAAATGCTTTATCATAATCTCTTGTGTTTGCGTTGTATACTTGTAAGAATGCATCCATACTAGCTTTGATTTCTTTTGCATTTTTAGCATCCATATTTTTTCCTAATTTCACATCAGTAATAGTATCTACTATTCCAGAATTCTTCAATTCTTTCATATTCAACTGACCTTCTATCATATCATACTGAGCAGCAATATCAGGTGTGAAACTTTGTTTTCCTTCTACTCTACTTTTTTGTCCATTAGCTAATAGAGTTACATTGAATTTATCTCACATTTCTCCATTTATAATAGTATGATTTCTATCTATTTTGGTGAAATCCAAATATTGTTCTGCATTTTCTTTACTATAGATATAATATACAACTGTTATTTCGTTTCAAACTATAGCTATAGCTTCTTTTACTATAGGAGACTCTCCATAAAAGCTAACCTCTCCATTTTTATAACTTGCATTTACTGCTGGATCCTTGAATATAGCTGTATTGATTTTTACATTTTCCATCAATTGATCTGATTCTATTTTCGCTCTTATCTCATCAAGATTTATAGATTTATTATTAGATAACAATACAGAATCTTTACTATCTTCTGCTTTTCTCATCATAATATCTAATACCTTACAACTATCTGCAGTAGGTTGACACTTTCTTTCTACTTTTCCAAATTTCAATGATATAAAAGGAACTATCATATCCATTACTATAGTTGGAGATATCATCATTGGTTCAAAAATCACAACTCCAAGTCCTGCTCCATCTAACGCCCATCCTTCATCGTCTTTTGATAATTTTACTTGATAGTTTTCCAAAACTTTATTCAATACATCCATTTTTACTTCTTCTGAAGCATCTGCTGTTTGAGTAATAGTCAAAAGTTTATTCATATTTTCTATAAGTTGTTGTTTTTTCTCTTCAAAGATTTCTTTTTGCTCATCATCCAAATCTACCTTACTCATATCTATTTTTAGATCTGATACATAACCATCAGTTCCAAATTCCAAAGAAGCTTTTTCGCCAGCTTTTTGCATTCTTTCCATAGCAAGATTAAGTTTTTCAGCTCTATCTCTATGTACTCATACATGAGCTCCATAAAATCATTTTCCTGCAAATACTTTTCCACTTACATACCAATATTCATCTATTTTTTTCACCAATCCTACAGACGCTGTAAGACTAATTTTTGCTAAATCTGTTTGAGCTTCATATGTTACATCCAATCCTTCAAAAAGTTCTTTTTCTCCTCTTAACCATACATTGAATCCATATGAATGTATTCAATGTTCTCATATTACCTTACCTCAAAATCCAGCTCCTATTTTCAAACCATCAGCTACTACCAATTCTACCAAATCTTTACCAGCTCTTATTTGGAAATCTGCATCTCATCCTGTAACTCATATTCTCCAATTTTTTTGTAACCAATCTTTGATTTGTTCTTCAGTAGTAGTCATTTTCAAACCTTTAGCTTTACATAATTCTTCTATAGTATTTGCCATATCTTCTGACATAGTTTCTAATTCAGAATCTATTTCTTCTCTTTGTTCTGCTAACATCTCTCTCATTTTATGTACCTTACCTTCTTGCCAATCATTTTGTAAGAAATCAACTAATGAAGTTTTGAATCATCATACTTGGCATTTTCATTCTTCCAAAACTGCATTCAAATCTTCTAATACTTTCAGAGCTTCTTCTTTATTTCCATTTTCAGCCATCATTTTTATATGCTGTTGAACTTCGAATAATCAATAGAATTCAAAATCTATTTCCTTTCATTGTTCTTTTAATCCTTCTACTCATAGTCTCATAACTTCATTCATATTAGAATCAGCTAAGTCTCCATCTGACATTTTTGCCATAGCATAACTAAGAACTATATGTTTATCTTCCACTAATTGCATTATATTATCTGATTCTATTATTCTATCTAATGTGAAATCTCATTGTACTTCTGTTTTTACTTTTTTAAATATATCAGAAGATGTTACAAGTTTACCATCAGCTTCTTGTTCTAAATTCTCTTCAGCAGCTTCAATTACTGATTTATTTTTATTGAAAGTACCATTAGCTCTATCTAATAGAGAATTATCTATTTTTTTCAATTCTAATCAAAACTCATCACTTACCATATTATAATCTGCGGCAAATTCTAGATAATCACTATATTTTACTCTATCTGCACCTACCATTGCTAATAAAGTATGAGCAAATACAAATACGTCTAATTTGTTTTCACTTGCATAGTCTTCTATTTTTTCTTGTACTTCTTCTCCTACAAACATATCATATTTAGTTCCTAGATTATCTTTGTAATATAATCATCATGAACTCCAAGTCCCATCTATATCTTTCATATCAAGAGAAAAAACATAGTTTTTTCCTCCATCATTTCATATTACTATAGTTTGATCAGTTTTATCATTAACAACTTTTAACATATCTCCATCTTTCATATCTTTAAGTTCATCACTTAAGTCATCAAAATCTGTAAACATTCCAGCTATATCCCAATCTCCATAATTTTCTTTTGAAATTACTACTCTATTTCCTGTTCCTCTATGTTGAAAAATTACTTCATCATTTTTGATATATATTCATTTATTGTTTCCATCATTTAAGAGATCATTGCTACTTTCAAAATCTGTTGATAATCTAGTTTGTAATTCTAAAACTTTCAATTCTCTTTTTCCATTACCTTTTGTCAAAGATTCCATCTTTGTTAAAAAGCTTCTTAGTTTTAATTCTCACAAACTAGTAACTCATCCTTCTCACATAGATCCTTCTACTATTCTTCCCATAGCTTCAAATTGGAAATTTTCTAATTCTTCTTTATAAGCTTGTCTTTCTTTTACTTCTAAATATTCCAATCAAGTAGCGATTTCTTGTAGATCACCCTCAAAAGTTTCTTGTTCTTTTCATGAAATTTTTGTTTTTGTAAGAATATCCGCAAATGCATCATTTAATGCTACATCTAATTTTTCTAATCTAGAAATATCTTCATCAGATAAAGCAGAAGATTGTTTCATATCATCTACTAAGTTTTCAAACTTAACCAAAATAGTTGAATTTTCTTTAATATCTTTTAAAGAGAATTCAGTATTAGAAGATACGATTTCTAAATAAGCAGATATTCTGCCCATATTGCCTCTCATTTGCTCTGAGCTTAATTCACGAGTTTTTTTCTCTAAATTTGTTTTTGCCATTTTTTTATTTTATTTATAAAAATAATTTATACTATAATATTAATCTTTTTTAATATACTGTCAAATACTATTAAATATTCTAAGATTAGGCTTACAAACTAACATCTGCACCCATATGTGGGCAATATATACATATATAAAACACATTGTCAATAACTTTTTTTATTTATATTTTATATTAATTTCCTTTTTTGAAGTATTGAATCCGGCTCCCAATATAGAAAGCCTAGTTATCTACTGAAATATCGGAATTTAAGATTTGGGAGCCGGCTTCAAAGTTTCTATCACTTTATCTATATCTTTTTTCTCCATTTTATTTATTTCTTCAAGTTTTTTTTGATATTCCTCTACTATCACTATATTGAGATAGTAAAAATTAAAATAAGAATATATTACTTTCAAAAAAGATTCATACATAATAATATAATAATATATTAATATAATTATAAAACCTAGGAATAGAACCATAGTCAGGTACACACTAAACTTATAACTAAGTATCAAAATTAGATTCATAGTCAAAAGCAACAATCCCTTAGTCAATGGAGACCATACATATATTTCATAATATATATATTCTAGAAATCATCTTATATTTTTGTATATAGATTGAGAAATATTTATAATTGTATTTTTTAGCATAAGTCCAATAAAAACAACCATAAGTGATAGTATAATATACCATACAAGCCATCACACAGACTCATCTACGAAAAACAACCTATCCTTATAATCTCCACCATTTACATCACCCAAAATCTTATACATAAAATTGCTCATCAACAAATCAAATGTATAACCATGATTTACAATTAAATTTTCTATATTTTTTTTCTTCTTTATATCCTTCTCAAGGTTAGCTATTTTTTCATAATTTATAATATTATCTCCATTTTGAAAAAGGAAATGTTTATTATTGAACTCTAGACTATAATATATATCGCTTCAATTATATGATATATAATCACTATTTATATAAAATTTGAGATGTTCTTTATTTTCTACTAGTAACTCATGAATATTCACTATTTTATATAACTTTTCCTCTTCCAATTCACTAATAGATTTATTTATAGAGTAAATTCATATAGTAAGTTCTTCATTTTGGAAACTTATACATTTAGTCTCATATATATATCATGATAAATTCTCACAACCTTCTATTAAATTTTTATCATTGATTTTTTGATCTACCCGATTCTTTATATTTTGATTAGAATAAATTAATTCAGAATTCCATACATTCATATCTTCTATATATCCTACTTGTTTTTTATCTTTATATATATAATTTGAATTTTCATCTTCCAGTATATAATACAGACTATTTCCATCAAAATACATAGTATTATCTCCTGTCATCATATGGTAACTTTGCATTCCTGTTCATATAGAAAATTTATTCAATACTGAGAAAGTATTCAATAATCATTCATGTTTATAAATTCATAGTGTAGATTCATCCGAATCTAAAGTTATACAAAGTTCATTTAATATAATTCATTTTTGAGTCTCACACTGAAGTAGAAATTTACTTTTTCTAATTTCTTTATTTTGGATAAGTTCTATTTTTGCATCTATATCAGTTATTACAGCTTGTATCAACTCCATATCTTTGATTTCTTCTTTTACTTCTTCTTTCAAACCTTGAAGCATCTCTACAGTTTCAGATTGATTTATTTTTTCTCTTAGACTCAAATCATCTGATTCACTATTCATAGAAACAATCCAATAAAATACAGTAGCTAATGCTGTAAATGAGAAAAACACCCAAGCAACTATATGGATAGAATCCCATAAGAAAGTTGATTGTTTAACTTGAGTTTCAGCAGCTGTATTGTAGTTCGATTCTTCCTTAGCTTGTGATTTTTTTGCAGACAATTTAGGAATAGATGAAGCTGGATATCAAGCAGCTATAGATCAAGGAGAAATTATCTTTTTCCTAGTAAATCTATTTTCTTTATTTTCTTTAATTCTATTTTCTTCTACTTCCTCTTCCATATCCATAAAATCCCTCTCTAAGAAGCTTTCGTTTTCTCATATAGACATTGGACCCATAAATTCTAATTCTTCTTTTTCTTTTCCAATATTTACTATAGCTTTACTTATTTTTGAGAGATTATTTACTCACACATGATCTTCCATATCACTATTTTCTAATATATGTTTCCAAGCATATATAGTATATATATCATCCAATATATTAATTTCTTCTATATTGTATTCTTCATTTTCTATAGAAAACAATTCTTCATATTTTTCTTTGAGTTCTAATATTAATTCTTTATTATCTTCTATAAAAGAATCCTTTCCTCTACCCTTCCATACAAAACTAGTTAGCATAGAGTTAACTTCATCTATATCTTTATAATTCATATTACAGGTAAGAATATCAAATTCTTTATTACTTTTGATTTTAGATTTATTTTGAGAAGAATAAGAAAACTTAGTCCTATTTCATATAGTCCTTTTGATAAAATATCATAAAAGTTTGTAAATTGGCTTTAGTTTCATTTGTTTTGGTTTGAAATATAGTTTTCACACTTTAATTATAAGAATTTTTATTTCTAAGTCAAAAAACAAAATAAAATGCTAAGAAGCTATAGTAAAAAAGGCTTATAACTACTTTTTTACATCAAACCTCTCAGCATTTAAAATTTAAAATTTTATCTTATAAAATACCATCCGTTTCCAACTCAATATCCAGTTACATTTCCAGGTGTTGGATTTGATCAAGACCAAAAAGCTCCATTCCAATAATAATTGGAAGTATTTTCTCCTCATCAATTTATACTTCCATTCCAACAAATACCATACCAAAAAGGAGTATTACTATAAAAATTAGAACAGTTCATTCATGAGCCAGCATCATTATCGTTATCATATGTAGTAAGCATCCTATTATTATGATATGTATATAATCAAGCCGATGTTGTTCCTACTAAAGACACATAATTAGATAATTTTAATGTATAATTATCAGCTGAACTGAATGGTTGTATATTAGATTTAAATTCTTGAGCTTTTGGAGCTCCGTAATCTATTCTCCATTCATATCTAAATTCACCTTGTTCATTATTTAGTATTTGATTCCGTAATTCAAATCCGTAATAAACTTCAAATGTTTCCTTATTTCAATTTACTGCACCATTAGAAAAAGTATTTGAACTTGTAGCATTAGTCCATGTCATATCTGTAACAGGTCTTCATGTTTTTTCTCTCAATTGAGACCAAACTAATGTCCATCAACCACCGCTTGTAGTCATATCACAATAAGCTGTTATAGGTTCATTTCATCCTGCTCCATCAGGATCTATAGTGTATACTCCATCACCTATACTTAATCAAGCAAGCAATATAGTTTTACAACTTTGCTGAACAGAAGGCAGACAAGCTGTTCCATTCCATAAATAACTTGCATCACAATCGAAATCACATGTTGCTTGCTCTTCTCACCATATTGTTTCTGGTGTCCAGATATCTCCATCCCATGTTTGTTCATATGTTCCGGTCATTGTTGCTGTTGCGTTTTCTACTATGCTTCAACTACATTCTACAGTTTTTACATCTGCTTCACAACTATCTCCATTCCATGTATAGTTTGTATTACATTCAAATCCACATTCTGTTGCTCATTCTGTCAAATATAAAACTGGATTCCATAAACTTCCATCCCATGTTTGTGTATAACCCGCACTTGTTGTTAAGCTTGCATTTTCCGGTATTATTCATCAACATTTTGCTGCTTGTGTATCTGCTTCACACACTTCTCCATTCCATGTATAGTTTATATTACATTCAAATCCACATTCTGTTGCTCATTCACTCCATTCTAGGTCTGGATCCCAAATTGTTCCATTCCATGTTTGAATATATGTTACTTCTGTACTTGCTGTTGCATTCTCTACTACAGCTCATCCACAGGCTACCATTTGGGTGTCTGCTTCACATATTATTCCATTCCAACTATAGTTTGCATCACAATCGAAATCACATGTTGCTTGCTCTTCTCACCAACTTATTGTTGGTATCCAAATTATTCCATCCCACATTTGAGTATAAATTAAACTTGTTGTTGCATTTGCATTTGGTGGAATTTCTCACTCACACTCTATTTCTTGTGTATCCGCTTCACAGCTATTTCCATCCCATGTGTAGTTTAGATTACATTCAAATCCACATATTTCTTGTGATTCTCACCAATCTATTGTTGGTGTCCATATATTTCCATTCCATATTTGTATATATGTTCCAACTGTAGTTGCTGTTGCATTTTCTGATACAACTCATCCACATTCCCCCGTTCTTGTGTTTTCTATACAAGTTACATCATCCTCTGTATGATAACCTTCATTACAGGTATCTACAAGACATCATCACCATACTCCATCCCATGTTTGTATTCATATTCCATTTTCCACTTCACAAATCTTATAATTTGAAACACATTGCCGTCATTCTGCATGTGTTATATCATCACATCATAACAGTACTTTTAAAATTTCAATTTTCTCTCTAATAATACTCAGTCTTTGTTCTTTTACTTCTTCTTTCATTTTAGATTTCAAAGTATTAGCCTCTAGTTTCAATAACTGATCCAATACTTTATTGTAAACTTCTTCTTGTTCTTCTTCTGGAACTGATTCCATTTTTTCAATAAAATTCTCTACAGAATTTTTCTGCATATTTTCCCATCCTCCTCCTTGTTCATTAGTAGTTTGTGTTTGTATAGTTTGAGAACTTTCGTTCTGCACTTTTTTGGCAGTAACTACTGTTCCCATAGAAAAAACTACTCCTAATACAAGGCTAGCAATAAAAAATGATTTTTTCATGATTTTGTTATTTTAGTAATTAAAAAACTAGTTATAAACTTTGCTTTCTTTATATTACTCACTTCAATTCACTTATTTAAATTGCTTTATTTTTTATAGTTTGCCTGAAATTTTATATTTACTTTTTAAGAATAATGATTATATGATAATAATTTTTTTCTTAATTTCAACAACAATTTTATTTCTAAAATAATTTTTTTATAGAAAAAAAGAAACGACTAATCGTTTCTTTGCTTTTATAATAATAATTATTATTTCACTATTCTTTCAGATAAAAATTAATATTCCCCAAGCACTTTTATATCATTAGTAAAAAATTCTAATTCAGCCAAAGCATTCTTCACTCATTCATCTTCCAATTTTCCTTGAAAATCTACCCAAAACATATAAGTAAAGGGATTTTTCAAGCTTGGTATACTCTCTATTTTTGTTAAATTTATATCATTAGTCGCAAAAGCACCCAAACATTTATATAAGCTTGCTGGAATATTCCTAGCTTCAAAAAGTATAGTTATCTTATCTTTTTTTTCTTTATATTCTATATCTGTATCTTTTGAAGCTACTAGAAAAAATCTTGTTTTATTTCATTGTTGATCTTGTATTCATTCATCCAATATATTCAAGCCATACAGTTCAGCATTGTAAGACGCAGCTATAGCTGCAATTTGTGATTTTCAAGACTCAGCTACCATTTTTGCAGCTGCTCCATTATTTGAGAATCCCATAGGTTCCAAGTTATTTTTCTTCATATAATTATAACATTGAGATAGCGCTTGAGGATGAGCAAACACTCTCTTGATATCTGATAATTGTTTTTCATTAGATAAAATGCAATGATTTATATCCATATTCAACTCACCTATTATCTTATAATCATATCTCAAAAAATTGTATACATTTTCATGTACAGACCCTGCATAAGAATTTTCTATAGGCAAAACCCCTATATTTCAATCTCATATTTTTTCCCAAACATCTAAAAAATCTGGTACAGATAATATATCATCTGCTTTATGTGTCAAATCGTTTTCTATCATATTAGAAGCTATATGAGAATAAGCTCCTTTTTCTCATTGATAATATATATACATTATCTATTATAATAAATAAATAATTCTCAATTACTAACTATTTCCCCATAAACATATTCAATCTCTTGATTGTTTCATTCTTTCCTAAGATATACATCATCTCAAAAGCACCTGGTGAAGCCTGAACTCCAGTCAAAATAGATCTAATAGGCCATAATATTTGCCCATTTTTCAAGTCTTTTGATTTGATAAATTCTATCAATTTTCCTTTCAAAGTATCTACATCCCAATTCTCTTCAGCTTCTAACATAGCTATCAAATCAGGCAAGTTTTCATCCATCAACTCTTGAGTTACTTTCATTTTTGGGTTGAAAATTATCTCATCATCTGGCATTTGAGCTCTAAATAGATATTTGTTATATTCAGCAAATTGTCCAAAAGTCTGCAATCTTACTACTACCTCAGAAACCCATCTTTCATTATATTCTTTACTTTCAAAAACTCATTCTCATATCAATTTTTGCCATTCATTATCTCCATATTGTTTTAGATATAATACAAGTCTATCTATAAATTCCTCTGTAGATAATTTCCTCATATATTCAGCATTGAACCACAAAGCTCTTTCAAAATCATACCTAGGATTACTAGGAGTTACCCTATCTATAGTAAATTCTTTTACTAAATCATCTATAGTAAAAAACTCTCTATCATCTGCAGTATGCCATCCTAAAAGAATCACAAAATTGATTACTGCCTCAGATAAAAATCAAGCTTCTTTGAATTGTAATACTGTAACCAATCCTCCTGAAGTATCTCTTTTACTCATTTTCTTACCATCTTTTGCCAAAAGTAATGGCATATGTCCAAATGTAGGAACATCCCAACCAAAAGCTTCATAAAGCAATATTTGTTTAGGTGTATTTGATATATGATCTTCACCTCTTATCACATCTGTGATTTTCATATTGTAATCATCTATCACATTTGCTATATAGAATATAGGCGACCCATCTGATTTCTGTATTACAAAATCTGCAACTAATCCCATATCAATAGTTACATCTCATTTGATAAGGTCTGTATAGGTTACGTTTCTAGGTTCTACTCTAAATCTTACTACTGGTCTCCTTCCATCTTCTCTAAAAGAGATTATTTGTTCATCTGTATATTTTATTTCTCTATATACAAAAGGTTTCTTTGCTTGTTTTGCTTCTTCTCTCATAGCTTCTATCTCTTGAGCAGTTTCCCAAGCATGATAAGCTTTCCCTTCTTCCAGTAATTGAGTTATATATTTATCATATATATCATCATTATCAGATTGATATACTACATCATCATCAAAATCTAGACCTAACCATTCTAGACCTTCGTATATAAATTGCTCGAATATTTTGTTAGATCTTTCTTTATCTGTATCTTCTATTCTAAGGACAAATTTTCCATTAGCTTGTCTAGCCATAATCCAGTTTAGTAAAGCTGTTCTAGCGGTACCTATATGCATAGGACCTGTAGGAGACGGTGCAATTCTTGTAATCATTTATTTTTATAATTCAATAATAAAAAATAAGTTGGTATATGATAACGATTTTAGATGAAAATACAATATTAAGAAGAAAAAAACTCTAAGGGTATTTCAACTTAGAGTTTTTAGAATTTTAAATTTATTTTACTCTCCCAAAGCCACACTTCTTTTCAAGAAGTTTTTACTATATTGTCATAATACAAAAAATCTACTATTTCAACTCCCTTCCCTTCATTCCTTTCTCAATCTTCCCCAAATTCAAAAGCATGGGTTCTATATCTTTTTCTATAACTTTTTCTGAAACTCATAACAACTGTGAAAATGTACTCAAACCTACCACTCCTCTTTTTTCTAAAATTTTCATATATCTATTTTGTAAATCTGATAATCCTTCGTCTTGAGCTTGTATCCAAACTGCAAATTGTGCAAATAATTCTTCATCTATAGTAAGATTTTCTTCTTTGAATCATGTAGATATAAGCCAATCTCTTATTTTTACACAAAAGTTTTTGATTTCTCTAGGTACTGGTTGAACCTTTTTTGCTATATGAACTTCTACATTATCTATAGATTGTATTCCAAACATAGCTAAATATCTAGCTACTATCTTTTCTTTTTCTTTATTTGTATAGTACTGGAAATGAAACTTGTATACAAAACGATTTTTCAATGGATCAGAAAGACTTTCAAGCTTGGTAGTAGCTCCTATAAGAGTAAATCTATTCAAAGGTATTCCCATAGCTTCGCCATCACCCATTACCATATCTATACGAAAATCCTCCATAGCTATATAAAGCATTTCCTCTATCTTAGGTTTCAACCTATGTATTTCATCTATAAAAAGTAAGTCATTTTCTTCCAACTGATTCAATACTGTAATCATATCAGCAGGTTTATCTATAGCATATGCAGTCATTACTTTGATATTAGCACCCATATCTTCAGATATAATATTAGCTAAGGTTGTTTTACCAAATCCACTATCTCCACTAAAAAGCACATGTCCTAGACTATCACCTCTTTTTTTACTAGAAAAAATAGCATTATTCAAAACTTTCTTGATTTGTTCCTGTCATACAAAATCTTTGAAACTCTCTGGTCTATGATTTATTATTTTATTGTCCTTTTTCTCTGTATCCATCTTTACTACTTCCATATACTATCATCACTAAGAATAAAAGAATTGAAAGAATTATACACAAAAATTTAACTAAAACAATATAAATTTACTTGAATATACAATATTATTATATAATATACTGTTATAACTTTTAGTATATAATAACAGAAATGGAAAGAATAGACCTAAAAGTAGGGTTTGCTTGCAACAATATGTGTAAATTCTGTGTACAAGGAGACAAAAGATTTCATGTAAAACCTAGGAAAAAAGAGGATATATTAGAAAAACTAGATATATGATATAAAGAATGAAAAAGATGAGTAACTTTTACAGGAGGTGAACCTACTGTACATCCAAATCTTCTAGAATGAGTAAAATATGCAACTAAACTAGGATATAAAAATATACAAATCCAATCTAATGGAAGAAATTTTGCTGATATGGAATATTGTAAAGAATTAATAGATGCATGAGTGACAGAATTTGGACCTTCTATACATGGGTTTCGTGAAGCTACCCATGATGATTTGGTGTGAGTAAAGTGAGCTTGGAAAGAGGTCGTGCAATGACTGAAAAACTTGAAAAAATTGAATCAATTAGTTATTATAAATAGTGTAATTACTAAATCTAATTATAAAGAATTACCTAAACTTGCGTTATTGTTAGCGAGTTTATGAGTGAAACAATTCCAATTTGCTTTTGTGCATATATTGGGGAGTGCTGAAACAAATGCAGAAGAAATAGTAGCTAGGAAATCTGATGTAATGCCCTATGTATACAAATGACTTGATATAGGAAAAAAGAACTGAATGGTTTGTATGACAGAAGCTATACCGTTTTGTCTTATGCAATGATATGAATGGGCTATAGCTGAGTATAATTTTATGCCTGAAACTAAAGTATTTGATGGCGATCTTACTATAGAAAGTTATACTGACTATAGATGGAATCAATGAAAAGCAAAATGAAAACCTTGTGAAAATTGCAAAATGAAAGACAAATGTGAATGACCTTGGAAAGAATATATTGAAATTTATGGATGGGATGAATTTAAAACAATATTATAAATAAATAAAACCTCTTCCTTTATTTCTTCCGTCTAATGGAGATTCTTCGTTTGCAGTACTTTTCTAAATATAATATTCACTCAGAATGACGATAAAAAACCTTGATTAAGTATACTAATCCCCAATCCCGTATAAAAAATAACGGAAAAAACAATTAATTCCCAGAAATACTTGTCCCATAAGTTTTTCACATAATATATGAATTTATAAGAATTTTTTTTGCACTATCTTTATAGTAAGTTATAAATCATTTATCGTCTATACAACTTGCCGACACATTTTCGTATATGTTTTTGTATTCATAACAAGTTAAATCATCAACATTAGTTACTGATACGATAGTATACAAGTTTTTTTCAAACCAAGGCTTGAAAACTAATGATTTCAAAGAATTATCTTGTGGAATATTGCAAGTTTTATCTATTTTACTACAAATAAAAGGCTTTCATTTGAGATAACCAAATACTGAAATATCCTGTAAATAACCGCTAGTTTCTCCTGTTAGATAATTAATATAATTTCCAAATTCCATCAATATTTGACCTTCTACCCATATATCATCTTGTATACTAGCTATTTTCATATCCATAGCTCTATAACTATCTTTTGGTATAAAACCCATATTCTGACCAGTCCAAATATGCTGATATTTCCTATCTATATTTTCATAAATCACTATATCTCCAGATTTATAGAAAAAATCTGTAAGAAAATTATCATCTACTACTATAATTTCGCTTGATGTGTCAGTTTTGAATAATGAGCAAGAAGTTAGTAGGAAAAAACAAATTGATACTAATAATAATTTCCACATATAGATTTTATAGAGATAAAACTATCTTAATAGAATAGATATTATAAATAATTTTAGAAAAAACAAGCAATTTCACAAATTCTATTGTAGTTTATACATTTATATTTAATATAAAATCTAAAGAAAAGATATCTAGCGTAACATATTTTATATCTATAATCTACTGACTTTGTTGAGCATGGAAAAGAAATATAAATCAATAGACCTCCTTACTAAACTATTGAGGAAAAAATATAAATATAATAACAATTTTTTTTTGACAGATATTTTTGATCAAGATTTACTGAACTACAGTAAACAATATAGCATTGAAGAAATTAGAAATATATGGTTAGATTATATAGAAAAAAAATGAAAAAATGAATTTATAAACCTGTATTTATCTGTACCTTTTTGTAAAAGAAAATGTAGTTTTTGTATTTATGCTACCAATATACTAATCCCTGGAAAAGAAAACCAACAAAAAGAAGAATATCTAAAATCAGTACTAGATATGCTAGATTATTACAAAGAAATATTTCAGAAAGTAGAGTTCAATAGTTTCTTTTTCTGAGGAGGAACTCCAAGTATACTAGATGAAGACCAACTAGAACAAGTAAGTGAAAAACTATATGGTCTAGCTAAATTCAAAGAATGATGTGAGAAAACTATAGAATGTAATCCTGATAGTGTTACAAAGAAAAAAGTAGAAATATTTCATAAATATGGATACAATAGGATAAGTATGTGAGTACAATCACTTAGCCAAGAAACTCTAAGAACTGTAAATAGAGATTACCAAACAGAAAAACATGTTTTTGATGCTTTGAAATGGATGAGCCAATATGATTTCAAAGAAATATCTGTAGATTTGATATATGGATTAGCTGGAGATAGTCCAGAAAAATTCAAAGATAGTGTAATTAGATTATTAGAAAATGGAGCTACTAGTATTATATTTTATTGTTTACAGCCTACTAGGTTATATCTAAAGAATTATTTTGACGATGATTTGGATGTATACCAAGAATATTTGGAATGATTTTTTCATATATTCCATGAAATAAACGATTTATTAGAAAAAAAATGACTACCTACTATAGATGTACCAGAGAATATTATGAGTAATGCCAATGGTATCAAATATTCTATCAAAGATCATAATATTATATTTTCCGAAAGATATAGATATAATGCTGGTATAGATAGTTCTGTATTGGGAATATGACATCATGCTAATTCTATTATAAAAGATAATATACATTACCATTCTCTACCATTGGACAAAGACTTTAGAAAAAATGAATTCAAAGGAGTTCTTTTCAATGAAAGAATGGCAAAAACTTACTATATATACAACAAATTAACTAATAAAAATCATCTAAAACTAAAAGAATACAAAAAGGAAGTTTGAAGTGAGTTTACTGATGATTTTCATGAAGAATATAGAGAATTAGAAAAAAAATGATTGATGTATATAGAAAAAAATGTATTATATTTCTCAGATACTATAAAAAACAATGCTAAAGAAAAATTTATGGTAGGATTATTTTTTATAGATATGGAAGATATCAAAAAAAGGATTTATGATTTATTATGAAGTAAATAATATGGAAGTATGTTTCTCTTATAAGACTCCTCTACTATGTAATCAAGAATGTTTTTTTTGCGTAACCAATGCTGCCTATACTTCCAAAATATACAACATATCTATAGAAAAAGTAATATGAGATTTCTTGGAACTCAAGAAACAATGATACAATTTTATATCTATAGAATGAGGAGAACCTACTATGGTAGGTAATCTAGATAAGATAATAAAAGCTGGAGATAAAATGTGATTTACTATGACTATAATCACAAATTGAATTAATTGTAGTAAAGAATATTTAGAAAATTTATACTCTGCTGGACTTAGAAAGATAACCTTCAGTCTACATAGTATAGAAGAAAAAACTCATAATTATCTAGTTCAAAAAGAATGATCATATCAGAAAATAATACAGGCTATAGAAGATGCCCTAGATATAGGATTCCAAACAAGTACAAATACCGTAATCTGTAAACAAAATCAAGAATATATAGCTGATATGATAGATTATATCAATAATAAATTCCCTAAGATAGATAGAATTTCATTCTGTAATATAGAAGCGAACCAAGAAAGAAAAGAAGATTATGAAAACAAGTGATTTATGTTCAGTGATTTGGATATCGTCAAACAATCTATCCAGAAAATAAAGTATGATAATGTAATTATAGATAATTTACCATTATGCGCATTTGGAGAAAATAAACTTCATCTTGCTATCATAGGAAAAAGAGATGAACAAGGAAAAGATGGATTCTCAAGTGGAGACAACAACCTTATACAAGCTAAGATAAAAGGAGAAAAATGTAAGAGTTGTAAAATGAGCGACTATTGTTGAGGATATTTCCCATACTTTGATAAGAAAGACATAAAAGCGTTTTCCAAAAAGTTAGAAGTGAACATATAGGAATAAAAACAAACTCTCTTAATTTTCAGACCGGTCTTGGAAAGCTAAATATTAGTACAAAGACCGGTCTGAAAGCAAAATAGATTCAGAAATAACTTTACATTGTATATTATAAAGCATTTATGACCCAGGATATGAAAGCAGCTGAACAAGAATATATACTTCACCTAAAAAACGGTGAGAAAGTTTACTATAAACCAAATTGGGAAAGAGCTACTATCATTCCTGAAGAAGATATAGCTTACAAAGAAAAAG
>Ga0208901_1000105_pt1 | contig 57812 bp, 56 predicted proteins | sample AntAceMetag02UKF_FD_184764 | JGI IMG/M metagenome (GOLD analysis project Ga0208901, IMG submission 184764) | Saline lake microbial communities from Ace Lake, Antarctica - Antarctic Ace Lake Metagenome 02UKF (SPAdes) (version 2) | ecosystem: Environmental > Aquatic > Non-marine Saline and...
CATAAATCACGAATCTAAAGTAATGAAGAAATAACAGCGTCGCTCCGCTCAAATCACCTGGCCGGAATCACTGGACTAGGTGGCCGGTTTCCCCCGGAATGAGTGGCCGGATTCAGTGGAATACGCAAGCATGGACAGAGCAGCCGGTACTTTTGGCATACTCCTTCAACCAATCGAGATAAAACAGATAGTCTTCTTCTGCAAAAAAACAGGATTGGCGATTATTTCCACGTTGAATGATGTGCAGTGGAATATCGGGAACAATTATTCGGGGGCGTCTTGGCATAGGACTATCAGTACTTTAACCGCCGATGAAAAGCAATGTTTAATAGTGGTCTGTCCCCTATTTGTTGCTTCCTGTTCATAATTCCAAACATTCATTGCCTTACCCACACGAATGTTCTATATTGCAAACATGCAAATCTTAAATGACATGGAGCTACTGGGGCAGAACATCCGTAGTTCACGGAAACATAGGGGAATTCTACAAGCTGATCTTGCCAAACTAGCTGCAGTAAGGCGCCAGGTAATTGGAGAACTTGAGCGCGGAGTATACAAAGGCTCATTGCAAAGGGCTTTAGATGTAATTCGAGCATTAGGATTGCAGGTAACCCTTTCCCCTAAACGCTTCCCGACCCTGGATGAATTAGACAATGAATGAAAGGGTCAAATTACTCCAGGTCAATGTACCAGAAGGTGAAAGTGGAACTTTAGAGAAGACGCACCGCTTTACTTTTGCCTATGCGCATCGATCCGCAACAAATAAACAGATATCACTTTCTATGCCCGTACGTCTGCCCAGTTATAGCCGAGGGGCCCTCCACCCAATTTTTGAACAAAATATCCCTGAAGGATTTGTACGTGAGCGTATCATTGAACGTCTGCAAAAACATATCCGGGTGGATGAGATGCTGTTTCTCGCACTTCAGAAAGATTTTGGAATCGGTAGGGTAGGCTTTACGTCGGATCAATTCCCGCAGGATGAGGTAAAAAAAGAAAATCTAGCCGAAATACTCCAATGGCAGGGAAAGCAGCCTCTGTTTGAAGAGTTGGTCGACAAATATCTTTTGCAGACATCAATTAGTGGCGTACAACCCAAGATACTTGTCCGAGATCAACGCGCAACATTCCACACACCTGGCTTGATAATCAAGAGTGGACTGGATGAATACCCAGGTCTTGCTATTAACGAATTTTTTTGTATGTCAGCTGCACTGAAATGCGGGTTGAAGGTACCAGAATTTCACCTATCAGATGATCACAAATTATTCGTCATACAACGCTTTGATCTCGCCCCTGATGGCAGGCGAATTGGCCTTGAGGATTTTTCAGTTCTACTGGGAGAAAGTACAAAAGATAAATATTCCGGTTCCTATGAAACGTTGGCAAGGGTCATTGAAATGTACAGTGCAAAACCCCGGCAGGATATAGAGATTTTCTTTCGCATTCTGGTATTGTCATCACTTGTGGGTAACGGTGATGCCCATAAGAAAAATTTTTCTCTCATTTATGATGACATACAGGCACCTGAAACCATAAGATTATCACCTGTCTATGATATTATTTCAACTCTCCCATATTTTAAGCATGACACCCCTGCCTTAAAAATGAACGGAAACAAAAAACAATTTCCCTCTCAGATTGAACTGCAACGTTTCGGCAATAAACTAGGAGTAAAAAAGACTCAAGAAACCATCGGAAAACTTGCTCAGTTGATCACTGATACCCTTGCAGACCATAAAGAGCTATTGGAAAAATCACCCCAAATTGCAAACAGCATCAGAGCTTCAATTTCCAGATGCATGTCAAAGACTGGTAAATAAGCGACCGAGAAAAACAAATACAGGTAATATTCCCTGTATTTCAATGTTTTGCCATCTCAAACAGCTTGAATCCAGACGCTTTCGTATCAAAAGTAATTACAGCTTCACAACCTTGTTTCTTTGCAGAAGGAAGAATTAAAAGATACGGGATAGGTTTTCGGGAAAAGGCTAAAAGATGGGTTTTCGGCTTTCGGTCTTAGGTCTTCGGAAAAGATAACAGCTAAGGACCAAAGACGGTTTTGGGTGAAGATTATAAATGGGTTGAAGGCAGGTTCTTGGGTGAGGACAAAAGATAGGATAAAAGATAGGTTTTCGGCTTGGGGTCTTAGGTTTTCGGGAAAGGATGAAAGATAAAAGGCAAAAAGGTTTTGGGTAAAGATTAAAGACGGGTTGAAGGCAGGTATTCGGTTCGGGGTTTTAGGTTTTCGGGAAAGGATAAAAGATAAAGGGCAAAATGGTTTTGGGTACCGGCGAGGGCGAGGGGAGGTCGAGAAAAATCTGGCCATTCCAATTATGTTATTTTACCAATTCGAATAGGCTGAATGTGGAGGATTTTTTATCAAAAGTAAGTACTGTCTCGCAACCATGAGCCTTTGCAGAATGGGAAATTAAAAGACCTGAGAGATCATATTTGTTTCCTCGTGCGTTCTGTACGAATTTTTGCAAAGCTGAATGGTGTTCAAATTTTAAAATTGGCATTAGCATCAGATCACTTATTGGTTCTACCCGGCTATTCGATTGTACTATTTATGGCAGCTAATTATCTTGGATGAAAACCAGTGGTGATATACCAAATTTCATACTTAATTCTTTGATTTGACGAATGTTTAAACTTCTTTTCCCCTTCATTATTTCAGAGACTACACCTTGGCTACCAATTTCGGGAAGATCAGATTGTTTTAACCCATGTTCTTTCATTAAATAGCGTAACGACTCTGTAGGGGTACCTAAATTGGATGAAATATTATTGTTTTCGTACGTTTCTATTAGGTTGCCAATACTTTCCATCAGGGAAGATAGTGGGTGGCTCTCATTTTCCCCAACTTCATGAATTAATCCATCTAGTAATGACACAAGATTTTCATAATCGTTATCGGTATGTGGGACAGATAATATATTACTAATTGATGGCCAAACGTTGGCGATATTTTGTAATTGTGGCTGCATCTTTTAGCCCTCCTTCCATTTGTTTTTATCATATTCGCTGTGAGTTAGAACATGGCGAATGTAAACACTTTGAGTGTTGTAATGAACTGCAGCAACAAGCCTTACTTTATTGCCCCCAACATTAAACACCGTTAAACCCTCTACTTTGTCGGCACTTGGGAAAATTGCTTGTAGGTCGATAAAGTTTGAGATTGTTGAATGTTTTAAAATTCTGTACCAAGATTCAAGTGCAGTAGAACAGTTAGGGTGTTTATTTGCAAAATCAACAATTCTCTTTCGTGTTATTATATGCATATTTATTACGATATCTCGTTTTGCGATATTGTCAACTTTTTAATCTTGTCTTGTTTCTTTCCAACTCTTCGATTTTTACTCCGTTCAGTTTTATTTTTTGATAAAATCAGAATTAATACGGAAATAATAATACGGGGACACAATACCTATAAGTATTGGGGGACAAGTATTGGCGGACAGACCACGATTAAAAAATTTATTGGAAATTTTTTTCCTTAGGTCTCCCTGCTTTACCTCGACTTACACGACGCCCAAGCATTTCACTAATTTCTTCCTCGAATAGCTTGTTATCAAGGGCAAAATTACCATTAGCTGATTTTCGAATCTTATCTATTTCCCCCGGTTCAAGTTCGCAACGAAACAACTCTCGATACGCTACCCCTCTTGCGGTTTCTGTTCCACCAAGACTCTGGTGAAGGGAATGGTGACTTATAAGATCAGAACTCTTTACCTAGCCATTTTTCTGATAACTTGATCAACGTATTCGCCGGGATGCTTAACCATGTCTGCACGTACCGGGTTCATCTCAATATAACGCTGACAAGAGAATAAATACTCCTGCTGCTGAACAATGCTCGAACGAAATCGCCCCTCCCAAAGAGTGCCCGTGCGTTTATAGGTGCGATTGATGTACTGCACATAACACTGTCCCAGGCGTTTCATAGGGTTTTCTGCACTATCAGATTGTTTGGGCGTTAAAAGGATATGGACGTGATTTGTCATCAAAACATAAGCATGGACAGAGCAGCCTGTACTTTTGGTGGGGTCCTTCAACTAATCGAGATAAAACAGATAGTCTTCTTCTGCAAAGAAACAGGATTGGTGATTATTTCCACGTTGAATGATGTGAAGTGGAATATCGGGAACAATTATTCGGGGGCGTCTTGGCATGGGACTATCAATACTTTAACAGCTGATGAAAAGCAATAATTAATAGTGGTCTGTCCCTCATTGTTCTCTCAATTAGATAATTCAGGTAGTGAAACAGAGATAGGCTGGATTAATGAAGTGTTAGATTCTATGGGGATTTATTATGAGGGTCTTATTAAGATAGAAGATTTTGAGGAGAATGGGTACGCTGATTGGCTAGAAGTTAATACCACTGGCTATGATGATTACGTTCAAGGCAAAGTATGGGCATATGAATTTGAATTTGATCCTGCCCCTTCTTATTATCTTATAAAAACTGGTAATATAGAAGGTAGTGATAAAAGACATTTCTTGTTCGAGAATTTAGAGGAAATGCAATTTGCGGTTATCAATTTAAATGAAATGGCAAATGGCACCACGATCGATATCTCTAAAGTAAGTCATATATCTGCTCCAGTTCCCGAACCAGCCACAATGCTCCTCTTTGGAACAGGTTTAGTAGGTCTTGCAGGTTCCAGACTTTGTAAAAAGAAAAAGTAGTTTATTCCTGAAAAACTTTCTTCTCCTAAGGGCAGGATCATTCATTTGATTCTGCCTTTTTTTTTCAAGTAGTAGAGGACAGACCACGATTAGAAAATTTATTGGAAATTTTTTTTCCTAGGTCTCCCTGCTTTACCTCGATGTACACGACGATCAAGCATTTCACTGATTTCTTCCTCGAATGGCTTGTTACCAAGGGCAAAGTTACCATTGGCTGATTTTCGAATCTTATCTATTTCCCCTGACTCTGTTGGGGCGGATTCCCTAATTTTTGCTGACACCCCTTAAGCTATTCATTTGTTACGCGATAGACCTCTTCAATGGTGGTAATTCCAGCGAGAACCTTGTCTGCTCCGTCACGGCGTAGTGTTATCATTCCGTTCTTTACTGCCTGGTCACTTATGGTACTGGCGTTGGCAGTACTTAGAACAAGATTTTTCATAGATTGATCCATAAGGAGTAACTCAAAAATTCCGCAGCGTCCCTTATAACCGGTATGGTGACAACTGGCACAACCGGTGCCGCGATAGACCTGTTTACCCTCCATCTCTTTTGGGTCGAGTCCCAGTTTTGTTATGGCATCAGGATCAGCTGTATACGCAGTTTTACAATCAGGACAGATAATACGTACCAGGCGTTGTGCTAGAACTGCGTTGATTGCTGAGGAGATAAGGAACGGTTCGATATCCATATCAATAAGACGGGTTATGGCACTTGAAGCATCATTGGTATGGAGGGTGGAGAAGACCAAGTGGCCGGTAAGGGCAGACTGGACAGCAATTTTTGCGGTTTCTGTATCACGGATTTCTCCCACCAGGATAACATCAGGATCCTGCCGAACAATGGAGCGCAGTGCCGAGGCAAAAGTGAGATCAATTTTTGGATTAACCTGGACCTGCCCAATTCCGCTGATCCGGTATTCAATGGGATCTTCAACGGTGATAATATTGATATCGGTACTGTTGATTGCAGTAAGTGCGGCATAGAGAGTTGTGGTTTTACCGCTTCCCGTCGGGCCAGTGACCAGTACAATGCCATTTGCAGATTTGATTTGTTCTGAAAAGGGGATAAATCGGTCTTGCGGCATTCCAAGATCCGTAAGGCTAATCAGTACCGATGATTTGTCTAACAGACGGAGCACCACGCGTTCTCCAAAGGCAGTTGGTAGTGTGGAGACACGAATATCCACCTCCTGGTTTGCAACCTTAAGCTCTATCCTGCCATCCTGAGGAAGACGTTTTTCGGCAATATTGAGCTTGGCCATGACTTTGATTCGTGAAATCAGAGCAGCCTGTACATGTTTGGGAGGGCTGAGCATGTCATAGAGAATGCCATCAAGACGTTGTCTGATCTTCAGCGAATTTTGATAGGGCTCGATATGGATATCAGAAGCTTTGTCGCGTACCGCCTGAGAAAACATAAGGTTGACGAGGCGGATAACCGGTGAATCACTGGTGTCGTCAAGCAGGTCACCGGTTTCTTCAATCTCGTTAAAAAGGGCTTCGGGATCTTCTTCATCGATGTCGTGCATGACCTCTTCAGCAGTATTCTGAGTCATGTCGTAGGCAAAGTTTATTGCCGAGACAATGGTTGCCTTAGAGCAGAGTACCGGACGTGCTCCACTGATATCAAGCATCCGGCGCAGGTCATCAAGTGGCTGGAAGTTGAAGGGGTCGTTAATGGCAATAAAGGTATCATCATGCACAATAACCGGCACCATGATATGTTTTTTTAAGAAAGCTATGGGGAGTAGTGCTGTGAAGTTCGTTTGGATTTCCGAGGGGAGAGAAATAGTGACTTCCATTTCCAACTCACGGCCTATTTTTTGAAGGAGGTCAATTTCATCAACACCCTCCTGCCGCATAAGGGTGTACAGCAGTTCCCCTCCTCTTTCCTTCTGGATTTCCATGGCCCGCCCAACCGTGTCAGCTGGAATGCCTAGTCTATCTATGAAAAAACCTGCTGCGTGTTGCATACTTACCAGTCGTTGTTTTCAGGAGAAGGCCAACTATCCTGATTCGGCATAAGCCGTTTGATATTTTCGCGACAGAGTTTTAAGAGATTTCTTCCTGTAAGTCCTGTCCCTTTAGTTATCGCGTCTTGGTCAGTATTGTTTTCGGCATTGTCAATGACTTGCTGATAGTAAGCAATTGCTTCAACTGTGTTTCCTTCCTGTTCTGATATTGCTCCGAGATTCATCAGGGCATAGGGGGAGCCTGGATCAATATCGAGTGCTTCCTGAAAATAGTTTCTTGCTTCATCGTATTTTTTTCCCTGCAGTTTTTGGAATCCAATATCAGATAAGGACATGGCGTGGTCGAGGTTTATCTGCTGGTGGAGTTGTTCTTTAACCTGAGGCATGACGTCGTCCAATTCATCCTCTTTGGTAAGCGTTACCCTGGCGATATCGGCAGGGTTTTTGATAATATGTGGAGTAATAAAAATGAACATATTGGTTTTGTTATGAACCGTTTTGTTTTCTTTAAAGAGCCAACCCAGCAAGGGGATATCGCCCAGTAAGGGGATTTTCCATTCTGTTTCCAGGGCATCATGTCCAATAATTCCGCCAATAACTATGGTCTGTCCATCTTGAACAAGGACGGTGGTATTTGTTGAACGTTTAAAGGTGACGGGTCGATCTGTGTCTGAAGTCGCACTTTCATTGAATTTACTGACTTCTGTGGAAATCTCGAGACGGAGAGTGTTGTGTTGGTTGATCTGGGGAGTTATGGCGAGCTTAGTCGCAACATCTTTATATTCGTATGTATTATAGCCTTCTGTATTGCTATTTGCCGCTTCAGATCTGCTCGTTTGATAAGGACGATTTTCACCCACACTGATTTCTGCTTTTTTATTATCAGTGGTCAGGATCTGAGGGGTGGCAATTATATTAATATTATTGTCTTTTTTATATGCGTTGAGAATGGCGGCAATATTGGGAAAGGTGATGCCGCCAATTTCAATTCCTTGTTTTAAGATACCGAGGGAGAAGCCTGTGCCTACAGCTGCATCAACGGTCGTCCCTACTGCCTGGCCCATTGTAAAACCATCTGCTCCACCCCAGCCACCGAGAACAGCACCAGTATTGTCGGCAAATGTACCTGCTCCTATCCATCTTACTCCTACATCAAAGGTGGCGTCGGTGTTGACTTCCATAATCAGGGCTTCGAGATAGACCATGCGACGCGGGATGTCGAGTTTTTTTATCACATTGTTGAGGACTTTGAATTCAGCTCGTGATGCTGTGATGATAAGAGAGTTGGTCTCTTCATCCGGCATGATCCTCACATTTCTGGAGATGGAAGGTGTCTTCTGGGGACCTTTTGCAGTACTTTGCTGTTGCCCGGGAAGGGCGGTAAGGACTGCGGCAAGGTCCTTGGCCCTTGCATGCTGCAGATAGACTACCTGAATGTTGCCATCATCTTTTTCTGGCTCGGTGTCCAGCATGGCGACAAGCCGTTTAACGCGGAGAATATCTCCCGGGCCGGCAAGAAGAATAACGGCATTGATCCGGTCGTAGGGAACCACCTTAATGCTGCCGCTCTGAATGGCGCCCTTTGCTGGCGTTGCCGCACGTCTGAAGATGGCATTGATAGTGGTGGCAAGCGTTGAAGCCGTTGCATATTCAAGAGAAAGAACTTCCATTACGTCACTGGAATAATCGACATCAAGAGACTCAATGATGGAGAGTAGCTTCTGGATATTGGAGAGGGTGTCCGTGACGATCAGCATGCCGGATTGGGTATGAGCGATAACCACGGAGGTTTTGGATATAAGAGGAGCCAGGACCTTTTTCATCTCAGCGGGAGTAGTATGGGTAAGCGGGATAAGCTGGGTGACAATCCTATCTTCTGGGGCCGATGTGTAGCCATGCTTCAAGGTATCGATGTTTTCGGTACGGGCTCTCACCGTTGGCATAATCTTGATCATTGCCCCGGATTGAACTGTGGTGAAACCATTTACAGAGAGTACAGATTCAAAGACACGATATGCCTCTTCTTCTGAAATTCTGGTGGGTGAAATAATGGAGACAGTCCCCTTGACAGTTCGGTCTATGATAAAGTTTTTTCCAGTAAGTTCACTGATGTATTTAATAAATAAACGGATGTCAACGTTGTCAAAATCGATGGTAATAAAACGTTTCGAGGCGCCTTTTGCTGTTGTGTCAGAAGGAACTGCCTGCTCTGCGCTCATCGAGGAACAGGGAATACAAATGAGTAGACAGCAGAGAAGAAGCAGGGTGAGTGGCCTGACTTTTTGCACAATTGTTGGAAAAATTGAATATATCATGGCTCAGCTACCTGTTGTTTTTTTCGGTTTCAATGTCAATCTTCGTTTTGGAATTGCTGCAGGTGGCAACGGCTCTGCAGTTTCAATAAGCTCCGTACTTTCGGTGGGTTCGTCGTCAGCTACATCTGAATTGGCCGGACTGGTTACTTCGGGCATGGGATAGTTTTTCGTCTTTCCTGAAGATGGTGGACTCTTCATCACTTCCATAAGCAGAACTTCATCTCTACCGTTTACCGTTAGAATTATCTGGGCCCTGTTGATCTCTTTTATCAGGGCATTTTCTATGGCATCTCCTTTAGAATAGATAGCCTGCTTATTCGATTTTTTGTTGCGAATAATTGCCCGCTGGTCATCTGACATGCCTCCGATGGTACCAAGGAGCATCAAATCAAGAGATGTGGTGCTAAGGATTGCTTTGGGTGTACGTACTGGCTTGTTTGTTGTCTCTGGAGCTTTGCCAAAGAGATTCCGTTTGCTGATGATAGTATACTCTTCGCCACTGACAACCTGGCCTGTCTGCTTATCCTTTTTTTCTAGGGTTTCCTTTCCCTTGGGAGCGACCAGTTGTTTGAGCTCTTCAGGGCCCGTTTTACCTGCAGTTAATACGTTATCAAGTGAGCGGTATAAAAGCTCAACACTTCCTGCGGCAAGCAGAGTTGCCAAAAGAAAAGAAAGAATGATGGAGTAGCGGCTTGCCATGTTCTCGTGTTTTTCAGATGTCGAATTTAAACCGCGGTCGCTGTACACTGCCTTCTAAGAGGAAAGGGAGAGTGGAGCGATTGTGTTGTCTTTTTAATTGAATTACCATATTTTGTGTGTATTTACTCGTTTTTAACAGAGGGGCCAATGGTTCTAGGGCTCCATTAATGGTAAATGCTGAAAGTTTGAATGGTGTTGCTAAGGTGAGATTTCCTGAAAATTCTCCTTTCAGCTCCTTTCCCTGAAAGTGTCCTTTGTTGAACTGGATACGATCTTTTTGAAGAGTGAAGTGTGTCTGCAACTCTTTTAAATCAATTTTAGAGAGGGACAGGATGGGGAAGAGCAGACTAAAGCTCCCTTTGTCTATGGTCAGGTTGCCCTGGCCATTATGCAGTAATTTCTTATTGTTCCAGGTGGAGTGGAAATTGCCATTTCCAGAGAGCAGCCCGGTGATATCGCGGTTGAAAGTTTTTCTAAGAATGGGGATCTTCCCGATATCCAGATGCAACAGATGGATATTCGCCAGACTGTATTTTTGTTCTGATCTATTAATGAGAACGGAAAAGTCATGTTCGCCTTTGTATGCAGTACAGGTAACATGAAATTCTGATAGGGGAGCAGTGAGCTTTGGTCGAATGAATGCCTGATCAATTATAAAGAGTGTTTTCCCCTTGTCCTCTTTCTCTGTGAAATGAATGGTCTCCACTTTCACGCCAAGAGGGAATTTGTAACGAAGAGCAGAAATAGTACATTGGCTTCCAGGCAGGAGTTGGGTGAGCCGCGTTTGACAGAAGAGTTTGATATCCTCTGCTGGAAAACGAAAGTAAAGTAGGATGGCAGTGAGCAGGAAGGTATATATGATTAGGCTGATAAACAATAGAGGCCTGTTTTTGAAAGGGTTCATTTGTCATCTCCCTGGTCATAGGTTTCAATCTGGATTACAGCATTGAGGTAGCCCTCTCCCTTGCCATGTTCCTGGATTGAAATTCTGCTGATGGAGACGATATCTTCAGGGGATTCCACCCCTTTTAGAAAATGAACAAGATTTTCCAGGCTGATCCGTTGCAGTTTCATGTCCACCCGCGATTGATCTAAGGAACCATCGGATTCCACATCACTTGGCTTTATGTAGTTGATTTGTTGTTTTATTCCTGCGAGCGTTGCCTGCTGCTCAATAAAAGCGAACAGGGTGAAGCTTGCCGGGCGCTGGCTTAAGCGCTGCCGGATGTCTCCCGATTGGCGCTGCAGGGATTGATACTCTTTTTGAAGTGCATGGATTTGCTGAAGTTCCACCTGCTTTTTTAACACTGATTTCTGCAGACGTTGTCTGGATTCGAGTAGTGGTGAGAAAACGAGTGAATAGAAGAGCAGTGCGGCAACACCAGCAATCAGGCTGCCAACCATAATCTTTTCCCGCTTGGCCATCCGATTCCAGCCGGTCTTTTCAAGGAAGGGCTGTATGTTGATTGCAAGTTTTGAAGGGCTCATTGGACACCTGTTGCCACTTTAATCTTCAACTCAAAACGGATTTGATTATCCTGAGGATTCTGTTTGGTGGAGCTTATGGTGGCAGCGGCAAAGAGTGGTGACTGTTCCAGGTGTTTTTTTATCGAGTCTACGGTATTGAAACTGTCTGTAATCCCTGTGAGACGAAGTCCCTTGTCTTCATACACCATGCGAATGAGCCGTACGTCCATGGATGCAGGGATACGGGTGGAAAGTTCGCGCAATATATGGAGAACTGTCTGTGGCAGCGTGTTGCCACTTCCATCTGCCATGGTATTTTTTACGTTGCTTAATGCTACCTGAAGCTGCTGCACCGGTGCTACTATTCGTTTTACATTAGGCTGGGTTTGCCTAAATACTTTGTTAATTTCACTTAGCAGGGCCGAACGTTCGTTTTTAAGGGAGTTGTTGTCATAGTAGAGGTAGCCCAGGCAGATGAGCAGAGCAGCAAGAAGGGTTCCCCCGAGTATCTGTATTCTATTGCGGTATTTTGTCAGATCGCTGTGAGACGCAAACTCTCCCTTACAGAAATTGAAACTGTTTTGCAGCTTGTCAGTTTGTTTTCCAAGGCTTATGCATGCACTGAGATAGGTACTATGTTCTTTTGTTTGTTCAGGCAGATGAATGGGCAGGGGGAGAAGACCAGCTCGTCCGCAAACAAGGCAGGGTCTGTTAAAGGCAGAGACTGCCTCAAGCCATGAGGTGACTCCCGGCGTTAAGCCTGCTGTCCCATCGATGTAAAGAGGTATCTTATTCTGTGGCATTTGCAGAGGGAGCGGCGCCAAAGTTTGTTTTACTGTCAGTGCCAGTTCGCTAAAGGATTCGGCACTATGTTCAAGCCCCTGTACCTCAAGGTTGTTATTTTTAGTATGTATAACAAGCTTGACCGCCGGGTCGCTGGCAAAGGGGAACGGGTCAAAGGAGAGAGGGCGTATCAGTTGCAGTTTTCCCTTGGAGACAAAAAAGAGAGTAGCATTTTCCAGGCGTAAATCCAGGAAAATAAATTCTTCAGCTGCCTGTCCTGTCTTTTGAATCTGAGCGATGGTCGAGAGGCCGGAGAGGGTGATATGTTCGGGCGTGATGCCAGCCTGTTTCAGGATCTCAGAATACTCAGCCAGAATTTTCCGCTTAATCATGGCCGTTATAACGTCAGAACCTTCTTCTTCAGCGGGGCTGACAATGGCATCAATGAGCATGGTGTCTATTGCTATTGCCGTACTTTCTTCAAGCTCAAAAGGCAGGATTTTGTCGATGGATTTGCGGTCTGAGAAGGGAAGAGTGAGATTGTGAAATAAAAAGAAAGGAGCTCCCAGAGAAAGAACACAGCGGCAATCACTACAGTCTAGCTTTTTGACCAGCTCAGAGAAGAGTTCCTGGACTGTTTTCTCTGCAGTAATAATGGCAGTGGAGGCTATGATATCTCTGTTTATATCATCTTTAAGAAGGACTGCCGTGAGGAGGTCACTCTGCAGATCTATGGATAGGATTCGTGATGCCATAGTTGTTAACAGTAAACCAGATTATCATCAAAGCCAAAGGGCATGATCAATTGCTGTAGAGGTCTGTTCCTGGAGGCGATTTATCGCTTTGATATATCAGAAAAATCGCTAGCAGGAGTGTGTCTACTACGAATTTTTTTGCTGTTTCCTGAGTGACGATGGTAATCAGGAGAGTAAATGGGTGAAGCTTGAAGGATGGATTGCTTACAACTTCCTGACCTGACTGAATTATCCACTATCTTACTACAACTGTCAACGGTAACTATTGATGGTGTTGTAAAAACTCTTCATCTTAGATTTGGGTTTTTTTGTATGTGACTAGCACTTAAGCTCAGGTAACCGCAAAGTTTAATCGTAGGAGCCCGCCCCCGCGGGCGAATGATACTAGGGGCATGGAATTTATCGGCCGCAGGGGCGGGCCTCCTACACCGAAGACATTGTTACCATTGATGTTACAGTACCAAATGTATGATATTGCCTGAATGCTTGTGGACTCGATATCTTTTTGATGAGGTCTGGATTAGCTGCTAGGGGTTATTTATTGTCCCATCTGAGGGTGGTGATATCATCTTTGGTGCGTTCGACTGTTGCGGTGATTGTTTTGTGCTGTTCGTTAAGCTGAGTTGCTGCACTGATAGTAAAAAATGTACTTGTCACTGTAACAAGGGCTTGTTCCTTGATTTTATCTGCAATATCGCCGGGAAATGAAGGGACAGAGCGGTACCATTCCAGGTCCCCGAGCAGTTCTTTGTTCTCCTCTTCTTCACGGAAGCTGATGATGTTTTCGGCACTGTTTTTGTCCAGTCCGTTGGCAATGGCCTGGAGTAGAGGAAGAGCGGCGCTATTTATATTGACCTTTCCATTGTCTCCCAAGGGGGTAAGCAATGCAGCCAGTGCTGGTTTCTCTTCGGTGCCGTAGAGCAGTTCACGGGTGAAGCCTTTGACGAGCAGGAGTTCTTCGATGGAATCAATTGGCCCGTTTTTACAGGGGTATGGCGGGTTCAGGGACTGGTAATAGTTTTCTTCTGCTCCGTATTCTTCTTCACCATTGCCATCACCACTGTCTATCCAATCGATGAGGGAGTCTATGATCTCTCTGGCCTTTCCATCTTCAACAAGAAAGGGCTCGGCTCTAAGAAGACGCCAGAGAACGTTGCGCACGTTGTTTTCATGCTGCGTCTGCTTATTATTATCTTCTTTGCTTTTGGGCTGTTGACCGTCACGTTTACGAGTGACCATTGCATTGATTTGGAACTTTCCGGATTCATCAAAAACAGTTAGCTCCAGAGTACCGCTATCAAAGAGTTCTGCTAAGTCTTCATCTGCTAAGAGAGCCCATGAATCGTGCAGGCAGTCAAAGCTGTTTTGTTCCTGATCGAGCAGAAGCAGCTGTTTGGCAATAACAACACCTGATTTTGCAATTTCTCCAAGAAGCACGCTGTTTTTTAGCCCTGCAGAAACGATATATTCTTGTCGCATATTCCGGCTGAACTGCAGGGTAATAACCGCAAGTATGCTTATCAGGCTAATGGTAAGGAGCAGGGCCATTCCTTTATCGTTTTGTATGGGAGAGTGTCTCATTTTTTTGCAGCGGTAGGAATTCGCAGACCGGTTTGAAATAAAGTACCTGTCTCTTCTTCTGGGTTGTTAAAACGGAGGCTTATAGTGATCATATCTGGCAGTGTTGCACGCTCTTCTTCCGTTTCATCCTTTCCCCAGTTTTCAATATTCTCACCATCTTTATTCTGGTAATCAAAGATAACTTCTAAAAGATTGTCGCAGAGTAGCAGGGCCGTTTGTTCGTCATCTTCTATTTTTAAGTCATCTGTTGCAGATTGCGTAGAACGATAGAGAAGCAGGGCGTCAGAGTTGGGATCTTCCTGAACCAGATAGCGAATGAGAATAGGGCCACTTGGTGCATCATCCGGGTGGAGTTGAATATGGGCGGTGGAAAGAAATTGGAGTGTGTCAGCTCTGCGATTGCCAATGGTCTCGGTCGTTCCCTTAAAGAATATCTCCTTCCCAGGATAAAAGGATTCAAGATCACCCCGGATACGCTCCATGGCGATGCGTGCTTTGGAGTAGGTGGCTGTCTGCGATTCGGCACTATTGATGATATGAAAAGTAGCGTTATAAGAGGAGTAGGCTAGACTTATAACTATTGCAAATATAGAGATTGCAATAAGTATTTCAAGCAGGGTGAAGCCCTGTTTTCCCGAATTCATTTGGGGGTCCTTTGGTAACTGTCCAGTCTAAAGCTGTATAAATCCTCACCCCAGAAAACAACAAGAATGAGATGTTGTAGTTGGCCTTCAAGTTGCTGGAGGAGTTCGGATTCAGGGAAAGTTGCATCTTCCATTTCAACTTTCCATTGAAATCCAGGGAATTCATCGCCAAAATCACCGCTGTCAGCAATGATTCCTTCAGTTGATTGAAATCGTGCCATTTGCAGTTGTGCCAGCAGCGGTGCTTGGATGTTAAAGCGGGTTTCAGTCGCAAGTCTGACGGAGGAAGATTGTGATCCAAAAAGACTGGTCAAGGCAATGGCGAGGATGGCCAGAGCAATCATAACTTCAAGAAGGGTGAATCCTGCATTTTTCATAATACAGACCTTGTTAAAACCATAGGACGACTGAATCGTGTTTCCAAAAAAGGAATATTAAAGTGTGAGCGTAAAACATTAAATGTAAGGTTAATTTTAACGATTTTTCTGGTGTAGGAGGCTGCCCTGCGGCCGAATGTAGCTACCTAAAGCTGCAATCAATCGCCAGCAGGGGCTGGCTCCTACAGGTTGTCTTGGTTAGTGTCTAGTGTTTCATGTGTTTTAGGCCGATTTTGAAGGAACCTCTTACGCATAATAGAATTTTACTCTGTCTATAACGCTACCATTGGAGCCACTGCTAAAAATCAACGTTTCCTTCAACAACTTTGATGGTAGGGAGGAAAGGAGAGATAAGCAGGCTGAGGCTTCTGTTCTTATTGTCAATCAGGCGGATGGTAGTTTTATCCATATAGCCCTGCCTGGAAACCCAGATACCGTTTTTAGTAAAATCCTGTTTGTCACCTGCCGTTGCCTGTTTGATTTCCTGGATTCGAATTCCTGGCGCCAAAGATATTGAAGAACGAGGGATTTGTGTGTCTTTTTCTTTTGCTGCAGTCTGGTACCAGATTCTTCCCTCAGCTGCCTCGTAATAAATAAGAAATGCTTCCTGGTTGGTCACAGCCTTGGCACGACAACTTTTAACAAGAGATATTATTTTTCGTGAGGCGCTGCCAAGTTCATCAGTTACCAGAGAACTTCGTAAACTAGGAATAGCAAGAGTCAGGCTAATGGAAATCAGCAGGCAGACAATGAGGAGCTCCAGTAGTGTGAAACCATGTGTACGGCCAAAACGGTTCACTGTATTTTATTGAATATTCCAGTTGTCTATGTCTGCATCGGCATCTTCACCACCGGATTCATGGTCAGCACCATAGGAGCTGATATCGAAATCACTGTGACTACCTGGACTGAGGTAAATGTACTCATTTGCCCATGGATCTTTTGGCACTTTTCCTTTTTTCATATAGCCGCCCTTGCGCCATTTTGGCGGAAGGTTTCCTACTGACGGGGCTTCAACCAGAGCCTGCAGGCCCTGTTCTGTGCTTGGATATGTTCCGTTATCAAGCCGGTATGTTTCAATTGCGGTTTCAAGAGAACTTATTTGAGCCGCTGCCATGGTTCTTTTGGCTTCTTCAGGATGTCCCATTATTCGCGGGCCAACGTATCCTGCGAGGATGCCGATAATGACGAGGACCACCAGGAGCTCGATCAAGGTGAAACCGAGGGCGGTCTTCGGTTTGTGGTATGCGGTTTGTGGTATGCGGTTTAGGGTGTGCGGTTTTGGGTGCGTAAATTGGAGCAGGGCAGCTGTGAGGAGAAGAATGGTGCTGAGCAGTAAGGTGAATAAAGGATGAAGCGCGAGATAGCTGAGTAGGGTGACCGGGGCCAGAAGAATACGAGTTCCCTGTCGCAGACTGGAATGTTCTGCAATGATTTCTGCAAGTGGTGGAGAAAAATGGTAGTAGCTTTGTATTAGCTGTTTTCCAAGTGGTGATGATTTGAGGAAGGTGTCACGGAACTGGCGCAGAATGTTAACCTGACTTTTGTCAATACTACCGTAGGCAGCCGTTGCTATAAAACAGGCGTCTTCTGTTGTGAAATGGAGTTCGGTGCCGTAGATTACATCACCTTCGATAACGGTACTCAGGTCGGATGCCGATGTGATAGTGGTTGTCGTGATGGCATCGGATACTGGATCTTCTTCAGAGACTGGTGTCGTTGATGAGGAACTTGTGGTTGTGAGTGGTTTTAGTATTGCGTAGGATCGTACGTAATACGTGGTTCCCGGAGTGAGATCGAGGAGGTCACTGCGAAATTCTCCTTCTCCAGTTCCGTTAGATGTACACCCCTCTAGCACTGTGTTTGTTTTGAAAGGATTAAGATTTGTTGGATCTTCACCCTCTTCTGCTGGAGTACTCGAAGTCGTTTCGCTGCTGCTGTCAGTCTTGGAAAAATCATCATTCCAGGATGGGGCAGGAGTTATACCATAACAGACGCCACGTGCTGTAACCGTTGCAGAGCTTTTGTCCCTATGAAGATAGCCACCAGTGGTGGCACTGTTGCGGCTGATATTGCCAATTGGAGTTGTGACAATGTAGTGGCCTTCCTGAGTATAGATACCACCGGACTGACGGATCTTGGCAAGCTCTTCTGTGCTGTAACGGACCATAGCAAAATCGGAGTCTTTTCCATTGTCGGCAGAACCAACAAGGAGGATGGTTCCGTCATTGAGAACATATATTCCTCTTGCAACGTCATTGTAGCTTGAAAAATCCGTCAGGGTATAGGTTGTATCTGGTTCCAGACTCTTTCGTAATTCAAGTTCGTTCAGATTGATGACGGTTTCTTCTTCTTCTTCTTCTTCTTCCACCGGTGCAGCAGCTGCCGTTTGCAGCGATTCTCCTGTGGCGCTAAAGTGGAGAAGGATAAAATCTGTGTCCTGGTTTTTACTGCCGGAACCTGCAAGGTAGATGCTGCCATCCTGTGCAATGGCGAGTCCATAGGCAACAGTATCAATACCAAGGTCGGTCTGAACAACACCATTTCCATTAAATTGTGGGTCAGCTGTACCATTTGCGGTGAATTTTGTCAGGAGGATGGAACGATACGTTTCTCCTATTGTTGCTCCAGCTGCCAGAATAGTTTTGTCTTCACTGATTGTAAGATCATAAAAAAGAGAATTTGCTTCTTCCGACCCGGAAAGAGCCAGACCTTTGTTACCAAAGCTTTGATCAATATCTCCGGACTCCAGAAAAGAAAATAGGGTTGCTTGCTTAAGGTCTTTTGTACCACTGAACCCTGCAAGAAGAATACGGCCATCGCTTTGCAGTGCAGCGCTCAGTGCAGAAGCGTTTGCAATATCACTGCTCTTGGCAAATCCATTATCCCCAAAGGTTTCATCAAGAGAACCATCACTGTTGAGACGAGCAAGAAAAAGTTGGGTAGATTCTGTTGCCTCACTGTTTCCTGCGAGGACGATTTTTCCATCTTCTTGGAGAAGGACAGACTGGGCGCGATCATCACTATTAGGGATTGCAATAATGACCTGTCCATCCTGGTCAAAATCCATATCTGGAATTCCATCGGGCTGGAGGCGGATAAGCGCAACATCCAGATCGTCGCCATTGTCAGTTGTGCCAGCTACAAGGATTTTTCCATCATCTTGAACAATCAGTGCAAGACCGGCATCATTTCCTGAACCAACAGCCATGGTCACCTGACCATTATTGTTGAAGCTCTGATCCAGGCTGCCATCGTTGAGATAACGTGCAATAGCAATGTCTGTGTCTGCGCCGTTTTCACTCTGACCTGCCACTAGGATTTTGCCATCGGGTTGCGCTGTGACAGCAAAGGCATTGTCGTCATAGATGGAAAATTCTGTGGTAAGCTGCCCATCTTTGCCAAAATTGGGATCAAGAATCTCTGCGGCCCCGCAAAGGAGTGGGATTGATATTCCGAGGAAAAAAAGAATAGATGTCTGGAGAAAGAATTTCATGAGATGTTGTCCTTGGGATCAGTTTTCTATAGACTCTTATGGAAATGAGGTGTGTTCATAATTGATAGCGTCCTAAAAAGTCTTTTTCTGCTTCGTTACAGCCAACTTTCTATTATGAAGTCGGTTGAGTTTTATCTGTAATTAGAAAGTTTTTCCTGTTTACCATTCAAGTTCAGCTTTGTCTTCTATTGGTGTAGGAGCTCGCCCCTGCGAGCGAATGAACGTGTGGCTAAACCTGGGGAAAATCGCTCGCAGGGGCGAGCTCCTACAGTTCCATTTAATAGTTCCATTTTACCGTTACCTGAAGTTCAGTGGTAATTAGGAAGTTTTTTTACCCGTCCCACTTAAATTTGAAGCTTTAACGCGTTTGCTATAATCCTTAAGTATATCAAAGAGGAAGTGTCTTTTCAAGTATGGTCGAATAGCAGAGGCTTGGGAATTTTTTCGAAATCCAACCAGGCACCCTATATCATTTGATTCATCTCGAATATTGGCAAGAGAATAGAGAGTACAACAAAACCAACAGCAGCACCCATGGCAGAGATCATAATGGGTTCAATGAGAGCTGTCATTCCCATAATAGCGTTTTCCACTTCACGTTCGTAAGAAGTCGCGACTTTGTCAAGCATTGCCTCAAGCTGGCCGCTTTGTTCGCCGACCCCAATCATTTGCAGAAAAAGAGGAGGGAACCAGATGGATGACTCCAGGGCGCTACTCATGCTCTTTCCTTTTTTGATTTTTTCGATTGCCTCTTCAATAACTTCTCCGACGAGACGATTATTTACCAGAGAACTGACGATCTGCAGCGATGTTATAAGAGGAACCCCGCTGTTGAGTAAGCTGCCCAGGGTGGATGCAAATCGTGCCAGTATGATCTTCCGGTTTACGGAACCGATAATTGGAAAGCTGAGCTTTATTCTGTCCCATCCTCTGCGTCCGGATTCGCGGGCAAGAAAGAGACGAATCAGGAAAAAAGAAACACCAAGAAAGAGTACTCCGAGCCACCAGTAATGCCGTAGAAGGTCACTAAGAAGAATGAGAATACGGGTGGGCAGGGGGAGTGCCCGTTCCATGTCCAGGAATACCTGAGTAATATTAGGGACGATATAGCTGATTAGAAAAAGGAGGATGCCTGTTCCGATAACGGCCATAAATATGGGATAGACAAGAGCTGTTTTGAATTTTGCATGGAGGGACTTCTGATTTTCACCAAAGTCTGCCAGTCTTTCCAGAACAACATCCAGTGACCCCGAAGCCTCACCGGAACGAACCATGTTTATATAAATATTTGAAAAGAGTTTTGGGTGCTGCGAAAGGGCGTTTGTCAGGGTTGAACCTTCGTTTACGGAATCCCGAATGCTTGCCAGTACCCTTTTGAGTGCGGGGTTCGCACTTTGTTCAATAAGTGAAGCCAGCGCATTGATAAGGGGGATGCCTGCTCCAATAAGAGTTGCAAGCTGTCTGGTAACAACGTGGATTTCATCGGATTTGATCCGTTCAAAGAGAGCCCCTCCAGAGAGTCCATGGGTGTTTTTTTTCCTGCTTAGGCTCTCTTGTATGGTGATCGGGTATTTCCCGGAACTCCTCAATTGACTGCGTGCTTTGCTTTCACTGTCGGCATCAATCAGCCCCTTACATGATTTTCCGTTTTTAGTAAGGGCTTTATATTCGTATACCGGCATGAGTTTGGGATTGTCGAATAAGTTACTGTATCCGTAAACTCCAAAAAAGGAATCTGGAGTGTTGGTGGGCAGTCAGGTTTTTATAATAGTATTTGATGGATATTCTCCAAAATTAAATATAATAAATTTGGGAAGAGGAAAATACTTGTTCATCACCTACTTATGATAGTAATATACTGTAAATAATATCAATATGGAACCTGAAAGAGGAATTAACTGAACTCTGTGGTTCTCTTTTGGCAAGGCATCGATGTATACGAACTATTTTGGACTCAAAGAAAAACCTTTTTCTATCGCTCCAGATCCTCGCTATCTCTATATGAGCGAGCGGCACCGGGAAGCCTTGGCACACCTTCTGTACGGAGTCAGTAGTGATGGCTGTTTTATCCTTCTGACAGGAGACGTGGGGACTGGCAAGACTACGGTGGCTCGTTGTCTTCTTGCGCAACTTCCTGAAAAGACAGATGTGGCTTTTATTACTAATCCACGATTGACAGTCGTTGAACTGTTGGAAACCATCTGTGATGAATTTCAGATTTATTTGGATGGCAGGACAAAAAGTTTGAAATCGTATATCGATATTCTGAATACGTATCTTTTGAAAACCCATGCCAGTGGCAGAAATAATGCTGTTATTATTGATGAAGCACAAAGTTTAAGCCTTGATCTACTGGAGCAGCTTCGTCTTCTAACAAATTTGGAGACGAATCAGAAGAAACTCTTGAAGATAGTGCTTTTGGGGCAGACGGAACTGAACCAAAAACTCAATCAGGAGGGGGCGGCCCAGATTAATCAGCGTATTACATCCAGATATCATCTTCTTGCCCTCGATCGTGAGAGTAGTTTTGCCTATATTCGCCATCGGTTGGCTGTGGCCGGAGAACATCAGGCCATTTTCTCAAAGAGGGCTCTAAGTCGAATCTTTTCTCTTAGCAATGGTATTCCGCGGCTAATTAATGTTCTGTGTGATCGAGCATTACTGGGCGCATACGTAGAAGAAAAGTATATGGTGAATGCAAAGATTGTAGAGAAGGCAGCACAGGAGGTGCTGGGAGATTTTACGGAAAAAGAACAGCCGCCAAGACCAAAACAGCTATGGGGCAAGTTGATTTTAGCTATGTTGGTCGCTTTCCTTTGTGCAAGTGGTGTCTTTTATTACTTAAATACTCGTGAATCATTTGTTTCATCGATCAATTCACAGGTAATTGAAGAAAATGTCCTCGATATTGCGACTAAAAAAACAATACAGGCTGTTGCCCCCGAGGAAACCGAGGCAGTAGAAACAGAAGGGCGTAAGGCAACTATTAAGATAATTCCACTCGAGATAAGTGATTAAAGGGGCCAATATAAATGTCTTATATTCTGGAAGCACTTAAAAAATCTGAGAGGGAACGCCAAAGAGATGAGGTCCCTGGTTTTCAGGCAGATCATTCTTTACCACCTTTGAGAAGAACGGGACGGCAATTTTCTTTGTGGTTTTTTCTGGGAGCCGTTGCTTTTATCCTGTTATTTGCTGGAGCTTTGCTCTGGTGGCAATTTGGAGTTGATAAAACAATACAGCCTGTGGTGGTAGAGACCCTAGTGATTTCTCCTGAGCAGATAGTCAGCTCTGCTTCAGAGGCGACTGATTTGACAACTGAGAAAGTTGATTCAGCTACTGTCATCAATAAGAATGCTATTATTGAAAAGCAAGATACATCTCTTGCCGAGGAAGAGGCTTTTGTAGTGCCTCTGCTGGATGAGTTGCCTGTTGCTATCAGGGCTGCCATTCCAGACCTTAGCTTTGCTGGTCATGTCTATTCTGATGCACCGCGAAAACGTTTGATTATCATTAATAGCAGGATTGTTCGAGAGGGGGATTTGATTGGTAACAGCCTGTTTTTGGAAAAGATAGACCGTGAGGGCGTGGTATTGCGTTATGATACGTTTATTTTTCGAGTGAAGTTATTTTGATCCTTTTGACTGATCATTATCAGCTTTCATCTCCACATCCACCAAAAAATCCTCTGATAAAAAGTTTCGGCCGATAAGAAGTTTATAGTTCATTGTTGAACGGTTCCGCAAGTTCACCTCCACAATTTTCCTCACGTGTTTCCAGGACAAGGGAAGTCTTATAACGTATCGTTGCTCTATTCCCTGGCTATTTCTTATATTGCTCACTTTTACAATAACAGCAGTCATTGACTGACTCCTGCCATCTCTGTTTCTGGTTTCAAAAGAGAGTGTTTTGCCGATGTTTTCAGAATAGACTGTGCTTTTGTCGAGGATGATTATATTTGTGGCATTAATTGAGCTGCTCTTAGCTCCCGTATCAACTCTGGCCAGATAAGAAAAGGGAAGCCCTTCAACACCAATCCAGGCTGTTTCTCCAATAGTGATTTTCTGTCCTGCATGGACCTGGTGTCCTGATATGCAAAAAAAGAGTAAAAAAATAAGTGCTTTCAAATTCTTGATTTTTATATTTGGGTGGTCAGAAAAAGAACGGGACAATTGACTTGTTTGCTGTCATAGCAGTTACCAGCGAAGTAATTCTTTTTGTACTGTGAGAGTTAGGTACAGTCTGTGCTCATCATAGCTATCGTTGATTCGCTCTGACTCCTGTTTCCTGTATGTATAGCGCACGGCAGTTGTCCACCACTGCAGGAATGAATAATTGAGTGATCCCCCTGCGGTATAAATAGTTTTGTTGAAGACACTTTCTTCCCGAAACGTTTCTTGGTCAGTTGTTTGCAGGTCCGTCCCATTTTCTATACTGGTTTCTATTCCATGGAGGATATTTTCCTGCTTTTCGTCACGGTAAGAAACAAAAAGGTTGGCATCTAGGTCTTTTAATAATTGATGAGAAAAATCCAGGTTTACCTGCCAGAAATCGGTCAGCCCCTGATCTCTGCCAAGCGCATTGTTGTTCGATGAAAAGTTTTCCTGATCATATCCTTTTTCCGCGGATGCGGAGAAGCTTGATCGTTTAGATATATCGTAGTTGAGGTTTAAATTGGCGTTGTAGTCGATATTACTATCAAAAGTTTTAGTTTTTTCATAGGATGGACCGCCGCCAAATCCGAACGAAAGACGGTTGTTGTACTGATACTGCGCCCCAAAAGTCAGGTTGTGGAGATTGGTGTCATTGCGCAGGATGGCATCATAGGCGGTGCCGGAGAAATCGTAGGTGACCAGAAATGTCTTTCTTTGAGAGAGTATCCAGTTCAGAGTGGCACTGGCTCTGTATTCTGACAAGTCGTTGGAGAGGTCCTGAGTGTCAGTACCGTCAGTAATCCCTGGAGAGATAGATTCAAGCCCATCCGCTATGGTGTCCGTTATTTCCTGGTCAGGTGGGTCAAAAAGGCCACGGGTGTAGCTGGTGGTAGCTTCGATATTCCAGGATGCGTTGATACGGTGCTGCAGATAAATGTCTGCAATATGTTTATCGTAATCTTCATAGCCACCGGGGCCAGTATCGTCGTTTCGTAATATATCGTAGGAGTATCCAGCTCCAAAAGAACTTCCGGTATTATAGGTGTAGCCGAAATTGGTGTTGAAGGTATTTGTCCAGTATCTTCTCCGCCCTTTATTGTAGTTAGAGGTGTCCTCTGTATCGATAAGGTTTGGATCATCCGAGTAAATAAAATTATCGGTTACATTCAAACGGAGAGTTTTGCTAAAATCACGGTATGCGTTGAGAGAAAAGTTGTGATCGATATCGCTGTTACTGTTTTCATAGTCATAGGCATAATTGGGGTTATACTTAATCGTGAGTTTATCGATACTGCTTGAGGATTCCAGGGTGAAAAGTGGTCCTATACTGAGTTTTTTGAGGTAGCTATCCTCCGTTGAAAGCGTTGCAGCATCACTCTTTTCATCATACCTGGTCTCATTGTAATCAAAGCCGGTCGTGATTCCTCCTGTGATGGTATTGAGGCGCGCCTGAGCTGACTGTGCTAGGCAGAAGGGAGTGGCGATAGCGAGGACCAGTAACAGAGCAAGTGATTTAATCATGGCAGTGTCTTTGGCAGAAGTTTCAGGTCATGTTTGCAGTATACCATTGGGTAGCTTTGTCCAGTCCTTTTTCAATGGAATATTGTGGAGTATAACCAAGTAATTGTTCAGCTTTAGAAATATCTGCAAGAGAGTGTCTAACATCACCGGCACGAAAATCACGATAAATTAGTTGTGAGTCACCTTGTTTGAAACCGCTCTGTTCCACTCGTTCTTTTATTAATTCATAGAGTTTGTTTAGGGTGTGTCGTTCCCCAAAAGCGACATTGTATACTTGATTTGTTGCTTCGTCTGTCTGGACAGTGGCGGCAAGAAGATTGACCTGAACGCAATTGTCTATAAAACAGAAATCTCTGCTCGTTTCGCCATCGCCGTTGATAAAAAGATCTTCGCCTGTGAGCAGACCGGCATACCATTTTGGGATTACTGCGGCATAGGCACCATTAGGGTCCTGACGTTGACCAAAGATATTAAAGTATCTCAGACCGATGGTGTTGAAACCGTATGTTCTTGCAAAAACGTCGGCATACAGTTCATTAACGAGTTTGGTAACTGCATATGGTGAAAGTGGATTCCCAATATTGGGCTCCTGTTTGGGGAGATCCGGATGGTCACCATAGGTGGAACTTGAGGCAGCATAGACAAAGCGATCCACTTTGGCATCCCGTGCGGCAATCAACATATTGAGGAATCCGTTGATATTGTTTTCATTGGTGAGTGCAGGGTCTTCAATGGAACGAGGAACAGAACCTAGAGCCGCCTGGTGTAAAACATACTTAGCGTTTTTACAGGCTTTGTGACAGGTGTCAATGTCCCGGATATCTCCTTCAATAAGGGTGAAGTTCTGCCATTGGGTCTCAGTGACCAGCCCTTTTACTTCATCCAGATTATACCTGTGTCCTGTGGCAAAGTTATCGAGTCCAACCACGGTTTGATTGTGTTTGAGAAGCGTTTCCAGGAGATTTGAGCCGATAAATCCTGCAATTCCTGTTACCAGCCAGGTGGATTTTTTTTGGAGGAGTTCTTGCTTTAGTTTTTTGTATTGGTTCATTTTGGGGTTTGGGGTTTGGGGTTTGGGGTTTGGGGTTTGGGGTTTGGGGTTTGGGGTAAATTTGATACGCTTGCAAAACCCAAATCTAGGATGGATAGGGAAAAAAACTCATATGCAGCAACGAAGCAGATGAAAATTTTTTACGATGCCATCAATTATAGTCTCCAGAAGTTGATATCTTTGTCTTCTATGGCATCTACTTTAAGCATGGATTTTACGTCGATCAAGCAACCGTTTTTTGTGAGCGTTTGGGTGAAATACTCGAGAGGCTGATCTCTAAATTCTTTGTGTGGTACTGCGATGATTAGGGCCGCAAGATCTTTAAATTGTTCAGCAGGAGTCAGGGTAATCCCAACATGTTGTTTCGCATCCACTGCCTGTACTGCCGGGTCGTGAATTACTGTCTCGATGCCATAGTCATGAAGTTCATTGATGATATCGATGACTCTGGAGTTTCTGAGATCGGGACAATCTTCTTTAAAGGTGAGACCAAAGATACCAACCTTAGAGTTTTTTATCTCCAGTTTAGCCTTGAGCATCATCTTCACTGTTTTTGCGGCAATAAATTTTCCCATATTGTCGTTTATACGGCGACCAGCGAGAATAACCTGCGGAGTATATCCTGTAGATTCTGCTTTATGGGTGAGGTAGTAAGGATCCACACCTATACAGTGGCCGCCGACTAAACCAGGCCTGAAAGGAAGGAAATTCCATTTTGACCCGGCGGCTTCAAGGACATTCAGGGTATCAATACCAAGTCGGTCAAAAATAATGGCAAGTTCATTGATAAGGGCAATGTTAAGATCGCGCTGGGTGTTTTCAATAACTTTTGCAGCCTCTGCCTCTTTAATGGATGGTACCGCATAGATACCTGCTTCTATAATGGATCCATAAAGAGTGGAAATAGCCTCGAGACTTTCAGGGGTGTCTCCTGAAACAATTTTGGTGATTTTGGTTAGGGTGTGCTTTTTGTCTCCGGGATTGATTCGTTCTGGAGAATATCCAACATTAAAATCTTCTTTCCACCGGAGTCCGGATGTCTCTTCGAGCACTGGAACACATGCTTCTTCTGTGGCACCTGGATAAACCGTTGACTCAAAGATAACCGTAGCACCTTTTTTCATGTGCTTCCCTGCGGTGGCAGCAGCACCTAACAGAGGCCTGAGATTCGGCTGGTTAGCCTGGTCAATGGGTGTGGGGACAGCGATAATAAGAAAATCCGCCCTGCCAAGATCTTCAGGGTTTTCTGTAAACTGAAGAAACTTTGCAGCATCGAATCCTGTAGCATCAACTTCGTTATTATGATCAATTCCTTTGCGGTAGTTTGTGATGGCCGCACTGTTCATGTCGTAGCCTATCGTTTGGTGTTTTTTACCAAAGGTTATGGCTAATGGAAGTCCGACGTAGCCAAGTCCTAATATACCGACTGTTATACTGTTATCTGTCATAGTGTTTTCTTTAATATGAGGGTTATTCAATTGTTGGCAGTTTTCCAATGATTGGGATGTTGACTGCGCTGTATATGTCCTTCTTATGGCGAATATTGCCGCGATAATAATCCCATGCCAGGATGGGGGCAATACCGCTGGCGGCACCTAAGAGGAGTCCAATGAGAATAATAGGAATCTGCATATTTTTCGAAGGGCTTAGAGGTGTTTGGGGCGGATTAATTATCTTGATGTTGTTTACAACGGATTTTTCTTTTCTTACCAGATCAAGGTAGATATCATCTATCCTCTTGTAACGTCCCATGGTGTTAGTAACTTTATTTTGTAAAACGTCAAGTTGAGACTGCAACTCCATATCTGTGACAGATGAGAGTGCAGGAGGGATTTCAAATCTTTGTTTAAACAGACGAAGTTCTTTCTCTGAATCTTTGAGTTGTTTGAAATACTCATCTTTTTGAGTTTCTGTAAATCCGAGTTCATGGCGAATCAAACTTTTATTGGTTTCCATGTTCAGGGCAACCCAGATATCAATATAACTCTGAACTAAAACTGTTGCCATTTCCTGAGCAAACGTTGTGCCTGTTATCTGGATAATTCCTTCTCTAGACCTCCCCACTATGATAATACGCTTGCTGAGTTGATCGAGTCGTTCAGGTGTCGGCCTTGTATTGTCAGTGTCTGGTAATGTTTCAAGTTGCAGAACTTTTCTTATATAAGGTGATGCCTTTTTTTTAAGTTGATCCATGATACCTAAGGGTGTTTCCAGCTCGTCCAAAAGTTGTTTTGGGAGAATCTTGAATACTTCTGTTCTAAATGCACTGCTACTCATTCGTTCAACAGCTGCTGTTATATAGTTTTCGTCACCCGTGCGTGAAGTGATTTCTTCTGTGACTTTAGAAATCATTTGAGCGCGGGGCGTTTCCAGTTGAGTGGTGGCAGTACTGCTATATTCAGGTTGGATAACAAAACTTATAGGGACTGAAATGGAGAGCCCCAGAATTGTGAATATCATGACAATCCACTTGTGCTCCAAAACTGGGGATAAATATTTGGCAATAAGGAATTGTGGGTCAAATTGTGCGGGCTGCACTTGTTGGGATTGTGGGTTCATTTTATCTACGTACTATTTTCGGAAGGGTTTGGGCTTTTTGTCAGGTCTGTGTTCATTGAGAACAATACCATGAATGGTTCCGTTACCTGCTTCAATAATGTTCTTTGTTTCTTTCAGGTCGTCTTTGGTTGTTCCTTCCTGCTTGGTCACTAAAAGGAAATAGTCCACTTCAGAAGTAAGTGAAACAATATTAACATTATTGCGATTCGGAGTAAGAACAGGAGATGTGTCAAAGATAATCAGGTCATATTGACGTCTGATCTCCTCAAGGAGTTTGTGGATCTGGGAGTAACGAAGATGCTCGGAAAAGTTGTCATAATATTCGCCGGCAGTGATTACACTTAAGTTTTTGACTCCTGTTTCTTTCACAACGGCCTTCCATGGCAGGTTATTACGAACAAGTTCTGTGAAGCCATATGCTTGAGAAAGATCAAAAAATTCATGCAGTCCTGCACGGCGCATATTGCAATCAATAAGGAGGACATTTTGCTGGCAGGAACATGCTGCATTATAGCCAAGTGCTGCAGTGAGGAGACTGCTTCCTGTGTTGTCGTAGGGGCTGGCAATAAGAAGAGTGTTGCCGCCGCATTCTTCCAGGCTTGTGAAAACTTTTTCGCGTATTTGGGTTAGTTCAGCATAATGATATGCTTTTTCAATAATCGGGTTAATAAAGCGCTTTTGTTGTTTTGCAGGTAAATGGGCAATGTCGGTTGATAGAGAGCGGACAGGTCTTTTGTATTTTTCTTTTGTGTCCGTTGCATCGCTTTCTTGATCGGGGATAATGACAAAATTTACATCATCCACAATCTGATGATTTGTTGTTTGAGTAGATGATACTGTGCTGGGGCTTACCGACAGATCTTCCAGGTTATCAATACCGTCTAAAGGATTGAGATCGAATAATTTGTCGCTGTTTGTATTTGTCTCTTTTTTAGTTAAGGCTGTATTGAATTGATTGGGAGAAACACAAATATCATCAAGATCTAATCCTTCGAATGGATCAATTTTATCTGCTGAATGGATGGTGCCGCAAATGTCAGCTTCATTTTTGTTTTCTTTTGACATATCAACTAATGGCAGAAAGTAGCCCGTGGGAAAAATTGCAACGAAGGAGTGTCTGTATCTGTAAGATGTATGTATAGCATATAAAATGGGCCTTTGCTACCAGAGTAACAGTAATATAAAGGATTTGCAAAACTCATGTAGAGGTCATATTTTAAGGGTTGTGTGAAATCAGTGGGTTCAAGTAAAAGATACCCTAAATAAATCGTTTTCCGTAAATCACGTTAAAAATTTCAAGAAGTTCTCGACCTAATGCCGAGTATTCATTGGCACATATACTGTTGGGTGACGCTTCAATGACCGGTCTTCTCTCCACATGAGCAATATCAATTTCCGGACAATTATGTATGGGCGTGTGAAAAATGCTGATTCCCTTCTGAGTAAAGTATTTTACGATTTGATTAAGATTTTGAGCTGAGTTTCCCCAGTTGGGATCGTATTTGGTTATCAGTACAGCCAGGAGTTTGAGCTTCTGATTATGTTTTCGGATTCCTCCAATAAGATCTAAATATGCTGCCAGTCCATCGAGGGCAAACTGGTCCGATGGCGGAATGGGTATAATGACGTAATCGGAAGCCATCAGGGCATTGTTCATCATTACTCCGAGATTTGGAGGAGTGTCAAAAAAGATAAAATCGTAATCATTTAACTCCGAATCCTGATCTATCAGCCGTCTTATCCCCAAAACCGCATCGGATTGCTGTGCGATTTTTCTTTCCCAGAGCATGCATCGTGTCGTATTGGGGATGATTTGTAAGCGGGGGTGATATGTTTGACAGGCAAGTTCAGAGAGCATACCTTCTCCTGGTGGTGCTTCAAGGGCATCGACCAGGGATCTATTATTTCGTTCATCAAAGTTTTCGAGCAGAATAGAGGAACAGTTTGACTGAGGATCAGTATCGACTATCAGGACTTTTTTGCCAAGGATTGCCAGGTAACTCGCGATGTTGATAACGGAGGTTGTCTTGCCAACGCCTCCTTTGCGGTTTCCCAAAGTAATAAATATAGGTGGATCTTGCTGTGTCATATGGTAATACCTGATAGTATTTGATTTTGCGGAGTTATTTTTTTATTATATGCTTGGGGCATCAAACATATCAAACTAAGATTATAATACAAGATGTCAAATAGCAAGTTGGAAATACAAGGTTTTTCCCTGCTCCTGTTTGTTGGGTTAGCCTCTTTAATCAGAGAAATGTACGCGCATAGTAGGAATAAAATTATGAGTAATGTTATGAAAGGAGTTCTTTTTTCAGCACTGATATTTCCAGGTGCGGGGCAGATTATTCTATCCAAGTACCGTAGAGGGGCTCTGTTTTTTGCCATCGCATTTGTAACCGCGATACTCTGTGTTACAGCTATTGTTCGTCAAGCAGTTGTAATGTTACAGGATGTTGTGGCGGCAGGAGAAGTAACAACGATACCAAAAGTAATGAGAATTGTTGCAGAGGCATCCACTACGGCATCAACTTTATTTTTAAAGGTCGCTTTTTTGCTTATGTTTGTCTGTTGGCTGACTTCGGTTATAGATGCCTGGCGGATTGGGAAGGAACTGGACGGGAGGCCTGCTGATATTTAGTGCCTTACTCTATACGAAAGTCCTAAAAAATATCTGTTTACGTGCAAAAGCTCAGCCATTTTGGTCCCTAGATTTCCGCAGAGGCGGGAATCTAGAGGGGTGGCACGAAACTGGATCCTCGCCTCCGGGGGGATGACACATCTGGTCATTTGTAATTCTTATGTTTTATCAGCGTATTACGCCTTGAATATGTGACGTTTGCTGCGTTTTATACGTAATTAGAAAAAATACCTGATTACCACTAAAGCTCAGGTAACCGCAAAATTCAATCGTAGGAGCCCGCCCCTGCGGGCGAATAGCACCAGAATCATGGGTATTTGTCGCCCAAGGGGCGGGATTCATACACGTGGTATCAGCAAGAGCTGACTTTGGATGGAATCAGGATGTTTTATCGAAGAGCTCTTCGTCTGTCGCCTAAGGCTTCAAGTTCTTTAATTGCCTTATGGTAGCGCACACTCCTTCGACATTCAGTAAGAATAATTAACGCAAAACATATATGGATGACGGTAATGAGTATTGAGTGGGCTGGCGGGGTGTAGACTATTTTATAGAGAAGATGTAAGGCAAGGCTCGTTATGATGACTATGCGGATGGGCAGTACCCAGTTCAGGCAAAATACCCCGCGATTGCTGTTTGAGCAACGATGAATGATTTTTTTACAACACCCCATTACTGCTCTTGGGTGACGCCGGGGCCACGGATACTACTATTGCCATTACTTCCCGGAATGATCTCGATCTGGAGTGGAACGCGCTCTTTTAAGGCAGCCACATGGGAAATAATGCCGATAAGTTTATTTTCCTCACGAAGCTGAGCTAAGGTTTCAAGGGCTGATTCCAGAGCATTTTCATCAAGCGTACCAAATCCTTCGTCAAGAAACAGGGAATCAACTCGCACATTGTGGGAAGCCATTCGTGAAAGTCCCAGGGCAAGTGCCAGACTGACAAGAAAGGATTCGCCGCCTGAAAGATTCTTGGTTGATCTGATTTCGCCAGCCTGATAGGTATCAATTACATTGAGATCAAGTGGCTGACTTGTATCTCTTACTAGAATATACCTGTCACTCATTCGTTGCAGGTGGCTGTTGGCATGATGAACCATCATTTCAAAAGTGAGTCCCTGGGCAAAATTTCTGAATTTTTTTCCGTCGGCAGAACCTATTAGCATATGGAGTCTGTTCCAGCTACCTAGCTTTTCTCTCTGTGTTGTTATGGCCTCCAACTGCTTTGCTGATTTTGATTTGTCAGTACTGTTCCTGGTGATTTGCTCCGTACTCTTTATCACGGTTTCCTGAAGCGCTTGCAGCTGCTTTTCCTGGTCAGTCAGCTGTTCATTCATCGCTGACTCACTCTCCTGGCAAAGTTTTTTCTCTTTTTCATGCTCGAGGCTGAGTGATTTTGCTTTGATCAGGGCGCTAAGCTCTGTGTCTCTTTTTTGAAGTGAATTATTCAACTCTTGCAGCTTTTTAAGATCATGGGGTGGAAGGAGAGCCGCGATGAGTTGCTGGGAACTGGAAAATGGGGATTGGTTCAGCGCAGTATCAAAAAGTGTATGCTGGGTAGATATTTCTTCTGTCCGAGAGGTCATCTCTGTATGGAGGCGTTTGTGCAGCGTTTTGTTACTGCTAAGCTCACTCTCTCTATTGCTTACATGTAATTGTGATAATTCAAGCGCTTTTTGTGCATCTTTGACCGCTTGCTCAAGGATTTGTTCCACTTTTGTGGTGTCTTTCGTTCCAAAGAGGCTGCTGCGCTGCTGTCCCAAATCATTAATGTCCTTCTGTGAGTTGCTCCGTTTTTTCCCAAGTTCAGTTATCAGGGTACCTTCTTTTTCGCAAAGTGTTTTCGTGTTGCTGATACTGGTACGGATCTTTGTTAGCTTTGGTTCAAGAATTGAGGCGGCAGCTTTTTTGCTCTTCCATGTCTCGATTCTTAGCTCTAAATCCTCAAGTATAGGGGGCAGCTGCACTTCTCCTGTTGCAAAGTTGCCGAAGGGGGCAAGCTTTTGTACAAGGTCTTTGCTAAGTATAGCTAAATCCGTGGAAGCTGTTTCAAGCTGTCGGGTGATAGTCCGTTTTTCAGTTTCGACAGAAGCTGCCTGGTGTTTTGCTTCAAGGAGTTCTTTCTCAAGTGTACCTATTGCTGTGTACCGCTTCTCCCATTGTGACTCAGCTGTTTGAAGCTTTTTAGAAAGGTCTTTCAGGTTTTTCAGATCGCTCTGGAGTTTTTGGCAGAGTGTCTGGCACCTCTGGAATTGCTGCTGTAAACGTGTCTTATCGATTAAATTCAGGGCAGGCAGTTCAAGAGAAGACAGCAGTTGTTCTGTATTTCTTGTGATTTCTGTCATCCGCTTTTGAAGATCATCATTTTGTTGGATGTAAGAAACCTTTCTTTCCTGTGCGATAAGTTTTTGATGGGTAAGGCTTTTGATTTGGGTATCGATTGTCTGCAATTCGTTTTGAGCCTGTTGCAGCAGTTTTTCTTCCTCTGATAATTCTGGTATGTTGCCACGATTGTACGGATGATCCATGGAACCGCAGAGTGGACAGGGCGTTTCATCGTGCAGGTTGTCCCTGTCTTCTTCTAGGGTCTGAATGCGGGTAAGAAGGAGTATGTTTTTCTCAAAAAGATGAATTTGCTGCTGTTTATTGAGTTGCTCCTTACTCTCGCGTGCAAGCCTCAGCTCCCTCTCACTGCTTTTTCTGTCTAGTGCGTTAAGTTTTTCCTCAATATTGCTAGCCGTTCGGCTAAGATCGTCGAGTTGTTTTAAAAGTTGAATCAGTTCCTGGAGACTGTTTTGGTCGTTTTGTGCATTAAATACCAGCTGTTGTAGGCTGCTTATCTCTTCTCCAGCAAAAACTTTCTCGATTTCCTTTTGGATATGCTTCTTATTGTTTAGTGATTCTGTAAGGTTCTGCTGATCATCTTCCTTTTTCGTTGTCAGTTGTGCTGTAATGAGCTCTTTTTGCTTCAGAATATCGTCAACTTTTGCTGCTTTTTTAGCCGTTGCATCTATGGTCTGATAGAAATCACTTAGTCGGTGAACGATACCTTTTATAGCACCAAACTCTTCAATCAGTTTCTCATCTTCAGAATGCTGTTTGAAGAAGGAACCAAGTAAATTTAACTCTCGTTCAGTTCTTTCCAGATCTTTTCCAAGTACCCCAAGGGATTCCAACTCATTTTTTAGAGTGTTACGATTTGTGTTGAGAGCGTTGTCCTGTTCCAGAAGGACTTTCTGGACATTTTGAAGTGTAGTGTCTATTTTTACAACAATTCTAATTTTTTGAAGTCCTGCTTCTCGTAGTGTCTCATTTTGTTGTAGTGCTTTGGCGGCAGACTCTTTTGCTGCGAGATGTTCTTTTAGGGTAGCTTCAAGAGCTGTCTGTTTTACCAGCAATGATTTATCTTCTATTAAGGCTTTTTGCTGGATATCTGTTAGCTGTTGCTCTTTTAGATAGATTGGCTCAAGCTCTTTTGCTGCAAGTGCAGGAGCCAGCGTTTTTAAGGCTGCCAAATGTTCTGCCTTATCTGTTTGCAGCTGTTTGAGTTGCGTACGATACGCTTCCTGTTCCGTCGCAAGCTTTGAAACTGTATGAATCCAATTGATGTGTACACGAAACCGTTCAATTCGCGTCTGTACAGACACAATTTCTTTATTGTTTTTGGTGATAAGCTCATTGAGCTGCTGTTCTTCTTCTGGTTCTAAGAGTTGGATATGAGAAAGAGTCTGTTTGATCTCATCGAGTTTATTTTGTTCTTTGAGCCTCAGTTCGTGAACTTTTATGGAAAGCTGTGAGTAAATCTCCGTACCTGTGATCTGTTCCAGGATGGGGGATCGTTTATCTGCTGAAGCTTGTAAAAAAGCAGCAAAACCACCCTGGGCAAGAAGAGTTGAGCGGGTGAATCTTTCAAAATCCATACCCGTGACTTTCACTACTTTGTCTGTAACACTGCGTATTCTGCTCTCAAGGATAGCACCTAGTCCATCGGCTATCTCATGTTTTGGTTGCTGCAATTCACCGTCTGCTTTTTGTCGTGATCGGTGTTGGGCCCAATGACAGCGAAATTGACCCTTAACCGTTGAGAATTCCACTTCTGCAAAACAGACGCCTGTGTGCCTGCTCATTATCTGATTGGACTTTTTGGTGATTTTGCCAAGACGTGGTGTGGCACCATAGAGTGCAAGGCAGAGTGCATCAAGGAGGGTGGATTTGCCTGCACCGGTGGGACCTGTGATAGCAAAGATGCTGTTCTCACCATAGAGAGGTGAACTGAAATCAATATCCCAAATTCCACGAAGAGAGTTGAGGTTCTGGAATCGGATTCGGAGTATCTTCACTGATTATTCTACTTCGTTTACAAGGCTTGTAAGAGTGGTAGTAAAAGCTGCTTCCATTTCTGGACGCTGCTCTTCAGGGATTTCATTGACTTCCAGGCATTGCTGAAATACCTGGTGTGGCGTCAGTTCTTCAAGGGTTTTAATTTCAGAACTCTGCTGCAGGATATGGTCATAAATTCGTTTGTTACTGATTCGAAGAACGTGTAAACTCGTCCCATCAATGGCCGAGAAGATCTGTTCCTGCAGGTCATCAATAAGGTTCTGTCCCTGGTAATTGATTTCAAGCAGTATCGATTTGTCCTGTTTGATCAGTTGTTCTATTTCTTCTAAAATATATTGTATGTCGCCTGTTAAGCTCTCCATAGCCTGAAATGCAGGGATTGCAACTTGCTGTACCTCAAAGTTTTTATTGCTATCCAGTAGAAGAACATTCTTCTGTTCTTTAGCTTCAGATAAGCTCATTGCCAGGGGAGCACCGGAGTAGCGTCGATTATTCTGCCCAGCAATTCGTTGAGGCATGTGAAGGTGACCGAGGGCGAGATAGTCGATATCCTGCGGAAAGCTATCGAGGCCGAGCTGAACCAGCGTTCCAACGTATAATTCTCTTACGCCGTCTCCTTGTCTGGTTTTTCCACCCTGGCAAAAGAGATGTCCGGTGGCAATTAATGGTATCTTTGCAGCCAGTTGTTTTTGTCTGTTTTTTGCGAGTTCACAGAGTTGTAAGTAGTGGTTTTTAATGCCCTGGAGCATTTTTTCATGTTTATCTCCTGTGCTCTCTTTGGCTTCCGAGATCCTGATATCCTTATCACGCAGGTAGGGGGCTGCCAGTACCATGAGTTCCGGATTGTTTTCTGCATCACGGAGTATAATAAGTTCGTCTTCAATGTCGTCGGTGGCTCTTCCTACTATATGGATGTTCAGGAAGTTGAGGAGTTCTCTTGGAGCGTTTAAAAGTGTTGGGGAATCATGGTTGCCGCCAATTATGATGGTGTGTTTACAGCAAGATTCTGCGCAACGGGAAAGGAAGCGGTAGTAGAGTGCAAGACTCTTATTCGATGGCGTTTGGCTGTCAAAGATATCTCCTGCAACAATTAGAAGTTCCACCTGCTGTTCTTCGATACACTTCAGTAGCCAGTCGAGAAAGGCCTGGTGTTCCAGGGTGCGCTGATGGCCGTAAAGTTTGTGCCCAAGATGCCAGTCTGAAGTGTGGAGTATTCTCATTGGCGGGAATTGGTCAACGAATTGGAATAGCAATAATTCGTTTTTTATTTTTATCGAGTTTCAAACGTCTCTTGGAAATGGTTTTCTTAATTTTTAACTTACAATTACCTATTCTGACCTCGGTCCCGTCATAGATGGTGCCACGTAAATCGATAAAGATTTTTTCGATAGCTGTGGACTGCTTTTCCGTGTCCTCGTCCTGATCCGTATCATCCAATGTTCCTTTAAGGTCGCCAACACGTGAATAAGTTGCAGTGCCTGGAATAAGGTTGAGTTTTAATAACTTCATCTTTGTTTCACTCACCTCAGCTTCCATTTTTCGTACCTTTTTTGATTTACTTGTTCCACCATAGAGCTGCAGCCATTGAATAATATCATCTTGCTGTTTGACAAGAATCTGGGTTAGTTCTCGCCGCAACTGTAAGCGGTCAAAATCAACACCAGCTGCGAGAAATGCTGGTTTTGCATTTGAAGATCCGACATTTGAAACGGTCAGGCTCCCGCCTGCAATGACATCTCCTCCAATAACGGTGGTGTTCTCCTGACAGACTATGGACCCCTTGGCAGAAAGATCACTGTAATAGGATTGTTTACGAACAATTATATTGCCACCGGATTCGATTTTTCCCTGTTCGATAAATTTAAAGTCGACATCTCCAAGGGCGCTGATATGCGTTTTCTTACCTGTTATTCCTCCCTTAATAATAATATTGGCTTCACTTTTAAGGGTGGCGGACATAACTTCTTTTTTTATCTCGAGATCACCAACGGTGGAGACTCGGAAACCGGGTTGAACCGCACCATGCACAATCACACAGTTTTTAGAGTCGACATGGCCGGTGGTGTAATCGACGTCCGCTGCTATCTCCTGTTTGGAACAGACTTTGATTTCACAGTTGTTTACTACGGTGAGGATTCCATCCTTGGTCGCGAGGATTTCACCGCTCTCCTCAACAAATTGAACATCCTGTTTGATGATAAACTCAATTTCCGTTCCGCCATCGGGTTCAAGTTCTTCTCCAAGGACATTCATACCAGGTGTTCCAGGTATTGAAGAAATCTTGGTGGCGAGAAGCTCATTTTCAGTGACTCCTATCATGATTCTTCGTTCGCGAAAATCAATGCTTCCATCCTCCAGCAACTGGCCGGCTATGGGGCCAATCTCAAAAGCAAATTGAAGGTAGCTGTCAATACCTGGTTCGGATTGGTGACCGGAAGCGATGGGGATATCATGGAAATCGTTAAAAACTCCTCCTATAATATCTTGTGCTTCTTGTAATGCAGCCTGATAAATACCAAAAAGGATGCCAGCCTCTTTTAAAAGCTCAGGGAGTGGTTCCTTACGGATTGCAAAGTCTTCTGATATGGGAGGATGAAGGAGAAGGGTGGCGCTCATACAATCCCCTGAAACTTTTACAAGTGGGACTATTGAGATAAGAAGAATTGGTTCTTCTCCTTCCCCCTGTTTCATAACGTCCACTCGTGGGTAGCCAATGATACTAGCGAGTAAGGTTTCCCCGTCATCTGAAAAATGAGTGTTTTTTCCGGATCGAACTGGGCTTTTTATAAATCCTTTTGCTGCATATTGTTCAAATCGGGGAAATGAGAGAAGGTGCTGGTTCTGTTTAACCAGTTCGGAAACGACTATTTTTTCTGTCCGGCCTTCGGGACCCACTGGAATACGTTTTCTGGTGAAATGGAGAGTGGGTTCCAGATATTTCTTTTTAGTGGCTGTTTTATCGCTGCTGTTTTCCATATTAATACTGTTTTTGGGGTGATGTGACGTGTTAATAGCGCATGGTAGTAATTTCTATCCATATAATAATATCTATGTCGCAACAATACAATAAGTAAAGAAAAAGGAAAGAAAGACGAGGGGTTGAAGATGAGGTATGGGGCAGTAAAACCGTTTGATTATGACAGGTGGGAATGAGCAGGTAAAAGAAGCAGGAGATGGAGAGATGGAAGGTTCCATCTCCTGCAGAGGGTTGTCGATCAACCGGGATCGACTCAGGATGGTAAAACACTGTCGGAAAGTGATTCTTTATTATTCCGACAGATCAGAAGTTAAATTAATCTTCTACTTCACATTCGTTCCCTTCACAGTCAATATTGGCAACGAAGAAGAACGCTTTATAACCACTCTTGTTTAATTCCTGAGCGGCCATATCAGCACGAGCACCGGTGGTACAGTGAACGTAAACTTTTTTGTCTTTTGGAATCTCAGTAAGACGTGTGCTAACCTGATCAAGCGGTACAGCAATGGAGTTTTTAAAAGCACCAGCACTGACTTCATCCGTGGTCCGTACGTCAAGAATAACAGCACCGGGGTCGGTACCGTTTACGGCTTTCATAAAGTCAGCCATTCCAACTTCGCCTTTTCCAAGCTTTCTTATCCACTCGATATCTGTTTCAACCGGGCCTTTGACAGTCTTACCGCCTGATTTTACCCAGCCAGCAAAGTTTCCTGAAACAAGGGCAGTCTTCTTGTAGCCTTCATCTCTAAGATCTTCGATTGCATCAGCAGCTTCTTCAGCTGAATCACTGTATAAAACAACAGGCGCTTTCTTAGGAATATCGTCAAGACGGTCATCAAGTGAATCGTAGGGAATAGTAATAGAACGTGCTATGCGCCCAGCTTCTGATTTCTTTTTGGAACGTAAATCGATGAGAACGATATTACCTTTTGTGATGACCCCTTTACTTGCGTAGATAAGATTACCAGCTTTGACCCATGCAGGCTGTCCATCAAGATAAACTCTAACATTTTTGTAGCCATCTTTCTTCGCCAGACCGGCGATTTTAGTTGACATGCCTCATGTGGGCCCTCCGCAATACGTGATAATCTGTTTGTTCTTATCTTTTGGGAGTGCTGTAGCAGCTTTAGCTTTGTATGCTTTTGTTCCGATATTTATGGAACCGAGAATGTGGGCAGCAGCATAACGTTTACCGGGACGAGCATCAACGAGAAGGTAATCTCCTTTTGCATCAATCAGAGCTTTTAACTCATCTGTTTTGATCTCGGTAACACCTTTAGGGAGTTTTGCGAGCTTAGGTTTTACTACGGTGGCCCATTGCTGGCCATCGCGCATTTCATAGAAAATGATTGACGCATGACCTTTAGCGGCGTGTTCCACACCTTTGGTATCATCGTCAAACTTGACCATGATAGTCTTCGCTTCTTTACCCTTGCCAACAACGATCTGGATACTTTTGGCTTTGTTGGATTTCCCTACAACTTTCCCCTTGTATACAAGTGCTTTAGGCGCTTGTGCTGGGGTACTTACTGTAGGCTTGGCCGCAGCGGTGGTGGAACTCGTATCCTGATTACATCCGGTCACCAGAAATGATGCCATGATGAAAAAAGGAATAAATTTGATCATGTTTTTCTTCATACTTCCTCCAAAAAAGTTAAAGAATATTTTATGTGCAAAGGTAAAATCCTTTGCGATATTAAATGCATTGCACACCCATATGCACAATGTATACCAATTGACATTGAATTAACTATAGACTTGTAATTGTATATAAAAAGTCAAAAGAGAAGTTTTTTATAGGGTGCAAATGAATTATATGTTGTTTTGAGAGGTAAAAGTAAAGGTAAATGTTTGAAACTACTCTTGAAGAGTTCAATTTATTGCTTTAATTGTGCTGTTACGGTGTGTTAAGGTATGATTGGTAATCGGACGCTGCGTTATTCGTTTTTGGATTAGCAAAAAAATGAATGAAAATTCATTTTTGTCTGATTTTGATGGGTTTTGTCCGGTAAAGTAAATTGGCACTGCTACTGTGTGGGGGCGGTGGGGTGTTGTTCCAGTCTGAGCGAAAACCATATGATGATTTTCAATTATTTACCTGATTACGTACACAGCTCAGGTATCTTTTTCGTCATTCCCGCGAAGGCGTGCTCCTACAATTGAATTTTGCGGTTACCTGAGCTTTAGTGGTAATCAGAATTATTTATGATAGAGGACCTTCAGTATCTTATCCCTATTGTTCTGCTTCTGATTAAGAAGGATAACAAAACAGTTTCTGTTTTTCCCGCGATCAATTAAGCCGGCGTAGCAAAATACTCCAGATTTTCTGAGTGTTCCAGATTTCATACGCACCCCATATTTTACAGGAATAAGAGAGCTGTATGGCTTGAATCTCTCAAGAACATGTAACAGAGCTTTAGGGGTAATACGGTTCTTTTTAGATAGGCCCGAGCCCTCCACCATAAGAATATCTGCATCGGTTAGTCCGAGGCCACTGCGGATGAAAACAGCCATTCCTTTTTGACTCTTTTCCCATGTTGCGGGGAAACCGTACTGTTTTACACCGATGGCAAGATATAGCTGATTGGCCATAAAGTTATTGGAGGATAGCAGGCAGGATGTAACAAGATCTGCAACCGTTTCTTTGGCATTGTAGTTGAGAAACAATGGTGTATGGGGCGGAACAATACCCTGTCTAATATGCCCACTCACGGTGATTCCCTGTTGCTGGAGAAGCGTTTGAAACAGTTGACCGCAGTAGAGGAGGTTATTGGCTATATCCCCTTGGCGGGGGAAGGCATCCACATTGACGCGGTGAAAGCCGCTTGTGAGGTTTTTACCAATTGGTCCCATTATTGGAAGATAAGGAGTTTGTTTTTCCGGTGATTTGACTTTTGCTCCATGGAGCACTTTAAGAGGAACGGTATTAAAATTTACCCCAAGGGCTGTGCACAATGCGTTATATGGATTTGTTGTATTGTCTGAACCATCGGTGCTTGCATATTCAAGTGCAAAATTTGAGTCATCGAGCACGATATCTTTGATCGTTGTGATACCATGATCAGCAACCAGTTTTGCTATTGCTCTTATTTTCTCAGAGACAAAAAAGGGGTCGCCACCACCTTTAATATAGAGTGTGTTATCCTGATCAAGGTAGATATCTGTTGAAAAGAAGTGATCAGGTCCCAGAATTTGCAGAGCAGCAAGAGCTGTAACAAGCTTGAGTGTGGACGCTGGGATAAACTGTCTGTTCAGGTTTTTTGAATAGAGTGTTTTGCCGTTTTTGCTGAGTGCATAACCGCCATTCTTGATATATTTTCTGAGTTCTGGAAGTTCGGTTGCTAAAGAGTGGAGGGGGGAAATGAGAGATGAAAAAAGAAGAAAAACTGCTCCAGCAACGCCTAGAAAAAAGTAGGCGCTGGAGCAGTTTTTGTTTTGGAGCGACATACGCTGCAGATATGTATTAATTATATCTTGGGCAGTTTGGCCATGGATTCTGCAATGGCTTCCTTGGGGTAATCGTAGTTGTGAAGATCGCCAGAGAAGTATTTGTCATAGGATGCCATATCAATAAGACCGTGTCCGGAGAAGTTAAAGAGGATGGTCTGTGGTTTGTCCAGCTCACGGGTCGCTTCAATAATCGCACCACGAATGGCATGACAGGTTTCCGGGGCGGGGATAATACCTTCTGTTCTTGCAAAGAGTACACCTGCCTCAAAACACTCAAGCTGATGAACCTTTATCGGATCAATGATATTTTCGCGTACCATGGCAGAGACAATTGGAGCCATTCCATGATAGCGCAAACCACCGGCATGGATTCCAGGTGGAATAAAATCATGGCCCAGAGTGTACATATTCAGTAGCGGAGTGGTTTGAGCCACATCACCAAAGTCATATGCAAGCCTACCCATGGTAAGTGTTGGACATGATGATGGTTCAACACCTACAAAACGAATTTTTTTGCCGTCAAGGTAATCGGGTACATAGGGGGAAGCAAGGCCGGCAAAGTTTGAACCACCACCACAGCAACCCACAATAACATCGGGATAGTCTCCGGCAATTTCCATCTGTTTTTTGGCTTCAAGACCAATGATAGACTGATGCAGGATAACGTGGTTTAGGACCGAGCCAAGGGCGTAGTTTGTATCGTCACGGCTAGCAGCATCCTCAATGGCTTCAGATATGGCAATGCCGAGAGATCCTGCAGTATCAGGGTACTGTTCACGAATTTGACGGCCGATATTTGTATCAACGCTTGGGCTTGCCACAATGGAGGCACCAAAGGTGTGCATCATGGATTTACGGTATGGCTTCTGGTCAAATGAAATTTTGACCATATAGACTTTGCAGTCGATACCAAATTTCTGGCTTGCAAAGGAGAGGGCGCTGCCCCACTGTCCGGCACCCGTTTCAGTGGCAAGACGTTTGATTCCTTCTTTGGCATTGTAATATGCCTGTGGAACGGCAGAGTTTGGCTTATGTGAGCCAACAGGTGAAACCCCTTCGTTCTTAAAGTAAATCTTGGATTTTGTGCCGAGGGCTTTTTCAAGACTTCTGGCTCGAACCAGAGGAGAGGGACGCCAGATTTTAAGGACGTCGAGTACTTCTTCCGGGATATCAATAAATCGTTCCTGTGACATTTCCTGTTCAAGAAGAGCCATGGGGAAAATTGCGCCGAGCTTCTCGGGACCCATGGGTTCTTTGGTCTCCGGATCAAGGGGGGGAAGCAGCCCGTTTGGAATATCGGGGCCTACATTATACCATTGAGTTGGCATCTCATCATCGCGAAGAACAATTTTCTTTGTTGTCATGGTGTTTCTCCTTGGTAGAACTGCATGGACATTTAAAATGTATGAAAAGACTAATATAACGAAAGAACATCTTTACCATATGGATACGGGTTGAAGCAACAGGATTTCCTGTCATTCGTTAAAGCTCTTTCCAACCGGTTTTGATAACAACAGATGCAAGGAGTTCTTCTTGATCTCTTTTGAGGATAGCAGCAAGTGCTTCCAGTGGTTTTACACCAGCCTGGCTTGCCTTGCTGATAAGCTCAAGAGAAATGGTGTCATTATCAATTGGATCAAGGTTCACCACCATGGATCTGAAGTCAACCTCTTTTACTTTTCCTTTACGAACCCGTTTAACTGAAAAGCTTGTCGTTGTAAGGAAATCATCAATAAACTTTTTGTCACCGTCAGCAAGTGGTGGATGTAGCGTTATTCGATAGGAACTGATCATTTCCTGAGGAACCTTGCCATGAGTGAGGGCTATCTTTAGGACTTCAAGACCTGGGGGCATCTGTTTATTCAAACGTTGTAGCGCTTCTTCAATGTTGTCTAGTGGAGCCGGTAAGTCCATAACAAAATATTCGGATAAGCTCTGGGTACCAACGGGCATTGCTGGACCAAAAGAAACCTTTGGTGAAGGGTTGAATCCCTTTGAAAAGTTAGTTTTAATTTTGGCACGACGCAGGATTCTGAAAATAACCTGGAGAATTTCCAGGTGGCCAAGATAGCAGATATCTCCCATGCGGGAGTAGCTGACGGTGTATCGAAAATGTTTATCTTCACTATCCGTAAGTCTTGTATGGGAAACAGGTTTTTGAGAGGAGGCATCCTCTTTACTCACGCCGCTGCGTTTTCTGTCGATTACCACCGGTTGTATTGTTTTGAAATCACATAATCCGCATTTCTGACAGTCATGATAGCGGCAATCGGGTGTGTAGGCCTCCGCGTGAGCTTTGCGTAACTCGTTTTTGAGAAAGTTCTCATCGACACCACTACTGAGATGTTGCCAGGGGAGAATCTCTTCAAGGCTTCTTGATCGCAGGAAATCACTGAGTACCAGTGAGCATTCATCGGCCGCTTCCTGCCAGCGGGAAAGGTCAAAGAATTCGGACCAGCCATCAAGGCGTGCACCTTTTAGCCATGCCGTTTCAAGGAGATTGCTCAGTCGTCTATCACCCCGGGAGAAGACACCTTCAAGTAAGCTGAGTTCCGGATCATGCCATTTGAGGTTAATGCCTTTTTTAGGGAGTATTTTTTTGAGCAAAGAAATTTTATCCCGACTTTCTTCCATGGGAATTTGTGCATCCCATTGAAATGGAGTGTGAGGTTTGGGAACAAAAGTTCCCACGCTTACATTAATCTGCTGACGTCCTCTCCCGGCAGCCTGGCTACCGATTGCTTTGGTCTTTTTGGCAAGATCAGCAATTGCTTCTATATCTTCAATGGTTTCGGTGGGCAGGCCAATCATAAAATAGAGTTTCATCACTTTCCAGCCAAGGCCGAAGGCATCCTTGCTGGTAGTGAGAAGATCTTCTTCACTTATTCCCTTATTTATTACACGTCGCAATCGTTCGCTCCCCGCTTCTGGAGCAAGTGTGAATCCGGTTTTTCTAACCCTTTTAATCTGATCCATAAGCTCCTGGGTGAGGGTTCCTACTCGCATGGAGGGCATGGAGACGGAAATTGCTTCTTTGGCAAATCTATCCATAAGGGTTGGTAATACTGTGCCAAGACAGGAGTAATCACCGGTGGACAGGGAAAGCAGGGCAAGTTCATTAAAACCTGAGTTTTTTATTCCCTTATTGGCAAGATCAATAATTTGTTCCGGGGTTCGCTCACGAACCGGCCTGTAGATGATGCCGGCCTGGCAGAAGCGACAGCCACGTGTACAGCCTCGTGCCACTTCCACACCTAATCTGTCATGAACAATCTTTGAATTTGGAACCAGAGGATGAATGAGGTGATCAAGTTTAGAGAGATCACTGAGAATCCTTCGAGAGATTGGCGACTGATTTTGGTGAAGAGCTTTAATCTCAGCTATGGTGCCGTCTTCATTGTAGGAGGGGATAAAGTGTGATGGAATGTAGACACCTGGTATCACGGCCATATTCTCAAGGATGACTGCTCTTGAAAGCTTTTCCTCTTTTCCCATGCGAACACATTCTGCAATTTCAAGAACAGCTTCTTCGCCATCACCGAGGAGGATAGCATCAAAGAAATCTGCGACGGGTTCAGGGTTTAAGCTACAGGATCCTCCGCCCAGAATGATAGGCGTATCTTCCTTACGATTAACAGAACGTAAAGGAATACCTGCAAGATCAAGAATTGTGAGGATATTGGTGTAGCAGAGTTCGTAGGGCAGGGTGATACCAATAAGATCAAAGCCGATCAGGGGCTGATTATTTTCCAGTGAACAGAGAGGGATGTTCTGCTTACGAAGCAGTTCCTCCATATCTTTTGCCGGGCAGTAACAGCGTTCGGCTAGGATATTTTCCTGACTGTTTAATACATGATATAGTATCTGAAGGCCCTGATGTGACATCCCTATCTCGTAAAGATCCGGAAATATGAGAGCACAGCGGAGTGCCGTCTGATCCCAGTCCTTCACGGTGGCATTATATTCGTGTCCGAGGTAACGTCCTGGTTTGTTAACAAAAGGAAGGGTTTCTCTCTGCTCAAAATTTCGTTTCATAGGGTATGTCTTTATGTTGAATGATTTGGTTCTGTTCTTCTAAAGTGGTGTAGAGTCGCTGAAACCAACTCCGGAGAAAGATTTCTATGCTAGTCATTTACTGAAAATAGGTTGACTTTACAAGAGTGGATAAGGTATGCAAGAATATATCTGATTAGTTCCTTAAAAAATAGAAGGTTACATAGGTATTATTTATGAATCGTTGTAAAATTGTTTTTTCGGCTGCCTTGGTGGTCTTATCATTTCTGTTTTCAGGAATGCTCTATGCCTCTGAAGGTGTGATTGAAAAAGTAGAATTTCAGAAGGACGATGGTCGAATCGAATCAGTCATTTTTCATCTTAATGGAAACTACCTGCCCAAAAAATTCGTTTTAAAGGGTGATAATCCTCGTGTTGTTTTTGATTTTATGGAGACTAAACTGGCACGAAGTGTTTCCACAGAGATTAAAACTCAGGGGCATATAATACAGAAGATCCGACTGGGACGCCATCCAAACAAGACCAGGGTTGTGGTTGATCTTGCTGCCGGAGGAATGTTTAACTTTGATCAGCGCTTTGATGAAAATCTTAACCTCTTAACAATTCAGTTTTTTCCGGCTGATTTTCCTGAAAAAGAAAAAGTTGTAGCTAAAGACGAGCCGGCCGCTGCAATCGAAAAAAATAAAGCAGAAGAACTGAAGCCAGTTGAGCCGGAAGTGATAGTTGAGGAGAAAATATCAGACGAAGTTGTGGAGGAAAAGCAGGTTATAGCGGAGGAAGAGGGGCCTGTTATTGATCCCTTACTCTTTGACGTTCACTTTGAAAATACTTCCAATAAGGGGGAGATGGTTCTTTTTAAGCTGAATGGTTTTTATCCTCCAACGGTCACCGGAGAAGAAGAAGGAACACCACTGGTTATCTGTGAGTTTGCCGGTACTAGGCTTGATGAAAAAGTAGTGACCGATCAGGCTATTCATGGCGAATTTATTGAACAGGTACGGGTGCAGCAGTTGAAAGATTCGGATCTTGTCCGGGTAACGCTTGAACTGGTACCGAACAAAAACTACGATTTGCAGCAGGTGTTTTTTAAAGAGGATAATCTGTTTGTGATAATTGTGAACTCCTATGATTCACTGGATGGGACAAAGGAGTAATTCAGGTAAGAGTAGACTGTATCTATGGTTGTAGCTGTTTGAAATATCCTGCCGGGACCGGAAGTGTAAAGTCGGAGTGAGTATACAGTGTATCGGTGCGGATATCCTGTAATTCTATTTTGACTTCTGTTCCCCATGGAAGATTTGTGATACGAATGGTTTTCTTTGTACCGATGCACTTTCCCTGTTCTTCCCCCTGCTTTTCATAGGAAATCTCAGCGACTGTTTTCCCGTTTCTATCAAGAAACAGATATCCCAGTACTTTCTCTTCAGTAATATCAATATTGACCCATTGTTCATCGGATGTGCGGTCACTTGCAGGTTTTGAAAGCTTTGCCCATACTGTCTGGTTAAGAATATCCCGGCTTGTTTTTTCTACTTTTGGTGGTGGGGAGGGAAGGTTTCCTGTCAGATAGGCAAACCAATTACCATGGACAAGAACAGGAGGGAGCTCCCTTCGGATTGCTAAATTATGGAGATTTCCTCGTATATGTTGTCGTTTTCCAGTATCTAAGATCTGGAATGACCTGCTGTCACTGGCAAAGGCGTAGTGAAGCATTCCGAGAGGGTTCGTGACAACATATTTAAGTGAAGATGGCGATTGGAGTTGCAGGTACCCGTTGACTGCAGAATTTCCAGCCATACTCTCCCAATGAATGATGGTTTCAGCATCCAAGTTTTTGGGACATGATTGCTTATCGCTCTGCATTTTTCCAATAAGCGTTGAAATTTCGAGGTGTTCCTCTTCCTCCAGTGGCTCAGCCCAGCGCTTACTGGCACAGCCAGTAAGGATAAGTATTGGAAGTATAAGGCTGAGGATCAAAGAAGCTCTGGTTGCCATTATTGTTCCTGTAGCCATTCTATTTTTTGGAAGAGCCTGGATTTATCACTCGTTTTAGTGAAAAGCTCCACAGCCTTTTGATATGCTGCAAGGGCCTCTTCTTTCTGCTCTTGTGCCAGATGGATATCTCCAAGGTGCTCGTAAATATTGGGATCTGTTGGCTCAAGCGTGAGTGCCTCCATTATTTCCTGAGTGGCAAGCTCGAGCTTGCCCATACGAAAATAAACCCATGCCAGGCTGTCGCGGATATAGCCGCTGTCCGATTTTATCTCTATGGCTTTTTGAATGTATTCCAAAGCTTTTTCAAGATTGATATTGTTGTCAGCCCAGGTATATCCCAAAAAATTCAATGCTTCTGTGTGGTCCGGATTGATTTCGAGTACTTTCTCCATAAAGGTAATTGCCCGTTTTTGAGATCCATCCTGTTCCAGCAGAAGGCCATATTCAAAATAGAGTTCTGGGTTCTCTGGATAGCGTATAAGGGCGATGTCGAGCAGTTCGTAGCCTTTAGAGACTTGATCCTGTTCCATATAAAGTGATGCAAGAAGTGAATAGAGTCCAGGAGTAACCAAAGCTTTGTTCAGAAGCGTTTGCGTGAGGAGTTCAATTGCACGATTATTTTGATCCTGTTCCATAAAAATTCGGACTTGAAGAAAGATGGAATCTTCAAAATGAGAAGCACCCTGTTCTATCGTGTGCAGGAGTTCCATGGCACTGACGAGTTTTTTCTGCTGATATAGAATAACTGCCAGCATGTAAGTTGCTTCAGGTGAGTTTTTTCCATCGGCAATGGGAGCAAGGACCAGAGCAGCCTTGTCGAACTGTTTTGCACGCAGGTGGAGCTTTGCAGTGATTATGTCGATCTGCACAGAGTCATTATTGTTTTCACGCAATTTTTGCAGGACAGTCAGGGCTTTCTCGTCTTTATCCTGGAGTAACAGGGTGTGAACAAGTCCAAGACCGGCCCGAGTCTCTGCAGGGTTTTTCTTCAGTATTGATTGATACTGTTTTTCAACTTTTTTGTAGTTTTTCTGTCTTTCGTAGAATTCGGCGAGTTCTAGGACCAGTTCGACGGACCAGTTGATTTTAATGGCTTTTTTATACCACTTTTCTGCCGTTTTTATATTGTTGGTTTGCGTTGCCAGACGTGCAAGGTAAAGGTGAGCAAAGAGTGAGTCTTTATTGAGTTTGAGTGCTTGCTTAAATGATTGTTCCGCTTTGCTGTATTGCTGTTGTTCCGAGTAAAGAAACCCAAGACGAAGAAACAGGGTTTCGTCTTCAGGAGTCATCGTTATAAGTTCATTGTAGAGCTTGATGGCTTCATCGATTTCATTATTACGGATATCAAGGCGGGCAAGCAGAAGTCTGTCTTGGAGATCATCTGGGTATTTTTGAATTGCAGTACGAAGCCATTTGGCGGCCCCAAGCGGTTTTCCCATTCGGATAAGTAGAATGGGGAGCCTGCGGAGAACATATTTGGAGTCTGGGTCACAGATCAGGGCCTTCTCAAAGGCCTCCTCTGCTTCGGTATAGTCTTTGTTGATTTCGGCATGAGTTCCCCAGAGAAAGTAAAAATAGGAGCAGGAGCTGTCGCTGTTATCCAAGGAGATTTGGTCGCTTGCTTCTTCCTGCACGAGATGCTGTTCAATTGAGATATTCTCTGACGCAGTAGAACTGCAGCCGCTGCAGTAAAGAAAAATACAAGAGAGCAGCAGTGTTACTGAATATGATGGCATAGCGAGGTTCATTGTATTTTAAGGAGCTCCGTGACCTGGGTCAGGACATCCTGCTGTATTTCTTCAATACTTCCAGATGCATCTATGCGTTGAATATAGGAAAGGTTTAGATTCTCAAATTGTTTAGCTACTTTTTGGAGGTATTCCTCCTTTTCAAAATCGTTCAGACTGTCACCACGGTTTTCGGTAATACGTTTTACTCCAGTTTCAATGGGTGCATAAAAAAGGAGTGCAAGATCTGGAATCGGGGCGAAGGTGTTACGCTTGAGTATCTCTGTAGGGTCAAGGCCAGCTGCTCCTTGATAGGCAATGGTTGAGAGGAAATAACGATCACAGAGAATAACTTTTCCCTTCTGTAATGACGGTGTCAGCAAGGTGTCAACGTGCTCTTTTCTGTCTGCCAGAAAGAGATCGAGTTCCTGCTCAAGAGTTGTCTCTTGTCGGTTACTGTAGAGCTCACGAATGCGTTTGCCATACTTTCCGTTCGTTGGTTCGCAGGTCGTAATAACCTGGTAGCCCTTTAGCTGGAGAGTGTTTGCAAGAAGCTTCAGTTGAGTGGATTTTCCCGTACCATCGGTTCCTTCAAAAACAATAAGGACGCCTGGTTTATTCTGTAGAGTCATCTGTTTTCTTATGAGTTCGGTTATAGCTTATAGAATTTGCAAGCGTGATTGCCGCAGCAAGACTTGAAGCGTCGGCAACTCCTTTACCTGCAATATCGTAGGCGGTACCATGATCAACCGATGTTCTGACAATGGGAAGCCCAAGTGTAACATTTACGCCATCTTTAAAATGAAGCAGTTTGAAAGGAATAAGCCCCTGATCATGGTACATACAGATAACAGCATCGTAGTCGCCATGAGCTGCTTTAAAAAAAATTGTATCAGGGGGGAAGGGTCCATGCAAGTCAATCCCTTCTTTTTTTGCATTCTCAATAGATGGCACTATTATATCTATTTCTTCATTTCCAAACATACCGCCTTCGCCTGCGTGGGGATTGAGTGCAGCAACTGCAAGTCTAGGATTGTGAATATTGAAATCTACCTGCAGACTTTGGTGTGTTGTGCGGTAGAGTTGAAGAAGTGATGATTGGGTCAATAACTCTGATACTTGAGAAATACCGCAGTGAATCGTTGCAAGGGTTACTCGAAGTGACTGTCCGGCAAGCATCATAACATGATTTTTGCTTGCGGTGAGATGGGCCAGCATTTCTGTATGTCCGGGGAAGTGATTACCGCTTTTCTGGAGGGCTTCTTTGGAAATGGGACAGGTACAAAGTCCGGAAAAATATCCATCCAGGATACCTCTTACGGCCTCTTTAATCGCTGAAGCCATGGAGATTGCGGTCTCTTTGTTGAATGCACCCGGCTGAATTGAATCACTGCTAAGGGTGGATGTTTGATATAGGGGAATGACACCCTTTCCAGTGGGGAGCGGGGATCCTGGCTGCCAGGAGACGATGGAGCATTCAATCTGAAGTTTCCTGGCGTAATAATTCATTACATTCAGATCACCAAGGACCACCGCAGGAGTTTGCACTGGGTCTGAAGAATGAGCAAAATATTTAAGGATGATCTCAGGACCAATACCTGCCGGACATCCCATTGTGATAGCGAGTGGTAACATAATTGCGTAAGCTGTATTAGTAAAAGGAACTGTCGGCTTCAAAACAGTTTATAAGATGTTCGATTTTCGGATTTTCGTTGCTGGTCATTACGATGGAAATGACATCGAAGCGGACTGCCTGATCGTGAAGTTTGTTTCGGGTCATATAGTAAAGAGCAAGCCTGCATATCTGCTTTTGTTTTTTTCTGCTGACAGCTTCATATGGCTGCCCATATGTGAGGCTTTTACGTGTTTTTACTTCGACAAATACAAGAGTTTCCTGATCCCGTGCAATGATGTCAATTTCCCCTGTTTTGTTTCGGTAGTTTCGTACAATAATACTAAGACCAGCATTTTTAAGAAATTCAGAGGCAAGCTCTTCACCATGCTTCCCGAGACTGATTCGTTCTTTAGACAAATTCTTTCACTCCCCTGAATGTTATACGATGGTGGGGGGTGATGCCGTGAACGCTGATTGCTTCACGATGTTCTTTAGTCGGGTAGCCCTGGTTTTTAATAAAGTTGTAAAGGGGGTATGTTTTATGCAATTTAGCCATGATTCTGTCACGGGTAACTTTGGCAATAATGGAGGCGGCTGCAATGGATGCAGATCGCGTTTCCCCTTTAATAAGAGGCTGTTGTGTTTTTTTTATTGGGACTGGGAATTTCCCGTCCACAAGAAGGAAATCACATTCAATACTCTGCTTTTTGAGTTCAGAGACTCCACGTTTCATGGCAAGAAGGGAAGCCTGAAGAATATTGATTTTATCAATAATTTTATGGGAGACAATACCGATTCCAATTTGAGCCGGAATTTCATGGAGGTACTCAAATAAGGTCTCACGCTTTTTGGCAGTGAGTTTTTTGGAGTCAATGAAAAGAGAGTGTTGGCAGTTTTCAGGAAGAATAACTGCAGCAGCTACGACAGGGCCGGCTAATGGTCCTCGGCCAACCTCGTCGAGACCTACAACAACAGAGTATCCCTGTTGCTGCAGGCTGCGTTCGAGAAAGAAATTATCCTCTTTTGGAGGATCAAACAGAGCCTGAATTGATTCCGGCGGCTGTTTGTAACTATATTTTTTCTTAATCTGTTTTTTTGCTTTAGCGCACAATGCCGCGCTCGCGGATACGTGCAGCTTTACCACGTCTGTCACGAAGATAGTAAAGACGGGAGCGACGAACGCGTCCACGACTAACAACTTCGATTTTTTCAATACGAGGGTTGTGAAGAGCAAAGGTCTTTTCAACGCCAACACCGTGGGAAATCTTACGAACGGTGTAAGAGGCGCCCATATATGCTTTCTTGCGTTTAATAACCACGCCCTGAAAAATCTGGATACGCTCTTTTGCACCCTCGATGATACGAATAAAAACTTTGATAGTGTCACCCGGACGAAAGTCAGGATGATCCTGACGCATCTGTTCCATTTCAATTCTGTCGATAATTGTGCTCATGATATTTTCCGTTGTTTATCGTTTAACTGCTTCGTGCAGCTGATCGTATTTGTTTTAAAATATACTCTTTTCTATACGCTGAGGAGCCGATCAAGAATAATCGAAACCGCAGAACGGACAGAAAGATGATTATAGCCAGTATCCGCTCCAACGGGTGGCAGACAGTAATCTGTCATTTCCATAACCTCTGGAGCTAGTCCATGTGCTGTTCCAAAGAGAAGTAACAAGGACTCTTTGTCTTTAATTTTAGCACGAACATCTTTATAACTTAAAGTCTTTTCCTGCATTTTAGCACTTGTGGTGAGCAGCAGTGGCTTATGACCGCGCTTCTCAGTGATCAACTCGATGACATCTGCAATGCTGTCTGAGAGCTGCACAAGTTCCAGAGCATTCTTTCGGGCAGGATTGTATTTGGCACCGTGGCCACTCTTCCAATGCTCGAGAATCTCAGTTACCAGTGTTCGCTGGTCTTCATAGGGAGTTACAATATAATAATTGTCAACTCCGTATGTTTTACTTGCCCTTGCAATATCGTGGATATCAAGATTGGTCACGGCCGATCCGATAATTTCTCCAACTTTATTGACCACAGGGTGGTGTACAAGAACAATGTCTAACCCGCTTTGGTTTGTTTTCATTGTTCTTCTTGTAAAGCCTTGATGCGATCATATAGCTGATTGCTGCGAAGCAACTTGGCTTCTTTTTTGCTAAATGATCCAAATTCTTTTCGGAGTAAATCAGGTCTGCGTTCCAGAGTTCTTTTAATAGACTCTAAAAAGCGATACTCCTCTATTTTAGCATGATCTCCTGAAACAAGAATTTCAGGAATTTCATTTCCTTCAAATACTCTTGGCCGTGTATATTGAGGGTGCTTTAGTAAACGTCTGCTAAATGTATCTTTTTCAGCAGAATCGGCACATCCTAATACATCCGGCAATAACCGGGTCACAGAATCCACAATAACCATGGCAGCAAGTTCTCCTCCGGTGAGAATAAAGTCACCAATGGAAATTTCATCATCCACAGATTCAGCCCTGAAGCGTTCGTCCACACCTTCGTAACGACCACAGACAAGGATGATATGTTCTTCCTGGCTTAACTCTTGCGCTACTTTTTGAGTGTACTGCCTACCTTGAGGACTGAGGAGTACAACTTTTCCAGCTCCAGTTCGATTTTTAACCGAATGAAGAGCTGCAGTGAGCGGTTCAGGCTTCATCACCATCCCTTCACCACCTCCAAATGGCCGATCATCGGTCATGGAGTGTTTATCCGTAGCAAAATCACGAATATTGGTGATATCTATCTGAATCTGATCAGCTTCCTTTGCACGGCGAATGATTGCTTCATTTAATGGGGAAGCAAGCAAATCCGGAAAGATGGTCAGTATATCAAAGATCATGGGGGCGTTTGCCCTTTGCCACCTTCACTTGAATTAATATCAAGTAAACCGGGAGGTGGTGCTATAATCAAACAACTCGCATCCCGCTGGACGATCATTCCGGGAATAAGAGGTACCAAAATTTCGTTTTTGCCAGATGTCACAACCAGAAGATCCTGCGCTCCGTTGTTAAAAAAGGCAGTAATTTTTCCGATAACTTTTCCAGTTTGTGTCTGTACTTGAAGTCCTTCAAGCTCATGGAGATAAAATTCATCTCCGGGTAGATCTGGAAGATCCTTCTTATATACCAACACGCCCTTGCCACTGAGCTTCTCAGAGTGATTACGGTCACTCACTCCACGAAGGCAGAGAATTACCTCTTTATTGGCCTTACGTGCTTTCACAACATCAAAAACCGGAGAGATTGTCCCTTCTTTTGAGACAAGCAGCACCTGTTTATGTCGGGTGATACTTAGTGACTCACCGGAATAGGGACGTAGCTTTAACTCACCCTTGATGCCATGAGCTTTGGTTACTTTACCAAGCAGCACATACTTCTCTGAGTCAAAAGGAAAACTATCAGCCATTATTTCTGGAGAACTATTCCAGGATGTTCAGGCGAGATTTTTTGTCTTCCTTTCCGGCAGCCGCAGATAACAGGGAGCGCATAGCTCTGGCAGTTCTGCCCTGTTTACCGATCACCTTTCCTAGATCGTCCTTGGAAACTGCCAGGTCCACAAGAATGGTATCATCTTCTTCGGTGACAGTTACCTGCACATCATCGGGGTTATCTACCAGTGATTTGGCGATAAAGGTAATCAGTTCCTGCATAATATCTTACTCTGCTGCAGGAGCTTTTTTGAGAATGCTCTTAACAGTTGTTGTGGGAAGTGCACCTCTTCCAAGCCAATCCTGGAGCTTGCTATCGTCAAGTTTAATTACAACGGGATCCTTGAGAGGATCGTAGGTTCCGATCACATCAAGAAATTTTCCGTCACGTTTACACTCTGCGTCAGCGACAACAATACGATAAAAAGGTTTCTTCTTTCTGCCAAGTCTTGTTAAACGAATTCTAACTGCCATTCCGGATATATCCTCAAGTTTATGTGGAGCACGTTAGTCGGCTCCATGAATCATGGCATTATGCCATCTTAATTATTGTTTTCTCATGCCTTTGGGCATTTTTCTACGCTTTTTGCCCGTCACTAGACCGGGCTTGCCGCGCATTTTTTTCATCATTTTCAGCATGGCCGAGTAGCTTTTGATCACTCGGTTTACTTCTGTAACGGTGGTTCCTGATCCAGCTGCTATACGTTGTCTGCGACTGGCATTGATGATCTTGTAACTTTTACGCTCCTTTTTGGTCATGGAGCGGATAATGGCCTCTGTTTTGGCCAGTTCCTTCTCGTCTGGCTTAGGAGCATCTTTTAACTGTTTCAGCTTATTGATCCCGGGAATCATGCCCATGATCTGATCAAGCGACCCCATTTTTTTGATCTGCTGAATCTGATCAAGAAAATCTTCAAGGGTAAATGTGGATTGCCTGAGCTTTTTAGCAAGGGTTTCTGCTTTCTTTTTATCAACTACCGCTTCTGCCTTCTCGATTAGGGTAAGAACATCACCCATACCAAGAATTCTGGAAGCAATACGATCGGGATGGAATATTTCCAGTGCATCCAGTGCTTCACCGATACCAACAAATTTTATGGGCTTACCGGTAACATTCTTGATGGAAAGAGCGGCACCGCCACGGGCATCACCCTCCATTTTGGTGAGGACCACACCACTGATTTCAAGGTCCTGATTAAACTTGTCTGCTACAGTTACTGCATCCTGTCCTGTCATGGAGTCTGCGACAAAAAGGATTTCAGAGAGCTGTATGGCACTTTGGATTTCTTTTAGTTCACCCATCAGATCTTCATCAACATGCAGACGTCCTGCAGTATCAAAGATCAGGGTGTCGTAGTCTTTTTCGGCGGCAACTGCCATGGCCTGACGACAGATTTCAACGGGCTTCATGTCCGTGGTTGAAGGGTGAACTGGAATATCCAGTTGGTCTCCAAGAATCTGAAGTTGATCAATAGCGGCAGGACGGTAAATATCGGCGGGAACGAGGTAGGGCTTCCTTCCTTTTTCCTTTAATAGCCGAGCAAGTTTTCCGGATGTCGTTGTTTTACCTGACCCCTGGAGGCCTGCCATCATAATGGTTACAGGCTGACGACCATCAAGCCGAATTTGTTCAGTAGTACCGCCAAGGAGCTCAACTAACTCCTCGTGTACAATTTTTATGACCTGTTGTCCGGGGGAGAGTGCTTTGGTAACTTCCAGGCCAACAGCTTTTTCACTTACTTTGGCAATGAAATCTTTAACGACTTGAAAGTTAACATCTGCCTCAAGAAGAGCCATGCGAACTTCGCGCATAGATTCTTTGATATTCTCTTCGGTGAGTTTACCAGTACCTCGAAGTTTCTTGAAGACTCCTTCCAGTCGGTCTGTCAGATTGTCAAACATAAGTGTTGTTTTCTTTGCCGTTGATTATTGGTAACTCGTTGAGAATATACCAATAAAAATAAATTTTGGCCCTTGACGATGCTTAACAGCAACGTTTTTCAGGGAATTATGCCTAAATATAATAAGAAAAACAAAGAAAAATACTTAAAAAAGAATATTCTGTCAAGTTGTGAACGAAGTTGAGCGAAAAAAAACCGATATTTCTGCAAAAGGTCTCTTTGAGAATGAGGATTGTCTACAGATTATTTTTCATCGGTAGCTGCTGAATTATCGAATAGCTCGATGATTTTTTCAATCTTGTCGGCAATTTTTCCGATTGCCAACGATGCTTCGGCATCAGGAGAGAGCTCGCAGACTGGCATATAGGCTTTTAGTGCTTCTCCTATTGCGGGATCTTCTGGGATTTCACCAAGTGAAGGAATATCGATTCCAAGGTATTTGGCTATGAGTTGTTTGAGTTTACTCTTATTTACCTTGGTGTTTTTGATATCCCTGTTTATGACGAGTAGTGGATGAAAGTAGTTCAAAGCCAATTGTGCTTTTTCTTTTGCACCTGTCTGCGTCATTTCTGCTAGTTCGAAAACTTCAGTAAGGGATGAAAAGTTTTGTTTTTTCAGCGTTTTTCCTACTTCGCTGTTAGAAAGGAAGCTTCCCAGTACTTTTCGGATTGTCGCGAGCTGCAGGAATCCGTAAAAATCCATAATGGCAGTGGGCTCCGGCATTGTTACACAGATCTGTATATCACTGAACATAAAGAAGTCGAGCGAATGGTAGCTGGTTCCTGCCCCCACATCTATTAAAATGACATCTGCGTCAAGTTCCGAGATACCACGAAAGAGTCGCTGTTTTACCTGAAAGCTCATATTGGCAGTCTGAAGGGTATTTCCAGTTCCGGGAATAAGCTGTAGGCCATTGAATGCATAAAAGGTGTGAACAACATCCTGCAGGGAATTGACTTTTCTGCTTAAAAAATCAGTGAGCGAATGTTTTGGTTCAAAGAGCCCAAAAAGAAGGTGTGCATCAGCGCCTCCAATATCTAGGTCAACAAGGCACACCTTTCTTCCTCTTTTGGCAAGGAGGAATGCAAGGTTGCACATAAGCATTGTCTTGCCGGTGCCTCCTTTGCCGGATCCTATGGATATTGTGACTGTCATTGACTAATAGTTGGCTGTCCTGTTTTTACCCTGGAGCATCAAGATTTCTTTTTTCTTTTATTTCTGATGCGATATATGACTTTTGCTGATTTTAATATGGTTTTTAGTTCTGTTTGACTCTCCATAGGTGCACTCCAGAGCTGCCATCCTTCCTTGGAACTGAGGGTGATTTTTCCGTCCTTCACCGTAAGTGTTGCTTCTGAAAGTAAATCACTACTTTCCGGATCTGGACTAACCTGTTGTGGCTCTGGCTTTTTTTTATGCTGAATACAGGATGAGCAGAGCTCTGATGTATTGTTACCAAAAAGATTCAGAACTCCTCCGCAGTCTTTACAGAATCGCATTTATTGTACTTTGCTGAATTCGTATAATAAGTGCATAGCCTCTGTAGGTAGCAGAGCCCAAAACATCTTTGAGTAAAACAAGGCTTAGGTGTATTCTGGAAAAAAGCTACCAAACGATTTTCCGGAGGTTACAAATGAG
>Ga0208901_1000106_pt1 | contig 57479 bp, 49 predicted proteins | sample AntAceMetag02UKF_FD_184764 | JGI IMG/M metagenome (GOLD analysis project Ga0208901, IMG submission 184764) | Saline lake microbial communities from Ace Lake, Antarctica - Antarctic Ace Lake Metagenome 02UKF (SPAdes) (version 2) | ecosystem: Environmental > Aquatic > Non-marine Saline and...
TTATAATATGGATTGCCGTGGGCATAATTTTGCCGATACTGCAATTTCCCGGATTTCATGGCTTGAATTATTTCGTTTTCAGAAAGCCCGAATTCTTTAATAGCATTCTTATGGCTTAATGTTCCATTTTTCTGTGTCCACTCTGAATTTGACATTTTACATTCATCCTAAAGAATTTGCGTTATTTATTTCTCTTTGATGGAAAACCCATATCGGTTAAGGGATAAAATTAGCTTTTCCAATCCAACTCTGCCCAAACACGGAAATCGCAATAGATCGCGTTGACTATATTTCAAAAGCTCCTTAATCGAATAGTTTTTCTTTTTCCATATGGCATTCAAAGTCATGATTGGAACATCAGAAAGCGTCCATATAGAACTATCAATTGTTATATTTTCAATTTTCTTCGAATCTTCGATAAAGGTTTCTGAATGCTGCCGAAGTTTATTAATCGGTGGCCATGCAAATGGACTTTGTTGCAACTTAATATAAAGACTATGATTCGATTTCATGCAAAAAATGTTCAGAATACTTTCACACCCAAGTTCACCTACTTTAAATTGTCTTACACATTTTGAAATAGGCATGCCTTCTAAAATTGATACAGCAATTTCCTTTTCTTTTTCCGAAAAGACTTCTTTTTTGTCTTGGATATTTCCCATCATCATTTTAATCAAACAAATTCTAGCATCATTTCTTTTCGCCCTTTTTCCAGCAAATAAAAATCAACAGCCCGCTTAAAACAACAATATATGCGATAAAATATGCATTTGGAATTGTGGACCTGGTCAAAACCACGCTGCCAATAATCAGTAACAAACCATACAAGACCAAAACAGCCCAGCCTTGCCATGCAATCGGTAGGCCCCATCCAAAACCATGCCTTTTAGCCGGGAACCATATTTTGTCATTTTCTTTCATTAATCTGATAGTTTATCAAAATTTTTGGAAAGCTCCTAATCCAAATCCAGTTTGGCTTTGCACTTATTACATTTCGCAGCCCCCCGGAAAAGTCTATTCCCACACTCAGCGCAAAGATAACGAGCTTCTTCGTCTTCAATGAATTTTTCCGTACCGACTTCTCTCCAGTAGGGAACAGCTCGCAAAATGACTTTTTTACCAACGGTCATCGGGAAATTTTCAATATGTTTGCAAGGAAATTCATCGCATTGATGACATCCGGTATATCCTTTTTCTCTAGTGCAATTCTTGATTTCACAATGCTCACAATACATAAAGACATCATCAGATAAGCATCCACTGCATTTAATATCTTCTACCGATAGATTTTCGCTGTCAGCGAGCTTTCCCTTTCCAAGGATATTCCCTTTATAGACATCCACCAATCGCTCTTTAAACTTCAGATTGTTATCACGGTCTGCCATGTAAACAGCACAGACACCACAGTAAAGGCCACACGGAGCAACTAAAGCGGGATTCACTTTCATTGTTTTAACCCTCCCTCCACATCATCATTCATCAAATTTCACTCAATATTTTACGTTTAGTTAGGATGATTATCCTAAATTATCAATAAAACCTTTGCAAAATCCTTCCTTTAAAGGACCAACAATTGGCGCTAAACGTGAAGTTTTAACAATTTCAATTTCAAAGCCATGCTTTTTTGCTTCGTTTATGAAAACGTCATTGGCAATTGAATCATCAGCGACAATAAGTTTCCTGGCCCATTGGTGTTTGACTTCCCACGCCTCTTTAAATCCCATCCACTTATATCAAGTTCCTCGTTGATTGGACACTCAATGACGTCTCGCCCTTTCTTGACCGACAAATACCATTTCACAGGATGCAAATATAGAAAGCGGACATCATAATCGCTATTTGAAGACGGAAAACCCCAAGCTCTACTGCCAGACTCGCAGACATAGAGAATTCGGACTCTTTCCTTTTCTTCAATCTCTTGTAACCGAGAAATAATCTTCTGTTTCATTTTATTCACTTAATCCATCTTGGGCTCTTAATATCTACACGGCAAAAAACCAAAGTAGTCTATGTTTCGAAAAAGCACTTTTAGGGTTAACCGCTCCTTAACGGGCGATCTCGTGTTTGACCGTACGGCAACCTTTCTTCGGCCACAATGGTTGGCGTTGATTCGTATCGGTCAGCCATCATTTCCGCCTCTGCCCGGATCTCTTCCCTTAAGGATTCCGGTTCTAAAACCTCGGCCTTGGACCCCCAGGTCATGATCCAGAACCTGATCTCGTCGGTCCCCGCAACTTCAGCTTCAAATATGATCGACCCGTCGTCCTGGGGAATAATCCGCTGGGATTCATGCCAGATCTTTTCTTTGATGTAACCGGCCACATCGGGATGAAACCATACCTTTATATGAGTGCCCTCTCCCTGGTATACGCCGAAGCTCGGCCCGGTGAAATTTTCCAGACTGAAATCCTCAGGCACCTCGAAGGTCTCCTTCGTCTGGTGGAGCATCTTGATCCGGTCCAGGGCGAATATCCTGACTTCGTTTCGCATATGGCAGAGACCAATCAGGTAAAAGGTCCCATTAAAGAACCAGATCCGGTAGGTGTCTACTTTTCGCCGGGATTCTTTTCTGCGGCTCATGGTGAAATAGACGATCTCAATCGATTTCCGATTGATGGCCGCATCATTTACCTGCTTCAGAATCTCCTTGAATTTACTGTAATCTTTGTACGGTTTCATTCCAAGGTGAAGGGTCTGCTCGACATTTTCCAGATATTTGATCGATTCCGGCGGTAAGGTGGTCTTGATTTTCGCAAAGAGGGATTCCAGGGAGTCGTAAAAAACGGTTCCGCGAAAGACCTTGAGCATGTCCCTTCCAAAATAAAGGGCCATGAGCTCTGTCAGACTGAACGGGAGTGGAATCTGGTGCTTCACCGTATCCAGCAGCGACCAGAGGGCCTTTCCATCCAATTTTTCGGTATAGATAGGAAACCCTGCCACCTGGAGGGCCTCCAGATCACGGTAAATGGTCCGGGGATGGCATTTCAGATCCTCGGCGAGTTCAGCAGCCGATTTCCCCCTCTTGGCTGATACCAGGGTCTGGATGATCTTCCACTGCCTGCCTAACTGATCTCCTCTGGCCATGGCAATCCTCCTGAAAAGATGTCGCACATCCTGGCCCGTAGTCCCTGATGTTACTGGGGCCTGAAACAATCACTTCAAACAGACGCACTTCCGCCCAAAACATTTGGCAATCAACCTGCTTAGATCCAGGGACCGGAAGCCTTCCATGTACTGTGGAACGACCGTCGATCAACCAGAGACCCGACCGGCTGTTCCAGAAACATTTTGATGTTGGCCGCAATATCTTTGAAGTTCGCTGGCACATTACTTAGCCTGGCTTTATTGATGAACGCCTGCCATTGAGTTTGTCTGGCTCCATCCGTCCCAAATGAAGGATCAAAAATCACTGGGTTGTTTGTGAGATCAGTTTTCCGGTTCTTGAAGGTTCTTTCGATAGCCTCGGCCAAAACCAGTCCGTCGAAGTCGAACGTCTTAGACAGCATCCAGATGTCATAGAAATCTTTCATCCTGCTGTTCAGGACACCGAGTTTCACCATGGCCTGGTATTTCTCAGCAATAGTGGTTTCCATGGTATAGCCATTCAACTCAGGCGGCGGGAATTCAAGAAGCGCTGGATATTGTACTTTTCCAGGGCCCGGTACAATCACGTCTCCAAACCCTATATCTATCTGCAAAGAGACCCGCGCATTACCGAGGTTGCCTTTGATCTGAACTCGCACACCTTCATATTCTGCATCCTCAGTGATTCTGGTGGCCGATACCGTCTGTCCATCAAAAAGCATCCCGTCTTCCTCAACCTCCATATTGGAAGCTTCTCTCATGATCGTTTCAATATTTTCGAGGCTATTGTCAATTTTCCCCAAAAGATCGATATCCATGGTTGGGCGTGATGCAGGGCCGCTCCAGACCGATAGCATCAGTGCGCCTTTAAGGATGAATCTGTCTGCGTGGGGACTCTTGGAAAGCCGGTAGATGAAACGTTCAATGGCGAAGTGCTGCAGAAGTTCATTGAAGGGACGCGAAGATTCCCTGGCCATATTGCGAAGCCGGTTATGTACCGATACGGAGGTGTTTTTGATGTTTCTGTTCATTACAGAATCGCTTCGAGGTAAGGACGGATAATTTTTTTGACCCTGCAGATCGATGCATAATGCATGAGGTCATCCACTTTAACGGGCCTTCTTTCTCGATAAAGACGAACCGCTTCCATCGCCGTATCAAGACCTATCCTGTTCCGGAATTTGAAGCAGTCGGCAAGCGTTTTTTCAGGGTTGTAGATACGAACGCTCACACCATCCAATTCATGCATTTCAACACCTTCGGTGAAAGCCTCACCGCTGAATCTATAGGTCATGATCGGTGGGTGGTCCAGACGGGGTTCCTCTTTGCCACGCAACAAAGCCACATGAACTTCGTGGGGAATCTGGGTGGTTAGTTCATGAAATGACAATGCGGATATCAGGCAGACAACACCAAGAGGAATTCGGGTTGCAACTGTCACCAAATCAGGGTTGCCTAACGGATCGCTGTCAGCAAGACGATATACTCCTCGGCTTACGATCTCCAGTGTCCCATCATCCCGCATGGCGTAAAGCGTACTCGGGTGAATTCCTACACGAAGGGCCTGTGCTGTACGGAGGATTCCACCACATTCCTTGAATACAGCGACCGCCTTGTCGAATCGGGGACCTTGATTATCATTTTTCTTGTTTGTCACGATATAAATACCAATACTTGTTATTTTGTGTCTGTATTTTTATCAAAATAGTTCAGTTAGTCAAGCGTGAATTCTAATTTTAAAGAAGAATAATGAGTTTTTTCAAAAAAAGTTCACCGGCTGTGACCGTATGTGTCAAACGCCTCTGCTACCATGGCTCCAAAAGATAGAAATTCACTGCCTTAGTTGTCCCGATAAGTCGAGGATCTCAGGAGGGTGAACAACCCGCAATCCGCATTCGAAAATCTGAAATCGAAATGGGAGACCTACAACATGGATACCGTCATCAAGAATTATCTGGAACAGCTAAAAGTCGGCCGTAAACAATCCCACAAGAATCTGGCCATGTATGCGCTGGATGCCATTGACTGGCATAACCCTGATAAAGAACACAAGGCCCTCAAAAGCGAGGTCACAAAAGTTCAGAAGGCATCCCTTGCAGCCAGCGCTGAGGGTCGCCCGTCCGTGGGTTTGGGGACCGACTTCCGGTTCGAATCCAAAAAGGTAACGGGTTTTGCGCTGGCTCTCGATGATCAATTGCTCCACGTCTCCATTTTTGCCCGGAAAGATGGTCGAGACCTTGAGAAACAAACCTCCAGGATGGAAAGATACACCCAGAGGAGAAGGAATCGAACGGTTTAGAATGAAGAACCCGAGACAATTGATTTGAGGGATTTACCCATTGGTTTGTAGAAGCGCGGGAAAAACTCGAAGCAGCCCGGAAAACAGTTTAGCAAAATAATCTGGGTCAAAGACAAAGCGGTTTGAAAGTCAGAGAAACAGAACATGATACAAATAAAAAGGAGGGATTCTCATGCCGGCAAATGTTGGAGAGATGTTTTATTATGGGGATGTTCCATGGCATGGTGAAGGACTGAAATTGAGTCACCCGGCCAACATGGAGGAGGCAATCAAGTCTGGAGGGCTGGACTGGGAGGTGGGAATGGTTCCCCTCAAAACCGCTGAAGATCCGCCATCCGGGGTAGACAACCGTGTCGCCATTGTAAGAAGGGACCGCTCGAAAGGAGATCCGGGGAGAGTGATCGGCGTGACCCATAAGGGATTCAAGCCACTCCAGAACAGGGAGGGTATCCGGATTTTCGACTCTATCTTCGGAAAGGGCAAAAAACTATACCACACGGGAGGATACCTCGGAAAAGGCGAGGTGATTTGGCTCCTCGCTGAACTGCCCGGGGAAATCGTAGTTGCAAAAAAGGATAGCGTGAAGCCTTACGCCCTTTTCACCAACAGTCACAACGGTTCCATTGCCATCGATGTCAGATTGACGACAGTCCGGGTTGTCTGCCAGAACACCCTGTCTTTGGCCCTTATGGATAAAGACAAAAAGACCTTTTTCAAGCACGCCCATCAGGGCGATTATCAGCGTCTCCAGACAAAACTTGAGATGTTCTTTTCTGATACGCTCAAAGCTGTTGACAATGTCAAAGCCCAGTTCAAGGAAATGATGGAGAGAAAGTTTGACGATGACATGACAAAGGGGTACATTGAAAGCCTTTTTCCAGTGCCACGCGAACCGGTGAGTGCCGAAACAAACAAAAGGGTCAGAAATCAGTATCTAACAAGGGTGAAGAAGGTCCGAAGAGCCCGTGAAAAAATAGCCCACCTCAGGCTGTACGGTAAAGGCGCTGACCTGCCAGGGGTGAAAGAATCGTTGTGGGGCACTTTCAATGCTGTTTTAGAGTATGTCGATCATTATGAAAGAAACGACGGAGCAGGCATTTCATGGAGTCTGTTTGGTTCAGGAGCCGCTCTGAAGAGAAAGGCCTTCGGTCTGGCAGTGGGGTATTTGCAATACGAAAATTTTGAAGGAACACCACAATGATGGACTTCTTTTCCCTTGGGGAACGTATAAGAAACAGGTGTCTTGTGTAGGATATCAAGAAATATTATGGATATACGTGCTGTATCTTTTTCATGGATCAGTATCCCTGCAGGAGGAAGTATCAGTTTCATCCTGATATTAATTCCGAGGTAAAGACGTTGATCTTCTCCGTCTTTTGCGGTATAGGATTGCACAAACCTTAAAACGTGAGACAGTAATGGCCTTTTTTCGGCAGAATGAGGATGCATATGGTTCACGAACAAACAAAACCCCGTTTTTGATATATGAAAAACGGGGTTTTTTGTTTTGAGATCCAGGGATAGGTTAGGATCTATCAAATCAAGAATAAATGTCCGGTGCGACTTACTTGTACACGCTCCGAATGATCTTTTGCAAAACCTGTACAAGTCAATTTTGTAATCACTCAACTCGATAGGAGTTAAAGTATGACGCTACCCACCATTTTTGATCAGTGCAGACCACGTTCAGAAATTCTGGCCGGGGGATTGCCCGATTCTATTTTTGCGGCCGATCTCTGGGATGTGGTTTCAGGTAGAGCTCACCTGGACTATCAGGATGCAAAACGTTTCTTTACAGGAACCCATCCCACGGAAAACCTGAAAATTCTGATCAAGGATGTGTCAGAGCGTCTGGCCGGAATTGAAGGAGGCAATTCGGTTTTTTATCTGGAAACGGGTTTTGGCGGCGGAAAGACCCACAATCTCATTGCCGCTGTTCACTTGGCCAAAGAGGGTAAACGGCTGGCGGAAGCCCTCGAACACTATGGCATCGGGCAGTATCCCGATCCTGAAACAACCAGAATAGCCGCTTTTGTGGGGGAAAATTCCGATCCCCTGAGCGGCAGAGAATTCGATGTTGACGGGCAAACCATTCGTGTTTATACCCCCTGGGGACAGATTGCCCTGATGGCGGGAGGGCTTGCGGGATACCTGCGGATCAGGGACAATGATATCAGCGGCGGTGTACCCTCCAGCGAGGATATGGAACAGGCCCTGGGGGATGGTCCGGCCTTGATCCTCATTGACGAACTGGTTCTTTACATGGCCCGAAGCCTGGCGCTGCCCCAGGACAGTCCCCGGTCCAAATTGAACACTCAATGGCCCACTTTTCTTCAGACACTTTTCAGGGTAGCGGAACATCGGCCGAAAACTGTTGTTATTCTGACGCTTCCTTCAGAAAAAGATGCCAATCGTCGCCTCACGGGGAACCTGAAACAATATATCTCTGAGGTCCATGAGGCGGTGGATGAGACCAAGAAGACGGCTGACCGATCCGCCCGCAATCTCACGCCGACTCAGTCTACCGAGCGGGCAGCGGTTCTGGCGCGACGACTGTTTGAGAAAGTGGATGCGTCTGCCGCCACTGAAATTTCCGAGGCCTATGTACAGTACCTGGAGAGACAAAAAGACCAAGGGGCATCCATTGACAATCGGGCCTTTGAACCAGGGTATGCCAGGCAAATAACCATCGGCTACCCTTTTCATCCGGAACTGATCCGGCTGTTTGCGGAGCGGTTGGCGGATATCCCTGAATTCCAGGCCACCCGCGGCGCCCTGCGCCTGGTAGCCAGAACCATTCGGGCCGTATGGGAAAACAAAAAAAAATGCTCCGATGCCCTGCTCCTCCAGCCCCACCATGTGGATCTCACCCGGGGAGAGATTCGAGATGAAATCCTCTCCAGGCTTGGCCGAACCTCTTTTGAACGAGGACTTGAAGCTGATGTGATGAGACCCGAGGGGGGAACCCATGCCAACGATGTTGAAGCCGGCTGGCCATGGCCTGCCGCGAGCCAGGGCGCATTGGTCACCTTTCTGCACAGCCTTCCCCAGGGTTCAAGGGGCCTCACGCCGTCCGAGGTGGCGCTTGCCCTGGGCAGACCCGGCGTTGATCTGGCTTATGTGCCGCGGGGCCTTGAAGAGACCGAGCGAAAAGCCTGGTATATGCGCCAGGAAGGGGATCATTTTCGTTTCAGGACCCGGGCTTCCATTAACAAACGGTTTCAGGAGAGGTTAGCGAAGGTAGAACCCGGTGAAATCCGCGAGACCCTGGATGATTGGATTCAGGAAATCTACTCGGGGTTTGACAGTTTTCAGATCATTCCTTTTCCTCAGGATCATACGGCCATCGCCGATCAGGCGGAAAAAATCCGCCTGGTGATCGTGCATTACGATAAGGAATGCGGCACGGTGGGGGGTGGGGATCGGCTGAACTTTACCAAACGCCTTTTCACCACCACGGGCATTAATCAGGGTCAGCGCAGATATCGCAACAACCTGTTGTTTCTTCTGGCGGAAAGCACGCGGATCGGCGGTTTAAAAGACGCCGTACAGTCCCTCATGGCCTGGGAGCGGGTAAAAAAGGACATCGAGACGGAACAAACCAATCTGGCCCAAACCAAAGAGTCCGACTACCGGACCCTTAAGGATCTCGCCCGGCGCAACGCGGCCGGCGTACCTCCGGAATTCCTGGCCCTTGAAAGCGACCTGGGGGCGGTTATGGAAAGTCTGGGCACACAGGAACTGAACGTTCGAACCAAACTCCTTGAGGCCTATCGTGTGCTGGCCTTTCCCCTGTGCGGTGGGAAGGATCAGTTCGATCTTTTTTCCGGACAAAAAGCGGGGTTGCTTCTGGAATGCTATCGGGTGGATTTTGGGGAAAATCCGGGTTCCGGCCCAAAGCGACCCAGAAAGCCCAAAATCGAAGTGGCCGAAACGCCGATTCTCCAATGCCTGCGGGACAACAGTAAGCTGGTACCTGAATCGACATCTGAAAACCCCATTGTACTGGCCCCCGAAATCGTGAACAGCCCCCCTCTCTGGAAAACCGGGGAAAAAAAGATTGCAACGGAGGAAGTTTGGGACCGTCTGCGACGGGAACCGGAGCTTCCCATTCTGCTCAAGCAGACCGACCTTCTCCCCACATTCCGCGCTGGCGTCATGAAAGATCCCGAATCGCTCTGGGTTTATTACAACAAAACGGAAAAAAAGGTGTTTACCCGCGAAAACGCCCCGGGACTTTCAGCGGTCATTTCAGGAGGCCATTATCTCTATCACGTGAACAAGGCCGTTGAAGAGGGCGTATGGCCGGTATCCGAGGTAACCCCCGAACAGATATGGAAACACCTCTGGCCCAGGGAGGGGGCCGATCATCAAAGCATGGTCAAAACAGCGGATATTGCTGTTCAGGCCATGGAATCGATCCATTTTCCGGTCTTGCCCGGGAATGGGGTATTTTGGCGCGCCTTTCAGGACGGCGCCCAGGAAAACCGGTGGGTCCTCTATTTGCGGGGTCCCAATCTAACCATCGGTTCTCAGGAGATGGATGAATGGCCCGGCACGCCGCGAATGGACGCTGAAACCGAATTGTGGGCTTATCAGGCAGCCCTCGATGCCGGCATTTATCCGAGAAAAACGATTGAAATTGAGCCATCTATTCCGTTAACACCTGAAAATATAAAGAAAAAATGCTGGACCTCCGAGGACCGGATACAGACGGACAATCTGGAGCGAAAGGCCCGATATATTTGGCACGATTTGAATCGCTCCCATTTGGAAAGGGTCCTCCAACAGGGGATCAGCGAGGGTCTCTGGGGGGGATGGCACAAAACGGAGGAAGAAATCTATTATACCAAAGACGATACATCCGCACCCGTTCTGGTGACGCCCGATTGGATCCTGGTGGATCCGGATTCCAAGCTGGGCAAGGGCCTGGAACCCCTCCGGCCTGGAAAGGGGCCCCAACCCGTTGAATATGCCGGCACCCCTCGGGAAGCGCTCACTTACCTGTGGGAACAACTGGGGGCATTCAAGAATGTTCAGATTTCCGAGCTGACGCTTACCATGAATGACCGTGACACGTTGGACAATACCCTGAGAGCCACCTGGGCCGACAAACCGTCCACGGCAAAAACCCATTCCTCCGTTACCGCCAATGGCCAGCGGCAGGTGGATGGTCGGGAAGAGACGCTTCATCTGGAGTTCAATGGCCGTTTTGAGGAGCTGAGCAATGTTTTGTCTCCGGTCTGGCCCTTTGAAAGGCAGGGGGAACTGGATATTTCCATTTCGGTGCGTTTGACCTTCGATCCATCCCTGGATCTGAACGACGGCAACCTGGAAACGTTTAGAACCGCCGTCATGAACGCCAACCAGGGGGCGCTGGAAGCACGGGCGGTTCCGTACCGGCACAGGGCGGGAGATAATGAATAATGGAGCGATTTCGACTGCGGGCTTTGGAACAGCCCAAAAAGGGCCTCATATGGGAACTGAAGCTTTTTCCCGATCATCCTGGACATGGATTTCGTGAAAAAGATGGACGGATTATGGGCTCCTCCTCCATCCCCGCCACCATCCTCTGGCTGCGACAGGTATCAGGTCCCTACCTGAAAAAGGCGGATTCGCCGGGACCCGTTGACGCAGAACAGTTTGGTCCGCAGTCGGCACCCTGCTGGCTGGTGTGGGAAGACGGGCTCAGGCTTTCTCTGGCCTTTTCCAATGCCCGCTACCTGCGGTCGCAGAAACAGAAAAGGATGTTCAAGGAAGGGCTTTATGCGCTTCCCTCGGAAGTGGTGCTTTACTGGTTCACCCTCTGTTTTTACGGGTATCGACAGGCGGCCGGGAAAGCGGCCTTCAGGACCTTATTGACCTATCAACAAAAAGACGATGAAGCGCCAACACCCCGGAAAAAAGCCAAAAGAGCCTCATCCCCCGGGCTTTTCACCCCTGCCGGAGAACTATCGAGCAATGGGGATATTCAGAATTTAGCCGAACATTTTACCGGTAAGGCGCCCCAAAATAAGCTTGTCCGACCCTGAACAAAAAGGAAATCATTTGAATGGCTGAAACATATATCAAGACAAAAGCTTCATTTCTCGAAGCGGGTCTTCCCTGCGCGTCTTTATCCGCCGAATGTCAGAGAGACAACAATGCCCGGCAACGCCCCCCTCAGAATCGACTCCATATCTGGTGGGCCAGACGTCCTCCTACGATTTGCCGGGCTGCGGTTTTGGCGGGATTGCTACCCTTTGATCTCAGAATTCACGACGGCCTTCTTCCCGAGAAAGCTGATGAACCATCCGAAGACGATTTAAAGGAACTTCCTTCGAAATATGAACCTCATATTCACTTTTTCAAAAGATTGATCTCTGAAGTTGAGGCAACACGAATCTCAACGCACCACGATTCATTTATTCGGGCTTTGGGGATTGCCGGCGATGCCGATCGCGCATACCGAAGAATGGCCCTTCGGGAAGAATATTTGATCGGTTCGACACCCATTATGCTTCCCATGGACTGGACTTACAGGCATGAGGCTGCTTTCAGGGTTACACCCGGCGAGGATTTAATAAAAGCGCTGATCGAAAGTGCCAAAGAGCTCCTTAACTTACCTCAAGACGAGCCCCTGGTTTTAATGGACCAAATGGCTGGTGGCGGCGCCATTCCGCTGGAGGGTATTCGCTATGGACTCAAAACATATGCCAATGATCTCAATCCGGTAGCCGGTTTGACTCTGAAAGCAACGCTGGAATACCCTTCGAAATTTGGCCTGCCGCTCTCATTGAAGACCCAGGAATACGCCAAAAGGGTAGATAAGTCCGTGAGAGAACGTTTGCTCCCCTTTTTCTACATCGAGCCGCCAGAGGTCTGGTGGCGTGAGGAAGGAAATCGGGCAGTAAAAGAATTTGGCGCGAAGTCTATTGTGAACCGGGAACCCTCCAGCCTTGAATCCTCAAAAAATTGCACCCTCTGGCTCCGCCAGGTTCCCTGTCCCGACTGCGGCCTCAATATCCCCCTATCCACCAATTTACATATCGTGCAGAAAAAAGGAAAACCGGAAGCTTCACTTGCGGCCTTTCCCGAGGTCCCTTCAAGAGCCCAGGGAGATACCTGTGCCTTCCGAATTGTCGGCAGATCGGAATGGAAGGACTGCAAATGGCCGAAACCGGGGTTTGAAAAATGGCATCCGAGAAATATCCCCACCTTCAAGGGCGGAAATGCCTACTGCCCTCGGTGCGGACATCAAATGGATGGAAATGAAGTCAAGGCATTTGCGCGATCACAACCCGGCGGCCTGCCGTCTCAGATGTATGCCGTTGCTTCCAAAGTTCCGGTGAAACTCACTTATAAGAACGGTGACATCAAGGTCCGGTATATGTGGCGGTTTCGCGCGCCCACGGACGCGGATTTGAAGGCCGCTGAAGCGGCAAAGGAGGAGTTGAACCGACTCCTTCCGAAATGGGAGGCCCAAGATCTGGTTCCGAACGAAGAAGTCCCGGAAGACATGGAGGATAAACGTCCCCGTGAATATGGAATGCCACGCTGGCGAGATCTTTTCCTTCCCCGACAGCTCCTGACCAATATGGTGGTGCTGGAAGAGATTCGAAAAGCTCAGGAACAGGCGAGAGACGAACTTACTTCGGATGAGGCGGAAGCGGTAGGCGTTTATCTGGCGTTTATTCTGAGCAAGGTCGTCAACTACAACAGTGTAAATACCTTCTGGCATTATGGCAGGCAAACGGTCGCACAGACTTTTTCACGTCATGACTTTGCGTTTCGACCGTCTTTTTGCGAATTTGAAGGAGCTCGTGAGACTGTTCTTTGGGGCGCCAGCCAGGTGATCGATGCTTACGAGGAACTGGCCGGATTGATTCATGGTCATCCTGTGGAGCCGAAAGATTCTGAAGACGATGAAACCGAATCCGTTGATAAACCCGAACGAACCAAGTCTCTCAATCCGGAAGAAACCGGTATTCGATCCCAGGTTATCGTGCCCACCGTTACCTGTGAAGACGCCGCTGCTTTGACGACTCCCGAGCCCGGAACGGTCCATTTGATCTGCGTCGATCCGCCCTATTACAACAATGTGCAGTATTCAGAGCTTTCCAACTTCTTCTATGTGTGGCTCAAACGCGCATTGAAGGACTTCCCGGGGCTGGCTCACCTGTTCCGGGAACCATTGGCGGAAAACAACCGGGAGGCGGTAGCCAACGCCGCCCGCTGGAAACAAGCGGCGGAAACAGAGACAGAAAAATGGCAGGCCCGTTACGAAGAGACCTTTTCGGAACTGCGAAGCCGGAAGATAAAGGTTAAGGAAGCCAAAGAACGGGCGCTTGAAACTGTCGGCCCCAAACCGTTGACGGCCAAGGAGCGGGCCGATCGGTTCTACGAAGACAAAATGTCCCAGATTTTCAGGCGTGCCCGGCAACTGCTGCACCCGGCAGGACGAATGGTGGTGATGTTCAACCACAAACAGACCTGGGCATGGCGGTCTCTGGGGATGGCTCTCATCCGTGCCGGTTTTGAAATCAGAAGCTCTGTTCCCATTCATACGGAAGCCGAATCCAGCCTTAATATCCGAGGACTCGATGCGGCCAGAAGCACGGTTCTTCTCCTCTGTCTTCCCCGGGAAGAAGCGGAACAATCGGTGGGAAACTGGGCAAGCGTTCAGAATCGGGTGAGCAAGGTGGCGCAAAATGCCGCCGCTCATTTTTATGAACAGGGCCTCAGAGGCACGGATCTCTATCTCTCTTCCCTGGGACCCGCCCTGGGGGAAGTAGCCAAAAGTTGGCCGGTGACGGATTTTGCGGGCCGCGAGGTGGATCTGGCAGACGCCCTGGAGCAGGCCTATCGATCAGTGGGGCATTGGCGTCTGGAGGCATTGTTTAAAGAACTGACCGAAAAGGCGGAACTCATGGGTGAATCCATGGCCTTTACGGCTGAAGGCGTCGATCGCGACACGCAAACCCTGTGGCTCTGGCTGGACACCTTTGCCGGGGAAATCGCAGGCAGTGACGATCTTCAAAAGCTGGTCAAATCCCTCAATGTGGACCCGGCCGATTTCAAAAAAATGGGGCTTGTGGCATCGGAAAAGGATATCTATGTGTTGCGGGCGCCACAGGAAGTGGATCTGCGTAAGCTCTCCCGCGGATTACAGGGCCAAGCGGTGGGCCGAGGTCGGTCCGCGAGGGCCGCGGATGCATGGGAAGAACGGACGTTTCCGGGGTTTACAGGGGGCGCCGTTTGGAATGCCATTGCATTGATGGCCGGATCAGAGAGCGGACCCCGGGGGGCCGATGCGGTTAAACGCTGGCTGCGTGGCTCGGGTTACGATGTTCAAAAGGATTTTTTCGGGGCCTACGCCGTTACCCTTTATCTGCTGGAGCAGGTCTTCCTGGGCAGAAAGCAAACCGACTTGTGGCATGAAACAGCCATTCAGGCCCGACGGGCGTGGGACCTGGTCATTAAAACACACCGAATGTGACGGTATGACATTTCTTGAAATTGCCCATCTTAAACGTCGTTATTCAGGCCAGGCGGGGGCGCTGGTCAATCAGTTTTTCGTGCCGGTTCTCAGTCGGGCCGTTCGCTACGACCGACAAGCAGGTTATTTCGACAGTGCCGGTCTGGTTTCCATTGCGGAGGGTGTGGCGGCCTTTATCCAGAATCTGAACCGCAGCGGAAAGTTGCCCATTCATGCACCCATGCGCGTTATCACCGGGGCCACCTGGACCCGGGAGGATGTGGCGGCTTATCGGAAAGGGCGGGTTTCTCTTGAGGAGAGGCTGGACCAGACCCTGTTGCGCCACTTCGAACCCTCGGATGAGGAATGCGTTCGACTGGGTCTTCCCAGTGGATGGCGGCCGGAAACGGACCAGATCGCTCGGCATCGGTTCGGCGCACTGGCCTGGATGGCGTCAACGGGATTGCTGGAAATCAGAATTGCGCTTCCCCTGGACCCATCCGGCGCCCCTTACAGACCCGGGCGGGGCGGCGCGCTCTATCACCCCAAAGCAGGCATTCTGTATGATGCGGAAGAAAATATCGTCTTTTTTCAGGGTTCCGTGAACGAAACGGGCGCGGCCTGGACCCGGAATCGTGAAAAATTCGAGGTGAAGCGTTCATGGTTTTCCAATCAGGATCAGGAAGATATACAGGCAGAAGAAAATGAATTTGAAATGATCTGGAACAGCGGTGATCCCCAGCTCCTGGTTTTGTCCCTGCCAAAGGCGGTTATGGAAAGGCTGGTATCGTTCAGCCCAAGGGAGAAACCGCCCGCTCGCGATCCCATGGATGAACGGGGGGAATTGGATCCGATTCCCTTGAAGGACCGCGTGCAAGCGCAGTTTTTTCTGGATGCTCCCTTAAAACCGGGGGGGCATGCCCTGGTCTTTGATCCGCTGTGGGCCGACGGACAACCTTTCAGGCCCTATCCCCATCAGGAACGGGTGATCCAAAAGGCCGTCATGAAATTTCCCCAGTCTTTTCTTTTCTGCGACGAAGTGGGCCTTGGAAAAACCATTGAAGCCGGTGCGGCCCTGCGCGCGCTGCTCCTGACAGGCGAGCTGAAGCGGATATTGCTGATATGTCCACGAGGACTGGCTCGGCAGTGGATGGAGGAGTTAAGAGAAAAACTGGCACTCACCGCATGGTTTTACGATGGACATATTTTAACGGATGTGGGCGGCCGAATCCGCCCTGTCATGAAACCCCTTGAGGAAGAAGGGATTATTATCGTTTCCCGCCATCTCATCGCTCGGCTGGATCGCAGGTCCGAGGTCCTTTCAACAAAACGGCCATGGGATCTGGTGATCGTGGATGAAGCCCATGCCGCCAGACGAAAGGTGTTTGGGGACAATGAGCCCAACCAGTTCCTGAGCCTGTTGCAGGATCTCAAACAGGATCAAATGTTTACATGTCTTTGGCTCCTCACCGCTACCCCCATGCAGCTCGACCCCAAAGAGGTGCATGACTTGATGTTGTTATGCGGTCTGGATCGGGCGGAATGGAATAAGTGGTCCCGTGCCGATGAATTCGGTCGGTTCTTTGTGAAGCTCAAAGCCTTTCACACGGACCCGAATGTGCGAAAAGATGTCATCGACATGACGCGCATTGCCGTATCCCTGGGCGCACCTGAACTGATGGAAAAGGCCTTGCCGAAACGTCACTGGCAACCTTTCTATTGGGCGGCCATGGTAAACGCCATAAGAACGGGCAACGGGCTTATGCTCAGGCTTAAAGACCTTCCCGGTAACCGGGCGGAGGCCATGACTCCCTACCTTGCTCGTCAGACGCCTCTATCGGTTTTCATGTTCCGCTATACTCGATCTACCCTTCGGGCCTATCTGGAAAGGGGCCTGGTTCGCGGTTTGGCTAAGAGAAAACCGGAAGATGCACCGGTCCGGTTCAAAACTTCTGAAGAGCAGGATCTTTATACCCGGATCGACGAACTGTGCAGCCGTTTCTACCGTATGGCGGATCTACCGCCCGAAGAAAGAAGCGGGGTGGGTTTTTTGATGGCCGTGTTCAGGAAACGGTTGGCCAGCAGTTTTGAAGCGTTTCTGAAAAGCCTGGAACGTCGCAGACAATTCATTGAATCGGCCCAGAATGAAATCTCCGAGCTGGATGTTCGGTTGCTCCAGCCTGATTTTCTGAGTGAAGAGGATGAGGACGACGAAGAGACCGATGTTTCCACCGCAATGCAGCGGGAGCGGGAGCGGTTGATCAGGCTCTACAGGGATCCCCGGAGAAGGGAACAACTTGAGGCCGAGCGGACCTATATTCGGGACTACATTTTTCAACTGCGCCGGATCTCAACAGACAGCAAATTTGAAGTGTTCAATCAGAAGTTGACGAACCTCTTGAACAGTGGCCACAGGGTCATTGTGTTCACTCAATACCTGGATACCCTGGATTTTATTCGTGAACGCCTGGAAGCCCGATTCGGCAACAAAATGGCATGCTATTCGGGCCGCGGAGGTGAAATCTGGGATCTGGTTCAATACCAGTGGACAGTTGTTGACAAATCGGAAATCAAGGCCAGATCCAAAAAGGATCATCCATCCCCTATCCAGATTCTTCTGGGTACGGATGCTGCCTCCGAAGGCCTGAACCTTCAGCAGTTTTCCGCCCTGATCAATTATGATCTGCCATGGAATCCCATGCGTGTGGAACAGCGGATCGGCCGCATTGACCGGATCGGGCAGGAGGCGCCTTTCGTACACATCATAAATCTCTATGTGGAAGACACCATTGAGCAGGACACCTACGAAACCCTCAAAAACCGCATCGGCGCCTTCGAGGAAGTGGTGGGTCCCCTGCAACCGATTCTGGCCGAGATGCCCAGGATATTCCGGAAAGTGGCACGGGGCGAGATGGAACTGGAAGAAGCCCGCCGATTGCTGGACCAGATTGCCGCAAAACCGCCGGAGGTAGCTGTGGAAGCCCTTGAGACCATGCCCTTGGAAGAGGGGGAAACCCCTTCAGCACAGTCACAAACTCAAGCCCCAACCTCCCAATCCCAACTGGCAGCCTGGTGTCTGGCCCATCCGGCCCCCGGCATGCGTATTCGAGTGACCCCCGAACCGGGAATGGAATCACTGGAACCCGACGGTATAAACGCCTGCCTGGCCGTTAACTGGACCAACGTACCGACGGGTTTGGGAATTGACCCAACGGAAGAGCCCCTGTTTACCTTCAGTGGTCCCATGGCCGACCGGCATCCGCCAACCGCTCCCACCCAGGACGAGGATGGGAAACCGGTTGAAGGACGAGAAGGCGTCCGGCTTCTCACTTGGGGAGATCCCTACTTGACCGCTTGGTTGAAGGCGATTCGGGGAGAGAGGCTTGGAAGGTAGGGGTTATTATTACGTAAAAAAGGTTGGAATTCAAAGGAGTTCAAAAATGAAAATCAAGCGCTTGGGTTGCGGCCATGCCTTCGGTTGGAACAGGTGGAATAGGGCCTGGTTTTATGGAACTCTGGGTTTGCATAAGGATTATGGAGTGCGGTATTGCAGGGCCTGAAAGCGCTGCCAGTCTGATAGGTCCCATAAACTTTCAGATGAAGTTAACAGAGAAAGCGTAGTGCGGGAAATCCGCATGCTGCGTTTGTCGAGGCGGGGGCTGGAAACGGGCTCGCGAGTACCGCGCCAGTCCTCGACACTACCTTAGGGGGGAAAGGGGTGGTAACATCCCCGACCTACCCGGCGGGTAAAAAGATTACATAATCCTTTCTCAACTAAATTTCCAGAAAGAGGTTATTTGAAATGACTCTAAGAAAGCAGATTGTGCAAGATCGTGTTGAGCAAATCGAAGACGCGCTTGGAATCAATAACGATCAAGCATTTCTTCGATTCGGCCATCAATTAATAACAGGAACCAGCCTTTATAGTTTTGATGTGGGTGATTTAACAGAAGGCGGTCAAGATAAGCAAATTGACACAATAACAATCGATGAGGAATCGAATCGGGCAACGGTTTATATTATTCAGGCAAAAAACACATCTGGTTTTTCTTCCAATGCATTAATTCAGATGAAGAATGGTTTAAATTGGTTGTTCAATAAACCTCGATCTGAGGTTCGCAGATTGGGTAATGTTCCATTTAAGGATAAGATCACAGAGTACCGTTCTGTCCAAACTTCCTTGGGACCTTCGAATATCAGAATTTTAGTACGTTTCGTGACTTGTGGTCATGTTTCCGATTTGTCCGATGAATTTAAGCAAGAATCGAGAGCAATTCTAAATGAATTTGACAATAATACATTTGAAGAATTTTCTTTCGGACCCATAGGGGCCGATGAACTGGTTCAATTGATAAACATTCAAGAGAAGCGCCAAAGGCGTATCAATGCGGAAATAAAAATTAAATATGATGCCAATAATCCATCTTTGATAAAGTACTACGCAGAACCCTTAAAAGGGTTGGTATGTTCCGTACCAGCCTCAGAAATTGCTAGACTTGTTATAGATGATACAGAGGGGGCCATATTCGATTTAAACATTCGGAGATTTCTAGGAACTCGGGGGGCCGTTAACAAAGATATTCGCGGAACATGTGCAAATAATGATCAGAGCTACCTTTTTTGGTTCCTAAATAATGGTATTACTGTGGTTTGTGATAAATTTGATGCTGTAACAGATCCTGACAACCCTCACATAAAAATAGAAAATATGCAAATTGTCAACGGCTGCCAAACTGCAACAACTATAGCTATGGCTGAAAGAGAAAGAGTGCTATCAAGAGATGTTCGTGTAATTCTGAAAATTTATGAAACGCAAGATACCTCTTTGGTTGATCAAATTGTTTTGACCACGAATAATCAGAATCGGATTACTAATCGGAACCTACGAGCCAATGACCAAGTTCAGATTGATCTTGAAAGCGCTTTTAATATCCATGGATACTATTACGAACGTAAACCTCGTCAATTTATAGAACAGGGGGTTGACCCTGGACGTGTTCTGCCAAATGAGTTGGTTGGTCAGTCTTTTCTTGCAGTAGTGCTTAAAAAACCATCCGATGGGAGAGGTAGAAAATACAAGGTTTGGGGAGATTTTTATGATCCTATTTTCACAGGGTACGCAGTGGAACCCTATATAATGTCAACACTTATAGTGCGTTTATGTGGTCGGTGGTTTGAAGAACAGGGTCTAATATTAGACAATGATGATACCAGACGCAATCTTGCTAAAAAAGGCTCATATCACGTTTCACGAATTGCATCTTTTTTATGGCGCGGTAATGATTTGTGGAAAATTGATCAAGATATTTTACGTCAACAGCTGTTCGTGTTGGAAAGCGATCCAAATAGTATCAATGATCATTTTGCAAATGCTTTTGGACAGTTGGAATCTATTATAACGGCCGAACCTCATTATGTCACTGATCTTGATAATGCGTTAAAATCCTACACTTTAGATGAACAGATAGATCGGTCTCTTTATGCAAGAGATTGATATTTTGGGGTTCAATGTTCGCTCTCAATCCCCCAACCTTTTAGTGCACCGGACGCTCGTAAACTCGCGCCGGTGACCAAATCGTTATCAACTAGAGAGAAACGATGCAGAAGAGACACCACCAAGCCCTGGCGGCGCTGAAGCGGACGTATAATGCATATTTGCGATTCAACCTTGTTTACTTCTCACGTGGCCCCGTCTTTTTGTTTTACCTTGTCGGCGTATACTACGTGTGGCGAGTTTTCTCAGACTTCAACAAGGACACTACGACCATCACAAATGTGGCCTTCGGCATAGCGGCTGCCTTCAGTGGGCTTTGCTTCGGCTGGGCTTCATCAATCGAAGACTCACCCGAAGACAAAAAACGGGTAGCCTATTGCGGCGAACGCTTTCTTCATGCCGCACTTCTTCTCGTACTCGCCTCAATTATAAAGTATGCCGTTGTGGCCATAGGGCCTACCACATACAAAGATATAGAGACGTTAACCGATGTCGGCTGGCAGCACTTTTCAACCATGCTATTTGGCGTTCTGGTCGCTTTGCTCTTTTTCTGGGCGCTTACATTCGCTCACACGGGTGTCATATTCGTGAATCGCATTCTCTGGAAGCGCATCAAAGTTTACTCGGATTGGGATTCCTGGATGTAGGTTTATCCTTTTGTATTAACAAGGCGGTTGCTAACCACGCCATTGACCACGACCAGTGAAAAAGGGGACAGATTTATTTATTTTTTCTTTGTCAATGCAACAAGGGAGCAAGGCAAAAGAAAATCTGTCATCTTTTTCATTCACTTTTAGGGTAAGACTGATATGAAAGAGCATCAGAACATGGAGTGGAAAGAATCCTGGCGTGACGAATATCTGAAATGGATATGCGCCTTTGCCAATGCCGAGGGAGGTCTGTTGGTGATCGGCAAAAACGATGCCGGTAAAACGGTGGGGGTGCCAAACGCACGCAAACTTCTAAACGACCTGCCGAACAAGATCCGCGATGTACTCGGTTTGATCGTGCCGGTGAACCTGCGCCGGAAGGACGGCAAAGAGTTTATTGAAATTGTCGTGCAGGCAGCGCCCTACCCGATCAGCTACAAGGGGGAATACCATATACGCAGCGGCAGTACCCGCCAGGAACTCAAGGGAGCGTCGCTGGATCAGTTTTTATTGGGTAAGCAAGGACGTCACTGGGATGCAGTCCCGGTGCCCAACGTCTCGGTGGCGGAGCTGAACCCTGCAAGCCTGAACCGGTTTCGGAGCCTTGCCCTGCGCAGTGGCCGGTTGGATGAAGCCTTGATCGGCGAACCGGATGAAGCGCTGGTGGAAAAGCTCAAGCTGAATGAAGGCACATATCTCAAGCGTGCCGCCGTGCTGCTGTTTCATGCTGATCCGACCGTCTTTGTGTCCGGCGCTTTCGTGAAGATCGGCTTTTTCCGTTCTCAATCGGACCTCCTTTACCATGATGAAGTTGTGGGAGATCTCTTTGGCCAAGTGCATCAAACCCTTGATCTGCTGCATACCAAGTACCTCAAGGCATTGATTCACTATGAAGGAATTCAGCGCATTGAGCGTTTTCCCGTACCCCGGCCTGCCCTGCGCGAAGCAGTACTCAACGCTCTGGTGCATCGCGTTTACGCAGTGCCCGCACCCGTGCAGATCCGCATCTATAAAGACAGACTGAGCATTTGGAACCCGGCCCTTCTACCACAGGGCTGGACCGTGGAGAAACTGCGGGGTGAACATGCGTCGATTCCGTTCAATCCCGATATCGCCAATGCCTTCTTCCGTGCCGGGGAAATCGAGTCCTGGGGCCGGGGTATCCATCAAATTTTTCAGTCCTGTCTGGATGCAGGCGGCCCGGAACCCCGATTGCACTATGAACCCAACGAGCTTTTGTTGGAATTCCCCTTTTCGGAGGACTACCTGCGTGAGTTGGATTTAGGGCAGACCCATGACGGGGATAAGAAAACTTCGGTGAAAACTTCGGTGAAAACTTCGGTGAAAACTCCAGATGCGTTACTCAAATTGCTCGAACAGAATCCAGAGATGACGCTGGCCGAAGCAGCTGCCAAAATCGGCCGCACGGTGAGGACTGTCGAGATGGCAAGCGCAAAACTGGTGAAAGCCGGAAAACTGCGATATGTCGGGCCGCAAAAAGGCGGACATTGGGAGGTGATATTGTGACTGATTGGAGGCTGTTAACATGAAGATATTGAAGATGGAAATCAAAGGGTTCAGATCCCTCAAGAACATTTCCTTCGCCCCTGGGGATTTGAACGTTATCATCGGCCCCAATGGAACCGGCAAATCCAATCTCCTGAGAATGCTGGAACTTGTTTCCATCTCAGCACAGGGTCGGCTGGGAAAATATATTCAGCACTCGGGCGGCATGGCACCCCTGGTTTGGGATGGCATCTCCGAAGGGGTCCGTTTTGACATGAAGTCTTCCCAACTTCTGCCTTTGTGGGCGGCGGACGGAAACCGGCTCACGTATGGGGTTGAACTGGCAAGATTGGGTGGGAGCGGGGCTTACGCTATCGGAGAGGAACAGCTTTTGTACTTCCATCGCCTTAAACCGGAAGAAGAAGTTAAACCCTTTGCGATTTTGGATCGGCAAAAGATGAGTGCCAGGATTTTCGACGAAAACCGAAAAGAATGGATCGCTCCGGAAGAATCCCTGTTGGAAGAGGAGACCCTCCTGAGTCAAACCGCCGGGCCATTTACCATCAATCAGCATATTCCAATATTTCGACAGCAATTGTCTGAATGGCGCGTATATCATGACGTGGATGTCAGTCCGTCGGCCGGACTTCGTCAACCGACCGTGGCGCGACTGGAAAAGCGGGTTGATCCGGACGGTCAAAATCTCATTTCCGTACTTCATACGCTTTACACAGGGGATCGTGATTTCAAAAAAGATATCGATCTGGCCATGCGGGCCGCCTTCGGAGATGACTATGATGAGCTGGTTTTTCCACCGGCAGCGGATCAGCGAATACAGCTCAGGGTGCGATGGAAAAGCCTTAAGCGCGAACAAACGGCCGCGGATCTCTCAGATGGTACGCTTCGCTTTCTTTTCCTGCTGTCCGTCCTTGCCTCTCCGTCTCCAGCGCCTCTCATCGCCATTGACGAACCCGAAACCGGGCTTCATCCCTCCATGCTCCCCATCGTTGCCGAATACGCTGTCGGTGCAGCGGAAAAATCGCAGGTTATTTTGACGACCCATTCACCCCAGTTCCTGGATGCCCTTGAAGATGCCCTCCCCACAACGACAGTGGCAAAATGGACAAACGGTGAAACAGTCCTCAAGACCTTGAAAGGAGAGAAACTGGCGCGTTGGCTCAACGAATACTCATTGGGCACACTTTACCGTTCCGGAGAACTGGAGGACATGGCGGAGGACGGGGAATGAAAATCGTACTGTTTGTTGAAGGGCACACCGAAAAAAGAGTTTTGGCTAATTTTCTCAAGCGCTGGATCGATCCAAAACTGGACCGACGTTTGGGGCTTAAAGTCGTAAGGTTTGAGGGATGGCCGGAGCTAATCAAGGATTCACCGAAAAAAGCAAGACTGTATCTGGAGGAAAAAGATGTCATCGCGGTTTTTGCCCTTCTTGACCTGTATGGTCCGACCATCTATCCCGACCACTTGAAAAATGTATCGGACCGGTACAAATGGGCAAAGCCCCATCTCGAAGGAAAAGTGGATGACACCCGTTTCCGTCAACATTTCGCCGTCCATGAAACCGAAGCGTGGCTTTTCAGCAACCCGGCCCTCTTTCCCAATGCGGTCAAGGATGCGCTGCCCGCAGGGGCACGGAAGCCGGAAGAAATCAATTTTGATCAACCACCGTCAAAACTTCTGGGAAAGCTCTACAAAGAAAAGACCGGCGGCGGATACAAGAAGGTTGCCCACGGAAAAGATCTTTTTGACAGGCTTGATCCGGAAGTGGCTTATGGGAAGTGCCCTTATCTCAAACGCCTTTTGGATGATCTGCTCAAAATGGCCAGGGAGGCCGGGCTATGAACGCGTCAATCCGGTCGTTTCGTGAATGGATGGTCCATGAAATTGAAACCGTTCTGAGCCAAAAAAACTCCCCCCCGCCATTTTTGATCTGGTGTGACCCCCATGATGAATGGCGTACACTTTTGGGGGATGCCGGGACGTCCTCCGGGTTTGAGCTGTGGGCGCCAAAATCGGTTACTGAAGTGGATCATGAACTGCACTTGACAAGAGTTTGGCGAAAGATAATTCTGTAAGCTGGATAGCACAGTGACATTCAAACCGAAAAGTCAGGGCTCGATTCAAGCTTTCAAATACTGTTTGTATCCTGAAAAAATTCAATAATTCAGGATAATGCAAGTATGGTTGATTTTGTTGACAGAGGGAACTTGATAGATATCTTGACTTGACTGCAGCAAACGGAACAGTATTAAATCCGTTGTTTCCTGACCTGTTCTATATACTCGCTACCCTGCAGTTGTGGAAAATATTCCGCATAGGATCGTTTTGGTTTTAGAAAGAAAAGGCTTCGAGATCAAGGCATCGCGATTCTTTTTAGGGTATTGGATATTGCCGGAAGGATGTAGAAAAAGTGCCATGATTTCTGATTTAAAATACTTAAACAAACTTCTCAAATGCCATATCTAAAAATGTATCCTGCGAGAAATGGTGATGCGTTCCTGATTAGAGATAATTTGACCAAGCCGACAGCGATTCTCATTGATGGCGGATATACGTCCACGTTTAAAGATAATATTTGCCCTGACCTCGCATATCTTGCGCAACTTGACTATTCCCTAGACTTGGTCGTCGCAACACACATCGACGCTGATCACATTTCCGGATTGCTTGCTTTTTTTAAGCACAATGGCAACTCGCAATCTCCAAAAATTATTCCCATAAAGGACGTTTGGCATAACAGCCTACGAAGTCTCAGGTTTTCAACTGTCCCGGACGGTGACATCTCTTCCGACGAAAAAGAGCTGCTCGAAGAAATTCGTAGGCGAGGTTACCCAGTGCCTGCTGATCCCATGACAGAACCGGTCGAAATCAGTGCCCGCCAAGGTAGCTCTTTGGCGGCCTTGCTGCTCGGGGGATCTTATCGCTGGAACAACGGAAACGGCACCCGAAGTATCAATTCGAACAACTCACTTTTTGACTCTGAGTCAGGTTTGCGAATACGCGTGATAGGACCGCCGGTGGCTCGTCTTAAGAAACTCCATCGCTGGTGGATCGCTGAGTTGCGGCAGTTGGGCTTTACCGGAAGAATAGCCACAAATCATGCTTTCGACGACGCGTTCGAATTCCTTTGTGCCTTTGAAGATCTTCGTGTTGGTTTACGAGTCGAACCGACCGTACTTAGCGCATCCGAAGGCCGGCAACTGGATGAAACATATCTTCCGGATGATTCCACGACGAATGGCAGCTCAATCGCACTAATCGTCAATTTTGGCCCATCGCGGATGCTTTTTCTAGGGGACTCTGTAGCTGAAGATATAGAAGCAGAACTTCTGGCATTGCCAAATCACAACTTTCCGATGATCTTCGATGCGATTAAGCTCTCCCATCATGGAAGTCTTCACAATACAAGTCCCGCGCTCCTGAAGCTGATCGATTCCCCTGTTTTTCTAATTTCTTCGAATAGTGAACATCACAATCACCCCCATCTTGAAGTTTTAAAAGAAATCGTTGACCGGCCGTCAGGTTTCCAAAGACATCTTCATTTTAACTATGCTACGTCTGCGTCTCAGAAAATGCATCACTACACTTCCACATCCGGAGCGGCATTCGCGATCCACGAAGGCACTACAGATTGGATAGAGATCGGAGGGAAGTAGGATGATAGACAATGTCATCAGAGCAGCAACCTGTCGAGTCTCGTGTGGAGACGATTCTGGAACTGGGCATTTGGTCACAGATCGAAACGTCTTGACTGCTCGCCATTGTATCACTGCAGCAATAGAGTCTGAAACGGAGATTAAGCTTACATTTTCTGGGAGTGACGGTGACATTAGCCTTTCAGCAACCATTGTTGCACAGTCCGAGGAAATGGATGCTTGTATTTTAGCTGTTCAAAACCCACTCGGGCGCCAGCCAATTCCGCTGGTTGCGGCAATGCCTCGTGAGGGAAGTGACTGGCGATCATTTGGTTATCCAAGAGGAAAGACCGCTATCGGCCATCGTATTTTCGGGACGATTTCGCACCTGCTTGAAGCTCTGACGCTGAAAATTGACATTGACCTCACTTTAGATCCAAGCACCTTCCTGAATGATTACCGTGGGCTATCGGGTGCGGCTGTTGTAAGCGAGAACGCTAGCAGAGGTATGATCCGGTTAAAAGTGGATGGAACACTTGGTGCGATAAGTATTCACAGCCTGGGAGGATTTCTAGCGGAGAATGGAATCCAAATACCACAGACGGACGTTGACGCGACTGTTTCCGATGAATCGCGCGGCAGGCTAGCTGACCGAAGTTTATTCCAAAAATCGTTTGAGCAGACGATTGACCGCAGCCCGGGAGCCTATGTGTTCCTCGAAGGAGCGCACGGTATTGGGAAAACGACTTTCTGTAATGAGTTCGAACCAATGAACCGAGAGCTGTTTTCTCTAGGGACATACAGCCTTGCATCACAAGGGCGGGGTCCAGGAGCACTCTACCGTGCGCAACCCGAGGTGTTTTTCGATTGGCTGTCGACGGCAATATCTGCCTTGATAACCGGGAAACCTTCACGCAAGGAGAAGAGAAGTTACCCTGTCTTGGTCCGCGATACTTTATCGTTGCTCGAAGCTTTTTCAGAGTATTGTACTTCCACGCAACGGCACGGTGTCTTGTTTCTTGATGGGCTGAACGAGGTGCAGACGGCGGATTCTAGCGCTCTGGTGAGGCTCCTTGACCTTCTACCTCTGTCTCTGCCACAGATGATTACAATCGTTATGACCGCACCAAACTATCATAATTTGGCCGCCCTGCTCGCGGGGCGAGTGAAAAACCAGAATGTAATGTCTCTTCCGCCATTGAGAGATGAGGCGAGTTTGATCTACTGCTCGCAGGAGCTTGCCGAAAGCAGAGCTACCCCGGCTTTGGTTGCTAGAATCTGTGAGAAGGCGCAAGGGCATCCTCTTTATCTTCGCTATTTAATTGAGTATGCGAATGACAGTTCCGAGGAGGATGCCTTGGATGATTTTCCCATCTTGACAGGGTCGATTGAACAATATTACGATTCGCTCTGGCCGAAACTGCTGGAAGACGCGGATGCGGTTAATTTGTTGGCGATCATAGCTCGCTTGCGTTGGGGAATCGAAATAGACGATCTATCGAAGGTCCTCACTCTGGCAGAACAGTCAGTATTCATTTCAACAATCACCCGCATTCGACACTTGCTGTTGAATCCCAATACAACGACAATTTACCATCCATCATTTAAGGAATTTTTGGTCTCAAAGACAGATTTCCTCGAAACAGTTGTTCAAAAGCGACTTTCGGAATTTTGTATCAATGAGTCTGGCCTGGAGTATTGCCGGCTGAATGTGGTCTTCCATTTGCTTCGTTCTGGGGATGGAGATCGATCCAGAGCAGTTTTTGAGTGTAACCAGGATTGGGTTGATGAGTGCGTGGCGCTGGGAGCCGAACCTGACACCCTCTTGTCCGACATCGAAACGACGATCGCTGCTGCTGTGAACTACGGTCCAGCAACCGAAGTGGTACGGCTTTTGCTGCTCTCACAACGTGTCAGCTTTCGCTATAACTCTCTATTTGCGCAGTCGGCACGTTTGATTGCAGAAGCATTGATTGTTCTCCAACGACCGAGAGAGGCCCTAAAGCACACAATTCGACACAATACTCTGATTGTTGACACAAGTGAAGGTCTACAAATTTCACTCCGTTTGATTCAACATGAATACGTGGCGGAGGCTTTCGAACTATTAAAGCTCTTATATCAGAGGATTCTTGAAGGCTTAACATCAAGAATGGACAAATTAGAGCTAAACGATTTCATTCATCTTTGCCACGCCCGCCTTTGGACTCTTCTTTTCATGCGTCTCACTGAAAGAGGAGTTCGGATGCGCCAAATTAGGGGCATAGTGGACAATGCAGCACGGATGCTGAAATCTGCCTTGACCGAAGCGCCTTCAGATCTTTTAGAGGAGTGCATCGGACGAATAGGCTGCGTGCCAACGATCTACTTCCTATGCTTTCGTGACACCTATGCCAGTCTGGCACAAATAAAGGAGACAGGTGAACAGTTGCCACCGGACTTTTCTCAACGCTTTCTGCAAAATGCAGTGTTTTCGTTGCTCGAATGTGAAAATCAGCTTGAAAAATACAGCTTGCCGAAGGATCTCGAATCATTAACGAGGCTATTTTCAGATATTGAAGGACTTGTCAAGGCTGGCGGGGAACTCAAGAAACAGCTTGTTTCAGTAGTTGTTGACGCGCTGATTAATTTGGGAGCTTCTTCGTCACTCGTAGACCTTGTCGCGGAGAAAGGCGAGAAGCCAAAGCCACAGTTCATCAAGATCAAAGCTGATAACGGGGTCGATGTTGATTATAGCAGCATTCATCAAGGTGCGACTGAATGGCGCATACTTGCCTTTTTGGATGCCGACTTTCATTGTCCTTTAGTTGGTGCGTTCGATGAGGCTTCGTGGCTCTCATCCCTCGATCAACTGATCTGCGCTTTTTCATGGTGTGAAGGCAAGGCTCGTCGCGCAAAAGCGGACGAAAATGAATCTCTACGGCTCCATTGCCTTGAGGTCTTGAAATCAAGAGTGTTGCAGCCATTGGCATTCACCTTGGCTCAGCGTGTAAAGTGGCAGGATAGTTACGCGATTCCGGAAAACGCATTTCCCTTCCTCTACGAGCGGCTCACGCTGTTGTTAATTGACTGTTATCAAGAAGAATTGCCGACATTTCTCCGGGATTTATTGGATAGAGCGAATGATCAATGCGGCTTGTACTCAGAGGGATTGCGTGAGGTTATGTTTGTGGTCCTCAAAAAGCTGACCACACGAGAGCCTAATCCATCTTTTTCGGAAGAAGAATTCAGACTTCTCCGATACTTGAAGGATTATACTATCAGTGGCGTAGAGAACAGGCATGAACTTGTACCGGATCTACTGAAGTTAATTCCGCTGTTCGCAAAATTGGGAGCCGATGAGGAGGCTGAAAGGCTTTATCGACACGTGCTGGGTGTTTCTATGGGTCCAAGTTGGTACAAAGAGGATCAACTTGGATTGATGTTGGACGTGCTTCGTAAAATACCGACATCTGACAACGTACAGGCGAAGTTGCCTCTGGTAGCAGGGTATTTAGAACGAGCATCAGGCGAAATGACATTTCAACGATTCGTTCGATATGAGAAACACGCTTTTGTTGGAGAATTGTTTCGTCGGGGCAGAATCACAAACGGGTGCCGATACTTCAAGCGCCAGACCTGCGGAACGACGACGGAACTGTTATTGGAATCACAGCATGGCGTAATTGATAAGCCAAGCCCTATGGTTGGAATGCGATTTCCAGGAGGTGCACTGGACGAGCAGCATGCGATTTTAGAGATGGTGCGAAACGGAGAGGACCTCGATTGGCGCCTGCGTTGGGCGCTGCTCGAGATATTCCAATTCGGCGATGAAAGGCATCTGGACAATTATGCAGCCGAGTATGCGAAATTGATTAATCAGGCCGGTGTTGATGCTGAGACAATTTCTGAAATGATCAAAAGAATTGAGTTTGTCGTTTGGGCGGAAATAGAACCTGAAAAGCGAAAACGATTTCTAAAATCATTCGGTAAGGAGCTCAACACGGCATATCAACATTCCTTCTCAAGAATTTTGTCTCAGTTTGTGACTGTGGAGCCTCAGCATGAAGTAGCTGTGAATACTCCTGTGAATGCTGCCGGTGTGTCATCTACCTCAAAGGGCGCGAATTCCCTGAAAGAAGATGCGTTGTACTCACCGGGTGTTTTTGGTCGGCAATCCGCCGAAAAAGAAGCGGACGAGGCATTGGCGATCGCTGAAAAGCACTTAAAACTGGGGAATGTAGAAGCCGGTAAAAGCCACGCCGTGAAAGCGCTGCAGATTCTGCAGAACGGCGGTTGGCCGATATGGGGCGATTTGTCAACGACTTCCACCCGTGCAGAAGCGATACTATGCGAAGGAGCAAAAAGCGCAGAGGAGTTAATCCGTGCTTATGCCCCGTTGCTAGACTCCGAGCGGCATGCTCCAAAGTGGAGGCTCGCAAGACATCTGGTGGAAAAAGTGGCAGACTTGATCCCTGAAGATGAAAGAAGACAACTGCTGCAATATGCAATCAATCATGTTTCCCTGATCGTTGGCGCTGCCAAAAGTGAGATCGCGATGTTCAGCTTCCTGTTGGAGGAGCCTCTAAGCGACTCTTCTTCAGAGCTGTTTAGATTCGTCCTTTGGTTTCTCGATCATCCACATTGGTTACGTCGCGAGAAGGCTGCTGGAATGGCTGCTTGGCTCGTAGGAAGCGATCCGTCCTTTTTCGAAGAAACAGTTAAAGAAGCTTTTTCAATGAGGCCAGGATACAGTGCTGAGATCCTTTGCGGTGTTCTCGACGACATGTCGAGGCGACAGCCACTGCACCTCTGGGATCGACTTTTCGCGTTACTTGATCTGGAAGATGTTCTTCGAGATTGCGTCCATGTAGGCCGCTTAACCGTCCTCCATCGCATTGCAGAAAGAGCTGGCAATGCTGGCTCAAAAACCGGAGCAGAAGTGGCTTCTCGCATTGTAGGGAAATTTCGCTCGGGAATGATCGAACTGGGAACTTCAGAAGTACGTTTGGACCTTCCTGTCTGGGCAAATTGTGTATCAAGAGAGTGGCAAGCACTCGATCAGCTAGGGTTGGTAGGCAAGGAGTTGCTCAGCCACCTCGAAGCAAAGCTGAACGAAGTTTGCGCACCTTTGGACGCTCGTGCTGGCTGGGACCTTGAGAATGCGATTTCTATTTCCTTTCGCGAAGTAAGAAACCGGCCGTTAAGCAGATGGGAAGCTAAGGTGCGTTTTGCATTGAGTGCTGTTCTTTTTCCATACGCATCAAAGCGAGATTTTCAAAAAATCGAGTTAGCGCTACGGGTTTTCAATCCTGCACTGCCTGAAATTACACTGACGCCAGGCTTTGCTTCGCCAGCGAAAACCGTTTTCAACGCTATTTCTGAAAAAAACTATGTAGGCGCAATCGGTAACGCAGAGTTCTTCTTCCTAAACTATCATGAACTGATCGAGCGAGATGAGGATAGACGCTGGACCTACCTTGAGGCTTTGGCAGTAATCATTCCATCCTCAACCCTGAGACGAGGTTTTTTCGCCCCCTCTGTTGATGCATCATTTAGGTCCAGAGAGCTTCCTGATTCTAGCTCCGCAACGACCTCTCATGAGACCTGCTGGCATTTGAGACCTGACTTTGCTTTCTTTGGTCCTTTCACTCCTGCGTTTCCTCTTCAGGCTTTTACGGAATTGATTGGAGCAAGTGATAGTGATTTTTTTCAAGTTAGTTGGAGGAACGGCAGGACAGGGGATGTGAGCAACTACGGACGCCCGGTACAGGAAGGTTGCCTGCTTGCGGTTAAACGAAAGGCTGTTCGCCTTCCTAGCGATAAGAAACTGGCATGGATTCTTAAGGTCGATGGGAAAACAGTCACAATGGTCGACTCGCAAAATAATCTACTGGTGTAGGTGTAGCTATGACAATGGAGACTATGCAGACTCCGACTACTCGCGCTGAGTTCGAGCGCCGTTTTCATCTTCTTCAGGAGACTATGCGCCAAGGGAAAATCCTTTTTCCCCCAGGTGTGACGGCAGGAATCGAAAAGGTCAGACTTCTTCCAAACGGCCGAATTGACTTTCTCAGTGTAAACGAGTCGGCACGACTACTAGCCAACATGATGATCCAATTTGCAGACGAAAAATTCAAAGCAATGGCTGAAAGAGAGGACCGAGAAGCACCGAAGAATAGCGCTCCAGAGTATCCGTAAGGGGTGTTAGCGGAATAAGGAATGAATGGGCTTCACAACGTCCGCCTGCTGGCGGATTGGCTTGAAGCGGGGGTAACGATGCTTTTCAATGATTATGATCCGAGACTGGAGTATTTACGACTCGGATTTGTCAGGAATCCTATTTGAATGCTTGAGGTTTAGACAGGCTTTCGCAAATAGCCGGACCGAGGTCAATTCCCCTGCCCGGCCGTAGCTTCGATTATCCGTGGAGATTGTCGATCCAACGCATCGCCTCGGCATCACTGATTTTCCCGAGATACCGCTGGGTGGTTGACAGATTCGAATGACGCAAAAGCACCTTTGAGACAATCTCAAGGGGCGTGCCCGATCGAGATGCATACGTAGCAGCGTGTCTGCGCAAATCATGAGGCTTGACATGGACGTCTACCAGATTTTCTGCCTTTTTAACGATTAGCCTGGCAGCCGCATAAGTGATCGGGAAAATCCTGGCATCGGGCTTGATCTCATTTTTCCGAATATAACTTCTGAGCCGGTCTGCAACCTTTTGGGGCAAGAATGCAACCTCCGCTTCCTTCCCACTCTTGGGGTCTCGGATGATAGCCTTCCGGTCTTCAATATCCATGGGCCGGAGCTTCAAGACCTCCCCAACCCGCATGCCGCTACGGGCCATGAGTTCGAGCATAAGGCGGTTCCGTGAATTTTGAGTCCTGAAAATGATTTCATCGACCACATCCTTTTCCAGGACCTTGGGTTGAGCTAATTTCGCGGCCCTGAAAAGCTTGCGCAGCCCTGGATTGTCGCAGGGGTTCTGGTAATCATTATCAAGGGAATTTTTAACAAAGTTGAAAAAGGCAGACAGGAGGCTGAATCGGAGTTTCTTGGTATTTTGTTTGGTGCCATCCGAGACCGTGGACATGAAAGCCAAAATATCTTCGGACGTAATGGTTGATAGTTCTATATCGCCGAAATGGTGTTGGAAATTGCCTAAGATAAACTCATAATTCCGCAACGTATTTTTTTTTGACGTTCATCCGCTGGTAATTGAAAAAATGGGTGATGCACTGTGAAATCTTCATGACGGGCCTCCTTTGGTTGTGGGTTAGGGAAATGTTTTGACGCCGCACTGTCAGATCGGCTATCGTTTAGGATACTAAAAATATTTGCAAAATGAAACTGACAGAAGATAGTTTCTGTCAATGCAAGTATGTGCAACATGATCGCACTGTTTTAATTGCGCTATTTTGGGTAATCTTCCTTGAAGCGGAGGAATTCACTTGCCACACTATGAAAGTGTTTTGGAGAAACACGGGAATATTTCGACCCGACTCTGTTAACTTCAATATGCATATATTAGTGGATTAAGGCCGGAAACCGTTCTTAACCTTCCTATTGGATACCCATGGATAATAATATGTTGGAATACCAAGGGCCAGCCCGAATCCATGCCGATGTTCATCAGGCACTGGAAAATCTGAACAGCCTGCTTTCAGTCGAAATAAGTGAACATAAACATCATTGTGTAATTGAAATAGGTGGACTTGACCGGAGAAACACTGTTGTGCTGGGGGTGGCAGTGTATCTAGTAGGGGCGATTGCAAGTTGTATTGAATTCAACTTAGAGCTCAGAGCTGCTTTGTTTGACGAAGAAACACTGAAACGTGATCTGTATCGTGATGTTGTGGATGTCGTGGGTCAAGATAACGATATAGACGCCGTTCGGAAAACATACGAAAGAAACCCTTGGATTTGGGAAGGGATAAGTCACCTTCTATTTCACCTATCTTTACAAAACGAAGATAATCATCCACCTGACTGCCTTCTCGCGAAAAGCTCTATTCATCTTGATGTCAAAGACCATGGACTTGATGTCATTGCATTGTACGGAACTGACACGCTTGGGGTATCTGCTGGGGAGTGTAAAGCATATCTCCAACGACCGGCGGCAGCGATTACTGATTCAGCCAACCGTTTAAGAGAGATCGATGATAAGTTAAGGGACGCGGAAATAAGAGCGGCAATGTCACAGTTCAGGTCGAGTCTACAGCCTGAAAAGCAAATTTTGCTGGTTGGTACATTTTGGCATGATGAACGTGCATATTTCCCAATGGTGTGTTGCGACAAAGCACATTCGATTAATTGGGAAACCAATCGCTTAGTATTGAGGCGTCTCAAACCTCCTGCAAACCGAAAGTATCTCACACCAGCAGCTATCGATGATGCAGATTCTTTCTTTAATGAAGTATCAGAGGCTATGCGTCAATATGTTAGTCAAGCTAAATAAGGATAAATAATGTTTGATGCTTTTGCACAGACTCTGTTTGACAATCTGCCTGCTCTTGACGATCTCACTCCTCATAAGGCACGTCGCATGTTGTCTCGAACGTACCTTGCAATTATAGAGCTTCGTACAAGCGGTGTTGGACCATCGGACGAAGCTAAAGAGGCCGTCGAATACCTGCGGCGTTTGGCTGATACGATTGAGTTTTATGCGGTGTTGGATGAAACGGTTCAACCAGACATCAGGCACGCTGGAGCTTTTGTTGCCGCAGAATCGCTGGCATTACTTGCTGATTTCTATGATAGAGAAGGATTAATAGCTTTTACAAGTTGTCGACTTCGGCACAACGGGACTTACACCCGTGTTGAGGCTGCGATTTTATATCTTATTGCAGGATATGATGCGTGTGCTGGAGGGGTCGCAGGCAAGGTCGAATCGGATACTTTGCCACAGATATTATCTCCAAGTGAGTTGGGGGCTGAATGGTGCCTCAAAAATCTTATGGCACTTTGCCAGTTCCGGCTGAATCCGTTGCCAGAGATTAATTGTAACATTGAGTTCGGTTTGAGCGGTAATCTTGATGCTATCACACTGGAAGATGACTCAGTGGGGAGGCTCTATGCGATGCTTGGGAAAGCTGTGTCCATCTATTTGCATTGGCTGGCTGGAGAGTCAATTGATGGCGATGAAGTTAGCGATGCCATGCTGAAACGAATGCTTGATTCGCTTGAGTCACCTGAAAATGTTGATATGATTGCAGGTATTGGCGGCGACTATGGTCGAATAAGACACCTTGCAGAATTGCTTCGTATTTGCTTTCCAGAAATCGGCAAACGGGCACTCGTACACGTAGTGCCTAAGGGACCTGGATTCTCTCTGGAAGAATACAGTGGCTACCTACGATATAGAGCTCGTGGTGATCTACCAGGGGGCTCTGGTCGCCCTGTGCTTTGCCATCAGCAGGAGCCTACGTGACCTCTTGTATTGCTGGTGATGCAGAGCACGCTGTTGTTTCAATGCCAACTGGAAGTGGAAAATCCTTTGTTGCCGAACTTGCTTTGTCACGAAAGGTTGGTATTGCCTGGTGTCTATATCTAGCTCCTACAAATGCTCTTACAGACCAAATACGTATTGATCTGCGAAACGCCCTAGAACCCCTTGGAACTGAAGTGCTGGCGTTCGTTGGAGACCAAGAATATTCTCTGCTCAAAACTGATGTTGTTTCAGAGATGCCTTCTAATTCAGTTGCGGTCATGACGCCAGAGAAAGCATATTTAGCATTGCGCTTGTATCCTGAGGTATTCTCTACGTGTAAACTTGTTGTTTTTGATGAATGCCATCTGTTAGGGGAAGCCGGTTCGGGCCGTGGTGTTACCGCTGAACTTGCGTTAAGCCAACTCATGTTAAGGGCTCCGGGAATTTCCATCCTGCTAATGTCTGCAATTGTACAAAATCCAGATGATCTTGCGAAATGGTTAGAGGAAGCAACAGGAGGCCTTTCCTCGACAATTCGTGTCCCATGGCGACCTACACGTACACTTCGAAGTGCATTAGGAGTCGACACTGAGTCAGCGGAAGAGAGCTATAAACCAGCTCGCGCAAAGTTGAAAACTCTGCCTGATCGCCGGAGGAACCAGAAATTTTCAGCCCGATATTCAATTGCGTGCGGTCTGCAAGGTGCATGGCAGTCTTCTGATGAAGCTGATTATGGGATTGTAACAATTCCCTGTGAAGCAAATCTGCTTGCTTCACGCAGAAAGAACGTTCTTGGTAAATGGGAATACTTTATTACAGCTGACAAATGGGTTAACGGCTCGGCACGACGCATTGCAGCATTTCTTGCCGAAAATGCGATTCCGACACTGGTATTTACACCTGCCAGCAAGCACTATCCGTTCTCGAACGCTGAATCTACTGAGTTATCAAAAAAATGCATAGCTTCATTGGAAAAAACACCCAAAACGGTCCTAACCTGCTGTGTCTTGGCAGAGTTTGAATATGGGATTGAATCAGACGTTTTCACTTTAATTAACCGAGGGTTGTCGGTACATTCATCTCACATGATTGAAACGGAAAAGATTGCCTCAGAGACTGCATTTCGTGCTCGGGCAACTCGTGTAATGCATGCGACTGGCACCCTGGCTCAGGGTCTTAATCTGCCAGCAATGGCTGTTGTGATTGGAGGGACTCGAATTGGAGATCCTCGTGGTGAAGATGTCAAAGTTGTAGAACAACGTAAACTATCACAACTCCTCAATGCGGCAGGACGGGCTGGACGGGCAGGGTTTGCAAATCAGGGACTGGTTATTGCTGTTCCGGACGAACCACTGTTGCTTGATTCATACGCTCACGTTGAGAATCTCAAAAGCCAACTCGGTTATTTGGAACAATCGGACAATGCGGTAGAAATCAACAGCGGGCTTGAAGGATTTTTAGATAGAGTCACACAAGGTGCACTAAACACTGAAACTGCGAGTGAAGTTGAATTGCAAACTATCGCGGTGCTTTCTGGTGGTGACGAAGGACAGTTGTCTCCTGTTGACGTATTACGTAAATCCTATGCTGGATACCAACGTAGGGCGAATAACCAGTCAGACGTGAATGAACAGGCCGCCGAGCATTTAATTGCTATTAGAGATAAATTTGTGAATCAAGAGCACGTTTCTGAATGGGTTCCCATTGCAGCCCAACGTGCCGGTTTAGACTTTTTTTTAACTGTTGCACTTGTGAATGCGTGGACGCGAGTTCGCAATGAAATTGGCGAAGAGATGCTTCAATGGACTGTTTCTGAATGGACCAAAGAACTGCTTCGGGTAATCTCACATGTACCTCCAAGTATTTTGTTGAGACACTATTCATTGATCACGTTAGGTAGGGGTTCACCTAAAATTTCAACATTTGGTACGGATTACAGGTTCCAGTCTATTACTAATCGGGACTGGAATGTAAATGCTGATTGGGCTGATGGCTGGCTGGAAGTGATGCGATTGCTCGAACCGTGGATGGAAGGAAAACCATTGGTGGAACTGGCAAGTCTAATTACCGGGACCACTCCTGATGAAATCAGCTCTCGAAGGACGACTGGAAGTCAACCGATCCCGAAAACGATTGCGGTGATTAACGACTTATTTTCTTCTCTGGCGATTCTCGGAGGGGGGATGGTTGCTGTTGCTGAGCAGCTATTTAGCGAATTTGTTGAGCAAGGTAATGATGCATTTGCCCATGGGGTCCCACTGGCACTAAGCTGTATGCCGATGTGTGTAAAATATGGTTGCGACTCGCCAGGATCTCTTGCATGGTTTCGCTTCGGTGTACGTCTTCGACGACCTTCCCGACTTATGTGTGATGCTTTCCCACCACCTGAGTTGGACGATGATGAAGCACTTCGAGATTGGGTAAGAAGACAAAGACATGAGTGGCTAATTGGGGCTACCGACGATTCAGGTGAGGTGTTTCAAGAAAATGCGGCGATATTTCAGGCTATTTCAGAGTTTATTAGTCGTGAGTAAGGTATATAATAGACCAGTTCAGTTTTGAACGATCAACAAGGTAAATTAACTCGGATACAAATTCTGGTGCGCTCCATTTGCACCGGTTATTTGCAGCGTTCCAGAATAATTATCCGAAAGTTGAGTAGCTTGGACCCCGATTTTTTAAGGATGCCAACGATATACTGAACTTGATTTCCTCATCTGACTCGCTGAACTGGGGGGAGGGAGTCAGTACTTCGTGTCAACAAGGTAGCCGGTTCGTCCTGAACAGGGCCAGCCGCCCGGGGTCTTGTGCTCGTTGAGCCGGTTCGATTGTTTTTTCCGCCTGAATTTCTTTCCACACATACTACATTCATAGATGTATGTCGGGCCAGTTGAAGGCGATGAACCGAATGTGCTGCTCCGTGTCGATCGTTTGCACGGGCTCGGCGCGCTCAATATGCCAGGGGTACCGTGGCCTCCTCGGCTTGATGAAGATGATCGGCGCTCGGTCGGCGGGATCGACACCGGACCGGAGGGTGTTAGCTCGACAGCGTAGCGTGGCGTAAAGATCTGACTCGTGGCACGCGCGCCTTGAATCCGGTCAACCCGATAGCTGCGATGCTCGTTCTTATCAACATTCCAGGCATGCAGAATGATGTTCTCGTCTCTCGTAAGCCGGAGAGAGTAGGGTTCGATGCGTCTCATGCTTCCTTGATAATCGAGATCGACGCACAGCCTATTGGCTGCAGCAAACCGAATAACTTCGAGATGCGCCTGTAGGACGGGCCGAACCGGCAATCGAAGGGTGCGCTCCCGCAAAACTTTCTCGCCGGGAGCACTGGCGTAAGAAGCCGGGATCTCAGGTGCAATCCCGTTTTCCAGCCACGCAAAAAAATCCGACAGAACGTCCCAGAAGGATTCCACAGGGGGCAGTGCCGGCAGCTGGTGGCGAAGCATATGCTCCCAGCCTGCTACGAGCGCATCTTTGAACGGATCGAGATCGATGGCCCTAGGGACAGCGATGCCCTTGAAGTCACACTTCTGGCGGAGAACGTCTAGCAGAACCGAAGGCGTGGGCCGCGCGTCCATATTGCGGTAAAGATTAATCACATCGTAGAGATCGCGGGGCCGTGTCCGTTCCGCAAGAGCGCGGACCTTTTCGCCGAACGCTTCCTCGTAGGCGTAGGCTTGCACGGTGATATCATTGTCCGGGGCATCGCTGTAAGGATGGAATATCGGGAGATGTACCGGCGCGAGAACGACGCGCTCATCTGCGGTCAGATCTAGCTTGATGCGTGGCCAACCGCCAGCGGTTGGTGAGACGGGGCCACGATAGCTGATCTTGCCTTCGCAGTTCTTGTTCCCGCGCGGATTGTCGTAGATATCGAAATCTTGACGGTCCGCAGGCATTTCGAGGCCGCTTTGTTCGTAGACCCATTCTCCGATCTCGGTGAACACTTCTTTCAGGAACGCTTCGTCGAGGTGGGATTCATTTTGGAGCGTGAAATCGAGGTCCTCGGAGAACCTGTATGTCTCAAAGAAACATTTCTTGAGACAAGTGCCGCCTTTGAACACCCAGCTATCGGCAATCTTGTCGTTAGCAAAGATGCCCGCAAGCAGCCAGCCGATTGCGTAGTCCTTCTCAACGACGTGCGGATTGAGATTGACTTGCCCCGCGATACGGATGATTTCAGGTTTGCTGATCATAAGCGCCCCTTCTTTATCCAGTTCTTGGGTACTCGCAAGCGCCAGCGTGTAATCAGTTTCGTGCAGTCGAGCGCTGGGTCGAGCTTGGCGTATCCTTTTGTCAGCCGAAGCTTCGCTGCATCAATCAGCAGATCAGCACGCGGATTGCGCTCAGCGAGAAAGCCAAGGCGTTTAAAGACTGCACCGTTACCGAGGCGGTCAGCATAGTCAATCAGAAGGCGCGGCTCACTGTCCTTGCGCTGCATATATTGTGCAAAACAATCGGCAACGTGCTGAATGCCGCCACCTGTCGCAGGGTCATCGAGCATGTCGACGACCGTGCGGTGAATATTTGAAACCAACAATCGAGTCTGGCCGCGCCAAACGGTCTTCATACCGAAGATCAAGTCTTCCTTCACATGCTTGAGCGAGAACAAAGCGCCATGGCTTTCGATGGATTTTTGCCGAATCGGTCGGGCGGTGTAGACCAGAATGTCCCGGAAGATTTGTTCGGTGAGGTCCCAGTGTTCGGCGGCGGTCCGTCCTCCGATATAGGCCGGATCGAAGAGTGGTGGAATGAGCACCCACGGGTCTTGAATGACCTGTTCGGAGTCACGCAACGCAAGTGGGACGGAGACATAGGCCCCCGGTCCGATGCGTCGGAGCCAGCCTTGTGCCCTCCAGCGGGAGAGAAGCTTCGAGGCCTGCGTGCGGGGAAGAGAAAGAGTAGCCTCAACATCGGCGATATCAATGACATCGCCTGCCGCGTTGATAACGGTGGCCAGCTTTGATTTTCCGGATTGGTGCGATGAATCATCCATAACTATATTAATAGTACAATTATTCGCGAAAAGCGAGAATTTTATACAATGTAAGGCACTGAAATGCTATATTGAGTCTCCAATAATTCCGGATAAATGTGAAATTTGGTATCAATAATATAGTCAATGAAGAGATCTACGCTTGACTCATGTTTTTGCCTAAGCCTTCCGACCTTAAACCTAGCTACTTACCTTTGAATATCCAAGTCTCCAAGGATCTGGATTCCATGATAATTATCCGAAGTGGAAGAAATCGACCTTGAAAATATTTCATGATACCAATTCTATTGTGAAAGTGAGTTCATTGTGTAGCCGGCTTGGACTGATGCAAGAATTGTTGAATGCCAAACATTCTACACAGTCGTGATCAATGAAGGAAATCCGGTGTTACCTGTTCGGCGGATGGATTGTTAAATAGTGAGGACAAAGAGAAGAATGATAACCCGTTTCCAAGGCAAAGATGGCAGACGACGACTGATTGACACCCTCCGTAGACAACAGATTGTCTGCGGAGACGAGACGATCGCCACAGTGATTGCGGATGTCGGTGAGATCTTGGAGTATGCAAACGCTGAAACGCTTATTCACGACGGCGGAACCGATAGTGACCTTTATCGGAATGACCTCTCTGTCTCAGAATGCTGTCGGGAAAGCAAGGTTTCTGGAAGATTTTGGAGAGATATGTCAGGCAGGAACATCTTTTGTTAAGTTTCTTTGTAGCGCGATTTGGTTGCCTTTTTAGGCTGCCTGTTGCGTCCACAAACAATCAAGTATTTGGAGAAACATGGGAACCCCAACGATATGGGTCTTTTTTGTTGACGATGACGGCGCAATACGGCGTTTCCCGCTCACAAAATACGTGCGGTTAATCGACCAAGACCCAAATATCCGTTTGCAACAGTACGCGAACAAGCGCGTTCGATGCGTTGAGGTAGCAATAGAACTTGAACAACGAAAACCAGTTGACCTCTTGCGGTTACTATACATCGTTCTGTTTTTTGACTCTGAAGGCCGCATAGATCCTGGGGAGCAAGAAAAAGAAAGGCAGCTTGGCGCCGAAATAATGCCTCCTTTCCTGGATCAAAAATCCAAACAAGTCATTGACGCTGGGCACCGCTTCGCCAAAAGGCGGTTTCACCACAAGTACCGCTGGGAACCCACTCAAGAAATAGAATTTTCCATTATGAAGGCCATATTTGGGTCCTCCTGAAAGTCATGAAGAAAGCCGAAAAATAATCACATTTGAATGCACCAGTAAGATCGGTATGAAAATCTTTTTTGCCTGATCAAGCTCCTGCCCATACTTGGCTGCTAAGTTAAAGCCCCTATCTACCCTATCGATACGGGTTCAAAATCCCCCTTTTTTTGGCTGGCCCAAGGACCGGCACAGACTTCCAGTGATCCAGTGATTACCCTTTTATCACACCCAGGGGTTGAAGTTTTACGATAGGCCTAATTAAATCGAACTGAGACAGAATTACGTCTTCGATATCTTTGTAAGCCTGGGGGGCTTCTCCAAAATCAGAATTCCCTTTTCGGTCCTGACCCCATCGACCAAATACGATCCCCTCCATGGCCTTGTCGCATTCTTCCTTGCTTAGGCGCCTTGATGCTTCCATCCTTCCCATTTTTCGCCCTGCCCCATGGGAGCAACTTGCGAACGATTCGGGATTTCCTAGCCCTTCAACGATGTAGGAAGGGGTACCCATTGAACCGGGAATAATACCTTTTTGACCTTTTCGGGCGCTTGTAGCACCTTTCCGGTGAATTATCACATTCTGCTTAAAATGGTTTTCCCACGCTGCATAATTATGATGGATATTGGTTTGCTCCCCTAAAAAGAGGCATCCGAGGACTTCATGAACAGCTTCCTTGAAATGTTCCATCATTCTCTGTCGATTCTCTTTTGCAAATTCAAGAGCAAAATTCATGCACTCAAAATATTCCTTCGCTTCCCTTGATTCCATCGGTAAAAAAACGAGCTCTTCGTCTGGGATATTGGAAAACCACCTTCTACAAAGCTTCAAAGCTTTCTCGTGGTAATTATTGGCAATTTTATATCCAAAATTCCTTGAGCCTGAATGAACCATTAGCCATAAAACTCCATCATCTCCCTTTTGGATTTCAATGAAATGGTTGCCTCCTCCAAGGGTGCCGAGCTGCTTTCTTGCGGAAGGTAAATGTTTCTGAATGATAGAAATGTCAGGGGCATTATCAAAACCATTCCACTTTTGATTTTCTTTGTTGTGTCTGAAACCAACAGGAACTTTTTCACGGACTTTCCCCATGATTTTTTTTATGGATTCTTCGGTAATGTCTCCAACTGGAAAATCAGTTTTAATGGCACACATCCCACACCCAATATCAACCCCTACAGCATTAGGAATGACATCCATTTTGCAGGCAATGACGCCCCCTATAGGCATCCCATAACCTTGATGACAATCCGGCATTAATGCCACATGCTTGAAAACTGAAGGATGCCTCGAAAGATTTAAGGCTTGTTGTAGCGCCCCATCCTCAATGGGTTCACACCAGGATTTTATTGGTACTCTTTGATCATCTTCTTTTTTTACCCATTTCATCCTTTTTCTCCAATTCCCGCATAACAGCCCGGGAAAGTCTCTGAGAAACGATTCAACCGCATTTGATTAACCCCAGATCCTTAAGGCCTTTCCTTGATCTGCAATTCATAAAATCTATCAATCACGCAAAAGAAGCGTAGAGAATCGTGGAGGCAACTGCGTTGGCTGGGGAACAGCTGTAGTACCATCCCGAGGTGGGTTATGGGTCAGTGGCGTGTGCGCGGGTTTGAGTTGTCGTTAAAGGAATAGGACAATATGTAAGGTGAAAAACGGGCCTCGCCTTATGCTACAATCTCGCTTGCCTGAATTCCCCACCAAGATTCATCTAAATGGAGCGGAGCCGGTGGAATCGAACCCCGATACCTGAACTGGAAGTCCAGTGCTCTACCATTGAGCTAGCCCCGCTTAAGACCCTTACCTCACCAATCGTATCTTTCGCCTTCTTGAAAATCTTAATCTTGAGAACTTTGCGGACAGGCTTGGCTTGAATCGCTATTCCCCCTTCTCCATGGGCCATCACCTTAATCAAAAAGGATGCGATCGGTCAAAGAAAAAATTGTTTCTGCAGACAAAAACTGAGATACTCCAGATGCTCAATCGTTAAGATATTTCAAGGTCCCTTATGAAAAACACAGCGCATCAAGAAGACTTTTTGACAAAGCGCCTCCATTCCGGTGGTGTTATCTCCAATTACTTCTGTACCTCATCGTGTGGGCACTGCCTCTATTTCTGCAGCCCGAAGTGGCAGAAAAAATATATTGAAAAAGGGATGCTGGTCCAGATCATAGAGAAAATCATGAGCCTTGGATGCAGTTCAATTCATATTGGGGGTGGAGAACCTTTTCTTAATCTGAGTGGATTGAAGATGGTTGTTGAGACATGCAGATCCAAAAATATAGGGATCGATTACGTTGAAACCAATTCGTCCTGGTACAAGGGCATGAACTCAGCTTGTGAGATCCTATCATCACTGAAAGAGCGAGGTCTTTCAGCCCTTCTAATATCAATGAGCCCTTTTCACAACGAGCATATCCCATTTTTCAAAGTCAAAGGAGTAATCGACGCATGCAATGCCGTGGGTATAAAAACCTTTCCGTGGATATCTGATTTCCTCTCTGAAATAGATGCCTTTGACAACAGGAAAACGCATACCTTGGCTGAGTATGAAAACAGGTATGGTCCCGATTATCTGATGGGGCTTCTGTCCCGCTATCGGATACACCCGGGCGGAAGGGTCCTGAAAACCTATTCCAGAGTTTTCAGGCCAGGGCCTTATGAAGGAATCCTGTCGTCCAATCAGGGAGGATGCAGGGAACTGATGAACGTCGATCATTTCCATTTTGACCTGTTCGGCAACTATATCCCTGGGCTTTGTTCGGGACTGGCTCTTCATTATACCGATTTAGGGAGTGCGGTAACTCCGGAAAAATATCCATTCCTCCACATCTTGTTCCAGGGAGGCGTTACTCACCTGGTCAAGTTTGCTTCAGATGAGTACGGTTTCACGCCCGCAAAAGGGTACATTTCAAAATGCCACCTCTGCTTTGAAATCAGGCGCTATCTGGTCATGGAGAAAGGCGTTGAGGCAGAAGAATTTCAGCCTAATGGTCTTTATAAGGAGAGCTGATGTAAGCTTTATGGTTGCGAAAAAAGTTTTGAAATTGAATTTTTCATTCGATAACAGCCAACGTGGATTTCATCGAACCTTCTGTAAAAAAGATGTAGGAAATAGGAGATATCCAGCCAAATGCCAAAGAAGGCAAGAATCCCAGAGAAACACCAGGCGTGGATTAATGTCAGAAAAAAGTATCAGCTTTCCCATGCCCATATCCAAATGGCAAGGGAGCTTGGCATGAACCCGAAAAAAATCGGCAAGATCGCCAATCACAAACAAGAGCCATGGAAGGCGCCCCTCCCAGCCTTTATAGAAAGGATTTATTTTGAGCGCTTTGGGAAAAAAAGGCCGGATGACGTGAAAAGCATTGAACAAATGGCAAAAATACAGGAGAAAAAGAAGGCGGAACGATGTAAACGAAAACAACTCAAGAAACAGGACACTGGGATAGGTGCAGAGGCGGGTAATGTCCCTTCTCATTAGGTTGACAGCCCGTTTTAAGGCTAAATATGTGCATTGCCTGGGAATCAGATCTAAAGCCAGATGAAGAATCGGGAGAACTAAAGTTATCCCTACATGGATTTTTAAACAGCTTCAGGATAAAGATGGAAAACAACATTAAAGAAAATATTTCGATGGTCGCCCGGGAAATTGCCAAAGGTGGAAATAATGTGGTGTTCACAGGCGCCGGCATATCCACCGAAAGCGGGATTCCGGACTTTCGAAGCAAGGGGGGTATATGGGACAAATACAGGCCCGTATATTTTGACGAATTCATGTCATCAAAAATGGCTCGAATAGAGTACTGGAAAATGAAAGAGGAGCTTTACCCCGATCTCATAAAGGCCAAGCCAAATCCAGCCCACATGGCGGTTGCCGAACTCTACGAGATGGGTTTGATCGAGGCCATAATCACCCAGAACATTGATGGTCTTCACCAAGACTCAGGAATTCCAATCGAACAAGTAATTGAACTTCATGGCAATACCAGAAGAGCACGGTGTACTGGCTGCGGAAAAATCATTTCATTGGACGAAGTACACAAACGCATTGAACAAGGAGATCTGGCGCCGGAATGTGAGTGCGGTGGATACCTCAAATCAGACACCATTTCGTTCGGGCAGGCCATGCCCGTAGATGAAGTGGAAAAGGCAACCGATTTGTCCCGAAATGCTGATGTTTTCATGGTTATAGGATCCACTCTCCTTGTCCACCCTGCTGCGGCGATCCCCGGCTATGCCACGACAAACGGCGCATTCCTGGTCATCGTCAACCTCTCAGAAACCCCTTATGATGATGCAGCCGATGTTCTGATCCAGGGAAAAGCAGGCCAAGTCCTCCCAGAGATAACCAAAGAAGTGAGGCGGCTAAAAGAGTAGTATCTCAAATAGTTATAGTAAATGTAAGAAAACCCCTCTTCTCCTAATTGAACTCGCATTTTCCTCATATTGCAGCATTCCTCCCAATTTTTCTTCAAGCCCGGCACCAACGCCCGCTTCAGGGGATTTCCATGAGCATCAGGGAAATCACCCGGAGGTGTCAAATTGACAAAAACAATAAAAAATACGCTAAAAAAAATCCTTGAATGCTTCGAATCTGAAAATCTTCCAAAAGCGATGTCATACAGTGTGTTTCCAATTGCCAACATCCCTTCATCTAACTGGTCCCTCTTGAACAGGATGCTCGTGTTTCTCTCTGACACCCAAGATGCCAGGGGTTTTCGGCAATGGAAAGAAGCCAACAGGTACGTGAAAAAAGGCTCTAAATCAATCCATATCCTTGTACCCAGAATCATGAAAAGCGAAAACGAGGAAGGCGACGAAAAAGTGAAATTGAGTGGGTTCATGGCAAGGCCTGTTTTCAGGATGGAAGATACTGATGGCGATCCGCTTGAATACGAACAGATTAAGTTACCAAATCTCCCTCTGATGGAAAAGGCCAAAGAATGGGGCATTTCAGTCAAAGCAATCCCTGGCAATTACAGCTATTATGGGTATTTCTCACACCAAAGGAAAGAGATTGCGCTTGCATCAAAAGAAGAAACGGTTTTTTTCCATGAATTAGCTCATGCCGCACATGAACGTCTTGAGGGAACAAAAAAGCGTCAACTATGGAAACAAGAGATTGTGGCAGAACTCTCAGCAGCGGTCATGTGCCAAATCGTTGGGAAAACCTCAAAATTTCTCGGAAACAATCACAAATACATCAGACACTATGCAAAAAAAGCCAACCTAACTCCAGTTCAAGGCTGTCTCAAGGTGATTGGCGATGTGGAAAAGGTTCTGGGGTTGATCTTGGCTGAATTATGAATAGTTTTTTGTGTGTGTATTTAGTTCGACGTTTGGCCCGCCCAGCATTATCTTTTGAGATTTGCACAAGAAATTCAGCAAAAAGTATTGTGTTACCATTCAATAGAAAGAAATATTATTAATCTTACATGTCTCTTCTGAGTAGCTCTTAAATTGAGGGAAAATAATAGTGGTAAATGTCCTTTGGAACCTAATAATAGGGTTTTGTCAAATAGGTGTCGTCTCATAGTTTTTGTTACTCATTAATGACAAGCTTTTAAGTGGGAGGGAAGTTGTCTTATGGAAAACCTGATTTTTTTATTTGTTGGGTGTTCAAAAAGGTTTTTGAGTTATCCCTGAGCAGAGACAACATTTATAAAACTTTTGTTAACAATAAGATCCTTTCTCAATATATATGATAAAATCAACATTATATAATATATATAATAAATCTATTATATATTATATATATAATTTCCATATAGAAATTAATAAAATAAAAAAAAGACACATGCAAGAATCTTCTATTGGAAAGTTCCATCGGCCATTTACCCACACACTTCACTGTTTTCATTCATGAGTGGTGAAAAAACATTAAATATCAGAAGTGTTTCCTATGAAGGTAAGTCCAGAAAATGTCCGATACAAAACAACAAGCCAAAGACAGTACAGAAACATTAATAGAATCTTTACACGCTTCAAGAAAAAAAAGAACGCTCTTAATTAACCCTGACTACCTTGACGATGAAAAGCTGCCGGATGACGAAAGAAGTGCCGTCCTCAAAGAAATATTTAACAAAAACATTCGGGAAAAACAGCTCAGCAAAATCATATCTCATCTCACACCGCTACTTGACGGCGCTCATCCTCCGTCAGCACTGATATACGGCCCCACAGGATCAGGCAAAACGGTCACTTTGATGCATGTGCTGTCAACCTTTGAAAAAGTAGCTGAGCGGCGCGGCATCAGTTTCACCTATCGATACATTGATCTAACATCGCCAAAAACTTATTTTGGGGCGCTCAACGAGGTCGCGATTGCACTTGATAGCTCAAACCGAAAATATCGGAAAGGCATCCCTGTTGAATATATGCAGGATACGATAATTAAGGCTATTTCTGGTTATAAAGGCTTTTTGACATTTCTTATTGATGAAGCCGATAATATTTCACCAAACCCTGATGCATTTTTGATGTATCTAGCAAAAACACTTCCTCGTAAAATTTCCTGTAGATTGATACTAATCCTCTTGACCAACAGATTAGACCTCGAAAAAACGCTTGATCCAAGAATCTTGAGTTGTCTCAAGAAAACAGACATGATTTTTGAGCCCTATGACGCTCTTGATCTGCTTGAGATCCTTAAACTGAGATCCGAAAAGGCTCTTCTCAAAAACAAGGTAGACGAGGCTGCGCTCAGAAAAGTTGCTGCTTATGCGTCCCGCGAAACCGGCGATGCAAGAAAAGCCGTTGAGTTACTTGCCAAAGCTGTAAAGGTTGCAGAAGAAACTTCAGGTTATTTGGGCGAGACAGAGGTGGATATCGCTGAAAGTAGACTAGAAGTTGACAAATCCACTGAATTAATTAATGCTTTAGCTACGCATCAGCGTTTTGCTCTTCAATCCTGTTACGAACTCCTCAAGAAAGGTTCCAAAAAAGTATCTACTGCTCAAGCCTACGATCTGTACAAAGAAATTTGTAATGGAGACGGTTCCCGCTTCTTAAGTCAACGACGTTTCTGTGACATCATCAGTTTTCTTGATCTGTACGGCCTTATTTGTGCCCGTGTGGTTTCCCTGGGGAGATACGGTAAGAAAAGAAACATAATGAGTTCGCTGCCTGATCAAGTTATCAATGCCTTCCTTTGACACAGATCAATACCCGTGACTGAAATGAACTGTGTCCTTTCAACTTTCATGCGCGGTTGCCGGGTTGCCCGACATCCTAATATTTCCCAGGAAAGCTTCAAGCTTACCATAGTGGGAGCCTTTCCAATAAACCTTTCCGCAGCCGGTGCACCCGCTGAATTCGAAGAAATACTTTTTCGTGAGCGGCTCCAAGCGCGGTAGGACCTTTTCTTTCGGCACCGGGGCCAGGTGAGAATTGCAGGCCATGCATCTTGTGAACGGTCTTATTGAGCTTGTCAGATCGAAGCGGCGCACCACCTCGGCGCATTGTTCTTCCGGATCATTCGAACGGATAAAGAGCCCCCTGTTCACGACCCGCCGCATGAGAAGTTTCCGGTTCCGGGTCAGGAGCACCCGCTTTTCTCCTGTAACAGATTCGATTAGCGCTTCGGTGGAAGCATCATTCGAAAATTCCGTGTCGAAGCCGAGGAGCCTGAGCTTTTTCGCAAGGGCTCCGAGATGCACGTCGGCGACGAACCTGAGATCGCGGAGCGGTCGACCCATGAGCCTTGTCACACCCGAGATGTCAAGCGATTCGAAAACCGGGTATACTGAGATATCATCCCCTGCGTTGATCAATTGGTCAAAGTCCGCCGATATGCCGTTAACCAGGATCAGGTCCACCTCGGTATGTGGCACACCGGACGATTCGATGCAGTCCTTCAGCGACGTATTGTGCCTGTAAATCCTTGTGAAGCGGGTCTTTCGACGGGACTTCTGGAGGAAATCGTTCAACTCCTCGTAGAAGCGTATCGATATCGTGATTGGACTTTTACCTGACATGTGAGCAATCAGTCCGGGTCCGTTTTCCGGACCCTGAGGTTGCCGCCGACTTCTTCGCGTCACGAATCTCCTCCATGGAGATGGTACCTGTCTATGTTCCTGAATCGCCCGCTTCCGACGCGGTAGGATGGATGATATTGGAACATCACGTTTAATACTCAACTCACAGAGGATTTCTATTTTAATCTGGCTGATAGCCCAGATAACCTATGGATTAACATGATACTATTGAATGATCTTTCAATATTCGTAAGACATTTTAATATGGCTGAATTAAGAGACTCATTAGTGACACAAGTGATGAAAGAACACGTAAATAAACTCTATGCCTACCTAAAAGACAAGAATATGACAATGCTGGTTATCAAACATTTTGAGAGCTGTTTCTATCTTGGCTTTTTAATGCACCACTTATTAAACGCAGCGACAATAAAAATAGATCCCTCGTTAAAATTAAAAAATATTATAGACAACAAATCATTGACAAATTTGCTTCTGGAAGCAGAAGAATATAAACAAACATATGAAGAAGATGATCCAATAATGAAAGATATAATAGACAATTATCTCAAAACCAAATATCTAACAAATCTTGACGAAAGATTCAAATTGTACACAATTGATCTAATTGATAAATATGATCTTACAGGTGAAGATATAAAAGGCATCCAATCCGAAATAGATATAATATATGAAGATTTTATCAAAATCTTCATCGTAGGATATCTGTTAAGAGACAATTTCTACCCTTCTAAAAACACCAGACATAATGATCGAAACACTCATCAATAGTATTCTTATGTAAGAACAAAAAAATATAAAGGGGTAGTGTAAGGTGGCGTATGTAATTGGTGATCCCGTGAATCCAGTTCGAACCTGAAACCTCTTCCAAGACCTGTCACCAAGCCTGGCGAATATCCAATTTACTAAAACATATCCTCAATAGCCTAGCTCCCTAGCTCCTTATTTTTATTATTCTTTTATTCCAATCCTGTCCAAATATGCTTCAATATCTTCTTTAATATCATAATCTACCAAATCTCGTGTAAAAATACCCTCCAGAAAATTGGAATATTCATTAATACCTTTCTCAAACTGCTCTATAATTCTCTCGCTTAAATCTTCGGGCAAAGATATAAGTTCATCTCCACATTCTGGACAACAAGTGTATGAAAAATCAAAAAGCCTATCGCCTTGACGACAAAATTTGACATTACGATATTTGATTTCTTCATCTGTGAAAGCTTCAGTGCCGCAATAAGGGCAATATTTCCCTCCTTGAAGTATAGATAAAATATTCTTGCAAGAAGGACAAGCTTTCTTGAAATGGTAATAATCTCCACGAATTACTTTTTCTAATTTGTGAGGTAAACCATAAATCCCATGAATGCCATCACTAAGGTCCTTTTTGATATCTCTAACACCGCCACGCATAACCTTTTCTAACTTGTGTGGTAAACTGTTAATCGCAGAAATAACATCGTTAAGAAGTTTATTGGTTTGCTCAACCGCTTCTTCCCTTTCCATGAAAACTCTCCTCTCAACCTCACCAAACTTAAATAATCTGATTTTAAGAAAAAACCTACCCATTTTTAGCTTAAACCAAAAACAAAAGTCAACAAATAAGCCTTTCCCATAGCCTTGCGAGGGAAAAGCCAATAAGAACGTTCCTCTCGGAGCTAAAAGAATGGAAATCTCAGAATTAGAAACCGTATATCAATCAGATCCAAGGATAAAACTCAATGATCCAAAAATAGTATTCGATGAAACCAAAGACTTGAAAACCTGGACAAAAGAGGGCCTCATAGTATTCTGTCTCGATACTGACCTAAGAGTAATTTCCCGGGAAATCATATCAGTCGGAACTCTAAACAGTTGCCTCATCCATCCCCGAGAAATTTTTAGGACAGCAATAATCAGAAGCGCCAATTCCATCATCGTAGCGCATAACCACCCATCCGGCAGTCTGATACCCTCAAAGGAAGACCTCAGTATCACAACTCAGCTAAAGAAAGCCGGAGAAATCCTAAACATCCCATTACTGGATCATGTTATTGTAAGCAATCAAGGATACTGTAGCATAAAAGATAGACAGAACCCCCTCCTCTAAATCCTTCCTGAAAGCCAAATTCTAGATCTATATTCCCCAGCACAATAGTATTTATAAACTTTCAAACTTTCTTTCAAAGAACAATAGAAATAGCGTAAAACAGGTGCCAATTATGAGAACGATAAATGTTGTTTTTGAAGACAAAGAATACGATCAACTGACAAAACTAAAAAAAGAAACTTCATGGCATGATTTTTTGTTACGATTGTCAAATAAATATGCATCAAAATACAAAAAAAGATAAAAGGAGAGGGAATAAATTCTGGTATTCGTCAACAAGCAAGGAACGAACTCTCCTATACTTTTTTTGTGGTGCTGTGTAACTGAAAGTCTAAACTTATGCGGTAGCAATAAACGATGCAAAGACATATAAAATCAAGACGCAGAAGAAGAAAACATCTTCTCAAGGCAACCCATTGGCAGACTATAGCTTTACTTGTGCTCCTTGCATGTTCGTTGGTCTTGAACACCGTACAAATTGTAAAAATGCTTTTTCCGCCAACCACAATGATCTATGGAGACCAAAATTACACAGACAGAGATGACTATTTTTGCACAAAAACCGGAAACAGATTATTAAACAGCACCGCGCTATTCTGCTGCCAAACATTCCCAATTGTTACGACAAGAGATATGAAGTCCAACCTGACTTACCAGACAACACAATGCGTTAAAATAGACAATATAAATGACATCTAAATGACAACTCGAATATTTCGCAATAATAAAGTGATAAAAGAACTAAAATTCAAAACTTGCGGTTCAATGATCCTCTCAAGAACAACAATTTCCTTTTCGAAAGCCCACGCAATTTGATGCAAAAAAACAGTTAATTACCCTTGGAAAAATGGCTGGGAAGAATACTCTCCTGAGAAACCACCAGTCCCCTATTTTAGTTAAGCATAAACTACCTTTGAGAAATTCCCCTTAAACCAGAGGGAAATTCCCTTGGAGGTATAAATATGAGAACAACAACCCATGCCGAACAATTAGGCAAACAAAAACGAATAGATAGATTAGATAGATTGGAACAATTTGGCGCAGATGTCCTCGATGACATAATCATCGAAGAACAGAACATCAATCCCCGCGACTGTGACCACTCAGCAAACTACTTGCTGCCGATCAGAATAGAAACAGACCCAATCGGAAACACTCAAAGAACTATAAATAGATGTATGTGCTGCTACGCGGAAATTCCAGGCGAACATGAGCTAACTGCTTATACGTATATGGACACATCAAGGGCCAACTGAAAATGAAAAACAATAAAAATATAAAAGAGCACAAAAATTTACAAATATAGCCACATAAGGCTCAAAAATGGGAGAAACGTAAAATGGAATTTAGAAAAATTGTAAACGCTGAAGGAGAAGTCCTAACAACCAAAGAAGGAGTAGAACTTGAAGAATTAAGGTTTGAAGTGGGCGATGAATTCGTCCCAATATTCAATAGCGTTTTAGAGAGAACGCACGAAGCAACAGTGCAAGGACGAACAAAAAACATTACAAATTATTCAATCAAATGTCGGGCAAGAAACAAAAATAAGGAAATTATAAAACATAAAAATGAAGAAGACATATTTGTAGCATTGACACCCGGACAAGCGCAAAGCCTGAACAAAAAGGTCGAAGAAGGTCTTGAATTAAACCAAAATTTGTTTATTGCGTATAGGTATAAAAGTAAAGACTACGGAACACAAATAGGGCTTGGACTAAAAAATGCAAACAAGCCTGCTAAAACCTTCGCAGACTTCGACAAAATAAAACCGGAATCGTTAACAAAGGAGAGCGAGAAAAACGATATGCATAAGAAGCCATCAGAGATGGCATCACAAATAAAGGAAAAGCCAATAAAAATTGAGGACATCGAATAGGAACTGGAAGAAAAGAGACCCATTAAGCCTCTTCATTTTCTCTATTCCAAGTAAAAAATGACGACAATACCGAAACTGACTGGTAAAGATCTGTATAGTATGACTACTGAACAGCTCTACAAATTGAACAATGAACTGTCAAAGCTTCCTGAGAAGATAAAACCAGAACTTATATGCAGAGGTGATTATTGACGAAAAATCACAAAAAAATAGCTTCCATAAAATATTATGGTGATAAATATGAAAAATACAAAACGAACAAAATGTGAAATATACAGTCGAATAACTGGCTACCTTAGACCAATCGAGCAGTGGAACAATGGCAAAAGGCAGGAGTATAATGATAGGAAGGTTTTCAAAGTAACAAAAGCTAATCACCGCTCTGTCAAGAAAAAAAACGGAGGGTGATTGAAATGAAAAAAAATATGACAAACGAAATTCCAAACAGGTTGCAAACGGTAACATACAAAGGCGAAGCATATTTCATTGATATGAGATTAAAGGAGTTCAGGCCGGTTGATAAACCTTTTGAATCAATTGGTTTCGACAGTGAATTAGGCATAGCAATTGACGGGCATATAACGAAAAAATGCGATAGGTGAAAAAAACGTTGTTTGAAGGCTCTGGAAAAAAGTGAATGGAGAAATAGTCTATTACACTGATTGGGCTCAAGACTGATACCGTTATTTTCTCTCCTGAGGCGTGAACACGCAAATCCTTAATCGTAAAGCATCAGGATTCAAAATATTGATTTAAAAAAGAATTCTTATTCTTGTTTGAATCTTAAAACTTTATCGAAGGATTCGCTTACGTCCACTTAATGTGTTCATTGCTCCTGTGATTTGATATACATCCTGTGAAAGATATAAAAACACAAGGGGCACAAATAACATATGACCACTCCAAGTGACAAATCCAAAATATTGACATAAAAAAATCTTGTTTTGAATGAGTCACGCAAGGAGTGACAGCCCCGCTCGATTTTTAAATCTTTCAGTTTTTGTCATAGATAATGATATTGATAATTTATTGATTCTATAATTCCTGATTTTAATTTCTGATTTCATTCTTGATATATGACAAAAACCAAGCAGGAATAAATTACTCTCTCTCAAAAAACAAGTATTCTGAGAGTGAGCAAGTGACCCACTCCAAAGGAGTTGATATAGATGGAAAGCGTAAAAAAGACAGTACAGAAAATAGGTGTAGCAATAGATAGTTGGATAGCAGATGAACAGCTTCCAAACAGAGCTAACTTCAAAGTAAAAAAGGGCTTCGACCCATATGAGGGAATGGATGAGGATGAAATAGAGGCTTATAAAGAGTTTAGAAGATGGTTCGTGAACAAGGAATTAGATTTGTTGATGATGATACCACAAAAGGAAAAGGACGACTTCTACATACCATTTGAAGATGATGACGCGATATCATTTGCATTCGGGTCAATGGATTTTAGAAGGCTTGTTCCTAAGTTTAACAAGTATCATTACAAACTAAAGATGATATATCAGAGGATAAAGGATTTGGCAGACACACATTCGGCAATCAGCCAACAGGATGGAAAAGAGAATACAAAGAAGAAATATGTTGAGATAGTTGCAACCGAATTTCGAGATAATGCAAAGCAACTGTTAGAGACATACAACAAATATCCTCATTTGGTAAACAAGATAAAACTGTTCGATAGAATAGCAGAAGCGAACGATAAAATAGGGAAGTGTAAGGGCATTTGGGAGAAATACGCCTACCTCACTTGAGGAGGCTTTTTATAATGAAAACAGAAGAAATGAGTGTGCAGAACAGGATTAAAATGATTTGCCTGTTCTGCGGGGAAGAAAGAGTGATTACAAAGTTAATCAAGAGGATGATAATAAAAAATGTGAATCATATTATGAAATTGAAAATTGATAGAGGAAAAATAGAAAAAATTGAGGTCATCTGAGAGGAATGTTTGTTGGTCTCTACTTCGTGACCTCAGAGATGGGGAAACATAATAGATATAAAAAGATATTGGAAATTTAAAATATACATTGGATAATGGAATATTGAAAAGGGAATTGAAAGGAGGAATGGGGTAACTACAGGACCCTTCGGGTAAGGGGGCGGTGGGCTGCCTCAGCCCCCAAATAAGGAATATATATAGTGTTCATGATTTTTCAAAAACCACGCAAAGCAAAAGCTTTAAATATAAGGTTAAAATACCACTTCATTGTGGTAAAAATGGTTTATACAAATAGCTCAAACAACTGGAATAAAATCCTTGATTACAATCCTAAGAGTTCATTTCAAGAGGCATATCGATACAGTCAGCATCTGGATTACTCCAGCTTTTTGTCGAATACAAATTCTGCAAAATTGAAATTTCTTCCAAGTATCTTGAGCTATGTTAGGGTGTATGATCCAAAGCGAAATAACGCTTATACCATGACAAATGAAATGGCAAAAGTCTTTATGCAAGATTCTCAGAATCCCGCCAAAAAGCCCGAAATAGAGGATTTCGCTCAAAATGAGATAGGAATCTCAGAAGACAAAATCAACCTCATTTTGGGTGAAATTAAATCCAGAGAAAGGCTCAGAAACGATAACCTCGATAGTCTCTATGGGGACCTTTTTAAAATCTATAATTGGAGGAATTGCAGAACTTTCCCTATGGATATGGCAACCGATAATGTCTGGCTCGATATGAATAAAATGGAGCTGGACATAAGAGATAAAATTCGAAGAGAATTAAAAGATTCAGTTAGAGATACATCTTTCCCAGAAAAGGATCTGCGCGAATCTCTTCTTGAACACAAAACAAAGAATCAAGAAAGTCAAATGTTAGAGGGTGGTCTTGAGATGGAGTTGGGTGAGGAAAATCCAATTCCAACAAATCTAACAGGTGATAAAACTGGAGCATACAAAAAAACATGAAAACAAAACAGATGGGCAAAGCAATGAATCAAACAAGGATAACGTAAAAAAAAAGAAGCGGTGGTTGTCTCCGACTGCGATCAATTCATATCTGAGATGCCCAAGGCATTTTTTCCTTTCAAAGATTAGAAAGCTCAAACAAAAGCCCTCCATACATCTAATCAGAGGAATCGCTGTCCATAACGCAATCGAAAAGTTCTATAAAAAACGCATGAACAAATATCCTAACATGGATTACGCTGAAATAAGACACATTGTAATTGAATTATTCAAAACTGAGTGGAAAGACAAAAGTGATTCGTTGAATTCCCTTGACCTGAAAGTTGATGAACTTGACTTCTACAATTGGGACAGTCAAAAGATGATGCTCAATTTTCTTGATGATTTTGCAAGAAACAAAGGTTTCAGCAAGCCTGATCCAGTCATCGAAAAAACCCTTTTCTCACACAAATATCTATTGCTCGCAAGACTGGACAAGATAGAAAAACAGCCATTACCCCATTACATTGAAGATTTCAAGACATCAAAGTCTATGGATATTACAGAGGATATAAAGCGCCAGATGGGGATATGTTCTCTACTATATCAGGAAGTCTATAAACAAAAACCTATCTTAGGTGTAAACTTTTTAAAGTTCAGGAACGGTAGAAAGATAATAGATCTCAGCAATGGATATATTGAAGGAGTAAAGCATCTCGTATTAGAGATCCATGCCAAAACACAGTCAGAAGACATAGAAGATTATCCATGCAAATGCCGATGGTGCCATAAGAATTTTAGTTTAGGAAAAAAGGGAAATTAATCAAATGCTATCAGTTGACGAAAAACTTAGAATC
>Ga0208901_1000109_pt1 | contig 56166 bp, 53 predicted proteins | sample AntAceMetag02UKF_FD_184764 | JGI IMG/M metagenome (GOLD analysis project Ga0208901, IMG submission 184764) | Saline lake microbial communities from Ace Lake, Antarctica - Antarctic Ace Lake Metagenome 02UKF (SPAdes) (version 2) | ecosystem: Environmental > Aquatic > Non-marine Saline and...
ATGACGGAGAAGCGTCTCCGACGGGGCTCCAACAGAAAGGCTGAGAAAGATGTAAACATCAACAGAATCTTCGAGAGAAACTACCTTATTTTTCAAAGATTCTGTCTTGACAATGGGGTCCACTTTATCTGGTCACTTGTAATTCTTATATTTTATCAGCGTATAACGCCTCAAATACGTGACGTGGCTGAGTTTTATACGTAACCAGAAATAGGTCTTGTGTCCCCTTATCTTCAAAATACAACTTGCCGACGCCGCACAAAAGACCTATATTGAGTACACATTTAAGGTCTAAAAAAACAAGGTGAAACTATGGAATCCATATTAGCGAGTTGTTCGGTAAGCATATCAGAATTAAAAAAGAATCCTTCCGCTCTTATTGAGCAATCAGATGGTGAACCTATCGCCATCCTTAACCACAATAAGCCTACCGCATATCTAATCCCTGCTCAAACATACGAGGCCTTACTCGAAAAAATTGAAGACTATCAATTGGGAGTAATAGTAACAGAGCGTCAAAATGAAAAAATCTCAGCATTGGAAGTGTCCCTCGATGAGCTATAAACTTAAGTTTTTACCAACGGCACTTAAGAAATGGAAAAAGCTTGATAATACCATCCAGGTTCAACTCAAGAAAAAGCTAAAAGAACGTCTTGGGGCTCCGCATATTCCTAGCAGTCAGCTTTCAGGCTTTGAAAATCATTACAAGATCAAACTCAGTGCTAGTGGCTACCGCCTTGTCTACGAAGTAATTGATGAAGAAATTTACGTCTTAGTTATAGCAATAGGAAAGCGAGACAAAAGTATGGTCTACAAAAAGTCCAAAAAAAGAAAATAATTCAAAATAAGAAACCCCGTTTTTTCAATAGTCAGACATACTATCCCTTAAACTCAAAAGCAAACAATAAATAGGTATTGTGTCCCCCTATCTCATTGATCTTTCCCACTTATCTTACTCAGGGCTCTCATTAGCCAAGGCGAAGGGATATGGTAGAAGCGGGTCAAGGAGCTATAGCAAACTAAGCCCTTTACCCCGCGCCTCCCCCAGATCCCTTCGGATTGATTGACTTTTTGTGAACATTTGGTCTTTTGACAATGTGGCTGCAATGAATCTCAAACATTGCAATTCCAAACAAGTCCTAGGCAATAGACAAAATATTCATGATAAATCCGGACTCACTTTTACCTGCTCAACAAGATAGCTATTCAACGCTTCCTGCAATGTACGTATGGCAAGATGTGCACAGTGTTCCTCAGCTTCAGGAAAACGGCCAACTTTATTGAGCACATCCTGACCACGAAGGTCAAGTACTTCTGTAAACCCCTTACCTGTCGCCAATTCAGCTGCAAACGAACCCGCAATAGAACTGGAACTACAACCATCAGTAAAGTAACCAACCTGATCTACTTTTCCCCCATGGATTTTAATATACATTTCCATGGTGTCACCACAGTCTCCAGTGAGTTTTGCATATCCGTCAGCACCTTCAAGACGACCACAAAACTTTGGGTTCCGCCAGCGATCAAAACCATTTTCACCAAGGGCTTCTTTTGCCTCATCAAAAGCCTCTCCCTGAATTCTATTGATCAGGGCATCAAATTTGTCGTCGTTCATTACAGTTCTTCCTTAATACGCAAATGCTACCAATGACCATCCGTATTTTCTGCTTCACTGTAGGTCACCTTTCCATCTTTAAACTTGGAAAGAACCTCTTCCACACTACCGGAGCTATCACTTACAACCTTCATCCCTGCAGCGGTTACCGTTTTAAAAGCATTCGGACCACAGTATCCTGTAAGCAAAACCTCTGCCCCTTTACCAGCCACCATGGTTGCCGCCTGAATACCAGCACCTTTAAATGCATTCACATTTGTGCTGTTATCTAAGACCTCAAAATCCATCGTTTCTGTATCCACAATGATTATAAAGGGAGCCCGACCGAACCGTGGATCAACATCTGATGACAACTGTTCTCCCTTTGAAGTAATTGCTACTTTCATTGATATACCTCTTGTATAATTTGATTACAGATCAATTACTTGCCACCACCGCCACACACCTGATCTTCACCGATCATCGACAATTTTCCTGCTACCATATCTTCAACTACCGGACGGATATCCCGTCTTTCGCCATCGTAATATACAGCTATCCCAACTTCATTGAACCCCTGGAGTGGTCGCATGCCAATGCCACCTACGATCAGTTGTTGTACCTTGGCTTCTGCCAAAATATTTACCGGCACCATACAACCACCCTGGACATGCTCTTTATTTTCAAGAATTGAAACCTCTTTGATTTCTCCATCTTCTACATCTACCAAGGTAAAGACATCACAATGTCCAAAATGTCCTGCGCGTGTGCCATCAAGTCCACCTGTTCCTTCCGAAGGTACTGCAATACGTACTGTAGTCATTTTCTCTACTCCTTTTTAATTTATTTGATTACTGCTGAAAAATCTTTAATCCCCATCGTATTCATCGAAGGCGAACTCTGTATCTTCTTCCAAACATCCATAAGCGCCTTTGCTGCTTCTGACTCTGGCGCATGTTCTAAAACACTCTTTCCCTGGATCATCGCTTTAGTGAAAACCGGGTCAAAAGGTATTCGCCCTACAAGCTTCATATTTCGCTCTATCGAAAAATCTTCGATTTCTTTTGTCATATCCAAGTTGAGATCAAATTTATTGACACAAACAAGACCCGGCACCTTGAAATGAGCAGCAAGTTCGGCCACCCGCTTCATATCGTGCAGACCAGAAACAGTCGGTTCCACAATGATAACAAGAGCAGTGGCACCACCAATTGCAGCAATAACCGGACAGCCAATTCCTGGAGGACCATCGGTCAGTATGAGTTCGCACTCTCGTGCTTCAGCCAACTTCTTTGTCTCCTGACGAATAAGACTTACCAGTTTTCCTGAGTTTTCTTCTGCTATACCAAGCCTTGCGTGGACCATGGGCCCAAACCGAGTGTCGGATTTATACCACTCACCACATTGCTGAACTGGGAAATCTATGCACTCCTCTGGGCAAAGCTTAACACAGACCCCGCATCCCTCACAGCTGAGAGGATCAATCACAAAATCATCGGAAATAGCATCAAACTTACAAAGTTCAAGACAACGACCACACTCTACACAATCGTCTTCGCGAATTGATGCGAGACGGCCGCCCATAAAGACGTTACTTTCTTTCACAACAGGTGCCATGAGCAAATGGAGATCAGCAGCATCAACATCCGCGTCGCAAAGGACACTGTTTTCAGCAAGGGCTGCAAAAGAAGCTGTCACACTGGTTTTTCCGGTACCACCCTTTCCACTGACGATTACAAGTTCCCTTATCATCATGACTCCTTTACGGCTGCGCTATATGTTTTAATCTTTTCATACAAATCTCGAAACTTAACAGCCCACTCGGGAAAAGCCTCAACGATTGGAATACCTCGTGAATAGGCCTCGGCAATTTTTCTCTCAAAGGGTATTTCAAGAAGAACAGGAATATCTGCTTCTCTTGCATACTCTCGTACGCCATCATCTCCCATATCAGCCCGATTGATCACCAGACCACTGGGGATTCCGAGAACTTTTACCGCCTCAACAGCAAGTTTAAGGTCGTGTAGACCAAAAGGAGTAGGTTCCGTTACCATCAGGACAAAGTCACTTCCCTTCATAGCTGCAATGACCGGGCATGAGGTCCCCGGAGGAGCATCAATGATGGTAATGTCACGCTCTCTCTCCTTTGTTCGGACCTTTTTAATAAGCGGCGGAGACATTGCCTCTCCTACCCGCATACGACCAGCATAAAAGCCAATATTACCGCAGGTTCCTGACTCCATCACCCCGAGTTCACGAGAAGATGCAATAATCGCATCTTCAGGGCACACCTCAAGGCACCCTTCACAACTATGACACAATTCTGGAAAAACAAGAACGGAGTCCCCCGCTATTGCAAGCGCCGAGAAATGGCAGATATCAGCACACTTCCCACAAAGGTTACATTTAGAGCTATCGATCTCCGGGATAAAGGTAGTGACCGACTCAACCTCATGGATAGTTGGCTTTAAAAACAGGTGGGCATTGGGCTCTTCGACATCACAATCAAGGAGATTAACGTCTCCATTCAAGGACAGAGCAAGGTTAGTTGCCACCGTTGTTTTTCCTGTCCCTCCCTTACCACTCGCGATACTTATGATCATTACGCTATCTCTCCAGGCCTTATGAGTTCATCAGGCCAGTTATTGATTCGTGAAGTTTAACCAACCTAACAGCTTCATCTACGCCAGGATTTTCTTCTACTTGCATAAAAAGCCCATATCCTTCCGTTACTTCATGAAACTCAACATGGGATAGAGAACTCACCATGGCACAGTTAATAAGTGGATGATTTCTCATCAATTTCTTGACAAAATCAAGGCTCGTATCATCATCAAGCTTTGAACCTACAACAACAACATCTACCTTTTCATTTTTTACGATCATAAGTGTTTTTTCGGCAGAAGAGAGAATGCCGGGTGAGTCATTCCACTCTCCCGGCAGACCACCCTTAAACGTATCAAACTCGCCAGACTCTGCGGTAACCAACAATATGCGTATCATCATCTACTCCAATTGATTTATAAATTAACGGGAAGGTTTAAGGGACTCTTTTCCCCCTTCCATCCCTTCTATTTTTCACATCATTGTGGTCAGCATTGCCTGAGTTTTTTATACTCGTCTTTAAGACTAGCGAGTTTTTCGGCTTCTCTCTGAGTCAACCCGACCACCATCATTTTTATTAGCACCGAGACGTCCCTCTGGAGTTTGTACAAAAGATCCACGGCACCGTCTTCTCATACCTCGCCCCTGACCATCTCTTCGTCCTTGCTGAGGTAGCTCTTCGGTTCTCTTACACATTCCCCGCTGCCTTCCAGTCATCGGTCCACTTCCCTCAGGTCCCTGTTGATTTAATCCTGGCATAATATGTTCTCCTCTAAAGGTTTAATCAGTTATAGATGCGCAAAATGTTCTTTTTGCCGCGCATCCAACTTTACCTCTAACTCTCGCCCATTTTATATTTTCCACGGCAACAACGTCCATGGCGACACCCCGGCATGGCAAAGTCCGTAAAGTCCTCTGTTGCGAGATAACTCTCAATGAGATGCTCTACTTCACCTGCCAAAAATGGTGCGACTTCTACCCCGGAAGCTTCAACCCTCTTGACGGCAGCCTCACAAATGGCTCCACAAACGAGAAGTTGGACATGATTATCTTTAAGCAACTCGACAAAACTCCCATGGCGGCTCGGCTGAAACCGATGGATATCACGTCCAATGACGCTCTGTCCATCCACCTCAAGCAAAAGCAAAGTGCTTGCAGCATCAAAGACTGGCGATATGCGGTTGCCCCAGACAGTAATCGCTATTTTCATAAGTCAACACCCCTTCTCCTTTCCTACTGCTATCATTGCAAAAGACAGGCCAATTCTGGACAAACCATACAACATACTGTTATATTAGAACTTCACGCAGATAGACGAGGGAAGACAACAACACCAGAGTCGCACAATTGCAACCCTACCCAGCCACATCAGTCGCAACGTGCGACTGTGACGTGCGACCGTGCGACCCTAGGGCCTGTTTTTTTTAGGGGAAGAGAACAAAAAGAATTTCTATACGTTTCCACGGCCGCTACGGCCGTCACGACCGGGAAGGTCAATCTGGTATTTTTTTAACTTTCTAAAGAGAGTACTCTTATGCATGCCAAGCTCTTTTGCCGCTGCCAGACGATTATAATTGCATCGTTTTAGAGCGTCTAGAATGAGATCCGCTTCCGCTACATGGAGATTTTGCACGATATGTCCATGTGATGAAGTGGTTTGAACCACTGAAGAATCAGCAAGGTAGGTGGGAAGGTGATCCTTACCAATTTCACCTTCCTGACAGAGAACAAAGCCATGTTCGATAATATTTTCGAGTTCTCTAATATTTCCTGGAAAATCATGAGCCAGAAGGAGTGCTATTGCCTCTTGGGAAAGATTCGTAATAAAGCGATCTTTAATATGATTGAGCTTTTCTACAAAGTGATCGACCAAAAGAGGCAAATCTTCTTTTCGTTCCCTGAGAGCAGGGAGATTAAAACGAACAATATTAATGCGGTAAAAAAGATCCCGCCTGAAACTTCCGTCTGCCACCTTCTCTTCAAGCCCCTGATTGGTTGCAGCAATTATCCTGGTGTCCGTTTTACATTTTTCTACACTACCAAGAGGTTGGAATTCTTTTTCTTCAAGAACCTTCAGCAATCGCACCTGAAAAGCGGCACTGGTATCCCCAATTTCATCAAGAAAAATTGTCCCTTTGCCAGCCGCCTGAAAAAGCCCTGGCTTGTCCTTCTCAGCCCCAGTGAAAGCGCCAGCCTTATAACCAAACAGCTCCGACTCTAGCAGGGAATCTGGCAGAGCCCCACAGTTAATAGCAATAAACGGCTCATCTTTACGCCCGGAGTGAGTGTGGATGGCTGAGGCCATCAACCCCTTACCGGTGCCTGTCTCGCCCTCAATAAGCACCGTAGAATCACTTTCAGCTACCTGGGGCAGAATATTGAATATTTTTTGCATGGCTGCACTGCGACTAACCATATCTCCCAGGATATAACTCGCAGTAATTTCACGACGCAGCTCTTCAACAAGAGTTCTGTCACGAAAGGTTTCTACCCCTCCAAGAATCTCACCTTTATCGTTTTGCAAGGGAGATGTCGAAACCCCAATGGGTACTTTTTGTTGTCTGTTATTAATTATATAGGTTGATGTTGAGACAAAAGACTTCTTCTCTTTCATGGTGCGTTTCAAGGCGCAGTCACCTTCACACATATTAGACCGGAAAACTTCCCAGCAAAAACGACCAATGGCTTCTTCCCGATTTGTTCCTGTGATTTTTTCTGCGGCACGGTTAAAGCTCATTATCCGCCAGTTATGATCCACGGTGAAGACACCGTCTGAAATCGATTCCAAGATGATTTCATTGGCGGCTTTAGAAAATTCCTTCTTTTCATCCATTACAGATTCACCGAATCGACAATCTTCACAACATAGGGAGTTAAATTTTCTACAATCACCTTATAACCAGCCCTGTTGGGATGCACTCCATCATCACTAATCAAATTGCTTTTCGCTGCCACATCTTCAAGAAAAAAAGACATCAATTCCAAATCCATATCCGTTGCAACCCTTATGTAAACTTTATTGAACTGCGACACATAGACAGGTTCGAGATTCCAAACCATTTCATCCCTAGAAAAGTATCACACCTTTTTTTCACGCAGCGTCATAACGATTCAGCGGAGGTTTTCTTCGAGAAATTTTGTAGAAACTCCGCGTAGTCCATCATTTGCCCCGGTCTCAACAATAACAATATCAGGGTGCTGGGTCAAAATCCACTCACCCCTGGCCAAGATGCCACTACTGGTTTCGCCACTCAACCCGGCACCTCCGTTATGCAAAAAAGCCTTCGAATATCAAATGCATATGTTTTACATATTTTTATATTTTGGTCCTTCACCACCTTCTGGTGGTGTCCAGGTAATGTTTTGTAAAGGGTCTTTGATGACACATGTTTTACAGTGGAGGCAATTTGAAAAATTGATACGAATACCCGAAAAATTATTTTGTTCATCTACCTGTTTCTCGTATACTTCAGCAGGACAAAAGCGAGTAGATGGTGAGTCAAATCTGCGATGGTCTTCTGCGAGTAATTCATCATCTCTAAATGATATATGGCTAGGTTCATCTTCTCTATGCATTGTACCACTGAGATAGATATCACCCGTAATATCAAGATAAAGATTTTGATCTGTTTTTATTTTTTCAGCTATTTGCTTAATGCCTCCTTCTTTCATTGTTGAGTAGTCGGCAGGAATAGTTTTTCGTCCTAAGGGAAACTTACCTCCAGATAACAAGTGTAATCCAGTGCTTATCATTCCTGGAATAAGACCACGGTGGAACCCCTGTCGATAGTTTTTTGATCCCATAAGCTCTTGACCTGCCCAGGATTCATCAAATTCTTTTCGATAATCTAAGTCGGAAGCAAGGAAGGAATCATTTTTTAGGCATGTATAGATTTTTTGGGCTGCGAGCATGCCTGATTTCATAGCTAGGTGGATTCCTTTTAGGCGCATAGCGTTAAGTAAACCTGCACTGTCTCCAACCATCACAGCGCCATCCACAGCAAGTTGTGGTATAGAAAAGTATCCGCCCTCTGGCAACGTTTTCGCACCATATTCAATGACTTCACAGCCTTCGATAAGTTTGGCAATTTTTGGGTGCTTTTTAAATTGTAAAAATGCTTCATGAACATTGAGAGAAGAATCGGAGAAATCAAGTCCGATTACAAGACCGATTCCAATAAGATCTTCTTGGTATGCATAGAGAAAACTTCCACCATAGTTGTCACTACGAAGTGGATAGCCAAAGGTATGTAACACTTCACCTTGAGATAGCCGACCTTTAGGAATTTTAATGAGTTCCTTTATCCCAAGTGCCCAGACTTGGCTGTTTGCATCTTCGTCCAAGTTGAACTTTTTAATAAGTTCTTGGCTGAGGTTACCACAGCTTCCTTCTCCTAGTACGGTGGTTTTAGCAAAAACATTCATTCCTGGTGCATATGCTGGGCCCTGCTCTCCATCATGGAGAAGTCCAGTATCACCAAGCCGTACACCAATTACTTTATCTTCTTCGTAAAGTAATTTAGTTCCTGAAAATTCGGTGTACACTTCAACACCAATCTCTTCACATTTACCCGCCATCCATTCTGTCATTTCTGCGAGAGACCCCAGATAGCAACCATCATTTGATCGCATTTCTTTTGGAAGTAAGCGATGGGGTATAGAAAAGTTCTTTGATTTGGTTAGGAATTGGACCTTTTCTTTTTTCACTGGTGTTGTAAACGGGAAGTCACTTTCCCCAAGTTCAGGGAAGAGTTCATGAAATGCAATTGGATCAACTACCGCACCAGAAAGGATATGACTTCCCGGTTTAGATCCTTTATCGATTACCAGTATTATGGGGTCTTCGATTGAGGGCGTTTCTGTATCTTCTACTGTAGAATTATATGCTTCTATCTGTTGCATAAGAGAATATGCTGCTGACAAATTGGCTATGCCGGCTCCTATGAATATAACGTCTACTTCCATTTCTTCTCGAACTTGCTCACTCATCTTGCCCCATGTGTGCAGAATTTTAATAAACTTTAATTGGCGACATTAAATCATAAAAATAAAATATTAAAAGCAATATTTTCGACATGCATAAAAAAAGCGATATCTCATTGTTCTACGGGCATTGCACTGAAGTGTGATAGGCAATTTTTTACCTAAACGCATTGGGCAAAGTGAGGATGGTATGATGGAAGAATTATTTCAGCAGGCTCTGGGAATGGTATCTCTATGATTTATAAAATCAATCGAGGGTGAAGCAGGAAATATACGACGTGTTATTCATGTTGATTTTACACGTGATGCGACATTTCAAGATGACAATAATGGGCCTCCTTGTAAGGCCTATGACACAGTGAAAACCCATGGCGCCATCTCACAATGTTTTTTCAACACGAATCTTACCTGCACGCCCGTGTCCCAAGAATAAAACGAGATGATGGAATGGGGTGACATCAGCATACATATATCTGATTGCGTAAAAAGCTCAGCCATTTTTGTCTGTTCATTCCCGCGGAGGCGGGAATCTAGAGGGGTGGCACGAAACTGGATCCCCGCCTCCGCGGGGATGACACATCCGATCACTTGCAATTCCTATGTTTTATCAGCGTATTACGCCTCAAACATGTGACATTGGCTGAGTTTTATACGTAATCAGATACATATAAGTGACGGTAAGGGAAGTGAAACTGGTATTGATTTTGTGGAATATTTAGAAACCAGAAAAGGCAATCGTGAACAAATAACCAATGTCAGTTGTGATATTCGCCCACCTTTATTAAAGGCGTCGGTGAGCAATTACCAAAGGCAAAGATCACTTTTTATAAGTTCATATTCTCAAGATCATCAAGAAAGGAGTGAATCAGATTCACAGAGAGGAGGCAAAGGCAAATCCATTGCTTATCTTTTGACCGGCAAACTGGATCTTTCTAAGATAAATAAATTTGCTTTAGCCACTTGAATTTCAAAAGAACCGTTTAATTCTTGCATCAGGCGAATGGAGCCAGAGCATTGAGAGCTCTGGCTCATATGTTATTGCCGATTCAATGTTTAGTGAAACTAAAAGTTTGTCCACCAACACTGACATCATACAACAAGCCACCTTTAGTGATAGTATAAGTAGACATGCCTTTGTTATACCCGTGCCCACTTGTCACAGCATTGTTTTTACCACCACTGGCTGTCGCAGAACTACCGCCAGTAGCGGCAGAAGCACCGGCTGCTGCCGTCAACGCTACAACCTGAATATCCAGACCAAACTCAAAGCTACCACTAATAAACTCCATAAACGCACGTTTATCTTGAAAAAATACAACTTGACTAAACCCGGACCCACCAAGCTGAAAGCCGATGCTCGCCTGGGTCATTTTTGTGTCGCCGTAGTATTCACCCTGCTCATAGACACGGCCTTTGCCAAATGCGCCACCAACAACAAACCCGACTTTGCCAATGGTAGGAAATAGAGCGTAGCCATAAGCACTCTTAAACATGTCTGAGACACCAGCTTCTTCAAACATTGTTTTTGTGTCAGAGTAGTTATCTGCCCATGCAGTTGAGCATAATAAGGACACCAACAGAATCAGTACCGCAGTACGTAAAATTTGTTTCATGAGTTTAATTTCCTTTTTTGGATATTTTGTAAGATAATTACACCGGTTTTCCAAGACTCGCCGGTGGTGGGAACCTTTATTGATTCGAACAGAATACCCTGTTATTTATATAAAAACAATATATAACCATGACCATCTCAACGCGACAATTCATTTAGCAAATCATTCCTGAGTTTTTCTCAATTGATCCAATTAAAACCTTTCTAACGATTACGTTTTGTTATTTTGGACCCCTGGATAGCGCACCTACCATTAATCCTTGCTGGTTAAAAGTAAAAACGAAAACGGATTCTGCAAGAGTTGTATTGTTCAACCTTCTTTACGCAATGCCCCTTCTCCATAATGACCACCAATTCCTAAACCAGCTTTTACAACCTGGGGGGAGCGTTTTTTGAGAAAACTCTATTTGTTCACTTTTGACTTTTATCGCTCTGTAAATTATTTATCTGAGTGCTGGGTGTAAAATACCCCTAAAAAAGGAGGCAAAAGGTTGAGATTAAAATTGTTTTCTTTGTTATTCTGACGTTAACTTGAGTAGGGAAGTTTTTCCCTCAGCAAATGACTGCTAAAATTCTTATGATGACCTGCGCTTCAAGTTATTTGACAATTACAGTCAGGCAGCGACAAAAAATTGCTCCGATTTTTTCAGCGGGGTAGATGAGTCCGTATGCTAACTGTGACTGATTAAGTTACAGAGTATTATGTGCGACATATCAAAGATCACTCTAAAAAGCTGAAATGAATGAGTAGCATAACGATAATAATTCAGGATCTTCTATTGATTTTCACACTCCAGGAAAAAAGATGCCGATGACAGGCCAAAATCCAACCGTATTAATTGTTGATGATATGCCGGAAAACATCGATGTTTTACGTGGTATTCTCAAAGAAAATTAAAAATTAAAAATTGCAACGGATGGTCAAAAGGCACTAACGACTGCCCGGAGTGAACAAAAACCTGATGTTATTCTACTCAATATTATGATGCCAGGCATGGATGGTTATGAGATCTGCAGACAACTCAAAGAAAACTATAGCACAGCCGATATTCCCGTTATTTTTGTGACGGCTAAAGGCGAAGTCGAAGATGAAAGTCATGGTTTTGATGTCGGTGCAGTTGATTGTATTACCAAGCCTGTGAGTGCCCCTCTGGTATTAAGACGAGTCCAGACTCATTCAAACTTATATGATAACAAACACTTACTGGACAGTCAGGTCAAAGATCAAACCAGATTAATCAATGAAACTCGTTTTCAAATCATACAACGTTTGGGCCGTGCTGCTGAATACAAAGATAATGAAACCGGCATGCATGTTATGCGTATGAGTCATTATTCTCAGCAGTTGGCGCTCGCAGCAGGTATGAGCGAGCAAGATGCTGAGCTGATTCTTAATGCTTTACCTATGCATGATATTGGGAAAATTGGTGTTGCTGATAATATCCTTTTAAAGCCGGGAAAGCTTGACCGCGATGAATGGAACATCATACAGCAGCATCCTCAGATTGGTGCGGATATTACTGGTAAACATGATTCCATTCTGTTGAAAACAGCCAGAGAAATTGCTTTAACTCATCATGAAAAATATAACGGCAAAGGCTATCCTAATGGGCTTAAAGGTGAAGAAATTCCAATAATGGGCCGTATTACTGCAATAGCAGATGTCTTTGATGCACTGACAACAGAGCGTCCCTATAAAAAAGCCTGGAGTGTTGATGATGCTTTAAATTTGATCACAAAGGAAGCGGGTGAACATTTTGATCCGGAACTTGTGAAAAAGTTTCTGGAAATTACGCCAGATATTCTTAAATTAAAAGACAATACGCTGAACAAAGTGAGTGAGTGAGTGAGTGAGTGATAAGAATTCGCTTTTAGTTCTTCTGCAATTGCTGCTGACAAAATAGTTATGACTCCTCTCTCTCTATTCCGGGGACACAATACCTAATACCGTGTACCTTAAAGGGCAGAAGATACCGGTATTCTATCATTTTCTGAGCTTTTTCAATTGATTCAATGACGACCTTTCTAACGATTAAGTTTTGTTATTTTGGACCCCTGGATACCTGCACCCGCCATTAATCCTTGCTGGCTAAAAGTAAACACATAAACGGATTCTGTAAGTGTTGTATTGTTCATAGTTTTCGCCATTCCTTCATCAAGAAAAACCACGCTGGGGCCAATGCCGACCTCCCATCCTGTGTTATGGTTAAGAAGATAGTCAAGCCCTTTGTCATCCATAAAGAACATTGCATAACCAAAGACTTGCCCCCCTATCTGGAGTCCGTAGGAACCTGCAGCCGTATTGTAATAAGCAACCGTTTTACCTTCCTTACGCAGTGCCCCTTCTCCATAATGACCACCAATTCCTAAGCCAGCTTTTACAATCTGGGGGAAGACTAAAATCGCCTTAGCTTTTTTCGATAACTTGTTGGCAACATTTGAATTTTTCAACAATTTATTCAATGCAAGAGTAACATCTTGATCAGTCTTAGTTGTTGGCACTCCAATTCCAATCTTTTGTCCAACACCTTTTACAAGATCCCCGGCACCGGTGGCTAATCCGGAAATGGCGTCCCCTATTGCAAAGGACTGGTAAGGAAGAGAAATGGATATGAGGAGTGCAAAAAGTAACGCTCTTGAATAATTTGACATACAATTCTCCTTTTTTAATTCTGGAATATTTCCAATGTGAAATGCGGAATGGCGAATGCAAAATGTAATTCTTTATTTTTATTCGCATTCACCATTGCGCATTACACATTTTATTAACTGATTAGCTGTCTCATATCATTATCTGATTACGTACAAAGCCCAGCCATTTTGTCTGTCATCCCGCGGAGGCGAGAATCTAGAGGAGTGGCACGAAACTAGATTCCCGCCTCCGCGGGGATGACACATCTGGTCACTTGTAATTTTCACGTTTTATCAGCTTATTACGCCTCAAATATGTGACGTTGGCTGAGTTTTATACGTAATCAGTTATCATTATAAGGGAGGATCCGTCAAATGCCGGACCGGTCGGAACGCTTACCACCCTCTTTCTCCTACATTTTCAATACCTTACTAGGATTCTCATGACTTGAGCTTCGGCCTTGGCTTGAGCGAGATCAGCGATAAAATCGGCGTTGGCGTGCAGCCTGGCCACGGCGGCCGCTCCCATTATCCGTCCGCTATCGACATCGCTCTGCCAATGGACGTTGCAGATGATACGGCTTTGACCAAATTCATATCCGCGCTTGAGGATGGCATCGGTCTTTTCCGGCACCACTTCGGTCAGGATAAGTGCCCATGCCCAACCGATCGCGGTGTGGCCAGAGGGATAGGAACCATCGTTGCGCAACCATTCCTCATCATCTGGAGTGCAGCTGGGTTGACCGTTGAACATGAAGGGGCGTTTTCGCTGATAGTGGTTCTTTGCGGTGTAGGTCGAAAGACCGGCATCGGCCAGGGTGCGGCGCATGAGCTGATAGAGGAATGGCGTCTCACCTTCCGATATTTGGAAACCGAGCACGTCGGTAAAAGCGTTGGCTGCGGCAGGGAAATGAAGGTCGGCATCCTTGGTGGCCTGGTCCCATCGTTTTGTTCCCCGCATAGCAAAGCTTTCCTCGCTGGCTTCTTCATCGCGTGCAAATGCGGTACTTCCGGGAGCCGGTGGCGGCAGCACCAGCTTCAGGCTGTCGGGAGACTCTTTCAGGTACCCGGCAACGATTCCCGGATGAACCTCTTCGACTTCCGCCGGACGCGAGAGTTGCTGGGTGGTTGCGCACCCTGAAGCAAACAAGAGCGCCGCAAGGAGGAATAAAACTGTGCTGCATTTATTTTTCATGATTTAGCCTTCTTTTGTTTAATCTAATCCTGCCACTGCTACTCTCGACTGTGCGTTGTTGATTGTGCAGTCAAGAACAGCGTTCGGGAATCCATCAATCCTTCGAAAAGCACAAGGTCCTCCCGGTTACTTTTATTACGATTCCCATTTTACTGCTAACCTATTCCAGGAAAAAGAAATGGTTTAAAAGAATAAGGTAAACATCAGACCTAATCGGGTAGCCGGGGGTTTTTCTCCCCCAGTCCCCACTCTTTTTCATTCATAACCAGCACGTCTAGGCATCTAAAGTAACAGAAAGGCTAACCAGACGATGACTGTTGGTGCTAAAGCTCCCTTAAGCAGCCCCATGGGGGAAACACCATTTTTGAAGTGGCGTTTCAGAAGAGACTGTCCGGCCGGGTTGGGAGCATTGGCAATAACTGTTAGACCGCCTCCTGCAACTGCCCCCGCTACCACCGCATACTTCAAACCGTCGGTAAAGGTAGGTACAAGAGTGCTGAGAAAGGTGATAGCTGCATTGTCGTTAAATGCTGTAAGAATGGTTGCACTGAGCATCAGCGGGATCTCCGGTAAACTACCCAGCACCGGTTCAATCCACCACCCCTGCACTCCACCATGAATAACGAGCCCACCGAGGAAAAAACCAACAAGCAGTGGCGGTTTGAGGTCTATCTTGTTTTGATAAGGCCCGGTTACTTGGGCAAATCCAAGGAAAAACAGCAAGCCCGGGATAAACAGTTCGGGGTCGTGGGCGTTGAAAATAGTCCATCCCATAAAGAGTAAGTGTACTACAGTCACCCACCCTGGCACCTTGTCCTCTCTGTTATCCCATTCCGGATCAATGTAAGGAGCCCTTTGCGATTTGGGGAGGATAATAGGAAAGTTTTCACGTAACTTTGCCAATTTGAGTTCATCAATTCGTTTCTCAAATGCCATGTGGGCAAGTTCTTGGTCCACACCTTTTTCCGCCACTTTTTCTAGGTAAAGGGGGTCCAGTTCTTCCCTTATACGGGAGGTAACTTCAGTAATTTGTTCTTCGATTCTCTTCTCAAACTGTAACTCACTTCTAACTTTTAAACCGATAGTGTCAACGTAGGCCACCATTTCGTTTCGACACAGGTATTTTTTACGAATGTCTTCTTTGAGGCGGCGCAGTTCAAATGTTTCAGCCAATTCACCAAGGGTACGACGATAGACAACATAATAGAAACAGTTTGCAATGAGGATGCCCAACGTCGCCTTCCAACCGAACTGAGTGAACATATGCACCGTACCCCAGTCCCATGGATTGGCGACCATAAGCACAGGTGGTGCAGCAAAGTGGGTTAGAGTGCCGCCGACGGAGATGTTGACAAAGAGTAGCCCCAGGGGCGCATATTTGAAGCTTTCAGGAGGGTCCACCTCGTAATATTTACTGCTCAGGAGCAAGGCTGAAATGGTCATAGCTGCCGGTTCGGTAATCAAGGAACCTAGAGTGGGCCATTTTTAAAATGGTAAGCCACCAGCCAACAATCGATCCCCCTATGAGTCTGGCAATCTTTTCCATTACCTGTTCCGAGAGTTTCAAAGTTGGGCGTGTGGCAGCTAATATCATGATAACGACAATGAACAATGATTCAGTAAAGTTGACCCTATTCGTCAGGTAGTACTTGAGGGTTGACCAGTCAAAAAAGAATACTATGGCCAATCCTAGAGCAACAGCCCATATACCAAATACGGCTTCAACCTCACCTAGAAAATGGTACAATTCGGCTTTATGTGAAACTGAATTTTTTGGTACCTCACCACGAGTTTTTAGTTGGTCATGGTCATACTGCAGACAATCTGAAATAGCTAAAAACTTTGAAGTGACAAAGGTATGAACAATGGCCAGAAAGAAAATCAGGGTGGCGATGATATTAAACGGTTTCGTTTTAATGCGGTTCAGCAATTGGCCGCTGATACTCCCTATATCCGTAGCGTTATAGCTTTCAAGAAGCATGGGAAATTCAGCCGAGCCGGCCCCTTGTGGCGCTCCCGACAAAGCAGGATCAACGATAATAAACAGCATGGCTATACAAAAAGTGAACACCAGAGTTGTCCGGATAAAATTCATGTGCAATGCCTCACTGTTATATTCTGTGTGAAAGGGATATATACTGAGGACATAGCATCACAGAGGGATGCCCCTTCATGCGGTCGCGTCGTATAGTAAAAGCCCGATCCGATATTCACTAGCGGTTCTGAATGACCATTCTTCATGGTGTCGCTATGACTTGCCTGGCCAAAGGCACTTACTGACCTTCGGAAAACGTAAAGCTTCCGCCTAATGCCAGGTGCAAATCAATTCTCGTGGCAAGGCGTTCGCTCTGGATCCGGATCAGCGCCGACCGTGCAGCCAGCACACGACCCTGAATCTGCAGTACATTTAGTACTTCGGTTCGCCCCACTTCATACTGTTTGACGGCCAGTTGATAGGCGCGCTGGTTGTCATCGACAACCTTCTCCAACAGCGCCAGCCGTCGTGTAAAGATGCGTTCATTAGCCAAGGTATTTTCTACTTCCATGAAAGCGGTCAGAACAGACTGGCCATAGACCGCAATTGCCGCCATTTGGTCGGCCGTTGCAATTTCCAGCTGACCTTCGAGTGCCCCCCCGGTATACAGCGGCGCAACGATTCCCGCAGACAGGTTACCGATAAAATCAATCAGCGATGTGTAACCGGCAGAAATGCTCAAATCGAAGCTCGGCAACTTGGCGAGCCGCGCCTCTTCCGTCAGGAAAAATGCCGCCCTTACCCGCGCCTCGGCAGCCTGAAGATCAGGTCGCCGCGATATCAGATCAGACGGGACTCCGACCGGGATCGCGGGCGGTAACGGCAATTGCTCGGAGGCGGTCTCAATATCCGCTCCCGGATAGCGTCCCAGCAACACCTCAAGGCCACGCAGAATCGAATCACGTGCAGCCGTTGCCTGTTGTACCGACTCTTCAGCGGAAGAAAGATCGGCGCCAGTCAGATAGACATCCTGCATCGTCACTTGGCCGACTCGCTCCTTTGTCGTCACGATCTCCAGTACCTCGCTGAAAATGCCGACGCTCTCTTCGGCAAGGTGAAGTTGCTGAGCGATCTCCGTAGCGAGGAACCAGGTTTTGGCCGTGGTCGCCGCAATCGATTGACGGGCGAACTCAAAGTCGGCGGTGGTAGCCGCCAAAGCAGCTTCCCCGGCGGCAGCGCGCTGACGCAACTTGCCCCAAACATCCATTTCCCAACTCATCGTTAGCGCGGCGTTGTAGGAATTGCCGGAAATAAGATCCATATTTGAAAATTTTTCGTCACCACCGCCACCGAGACCAACCATGGGTTTCAGCGATGCGCCCGCGAGACGGGCGAGCCCTGCTGCACGATCAACCTGGCTGGCCGCAACTCTCAGGTTCAGATTGTTGGTGATTGCCTCCTCAACCAGCGTATCAAGCTTGGCATCGCCAAATGTTGCGATCCAGCCGTCGTCCACCTCGCCACTATCCACTTCGTCGACTTGGAATTCGGCGGGTGTCTCGGTGGCCGATGGTAAGACCGTGGCCAGTGTTTCCTCGGCTTCAGGAGGCTGCACCGTAGCGCATGCCACGAGCAAAAACGGTGCCAGAACAATCGAGATCAAGATATGTCTGGTCTTCATATGTCTAGTCTTCATGATTTGTGCAACTCCTGATTAAACCGGCATGATATAGGCAAGCCATGCATCCATCCGCATCATGACTTTACGGATCATATAACTGATCTCGAACTCGCCGGTGTAAATCGCTGCCGTTCCAGCGGCGCCGGACTCCAGCGATCTGGCGATGTCGGGATCGTCAAGCTGGACGCGAACATAAAAGGGCGCGGGTACTATCTGCTGTGGCACTGGTGAAACACCGCTTGGTGCTAGCTGGGCAGTAGCCAAATCAGATAGCACGTACTCAACGGTTCCGGTAAAAAACTCGCCCGGGCGTGTCTTGAAGATGAGTTCAACGGCCTGACCCGGAGCCACATGGCGAAGATTGATCTGCTGTATCTGTGCCACAATGACGGTTTGCGAGTCGTCTACAAAAGCCATTGCCTGAGTGAACGGCGCCGCCATTAGTATCGAACCTTCGCGCAATGCGAGTGCAGTTACATGGCCGTCCGCCGGTGCATACACCGAAGTATTCTCAAGGTTGAACTGTGCGCCATCGAGCTGCGCTTCAAGACTCTTAACCTGAGTTTCAGCGGCCTCCACCTCGAAGAGGCTTCCTGCACGTGATTGCTGCAACTCACTCGCCTGGTCGAACCTGCGCTTGGCGAGCACCAGCTGGGCCTCGATGGCGGCAAATGCGGCCCGGTAAGGCCGGTCATCAATACGGAAAAGAAGATCGCCTTGTTTTATCGGTTGGTATTCCTCTACCGCGATCTCCGCCACTCGACCTGCAACAAGCGGCACGATCTGCACGATATGTCTGCCGGCAATAACAGGTCCTGACGGGGCAGCGAACTGCATGGGTATAAAGAGACACACCATGAGCAACATACTAAAGAGCACCGGCGACATCTTGGTGAAGGTATTCGACGGCACCTTCTTGAACTTGATCAGGACAGCCAGGACTCCAACATAGATCAATGTGAGAAAAACAATCATGACACACCTCCACCAGCGCTTGCCGGATTCATGTCGTCGACCACCGTATAAGCCCAAATCATCGCCACGATCCAGACAATGCCGGTGAGAATTCCAAGCCATCCAGCAACATTAATCGCCTCAGCCTGGGGATGCCCCCGACGGCGAGCCACTTTACCCGGCAATATTGCCAGCCAGACAACAGCACCCAATATCGTTGCTACTAGCGTCAAAAGCACAAACAGTGCAAAAAATCCTAGTCCACCCATTAGTTGGTACTCCTTAATTACTCTAATTTATTAGGCCCTGGTTTAGACATTCCAAAGTTTTGTAATTTGGAATCACATTCTTCACGTAACACCTAAACCAAGGCGACTAATCATTGATGTGGGGTCAGACCCATTTTACTTTTTAATAGATATTTTTTTAATAACCGGAAACTTCACACTTTTAACAGGCTCATAGACTCTAAAAACACCATAAAAGTCGACCCCGTTGGATGGAATTGCATTTTCACCTATGCCTTCAGGATTAATATGTATCGAGTATGTTCCATCAGGATTTGGCTTTGCATTGTAAGATGTAATATCATAAATATTCTTTTTATTAGGGATGAGAAATCGGTCTGCAAAGGAATAGATTGTTACGGTCCAGTATCCCTTATCATTTTTTAGGAGCCCCTCTTTAGGAACGATAATTTCATACGACTCTTTACCGTTTAAAAGTTCTTTATTTTGATCAAAGACGAACGGACCATACTGAACATAACGTGCTTGTGTGCCCAATTGACCTCCAAGTGCACCAGCTGCTCTGTCCAAATCACCTCCACCTTCATAAGGTGACACAAAAAATTTGACCGTATCCTTTCCCTCTTCGACCAAATTATTTATTTTTTTAAATCCTGCATCTTGCACAGCTTGAGAGAAACTAGGAACTATAAATGGAGCATCTCCTCCGCCACCGCTCAAATTTATTTTTTTTGCAAGATCCATTACCTCTTGTTCATTATTGACAATTACCTGGCGTGTAAAGGCAAGTCCCTGGTATGTTTGCAATACAATTTCATAGGCATCTTGAATAGGACTTTTTTGATGTGGCAAACGAATAACTATCGGCTTTTCAGGCATCACACGTACTTCCATGAAGTGATTCATATCAAATACGGATACTGAATAGTATTTGTCGTACTTGGGCATGGTGATGACCAACGATTCGTTTGATATATTGAATCAGGTATAACCGTAGTTTGTACCCGCTTGAGGGGTGACCACTGTTTTATCCTTTGCGGTAACTGAACCTGTAAACTGCCACTCGCCCATTTTGTACTCTTTGAGCCAGGCATCTCTCATCTCTACCTGTTTTATGGCGGGGAACCATTTTATGTATTCTGCAAGATCAGCACTGTCAAAGGTTTTGGTAGATGTTTCTTGGGCACTAACGAAGCTGCTCATCATCAAGAATAGAAAGGCCGTAAAGCATAAAGCTAGGATATATTGTTTGTTTTTCATTTTCTCTCCTTTTTGACCGGCTCAGCGTTCGGTAGCTTGTAGGTGCCGTCCACAACGCTAGCCCCCGGGCGGTAGACACGCATGAGGAAGTTCCAGCCCTCGGTGACGTCCAATCGGTTGGGCACATCGCCGCAGAGCTCCTTCGATCCGTAATACACGGTAAACGCGCCGTCTTCGTTCAATTTCACGTTGGATGAATTAACAACGACGTTATCGCTTTTCATGTAGCCATCACTGCCATAAACCGTGATGGACCAGAAAGCATCATTGTCAGGAACCTGATAGGTGGCTTGATAGCATTGCTTGTCGTCATGGTCGCCGCTGTAGTTCAAGTAAATGGCGTCTTTTTCGGGGAACAACCCCCAACCACCGGCCGCGGCGAGATGACGGGACTTCTCTTTAACAAGCGTACCGCGCGGCCCCTGCATACCGTTGTAATTCTCTAACTGCTGCGCCTCTTTTTCATATTGCTCAGTCAGGGCTGTTAGTGATGTCAGATCCCACTTGAAGGGAGGGAATGGGTCGGCGCTTTTAGCCGTAATGACGATCTGATCCTGCAACTTATTGACCAGTTCAATTTCTGCCGGGTCATTCGCATCAAAAATTTGTAGCCGAATGAGTACACACAAATATTTGGTGTCTTGCGGCAATTTATGGGTGCCTGCGGTATAGATCACGGAGGGCACATAGTGATCGTTGTCAATAAGAAGGACGGATACGTAGCGACCACCCGCAATCTCCGGCACCGTCACCGTTGCGCCACCTTCCGTGTCGACAACAGCTCCAGAGTACAGCGTGTCCTTATTCATTCGAACGACAGGTTGCTGATCCACTGGCGAGGGAGCACGATGGTGATCAAAAAGATTCACACCGCCAGATCTCATAGCGCTAGCCGAAAATGTCCGGTCAGTTTCCGCCCGGATGTACGTCTCCGGCGTCACAATGCCCCCCTCAGCTGCGATGGCAGAGTGACTAATGCTTAGTAAGCTACAAACTATCAATGCAGTTGTGATGATTGGACGATGTCTCCAGTTGTTGATATTCATTTTCATTTCCTTTATTTATTTTTTCGAAACTTTAACAAGTGGTGGATTAACCCATTCACCTTCAAGTGCCTCTTTCTCTGGCCCATACAGTCTCAACACAGCATAAAAAGGTCCATCAGGTGCCGGTAGCCAGTTTGGCTCTAGTTTTTCGCCAGGTGACTCTTTTTGGATATAAAATGTCAAAGAACCATCCTCTGCAACAACAAATTGATCCATCATAGGAGAGTTGAGCAGATATCTGTTTAAAGGATTGTCGATCAGCAGTTGTGTTTTGCCATCATACATTGTGAGAGACCAGAATGCTGTTACAGGCGGAAACTCACCTTTTTTGAAGGTAAGTGTATAGTTGTTTTGTGAGGCATCAAACGGAGCACCCTGAGGATCTACTAGATAGCTAGGGTAGATGGCTTCATCACCCGAATTACCATACAGACCCTGATGTGCAGCAGCGGCACGCAAAAGAAACTGGTCATCCAACTTATAGTTCTCTTTTGCACTCTTGCCCAGAAATGCTCTTGTTCCAAATATTTTAGCACTCCCCAGTGGGTCGGAACTTTCTTTTGCAAGGAATGCTTCTATCTCGGCAAAGCCTTCTTTCACACCCTCCTCAATAGCCTTTTGTATCTCAGGAGAGAATGTATTGATATCAAAGTTACCTTCAGTGCCCAATCCGATCTTTGCAAATCGCTTCATTAAGGCTTGCTCTTCTTGAGGTGTTTCTACAAGAGTGAGCATAAAATCCATATAATTGAATGCAGCGGCTGTAAATTGCTCACCTTCGTTCCATTTTGGGGAATCGAGTGCAGGTGCCGCAGCAGGACTTTTAACCCCAAGATAAGAACTCAATGGCTCAAGACGGTAAGCATCTTGTATCGTTTCGACATTTTTCAAATCATCAGGATTAAACAATTGTGTCCGAATTATGCTAAAAAGAATATCCGTCTCACAAGGAATGACCTCATTAATCCCCTTAGGCACCTCACCGTTCCAGTCTGGGCCGGTTATAAGATATTTTCCAGGAACATTACCTTGTGCGATTGTGCTGACATAAGCGAAGTTATGCGTAAAGAGATCAATGAGCTGAACCTCATAAAAGCGTTCTTCTTCTATCTCTGGAATAGTCAAAACAAGCGGTTCAGCTCTCATATCTCCCCATACCATACAGTAAGGGGTGTCTGAATTTGGAGTAACTATAGCTTTGTCTTCCGGGGTATAGACTCTGGCCATACATGCCAAATAATTGAGCTCCCCTTTGTACTCAGGTGATTTTTTATCAACCACATAGTTGTGCATCGTTTTGTAATTAAGCACCATAGGCAAACCATAAATATAGGCTTCTTTGGCAATAGCTTTAGCCTCTTTTGGGCTTAACTTTGGCTCTGTAGCGAAAGCTGAACTAACTATGACTAGACTGATCAGCACCATTGAACAGATCTTTTTCATTTTATCTCCTTTCGATTAATATTATAGAGGAAGCGTTTACTTTACGGGCATTACTTTCGGGAACGTCCAAGTCCTATGGACTGCTGGTGAACCATTACGGTTATTTTTAAAAACTTTTTGCAATAGTTAAGGTCAACAAGTCACCTTCGAACCGGGCTTTTGCATCATATTCTTTCATATAACGAAACGATAAAGAGGCGTCCCATGGTGCATAGACTAAACCGAGTTGCCCTCCAATGCTGTGAACCTCATCTTTAACATTTAATACCTGAGTCACATCACTCCCTGAATCAAGGTTTACCTGCCATTGACTAGCGCCTGCAAGACCCAATTCGCATAACAGCGTCTGGGCCTTATTGATGGGTAGATATTGGCTGACGCCCCAATCCAGAAGAAATCGATCGCCAGGAGTGACATTAACATCGTCTTTATCCTGATTGAACTCATACGCTCCATTTATCATAACTGCCGTCCCCTGAGTTTCCCATGGGAACCAGGTCACACCAGCCTTGACGACATGGGACCAAAAACCTAAACCCGTATTATCGGCAGCACCGTTATCATATTTGCCAGTTGGCGCATACAGACCGTATGCCGCAGCGATGGCAAAATGTTTTGAGTTCCATCCCAACCAGACGGGTTGAATATAAAAATCCCCCACTCCCCATTGCGATTCATCAATATTCACTCCCTGATGTGTAGTGGTGCTGAGTGCAGCCTGGAAACTGGCATTTGAAACAGGGATTTGTGCAAATACTGCGTAAGTAGCACCAAGTATTTTCCAGGGACTTGACCAGATAAAAGTTGGGACTATTGAAATTGAATCAACAGAGGTATCAATATTTAGAGAACCTATTGAATCTACGGACTTTCCGTTCCAGTCTTTATAGGTATCCGTTGTGTAAAAAACGTTATACTGGGCATAATAAAACCCTGGTTCTGGAACAAGAAAATCTCTAACACTTGCTACACCGGGCAAATAATGTCCGAGTTCTCCTGCTTGCAAGGGGCATATCGTTCCTGATAAGGCACCTATCGTCATAAGTGCTATCGCTAAGCGTATACTTTTTAGAGAGTGAATCATCGAAATAACCTTATTTAATGTTTTTGAGATCTATCATAATTTGGGCAACAGAAATTGTATTTGGAAGCGCAAGGTCAAATTATATTAGCTGCGTTTCCTTAAGAGGCACGTAAACATTTGAACACTAGATTATGGTTAAGCGATTTGAACGAATTGACTTACCACATTAAAAAGCTCTTCTTTACAAAACGGTTTGGCAATAACATCATCGAAATCAGAATTTTCAAGCAACCATGGCGTACCTGACATCGCAATAATGGGGGTTGATTGCTCCAAATCATTTTTTACATAGTTAAAGAAGTCATTTCCTGACATTTCGGGCATTTTGATATCGGTGAGAATTAAATCATATGGGTTGTTATGAAGTTTTTTAATTCCTTCCTCAGCACTTTCTGTCACATCAACGGTAAAACCGATCTTAGTCAACATTCGACGCAGCATTTCTAGAATCATCTTTTCATCATCAATGACTAAAATTTTGACTTCCGAGTAATTCATCAAGTGCTCCAACAACCCAGGGCCCCTGCATGGTCAGGCCAACTGCGACCGGTCCGGCACCCCAGATAATTCCCCCAAGCCAAACGACCTTCCTTGATCTTCATAAAATCCTGGCTGGCTGACAAGCGTTACGAATCAAGAATAGTTAACTTCTGCAATATTTCCTTTTCAAGATCCTGAAGCAGGACGGAGTATTCCTGTTTCCGCAACAATGCCTCCTGGGAGGACTGATTGCTCCAGAAGTGGAAAGCATTGTTGCATTTATGATAATCCATACAGATTTCCCGAAACATATCACTACTCTGAAAAAGATCTTGTATCAGAGGACTGTAATTAGAAAAATGTTGAGAAACTAATAACAAACTCTCATGCATGACAGTTATCTCTATAACTCCAACAATTATAATTATTCTTACAATATCTATAAAATAGTATATGTTTTCTAGTAACCTAATTTAGGATAAATTAATTCTGACGACACATGAATATTTCCCATGGTTATCCCTGCTGATATCACTCACAAACAGCTCCAGCGAATACTTGCAAGCCCAGAGTTCACGGCCACAAAAAGCCAACGAGAATTCCTGAACTTTGTAGTCTTGGAGACACTTGCAGGAAACACAGATAAAATCAAAGGATTCACTGTGGCAACCCGTGTATTTGGGAGAGGAGATGACTTTGACCAGTCCATCGACCCCATTGTCAGCATTCAGGCCAATAAATTACGGCGGGCGTTGGAACGTTATTACCTGGTTATCGGTCACAATGACCCGGTATATATAGACATCCCCAGAGGAACGTATGTCCCTGTTTTCACACAAATCATACCACCAAAATTCGTCACAGAAACTCGAATAGGTACAAGTAAAAAAGGAGTCGTTGACGAGTCGTGGCCTACACTCCTCATCCGCCCCTTTATGAATCTAACGAGCGACTCTACGTTGAATTGGCTGGGATCAGGTTTTGCAAGTGAACTTAGAATGGAAATGACCTCGAACAAGGATATTCAGGTAATAAAAGATATTCCGGGCGGGGGCAATAGACGGGCAGCAGACACCATTGCCAGATTTGTGATTGATGGAGAAATTCTCAACGACATAAAAGGGCTTAAAATAATTGTCACATTGACAGATACCTTGAGCAATCTGCAAATCTGGTCTAAAGGACTCAACTGCGATAGTGATCCATCGCAGTTGATTGCTTTTCAGAAAAAGATCGTACAGACTGTTGCTGCCCAGATAGGATGTGAAAAGGGAGTTATTGCAAATAAAATTCTTACGGAATCTACGGATAAGGCTCCGCAACAATTAAAGACCTATGAAGCAATCCTGAGATTTTTTGAATATGAGCAGGCTCCAACTGAAGAAGGATTTATACAGGCCTTGTACGCTCTGGAACATGCCAAAAAACTTGAGCCTCTGTGTAGTAAGGTCTGGTCTATGCTTGCACGTCTTTACATCATCATATACTCTCTTGAAATTCCTGGATTTGCTCTTGGCGATGCAAAAAATGAGGCAGTGTCCTGTGCAGAAAAAGGAGCCAAATTTGCACCCGACAGCCAGTTCTCACGTGCAATCCTGGCGTTCGTCAGACTTCTAACTAATGAAACATCTGCTGCAAAAGAAGAGGCTCAACTAGCCTATGAACTCCATCCCGATTCAGTTGTTCTACTAGACACAATAGGATATGTGATGGCCCTGTCGGGAGACTGGGAACAGGGGACAGAATTGATTAAGAAAGCAATCAGAAGGAACCCATTCCATGCTGATTATGCGCACTACGCACTCTGGGCAAACTGGATCAGACAGAAGGACTACGAACAGGCTTACCAGGAAACAATGCACCTTAGAAGCCCACAGAACTTCTGGGAACCGCTGGTAAAGGCATCCACCCTTGGAAACCTTGGGCGATTGGAAGAGGGGAGAAAGTCTATTGAGGATCTGCTCACCCTTAAACCGGACTTCCCGAGCCGTGGCCGAATTTTGATAGGACGATTTGTAAAGTTTAAAAGTATTGCAGAGTCGACTGTTGACGGGCTGAAGAAATGTGGACTGGAGCTTGCTTGAGCCATCTTTGTTGCATTCACAATAAATACCCTTTCAGATAAACAGATTCAAAAAGGGAATAGTATTCCGGGGACACAATACCTAACAATGTGTGCTTTATAGGGCAAAATGGCGTTGTATATTATGCATTTCCCTTCAAACATTATACTCACAATGCATTCATCATAAAAAAAACTGTGCTTTTACCCATAGTAAGAAAAACAAAAATTGCCCGATCGTAGGTAGCATTAACGCTATCTATTGATCAGAAATCTCGTGTCCCCCCAACGGTTATACCTTCGAGCAGTGTTTGAATTTCAGATAGTGTAAAATGTATTCCTTCAAGGTTTACAGCATCCGAGACCAATTCAGCCAATTGTCTGCGGGCAAGCATTATGGCCTTGGCCTTATTGGTATCATGTACTGAGGCTATGTTCCAAAATTATCTCCTCTGGAGCAACAATTCATTTTTTTCGACTACCTCATTTGGCATGGAAATCATGTTTTCCTATAACACCTTTAGCAAACGATTTTTCGTGCATACTATGTTCGAAATGCACTGGTTCATTGTGTATTTTTTTTTTAAGGTTTAAATAATACTGTTAGTACTTACAACTGAAAATTTTAAAATCAGAGGATTTGACCATGCAAATATTACCAACAAGTTTGACCATGCGGACGTTACCAGCAATTATAGCAATTTTACTCTTGGTAAGCCTTACAGCTTGTGGTTCATCAGCGAAGAATAAGGTTGAAAAAAAGGAAATGCAAGCAAAGGGCGATGCACGTGTGCAACTGACCAACAAATATAAAGAGTGTATTGTTAAGGCTGCTGGTGACAAAGCAAAATCCCAAGAGTGTGACAGTTACCTCGATGCAATAAAAAAGCTAAAGTGATAGAATTGCGCTACCATTGGCGTAATGATAGCTCACATGGAAAGCTCTCTGGACAGGCTATTCCGGAGGCCACAAAACCTAATAACGTGATACTCACAATGCGTTCACCAACACGGGTGCGTAAAAAAATATCCATTGAGCGGACGCCGCGCTGAGTGACATGATCGGAATAACCTGGGATTACTATTTTTGCTATGCGTGGCATATCTTTGACGATATCATATTATTTCAGAGCAACCAATAAATAGGTATTATGTCCCCGCATCTTTTGTGTCCCCGCATCTTCTGGCTGAGTTTTATGGGTAATCAGAATCCTTTTTAGCCACTATATCACCAAGGAATCCTGGAAGTACGTCCCCTTTTCAATTTTGGCTCCACTCCAGACAACACAGCGTTCCAATGTGGCTCCTTCTCCAAGCTGTGCATCCCCAATGCAGTCCCAATCCTTAAGAGTAACAGTACTTTTATCAAAAGCTATATCCACAAGAAAGGAGTTCTCCGGAAGAGTGGAAAATTCCTCCCATAACGGAATTTCCTGTTTCAAAAGTTTTGCATGCAGATCAAGATAATCCTTCACCGTTCCCATATCTGTCCAGAAACACCCATCAACCTGCAGTGCCCGAATTCTCCCCTCTTCCGCAAGCAGTGCACGATATCGATCAATTATCGAATAAGCGACACCTTTAGGAATTGCCTCCAGCACAGAGGGCTCAAGGACATGAAGTCCGGTGAACGCCATATCAGAGCCGCCTGTCTGAGAATCAAAACCCGTTACAAAACCATCCTGAACAGTCACCTTATTAAAGCGCGGATAGTCGTGCATAGCCATGGTGACGACAGCATCACAGGAGGTGTGAGCAGTGTAAAGTTCCCGGTAATTTACCATATGGTAGATGTCGCCATTGGTCACGAGTAAAGGCTCATCTCTCAGAGAGGGGAGTGCCATCCGCAAACCACCCCCCGTACCAAGGACGACCTCTTCCTCCTGAATAAGCACTCCGGAGATCCCGCTCAGTGCCTCGACAATTCTTTCCCTCAAATAATGACAGTTTACAACGATATGATCAAAACCGGCAGCCTGAAGACGACGAATGGTAAGCAGAAGAAGTGGTTCATTCAGTAAGGGGAAAAGCGGCTTGGGACACAGCTTGGTATAAGGTAGCAGTCTGGTGCCAAACCCAGCGGCGAGTATCATTGCCTGCATCTGAGATCCTCTAGAAAAAAATTGCCACTTTCAGTCGGATATAACGGCTGACGGAGACATTCTTTCCTGCAAAGCGGTCTCTGTATTCGATGGAAGTAACAAGAGGTAGTGCAAATTCATCTCGTTTAAATGCGGGGATGGTTGAATAGGAAAGCCCTACCCTGCCCACCTGCTCCTCTCTGAAAGTGTCTTTTGAAAAAACGCTATAATCATAATTGGTTGCACCAGCCACCGAGTCATCTGCCTGATATGCAAAGCGATACATCAAATCCATGGAAATGGCTTCCGAGAAGTTATACGTCGAGGAGAGTTCGCACTCAACCTTATCTCCAAGCTGGACTCTGATGGATTCTTTTCTGGCCGACAGAAAAGATGCTGAACTTTCCGGCATTCGCCTGTCCTGTGAGCCTGTCAAATAATGTTCATAACGAAGTGTGAGATTCAGAACTAAATTGCTGATACCGGTGTAATCATTATTGGAGTGAACAAATAATCCCCAGGCGCCCTCACCAAATTCGATATCAACAAAGCTATCGGGATCATCGACGGCACCTGTCGGTATGGTTACTCCACCGGTGACGGCTAGCAGATATGGATTTTGTTGAAGATATTGATATCTGAACCCGGCCCGAATATCACCAAAGCCGCTGGAATCCCAATCTTCAATTCGCTGATATCCGAGCTGTTGCAACTGCCCCTGAAGCATCTCCATGGCCATGTCACCATTGGCTGTTCCTCCCGCGCCTATTGGTAGCAGTGGTGACCCCTGCCCGGAAAGATTAATCCCAACCGTTGCGTTATCGGTGTTAACCGTTGCTCGTTTTACATCTGTCCATTGCCAGAAATAGGGAATCTCCGTTCCCACGGTAAGTTTATCCGTCACACCATATTGGTAATAAAGAATGAGATCATTATAATTGAAGCTCATTTCGATATCAGTATGCCCAAGAGTCGCGCTTCCGGGGCTCATTCCAGCCGCGTTTTCAAGGGCTGCAAGCGCTGCAATACCGTTGCTGTCAAGTGGTGCTGTATAGGCTGATCCGATATCTACTTTTTCACCCTCACTGGTGTACCCCTGCGTGATAGGAAACCAGAATTTATTCTGCAGTTCCGCACGGTGCATTCCCTTTGGCATCACCTGTGCGTTATCCGCAAAGCTCATTCCATTAAATACCAGCAATACATTTATGAAAGTGAACAAAAAGACAGTATATATTTTCAATTTACACATGATTATTATCACCCTGCTGGAGCTCAGCAGCCACAGCTCCAGCAAGCTGTCTTAAGGAGTATGGTTTTTTTATAAACCCACCAACTCCGAGCTTCAATGCTCTTGCGATCTCGTCATGACCGGCATATCCGGAAACAATCAGAGCCCTTTGATCTGGATAAAGCTTGAGAATTTGTTCGTAGGTTTCTCGGCCATTCATACCAGGTTCCATAACCATATCAAGAATAACCAAATCGACTTTTTCTTGGCGAAGAAATGTGATCGCCTCCTCACCACTAGCAACAAACTCCGGGCTATAATTCAAAAACTTAAGGAACTGACAACCAATCTCACGCTGTTGAGCCTCATCATCCACTATAAGGATTCGCTCCCCCGCTCCCTTCTTAACAGGAGAATTATCCGAAATGTTCAATGATTCACGGCCTGACTGTGAAAGCCTTGCCAAAGGCAGGTACAGATCGAATCGTGTCCCTTTTTCTGAAGTTATGATGTCTATGCCACCATCATGGTCAACGATGGTATTCCAGACCACGGTAAGCCCGAGCCCCGTACCACTTCGGCCCATAACTTTTCGGGTATAAAAGGGTTCAAAGATATGCTCTCTGTGCTCCTCAATTATTCCAGTACCGGTATCACTGACAGACAGGACAACATAGGCCCTCTCTTTAAGATGTATTGCTGCTGCCTCTTCCTGATTCAGTGCCTTCCAGTCTGTACTGACAGTAACAGTTCCACTTTCTGTTTCAATGGCCTCAAAAGCGTTGAACAACAGGTTCATTATGGTTTTCTGGATATGAATTTCTGAACACAAGACAGGAACCATATCCTGATGTAAATGGGAAACACATGTCACTTCCGGATAGCGTTCCCGAAGGACCTGACACTCCGGAGTTGTCATAAATTTTTCAACCAATGTATTGAGATCCACAACATTTCGGGTACTGGCAACACCCCGGGCAACGGTGAGTAAATCTGCAACAACGGCAGATGCCCTGAGCCCTGCCTCATGCATGGTTTCAACATGACTGCACAGAGGGCTGTCATCTGGAAGCAGTTGAAGCAGCAGTTCCGGGTAACTCACGATACCGGAAAGACTATTATTCAGATCATGGGCCACACCGCCTGCGAGCATCCCGATGAGTTCCATTTTTTTGGTCTGCTGATGTTTTTCTTCTCTCAGTTTTCGCTTCGTAAAATCGTGCAGAACTGCAAATTGTGCAGGTTCTCCTTTCCAGGTAATTAATGTTATATTCACCTGTAACCATTTAACTTCCTGTTTCTTGGTTATGATCCGAAAAAGAGTATCTGTAACCGGATTTATCCCGGCAACAGCCTGCTTGTGCCATTCAAGTATCAACTCCTTATCATCGGGATGAATAATTTTCATAAAAGAAAAGCTCTGGAACTCCTCCTCGGAATACTCTGTAATTTCGAGCAACTTCAAATTTGGAATATGAATAATCATATCCTGAAGAATACAGGAACCAACATTTGCATGTTCAAGAAGATACTCATACCGCTCTTCACTCTCGACCAAGGCATTTGCCATTTTCTGTTTGCGATTGCTGAGCTCTATTAACAGAGTTCCACTAAACATCAGGAGAAATACGACACCAAGACGGGATGCTATTTGATAGGGAGCGACCCTAAGAGAGAAGGTATCCAAAAAGGAAGAGGGAACCATAAACAGCAGGGCATTGAGATTCCGTTCATAGGAAACATAGGACCAGACAGAATCGAAGCACCAATACAGTCCACTTATCAGAAGCAGCAAACCGTACAGCACCAGCCTGGATTTAAGAAACTTACTGATCATACACATCACGGGCGATCGTACTTATGCTCTCGGGCACCTTGAAATCAATCGCCTCTGCGGTGGCTGTATTAATAGAGAGGAAAAATGGTAATTCGACCACCTGTTTTAATGCACGAGGCTTAGTACCTGCCATCACCGCCATTATCTTTTCAGAATTATGTCGCCCGTAAATCTCATAGCCAGCCGCGGCAGATGCACCTAAAAGAATACCCTTTTTCACATGCTGACTGCCATAAAATGAATAGGAAAATATTTTCTTCTCTTTAAATAATGTAGCCAATGCATCAATCTCTTCATCGGCACAGAGAAGTGCTGAAATATAGATAGCATCCGAATTTGCGGCAAGCTCCTGGAAGCAGGAAAGACAGGACGCACGGCTCTTTTCCCTATCGTCGGTTGTATCGAGAACCTCACAGAGATTCAGGGTAAAATTACGATCCGAAGCTACTTTTTCAAGACTTTTTATGGTGGAATAGCGGTGTCCCTCATCCGTATTCTCATAGGCAACACCAAGTTTTTTAAAACCGGTGACCCGCTGAAACATCCTCAGTTGTCTCTCTGCAAAGGTGGGATCAATCTCCACGCTGACATGATCAAAACCGGAATCATCAACACTCTTGATCAGGCCTGTCTTTTCAAAATGAGCCGCACTCATCACCAGAGTTGGTACCGAATGACTGTCATTCACTAAGTCTTCACCGGCCCAGGTACCCATCGCAATAACCAGGTCGATCTCACCACGCGCTAGCTTTTGCAACAGCTCCGATCGTACTTCCTTTCTCTTATCCATATTCCAGGAGGCGCTATAGCCATTCGATGGAAGAAATTCCAGATAATCGCTCCTGACATCATTACATAGCCAGTTCCAGAAAGGAAGCTCCGTTGCCAGAGCTTTTTCGGGTAAAGGAGCTGAATCAATCAAGCCATGCCGCATCAACTCTATTAGAATCTCTTTATAAATATTGGAGTAAAACGGAATGGGCCCGCCTTGATAATATGCGATCCGCCACTTATGTCCATCGATCAACTCGGGTGTTGTATTTTCTGCATGGGAGAACGTCGCTGAAAAAAACAGCATAACGCAAAGAGTGAGACAAACAGTGATCGGCTGCCTAAAAGCAGAGAGATAAATTTTCATCAAAACACCACCACCTTACTTGATTTTCACCGAGGGTCAACTTTTGCTGATACCACGTGTAGGAGTCCACCCCTGCGGTCGATAAATACTAATGATCTTGTTATCTTTCACCCGCAGGAGCGGGCTCAATTGAACTTTGCAGGTACTGGATCTTTAATGGTAGTCAGGTTTTTTTATTCAATTCAATACTCAAGAGTACCATCAGCTTTCTCCGTTACTCCAACCACAATAATTCCAGCTTCATTAGCTGCATTAATCATGGCCGCAGGATCAAAGAGAAGCGATTGCCCAGCTTCCACAGCAAGAACAGCCCCCTGGACAGAAGCTATTGTTTCTATGGTCTTAATACCAGTTGCAGGAAGATCAAAACGAAAATCCTGTCCCGGTTTTCGTACCTTCACCACCACGGCCTGCTCTTTTGCAAGCGTTCCTCCTCTCATGATGGTTGCATCTGTGCCGTCAATGGCTTCAACAGCCAGCACCGAACAGTTACGTACAACCACACATTGACCAATATCTAACGCACCAATAGCACGTGCATTTTTCCAGCCAAATTCGATATCAATACACTGATTTTTATCGGGCTTCTTTTTTGTTAAGACACCATGGGGAAAAAACAGGTGCTCCAGATAACAGGTGGACTCAAGTACCTTAATCCCTTCCTTCTCAAGGAATCCGGCAACGGCCCGAAGGATAGCATCATCCTGTTTGGCATCTATTTTGTTCCAGAGAGTTAAGCCCTTCATATCAGGAAGGATATCACGAAAAATCCGCGTCTTGGTAATGGCGCCGACAAGGACGCTCTCTCCCACACCTTGGGAGTGGAAAAATTTTATTACTTTCCCGAGTTGCCCAAGTTTGACCCAGCACACCTCGTCGGCTGCCTCTGCTGCCTCATCACTGGTTTCATTGCGATGGGCGATAAGTACCGTTTTTCGACCTTCCTTTTTTGCTGCCTCGATAAAAAGAAGGGGAAACTGTCCGGAGCCGGCAATAATACCGATTTTTGCAGGATCAATCTTCATAGCTTAACTTCTTTTGATGCGTTTCACCACACCGCGTTTGGAATTTCTTATAAATTCAATCAGCTCATCAACTTCTACACAGCCGCCCAGTTCCTGCTCGGCTTTCTCGAGCGCCTCATTATGAAGGAGCTCAGGAGTGTGAAAAAGAATGCGATAGGCCGCATCAATTCTGGTAATCATTTCCCGGGTAAAACCGTTTCTGCGTAACCCGACTCTATTGAGACCGGAAATATGCATCTGTCCTCTTTCACCGCTAACCATGGCGTAGGGTGGCACATCCTTACCCACGGCGGACAAAGCAGCAACAAAGGAGAAACTACCTATCTTTGAAAACTGATGCGTTCCTGTCAGTCCACCAATTGTGGCTCTAGTCCCGACTTCCGTATGTCCACCCATCTGGACACCATTCACAATAATCACATGATCTGCAATTATACAATCATGTCCTATGTGAGCGTAAGCCATAATCAGACAACTGTTTCCGATAATGGTCTTACCGCCACCCTTCACGGTTCCCCGGTGGATGGAGGCGTATTCACGAATACAATTATCATTGCCTATAATAAGCTCCGTGGGCTCATCTTTGTACCCAATGTCCTGGGGGGCCCCCCCAAGAGCGGCAAATGAATCAATAACGTTATTTTCACCAATGGTGGCGGGTCCTGAGATTCTCACATGAGTGGCAACGCTTGTGCCGGCTCCAATCTTTACGTCATCTTCGATAACAGTAAACGGGCCAACGGTTACACTCTTGTGGAGTTCTGCTTTTTCAGAAACCACTGCTGTAGAATGAATATTCATATCGCGACTCACCCAAATGATGCCATAAGTTCTGCTTCAGCAACGAGTTTATCGTCAACAAAAGCTTTGCCGGAAAGTTTCCACATGCCACGCTTCCTTTTCAAGAGTTCCATTTTATAGATCAACTGATCTCCCGGCCCGACAGGGCTGCGAAAGCGCACCTTATCAAGCCCTGCAAAGTAGAGTAATTTAACCCCCACATTTTCAGGCTCGGTGCAATAGGCAAATATGCCTCCTGCCTGTGCCATCCCTTCCAGCATCAGAACTCCTGGCATAACAGGTTTTGCAGGGAAATGCCCCTGAAAGAAAGGTTCGTTAATGGTAACATTTTTTAAAGCCTCCACGGACTTACCCGGGACAAAAGAAAGCACCCGGTCAATCATCACGAACGGATATCTATGAGGCAATAAACGTAAAATTTCTACAATATCTATATTTCCAACAAGCTCTTCACTCATTTAAGACTCCTGCTTATTCTTCTGTAACGGCGGTAAGTCCTGCCATTTGTTTTTTTAGTTTTCTTATATCACGACCCATTTCAGGCAGTTTCCCATACTGAATGGCAGCACGGACAAACTGTTTTATAGGAAGTGTCGGTGACCCTCCGATTTGTGCGCCGGCCTTCTGATTATTATGAATTCCACTTTGTGCTGCCACCATCACCCCATCGGCAAGTGTAACATGATCGGCGACAGCAACCTGACCGCCAAGCACCACATTTCGACCCAGCGTGGTCGATCCTGCAATACCAACCTGGGAGACAATCAGACTATTTTCACCAACCACTACATTATGGGCAATTTGCACCAGGTTATCAATTTTTGATCCCGATTTTATATGGGTTACACCATATGCTGCCCGATCCACACAACTGTTCGCACCAATCTCCACATCGTCGTCAATCTGAACGATACCAACCTGGGGACGTTTGGTATGATAGCCCTGTTTATCCGTGGCATAGCCATAGCCGTCACTTCCAATTGCCGCACCGGAATAGATAATCACCCGTTTCCCAATTATGCACCCTTCAGCAACGGTAACATTGGCTTTGAGAAGTGTATCATCACCCACCTGAACATCATCACCTATAACCACTCCAGCTTCCATGGTGATCCGTTCTCCAAGGGTAACTCCATCGCCAATGGAAACAAATGGAGCAACGCTTATCTGTTTTGGAACAGTGGTCTCTTTTCCAACACAGGCCTGAGGATGGACCCCCTTGGCAACAAAGGGTTTTTCGAGAAGCAGGTTATGTATTTTTGCAGAAGCAAGATACGGGTTATTCACCCGAATAAGAGGGACTGCTGCCTCTTCTATTGCCATAGGCACAATCACTGCGCTGCCGGAAAAACCATCAAGTGTTAACACCTGCGATGCTTTCACCAGAAAACTGATATCTCCTGCCCCTGCTGTTTCCAAAGGAGCAAAACCTGTAATCCGTAGACCACTGTCTCCAGCAAGCTCTCCATCCACTATAATTGCCAACTCTTCCAGGCTGAAACTTAATTTGCTCACATTATCCTCTTATTTATACATTAGATACTTTTTACGGTTTTCATTGAAGCAATCCAGTTCCGGCTGCCATTTATCCTCAAGCAGGGACAAGAGCTGACCATCTTCAAGTCCCTGACGCAACACCACATCTCCTAGAATAAGATCCATGGGAAGACGCTCAAACTCATACTCATAGGGTGGTTCCTTATAGATAAACTCCCGAGGATAACATTGCATCACTGCCTGAAGCAATGCAAGACTTGTGCGGTAGGGCAAAAACAGGTCTGGATCAGTCACATGAATCTGAAAACCGACACAGGATTGCTCTGCCCACTTCCCGGATGTTGGCTGAAACACAAGAGGTCTCAGATAACAGCCAGGCAGTTCCGTTGCCGCAAGACGTTTCAATATTTCCCCGTGTTCCCAGAAAGGAGCGCCCACAAACTCGAAAGGCAGGGTTGTCCCCCTTCCCTCGGAGCAATTTGTCCCCTCCCAGATAACCTGACCGGGATAAACAAGGGCCGTTTCAGGAGTCGGCATATTAGGAGATGGTGCGACCCAGGGAAAACCGGTGTCACCAAAAAGCATGGAACGTTTCCAGCCCTGCATGGGAACAACCTGAAGATCAGCGCCGATATTGCACTCTGTGTTTATATAGAGCGCCAGTTCTGCAAATGTCATTCCATGACGCATGGGGATAGGGTAGAGCCCCACAAAGGAGGTGCAGTCATCCTGCAGAATATTCCCTTCTACGTGCAGGCCATCAATGGGATTTGGCCGATCAAGAACAACAATCCGTTTCCCATACTGAGCTGCCGCCTCCATGCAATAAGCCATGGTGTAAAGAAACGTGTAGACCCGGGTTCCCACATCCACAATATCAATCAGCAAAACATCGAGGTGCGAAAACATCTCCTCAGTCGGTTTTCTAGCTTCTCCATACAGACTAAAAACAGGCAAACCACTCACCGGATCGACACTGTGATCCGATTCAATCATATTATCTTGTTTTTCGGAGAAGAAACCGTGCTGGGGGGAAAACAGACAGGTTACCTGCTTACCATAGAGGTCAAGAAGAACATCCCTAGTATGGAGCAGGCTACTATTGGTGGACGCCTGATTACAGAGTAGTCCCAAGCGTTTCCCGGACAAATCCACGTCTGAATCAATCAGATTTTCAAGGCCAATTGTAATCATTATTCCACGGTTACGCTTTTGGCCAGATTTCTCGGTTGATCCACATCACAACCGCGCCTGGAAGCAATCTCATAGGAAAGCAGTTGGGCCGGAATTGTATAGAGGATAGGATTTAGCTCTTCATTTATTTTAGGTAAATAGAGGACATCATCGGTAATATTTTTCAGATGCTCATCCCCCTCGGTGCCGATCAGTATAAGACGCCCCTGCCTCGCCTTTATTTCTTCAACATTGGAAATGGATTTCTTATAGACCGCGTCCTTCGGGGTTAGACCTAAAATAGGCATATCCTTATCGATAAGTGCGATGGGACCATGTTTTAGCTCACCCGAAGCATACCCTTCAGCATGAATATAGGAAATTTCCTTGAGCTTCAATGCGCCTTCAAGAGCAATGGGGAAATTAAGCCCCCTTCCCACAAAGAGAAAATCGCGACTATCGTAATAATTTTCTATTAATTTCTTAATATCATTCTGGAGCGTAGGAAGAATTTTGTCAATAACGGCAGCAAGATTTATTAACTCCCGACCAAATTCCAACCGTTTCTCAACTTTCATGGTATCCCTTTTTTCGGCAAGAAAAAGAGTAAAAAGAAACAGGGCAGCAAGCTGCGAGGTAAAAGCCTTGGTGGAGGCAACCCCAATCTCGGGTCCGGCATGAGTATAAACTGTGCCATGCGCCATCCGGGTCATGGTGGAGCCCACCACGTTACAGATAACAACGATTTTAGAACCAAGCTCCTTTGCAAGCCGTATCCCCGCAAGAGTATCTGCCGTTTCTCCCGACTGGGAAATGGCAACGGTGAGCACTTTTTCATCAATCAGAAGTTTACGGTATCTAAATTCAGAGGCAATATCCACCTCAACGGGAATCCCCGCCCAGCGCTCAATCCAGTATTTTGCAACAAGTGCCGCATGCCAGGAAGTACCGCAGGCCACCAGAAAAATACGGTCAATCCCCTCAAGATCTTTATCGCTAAGGTTCATTTCAGAAAGTTCAATGGATCCTGTCTCCGAATTAATCCTGCCGCTCACCGTATCAATAATCGCCTGCGGCTGTTCATAAATCTCCTTGAGCATAAAATGCTTATAGCCGCCTTTCTCTGCCATGGCAGAGTTCCAAGAAATAGTCTGCACCTCTTTTATAACTTCTTCACCACTTTCCAGGGAATAGATCGTATGACTATCGGCCTTGAGAACAACAAGTTCTTTGTCATCGAGAAAAACAATTTTGTTTGTATAGGGAAGAAGAGGAGGAACATCCGAGGCCATAAAACCACCCTCTTCCTCATGCACACCGATAACCAGAGGGCTATGATTTCTTGCTGCGATCAAAGTGTCTGGCATTCCTGTCCAAAGCACCCCTATGCCATAGGAGCCTTCAACCCTGGCAAGTGCTTTGGTAACTGCACTCCTAAGATCAGTATCAAGATATTCTTCTATGAGATGTGCCAATACCTCGGTGTCCGTTTCAGAGGCAAAAACATGTCCTTTTTCAAGAAGTTCCCGACGGAGGGAATGATAATTTTCGATAATTCCGTTGTGAACAACGACAAGTTCTCCGCTGCAATCACTATGAGGGTGAGCATTCTCAGTGGTGGGAGCACCGTGGGTTGCCCAACGAGTGTGGCCAAGACCAATATGAGAGGGAGCTCCAATGGCCTCCTCCATAATATTTTCAAGATTTTGGAGTTTTCCCTCACTCCGGTATTTTTTCAACTTTCCATCTTGAAGATAAACGATACCAGCGGAATCATAGCCTCTATATTCAAGACGTTTCAAGCCCTCAAGCACAACTGGAACCAACCGTCTCCGACCAACATAGCCTACAATTCCACACATATTGATGTCCTCAATGTATTAAAAAAAAGGGTAACTCTTCAGCGTGTTGTTGTTAAGGTGTATTATTTCAAAAATTACGTCATTCCCGAGTGTAGTTATCGGGAATGACGGATTTTATGAAGTTTTAGCCCAAAAAACACAAAATCCAGTGTCTGTAAAATTATACTGAATAGTTACAAAAAAGGTTCTATTCTATCTTTTGTTACTTCAATTAATTATATAGATTAACATGTCAATTTTTAATATTGCGAGTTTTTTCTTGTTCCCTTGTGAAAAACGAGTATTTTTATATGGAATATGACTCATAATTTTCTTTTTATCTCGTTACCACAACGATAATATCTACCCCAAATAAAACTATCATGGACAACAGACAACGTTTAAAAGATATTCTTCTCGAAAAATCCTACCGCAAAGGCGAATTCACCCTCACATCCGGGAAAAAATCTGATTTTTACATTGATGTAAAACAGACATCTCTTTCCGCCGAAGGAAGTTATCTCTGCGGAAAACTTATTTTTGAGCTTATTCAAGGTGCCGACAACCCGATTCATGCCGTTGGCGGAATGACACTGGGTGCTGACCCTCTGGTATCAGCAGTATCCGTCGTCAGCCACCTTGAAAACCATCCAATCCCTGCCTTTATTGTTCGCAAAGAGGCAAAGGGACACGGAACCGGTAACTATATTGAAGGACTCAGTAATATGCCAGAAGGTGGAACCGTCACTCTTCTTGAGGATGTGGTAACCACCGGTGGAACTCTAGTGAAGGTTATTAAGCGAGTTGAGGATGCGGGATTTACTGTCGGCCAGGTTATCACCGTTGTCGAACGCCAGGAAGGCGGCGTGCAAGTCCTGGCCGATGCTGGATACACACTTGAGGCACTTTTCACACGCGAACAACTTCTGAGTTAAGCAATGAAATGCCGTAAGTGCTCAGAAAAATTAGAAGTCCTCCGCCAGTGCAGCCGTATTCGTTTACGTTGTACTGGCTGCAACCACGAATACCAAATTCACGAAGTGGCAAGTGAACTGGACCCTGAAACAGAGAAAATCCTTGAGCGCTACACTGTTCTCATATACGATTGACTTACAATAGCAATTTTTTTTTGCCCCCTTCTCCACACCAAAATTGTTTCTTCGCACTGTATTATCAATCTTTTTTTAATAGCTGATCTCTGCACTAATCTCAAAATAGGTAATTATACCTATGGTAAAATTTTCACAAAATGCTAAAATAAGAAAACAGTAAGGTAAAAGCTGTATTAAACAAAAGAGAAAACAGATACTCTCTTATGGTTCTGCAAACAAGGTCACAGGAAATGTTAACCAATCAGCGATATGGAATGAAGGTACAGAAATCATTTGTGAAAACAAATGATACCGCCTCGATTCGATGTCCTGACTGTGCCATTGTAAAAAACATTGCGGTTGGTAAATTTCGCAGCAGCAGACACACTCTCAAAACTCGCTGCAGTTGTGGCAGTACCTTTCTAGTGGCTCTTGATTTCAGAAAACATTACCGAAAGCCCACAAATATACTGGGTATGTATTCGCTGCTTGGTTCTTTTTCCGGTGGTGGACAGATGCAGGTGAACAATATTTCACGTAGTGGCGTCGCTTTTTCCATCTCGGGACATCATGGTCTTGCTGTCGGACAGAAAGCACTTCTTAACTTTAAACTAGACGACAAAAAACAGACCGAGCTGACAAAAAAAGTCGTCGTCAAAAACATTCGAAAGAACAGTATCGGATGTGAATTCCTCAACCAGACCCAGATTGGAAAAGATCTGGGATTTTACCTCCAGCCTTAATTCCCGCGTCAAACAGTTAATTCTGAATAATCTTCCCCATCATAGTCTGAGCTCTTTCTAAAAATGGAGCCAGAGTCTGGATACTAAGCGCACTTACCACAACACCTTCCCGTGCGACATCTGCCAATAACAGCTCATCATTTTCAACCCGGTCACTTTTGTTAAAAAGCTTTAAACAAGGTATGGTGGACAGATCCAATTCACGCAGCAGATCATCCACAACTTTCATCTGATCACGAAAACAGGGATTGGAAAGATCAATAACATGGACAAGCAGATCAGCCTCTTCAAGCTCTTCCAGGGTCGCCCTAAATGCCTGAAGCAATTCTGCAGGCAACTCTCGAATAAAACCAACGGTATCGGTTATAACAACTTCCATATCCCGTGGAAAGCGCAGACGGCGACTGGTTGGGTCAAGGGTTGCAAAGAGTTTATCTTCAGCCACAATATCGCTTTGTGTCAAGGTATTCAGCAGAGTCGATTTTCCAGCATTGGTGTAGCCCACAAGAGAAAGTACGGGAAGATCCTTTTTCCTTCTTCTTGACCTGCGCCGATAACGTTCCTTACTTACCTTTTTCAGTTCCTTCGCAAGCTTTGCCAATCTGTCATTTATGCGTCGCTTATCGATTTCAAGCTTTGTTTCTCCCGGGCCTCTTGCGCCAATACCACCAGTTAAACGAGACAGTGCATCATCACGCGAAGAGAGTCTTGGCAGCAGATACTTGAGTTGAGCCATCTCCACCTGCAGCTTCCCTTCACGGCTTAGTGCACGATGGGCAAAGATATCAAGAATAAGTTGTGTTCTGTCAATTACTCGCAGGTCTGTATAATCGGTAATAGAGCGTATCTGAGAGGGGTTAAGCTCCTGATCAAAGATCAGTAGATTGGCATCCAACTGCAAAGCCTGAATCATAATATCAGCGAGCTTTCCCTTCCCAATAATAAGGCGAGGATTGATTTTTCGTTTTTGCTGCAGCACCTGCGCCAGTACCATCACATTATCCGACCGTGACAGTTCTGCAAGCTCACGCATGGACTCTTCGGCACGTATCTTAGAGAGTTTGCTGACACTTACAAGTATTGCGCGGTCCTGGCCACTCTTAACCTCTTTTGAGGACGTTTTCTTGGTAAATTCTCCTTCAAGTGCCAGAATAAATTCTTCAAAAGAGCTCTGCTGATTTGCGGGATGGACAGGTGGCAGAAAGGCCCAGTTCTTTCCATCTCGGGAATCCGGCAAAAGATGTACCGAATACAACTGCTCGGGTAGACCGTCCTCTGCCACCTTAAGAACGGAAAGCATATCAAGTCGTAAAAAGAGAAGATCCATCAGATCTTCATCACTGATATCCTCGCCTGCAAGATGAGTGTGGACCAGACGCAGTCCTTTAAGACGTCCGCGACTTCGAATATGGGATAGCTGAGGGATCATAATCCCTCGAAAATCACCAACAATCACCGCTTCAATTTTGCCGGAACGCTGAAGTAGAAGACCGATCTGCCGGTTCAATTCAAAGGACAACTCACAAAGAGAACGAGCCATTTCAGGGGGGATAACATCATCCCTACTGCCTCGTTTCCCACCAATCCGTTCCAGTTGTTTGAGCTGATTCTTCTTCAGACCGCTCGTATTACCACTGACAAGTGCTATAACCAACCCTCCAGTATATTTAGAAAATCGCCACAAAGAGGCTTGAATGAGCAGTACAAATCGTCCCGCACATTAACTTTGCAGATAGGCGCGTATTGATGACGCAATGGTCTCAAACACTTTACGAAAAATCGTTTCATCACGTTCCAGCAGCGTCACCCGAAAGCCCTGAAGGTCAGTGGCAAAAGAAGTAAGAGGGACGACACAAACCCCGGTTGCCCCCAGCAAATAATAGACAAAACGCTTATCAACGGAGGTTCCTTCCGGACTCACCAACGTCTCAATCATGGAGCGAACCTCATTGTTATCGATGGGCAGAGTCTGCTCATGGGTCAGTGCACCGTTTTCAAAGCAGACACTCATATAGAAAGCTCCGTTTGGACGATTCACCAGCACCCCTTTTACATCTTTTAAACAGTCGTAGGCAATATTGGAAAACTTCTCATAACGTGCAATACGCTCTTGCAGATAGCCCTGATATTTAGGATGCTGCACAACTTCTGGATACACGGTCTGCGGTAGGGTCGTGGAACAGACCTCGACCATTTTTGCATTCAGGATAGATTGCACATACTTGGCAAACATGGGATCTTTATCCCCGTTATACACCTCAATCCAGCCGCAACGTGATCCTGGCCATGGCATTTCCTTTGAGATACCGCGCATGGCTATCGCCGGCACATCGCCAATAACATCGGAAAGAGCAGATGTGGAGGTACCGTTATAAACGATATGATGATACACCTCATCGCAGACAATAAAGAGATCGTAGCGTTTTGCCAGCTCGACAATGGATTCTAGAATATGCGTGGGATAAACTGCTCCCGTCGGGTTATCCGGATTGATGATTAAAATTCCGGCAACGGCAGGATTGTACTTGATGGACTTTTCCAGATCATCCAAATCCGGATACCAGTGATTATTGGGATCAAGAATATAGGTCAGTGGCTTATCACCGGCATGCGCGGCTTCGGCAGAAGAATGTGTTGTATAACTTGGAGTCGGTACCAGAACCCGTGCAGTTCTGCGCAGAAAGCCAAAAATCTTTGATATGGCATCCCCCAGACCATTAAAAAAGAGGATATCCTCGGGATCAATCTGGGCACCGCCTCGCTTATTCGTTTCCGCAGCAATAAATTCACGGGTAGTCAGCACTCCCTTAGTCGGGCAATACCCGTAGGTCGCATCCCGCATAACAGCGTTCGAGACAATCTCCTTCATCCAGAGAGGAATTTTTTCTCCCTTCATGATAGGGTCGCCAATATTTTCCCAGTTGGTACTGCGTCCGAGTTTTTGCAGCTTCATTCCGACATTCACAATATTACGAATCTCGTAGGTTAGCTCACCTGCACCTATATGGACTATATCTGTCCTCATTTCTATCGCTCCGTATTTTAATTAGGTTAAAAGGTTTAAGACTGAAGGCTGATGGAACAACAAGAGCACCTTGTTTTTATTCAATCTTTAGCCTTCGAACCTTTAGCCTACTGTCCTTACAGCCTATTTTCTTACCATAGCCACTATACATAGTCAACAAAGGCTAGATGCTGTCATCCTATTGTCATTATTCAGCATATTTATTCAGTTTATTTTGAAGAGTTTTACGTGTAATTCCAAGCCTTCTTGCAGCTTCACTTTTATTGCCGTCAGTCTCTTCAAGTGTTTTTAAAATCAAGACTTTCTCCTGTCCCTGAAGAGATGTGTCCTGACCTACTTCCGCCTCCGAGCCCTTTTCCTGCAGCTGTTTCTGAATAGGTAGTGGAAGGCTTTTTTCCGTAAGATACTCACCACGCATAAGGATAACTCCGCGTTCGATGGCATTTTCGAGCTCCCGCACATTACCTGGCCAGGAATAGGTGCTCATCAGTTCCATACATTCCATAGTAATACCAGTAACTTCACGTCTGTTTTTCTTTGCAAACTTACGAACAAAATATTCTGCAAGCAGGGGGATATCAGCTCTTCGTTCACGAAGAGGAGGAACCAGTACCGTCACCACATTCAATCTGTAGTAGAGATCTTCGCGAAAATTCCCGTCACGCACCTCCTGCTCAAGATCCCGATTGGTTGCTGCAATAATTCGAGCATCAGTATGAATTGTCTCTTCCCCACCAACCCGCTGTAACTCATGCTCCTGTAGTACTCGTAGCATCTTTACCTGCATGGCCTGGGAGGTCTCACCAATTTCATCAAGAAACAGGGTGCCTCCTTCTGCCTGAACAAACTTTCCTTCACGCCGTTTATCCGCTCCGGTAAAAGCTCCTTTCTCATGGCCAAACAGTTCGGACTCGAGCAGGCTCTCGGCAAGTGCCGCACAGTTAACTTTTATAAAAGGCTTATCGCTTCTTTCGCTATTATGGTGCAACTCTGCTGCCACCAACTCCTTACCCGTTCCGGATTCACCATTAATCAAAACCGTTGCCTCCGTAGGAGCGACATAGGAGATCATTTCGAGTAGTTCCTGCATTGCAGGAGAAGTCCCAAGGATCGTAGAGGATTTCGCTACCGGCTTCTTCTCCTGAACCTCCTGTTTTCGCTCCTCCACCTGTCTCTTCTCCACTGCCCGCTCAAGAGTTAGGCGAAGACGGTCAAAATCAAGAGGTTTTGTCAGATAATCATAGGCTCCATGCTTGATAGCTTCAACTGCAGCATCGACGGAAGAATAGGCCGTCATAATAATCACGGGAAGAGCTGGGTGGCTCGCATGAATCTTGCCAAAGGCCTCCATACCGTCCATCCTGGCCATACGTACATCCATTAGTACCGCATCGTAGGAAAACTTCTGAACAGCATCCACTGCAGTTTTACCATCATCGGCCTCCACACACTTCCAGCCCCATTCCTTAAACATGGAACAGAGCATATAGCGATGCACCTGCTCGTCATCGACCACCAGAATGGTTACCTGCTTTCCCACAACGTTCTCCCGATCTTTAAGGTCCGTAAAATAATAACATGGCATTCCGTTTCCGAACTGCATTGCACCTTTAGCCAATTTACTATCCCCTAAATCCTCAACGTAGCTCTGCTACGTCTGCAGTTTTGGGTATAGCAATTCAACTCTATCTACAACACATTTCGGATCGGAATAAACAATGTTATTGTTGACACAAACCTTTAATTATTTGTCATTTCTGAATACCGGATAGTAATACTTTTGTTTTTTATACCGTATCCCGTGGCTTTTTTCCCAGATAATCGCCCAAAAGGCTTCATCTAATCACAAGGACTACAAAAAATACGATTCTACTATCTTTTTACTTCAATTCTCCACCTATTTTCGATACCATCAGTTGAGCACCCTATTTTGTCAACGAAGTACACGATATTATTATATCAGGAGCCCCATGGCAGGAAAAAACCGGAAAGGTAACATTCCGGACGACACCTTAAATAAAAGCGGTAACAATTTCTATCTGATGCTGTCAACGCTGGTTATCAATCTGCTGGCACTTGCCATGCCGATTATGATGCTGCAAACCTATGATCGCATCCTGCCAAGCCATGGAATTGGCACTCTGGTGCTGCTCATCTCTGGTGTTGCCTGTGCCGTTACCCTTGAAGTCGGGCTCCGGCTCGCACGCTCCTACCTGACTGGCTGGGCAGGTGCCGTCTTTGAGCACAAGACAGCCTGTGCAGCGATGGCTCATCTGTTAAATGCCAATGTACAGGCCTTTGAAAAACAGGGGGCTGGAGCCTATATTCAAAAAATGGCTGCCATCAGCAGACTGCGAAGCTTCTATTCCGGACAGGCGCTGATGACAATGGTTGACCTCCCCTTTGTGCTCACCTTTCTTATTTTAATTGCCTATATCGGCGGGGATCTTGTCTTAGTGCCACTCACCCTGTTTCTCATCTTCTGCCTAATTTCATGGATTGTGGGAATGCGTTTGAAAAAAGAGGTGCGAGAGCAGGATTTCAGCGATAAAATTCGTTACAATTTCCTCATTGAGAGCCTCACCGGAATTCACACAATAAAAAGCCAGGGCCTTGAAAAATTCTTCTTTCGCCGCAACGACCGCCTCCAGACCCGCATATCAGCTGCTCACTTTCAGGTGGCACTCTCGAATAATATTGCCCTCAGTGCAGGGATGTTGTTTGGCCAGATCATGACCGTTTCCGTCGTCTCCTACGGGGCAATCAAAGTACTGAACGGGGATATGGGAACAGGTGGTCTTGCCGCATGCCTGCTCCTCTCCGGAAGAGTCATGCAACCCGTACAGCGAGCGCTCGGTCTCTGGACCAGGTTTCAAAGTTTTTTCATCGATCGTCAGGAACTCGAAGACATCTTTGCCCTACCGGGAGCATCCTACGATGGCACAAAAACGCAGATGGCGCCAACTGGTTATATCAGCTGTAAAAAAATGAGTTTTGGCTACGACAAAGACAGTCCTCTTATTTTCGATGATATCAACCTCTCGTTGACAACAGGCCAGTCCATTTCCCTTATCGGAGAACAGGGGTCAGGGAAGACCACATTTATCAATCTCCTTACGGGACTATACGCACCAACAAAGGGACAGGTAACCATCGACGGCACCCCTCCCTCAAAGGTTTCTCCCATTCAGCTCGCCTCACACATTGGCTACCTTCCTGAAAAAGGAGAAACTTTTCAGGGAACTATCATGGAGAATCTCACTTTTTTTGGAACCATTAATGAAAAAGATGCTCTAAAAGCTGCAGACCGCCTCGGGGTCAGCGAAGCCGTGGCATTGCTTCCCAACGGATTTAAAACAATACTCAGCAACTCGGTCACTGACCCAATCCCTCCGGGACTCAAGCAGCGAATATCAATAGCGCGAGCACTGGCAACAAAACCACGTATCATTCTCTTTAATAACGCAGACAGAAATCTTGACCGCTCAGGATACAATCTGGTTTTCAAAATTCTCGGACGCTTAAAAAAGAACATCACCCTTATTATTGTTTCCGATGACCGTAATATCCTGCGACTGGCAGACAAGGAATATTATATTGTAAATGGAAAATTACAGGAAAATGCCCCGGTTGATTCCAAGCTTTTTTCAGTTCTGCCATTCAGGGAGCTTAAGGCATGACAAAAGAGTTCCTACAAAAAAGCCAACTGCTGCAAAAACAGATAGAGCCCTACGGCTGGCTCTCCAAAACCGGCCTACCATCCCCTTTCGCCGCCTGTGTAGCGCCCCTTCTCACTGCACTAAAATGGAATGGAGAGATTCATCAGATTTGTGAGTCTCTGCCCCACTATCCTGACCAGATCGATCGGGTAGATTTTATTAACACCATGGCAAATCTGAATTATCAAATCCAGCAAACCTCTATCCATTTAAGCAATTTTGATGATCGCCTTTCCCCCTGCCTCATTGTTATCAACGAGGGAGGCCAAAGAGAAATTCCCTATATTGTTTTTGGCAAAACAAAAAACAAATTACACGCCTTTGATGGAAACAGTCAGGAATGTGTCTCCTTCGAGACAATTAAAAATAACAACGGCACAATTTACACTTTTAAAGCACTCGATGAACATGGACTCGATAAAAATAAGCTGAGCCAGCAAGTTCACGAAAAACCAAGTCGCTGGGCTCGTTTTTTAGGTAAACGTTTTACCCCAGTTTTTAAACAGATTTTTATCTCAAGCTTCGTTATTAACCTGCTCGCCCTTGTGTCATCGCTTTTTGTAATGGCTGTTTACGATAAAGTTATCGGAAACAACGCACCTGAGACCCTGTACTACCTGGCAATTGGAGCATTGATGGCCATAGGCTTTGAGTCACTTCTTCGCTATCTGCGTGCAAGAAGCCTGGCCTTTTTTGGGGTACGGATCGATGCAATCATCACCCAATCCATCTTTGAACGCCTTCTCTATCTTCCACCCCGTATCGTGGAAAGTTCTTCCATTCCTGCACAGATCGCCCGCCTTAAAGACTTTGATTCTGTACGGAACTTTTTTTCAGGACCGGTTGGCATCAACCTGGTGGAAATCCCTTTTACATTGATTTTTATTTTCACCATCTATTTTATTGGCGGTCCACTAGTACGAATTCCACTCCTTCTAGCATGTTTCTATATACTCCTTGGACTTGTCATGCTTCCCCGTATTCAATCAAGTACGGAGGAAGGAGCCGTTGCCAGTGTCCAGCGTCAGACCCTGATGGTGGAGACCATGCAGAAGTTCAGATCCATTCGTATCCATGGTGCCATGGATACCTGGCTTGAACGATTCAGAAAACTCTCAGGTGTCTCATCCTACACTTCTTTTAAAAGTTCGCAGCAGACAGCCTTTGTGGAGGCCATTGCCTATGGCCTTTCAGTGGGAGCAGGTGTTGGCACGCTGGTTTACGGTATCTTTCTTGTCTGGGAACAGCAAATTACCACGGGTGCCCTTATTGCCAGCATGATGCTGGTATGGCGAGTCATTTCTCCATTGCAATCCATCTGTAACTCACTTGTTCGAATACGGTATATTTTCCGAAGTATCGGTCAGGTTCACAAGCTTATGCGCTCGGCTCCAGAGAACAGTACTACTCTATCGGATCAGCCATTTAGCATCAGTGGTGATATTTCCTTCAGCGCCGTTGGCCTGCGTTACACGGCAGATCGTGGTGCGGTTTTCAGCGGGATGACACTTGATATAAAAGCGGGCGAGGTTGTTGCCGTTACAGGTCCTAGTGGCTCCGGAAAATCTTCACTTTTAAAACTCATCATTGGCCTCTACCCGCCACAGATGGGAGCTGTACTTATTGATGGTCTTGATATCCGCCAGCGAGACCCCATAGCACTCAGAAGAAATATCTCCTACACACCACAGATGCCGGAGCTTTTCCACGGCTCCATCGAACAAAACCTTCGTATGTGCAAACCGGATGCAACACCGGAAGAGCTCGACCACTGCCTCCATCTGGCAGGAGCACTCGACGATGTAAATAATTTTAAAGACGGCTTAGCTTACTTTATTGGAGACTTTAAATCTGAACAACTCTCCACTACCCTAACCTACCAGTTAACACTTGCACGCACCTACTTGCGAGATGCCTCAATCTGTCTTTTCGATGAAATGCCCTCCACATTGCGGGGAAAGAAAACAGGCATCTTTTTTCATGAATTTCTCAACGAGCACAGAGGAAGTAAGACAATGCTTTTCGTAACGGATCGGGAAGAAGATATACTTAAAGCCGACAAATTGGTCTATCTGACTGGAACGGGTCAGGTTCTGACCGGAGATCCAGCCGAACTCCTGGCAGCTCTTAAGGAATAACAGGTAAGCACCATCATGACAAAAAAAACAAAACATGACAATAACCAGCAGCTTCGACTCCTTGGACTCACAGCAGTACTTGAAGAAGCAACCACCCCCTATCTGATTCGCACCTCCACCCTTATCGTCTCGGTGGCCTTCCTCTCTTTTCTTGTCTGGACAGGTTTTGCCAAGATTAAAGAAGTGGCAAGAACAGTTGGCGAAATTGTCCCCTCCGGGCATATACAGGTTATTCAGCACCTTGAGGGAGGAATTGTTGATGCAATCCTTGTGGAAGAAGATGATCTTGTCAATTCCGGCCAGGTCCTGCTGCGAATACGGGGAGAATCCATAAAAGCGGATCTTGCCCGGCTGACTAACAGAAAAAAACAGCTTGAAGAACGCCACCGGAGACTTCAGGCCTTTTTGAATAATAATGGCACTCTACCTTCCGGTGATCAACCAAAATCTGGGGATAGCACATACAGGCTACAAAATGATATCCTGTCAGGAATGCTTATTGCTCAAAAGGATGAGGAGCAGGTGTTAAAAGAGCAGATCACCCAGAAAAACGAGCAGATTCACCTCCTGAAACGAGAACAGAAAACCATCCGAAAGAATCTCAGCATTGCTCAAAAATCCTTCAAAACACAAAAAGAACTCTACGAAGAACGATTAGTTCCGCAGACCAATTATCTGAATGCTCTCCAGGAAATCAATGCCCGCCAAGGGCAGCTTGATTCCATGGCTATCCAGATCAGACAGGCGGAACAGTCCGTAAATGAATTTAAATTTCGCCTCCAATCTCAGGGATCAAAAAGTAAGGACAATATTTTACAGCAATTAGGACTGCTCAGCGATGAAATAGCAGAAAATAATACCCTGATTGACAAACTCACCCAGCAAATCAGTCGTCTGGAACTCAAATCTCCGGCACACGGCCTTGTTAAGGGACTGGAAATCCATACCATCGGTGGAATTATTCCACCAGGACAACCTTTGATGGAGATTGTTCCCCTTGATGAGGAGCTGGTTGCCGAAGTTAAGGTGTCTCCAAATGATATTGGCCATATTAAAACCGGAGATCATGTCACGGTGAAAGTAACAACCTTCGATTTTTCCCGTTATGGCTCAATCGATGGCACAGTGACGGCATTATCAGCTACAACTTTTACCAGTCCACAGGGGGCACCTTTTTATAAGGGAATGATAAAATTAGATAAACATTATGTGGGGAACGATTCCGAATTGAACAAAGTGCTCCCTGGCATGATAGTAAATGCTGATATTATTACCGGCGAAAAAAGCCTGCTTGCCTACTTACTCAAGCCAATTCACCGCTCGCTAAACTCCGCCTTTATTGAACGATAGTTTGTCGTATAATAACATAACGTTAGACACCACAACCTTTTTAAAGAACCCATACTATGAAAAAGCAAGAAATACCCCCTCTTTCAATACTTGCCGTGGACGACAACCCCACAACTCTGCGCCTCTTGCAGGCCATGCTTGAACGCAACAAGTTTGAAGTCCGCACAGCTGTAAATGGTGTGGAAGCTATGGCTGTGCTCAATAAATTTCATGAATCAATCGATATTATTCTCCTCGACAGAATGATGCCTGAGATGGATGGAATTGAAGTGTGTAACGCTATGAAAACAGATGAAAAACTGCGTTACATCCCGATTATCATGCAGACAGCAGCCGACCACCCCGAAGAAATCAGCGAAGGTATTGCTGCCGGGGTATTCTATTATCTCACCAAACCACTCAATGCTGAGATGCTGCTTTCTATTGTTAACGCTGCAGGAAAGCAGATTCGACGCCACAAACAGTTGCGCCATGAGATGGAACGGCGCAAAATCAGCTTTGGTCTTGTACAAATCCTAAAATGTACATTTAAGACACTCGATGAAGCTGAAGGGCTCTCTATATTTCTGGCAAACTATTTCGATGAACCAGACCGTACTCTCACCGGCATTTCAGAGCTTCTGGTCAACGCGGTGGAACATGGCAATCTGGGTATTTCCTATGAAGAGAAAAGTGATCTGGTAGCAGCTAAAACATGGCAGGACGAGATCAGCAACCGCCTTGCTGCCCCACGCTTTGCAGATCGGCTTGTAACTGTCATTTTTGAACGTAAAGAAAAAGCCTGCTATATCCAAATTACGGATGGAGGCGATGGTTTTGACTGGAAACAGTATATGGAAGTTGATCCTTCACGCGCCATGCACAACCATGGCCGTGGAATTGCCATGGCCAATATGCTCTGCTTCAATAAACTTGTCTATAATGAGAAGGGGAACCAGGTGACCGGAATCATAGAAACCGAGGACAAACAGGATAAGGATGACTTCTGGGACTAACAGACAACCATTTCGTAATTTGACTTACTGAATCTTCTAGGTTTTTGCCTAGGCATTCTGCCTATTACTGCTTCAAGCATTTGTATATAAAAGAATATTTCCAGTTACAAGATCAATTATTTTCAGGAACGGATTTTGCAAAGTAGATTTCCACAGTAAAATATCAAAGCACAGAACAGCAGTTTGCCAAACTCATCGTAAGGTGAGGACGGAAAGCCACGGGTCCCACGTGAAGACAAGTAACAGGACAGCCGGGTTGCCATACCAAGGCAATCCGGCTTTTTAGTGCCTTATAAATTTTTTTCTTATATTTTTGAAAAAATTTGGTGAAGGTACTTATACCTTGCATTGAAATTTTCAAAAACCACAACTGGAGTAATCCATGGCTGCAAATAACAACCAGGCTAGTTCCCCTTCTAATCCCATAGGTACGGCATCAGACACATCTCAGCAGAGTTGGGTTGAAGTTGACCAGCAAGGTCTAGGCGGTGAAACCCTGAGTGCAAAAAAGTGGTCGACTAAACGTCGGATTGTAGACAGTAGCCAGCACGTAGGAAACATCCATACAGGTACAGAGAAGGCCGTAGAGCTTGATAAAAGTAACACTCTGTCCGGGGATACCCTGGAAAACCAGACGCCACGTGAAGACAATACTTCAGAAGCAGTTACACACAGTGATCCAAACCTTCAAACGTCTACAAATACAAGGTTTTCTGTTGATTCTTTTGGGCAGGATGAGGATAAAAATAGCAACCAAGCTGCCGAGACAACGCCTCTGGAAAGCGACCATAAAAGCGTTATTGCAAGCAGTGGATCCGACTCACTTGTTTTTGAAAAACATTTTGAAGATGACTCTAATGACCGTTCTCCCCAGCGTGACCAAAGCAAAGCGCCAGTTTCGCAACAAACAACTATTCCGCAGACATCTCCAGAACCTGTTCAGGAAACCTCATCTGAAGCAATATCGGCAGCAGAAGTCACAACAACACCCACAGCCCCACCCTCAACATCTGTAACCTCTACATCTGTAACCTCAGCACCTGTCACCTCAACACCGCCCCTACCTCTTCCCGAGGTAGAGGATGATGACGGATCCACGACTATTATTGTTGAGAGTACTGCTTCAGCCCCAATCCTTAATGCCGCAGACAGCACTGGAATCGAAGATACCGCAATTGCACTCGATTTTTCTTCCAACCTTACAGACACAGACGGATCAGAATCGCTTCTCATCACAGTCGAAGGTGTACCTATAGGTGCGGAACTCTCCGCAGGAAAGAATCTTGGGAACAGTACCTGGGAACTCACAAGCGAAGAGCTAACCGACCTCACCCTTTCTCCACCAACAAACAGTGACGAGGATTTCAGCCTGACCATCACTGCCACATCTACAGAAAGCAATGAGGGGGCGACATCATCCGTCTCTGAAGTTATTGATGTTTTTCTGGAAGCCGTTGCAGATGCCCCTTTACTTTCTGCTGATAACGCACAAGGAGATGAAGACACAGCAATTTCCTTAAACATTTCTTCTGCCCTTACAGACACAGATGGCTCTGAAAGTCTGTCCAATATCATTATTTCAAATGTTCCAGAAGAGGCAACCCTCTCAGCAGGCAGTAAAAACGATGATGGCTCATGGACCATCAACAGTGACAACCTTGAGGGCCTAAAAATAACACCAGGCCAAGACAATAATGAAGACTTTGAGCTGGCATTGTCTGTCACAGCAACAGACTCCAATGGTTCCACCGCCACAAGCAATATTGTAATGGCCATTACTGTTGACGATGTAAATGATGCACCGACTCTCACGGTTGAAAGCACAAAGACTGTGGATGAAGATGGAAACACAAGTATCACTTTTGCCGCTGCTGACTCAGATGGAAGTATCGTCGAGACTACTGCAACTGCGGAGCACGGAACTGTTACGGTCAATGATGATAATACAATTTCATATGCGCCAGATGCTGAATACAACGGTACTGATACCATCTCAGTTACGACTAAGGATGATGACGGCGCCACCGTTACCCAAACTTCTGGCATCACCGTCAATGATGTAAATGATGCGCCCACCCTCACGGTTGAAAGTACAAAGACCGTTGATGAAGATGGGAGGACAAGTATCACGTTTACTGCTGCTGACTCAGATGGAAGTATTGTCGAAACTACTGCAACTGCGGAGCATGGAACTGTTACGGTCAATGATGACGACACAATTGCATACACTCCAGACACTGATTACAACGGAGTCGATACCGTCTCCGTTACCACTAAAGACGATGACGGCGCCACCGTTACAGAAACCTCTGCCATTACCGTTAATGATATAAATGATGCACCCACCCTCACGGTTGAAAGTACAAAAACCGTTGATGAGGATGGAAGTACAAGTATCACTTTTACTGCTGCTGACTCAGATGGAAGTATCGTCGAGACTACTGCAACTGCGGAGCATGGAACGGTTACGGTCAATGATGAAAATACAATTTCATATATTCCAGACGCTGAGTATAACGGTACTGATACTATCTCCGTTACGACTAAGGACGATGACGGCGCCACCGTTACCCAAACTTCTGGCATCACCGTCAATGATATAAATGATGCACCGACTCTCACGGTTGAAAGCACAAAGACTGTGGATGAAGATGGGAGTACAAGTATCACTTTTGCCGCTGCTGACTCAGACGGAAATATTGTTGAAACAACTGCTACCGCCGAACACGGAACGGTTACCGTTAATGATGACAGCACAATTTCATATGCTCCTGACGCTGAGTACAACGGTACTGATACCATCTCCGTTACGACTAAAGATGATGATGGAGCCACCGTTACCCAAACTTCTGGCATCACCGTCAACGATGTAAATGATGCACCGACTCTCACGGTTGAAAGCACAAAGACCGTTGATGAGGATGGGAGTACCAGTATCACTTTTACTGCCGCTGACTCAGACGGAAATATTGTTGAAACAACTGCTACCGCGGAACACGGAACGGTTACCGTTAATGATGACAGCACAATTTCATATACTCCTGACGCTGAGTATAATGGTACTGATACCATTTCAGTTACGACTAAGGATGATGACGGCGCCACCGTTACCCAAACTTCTGGCATCACCGTCAATGATGTAAATGATGCGCCCACCCTCACGGTTGAAAGTACAAAGACCGTTGATGAAGATGGGAGTACAAGTATCACTTTTACTGCTGCTGACTCAGATGGAAGTATCGTCGAGACTACTGCAACTGCGGAGCATGGAACTGTTACGGTTAATGATGATAGCACAATTTCATATGCTCCAGACGCTGAATACAACGGTACTGATACCATCTCAGTTACGACTAAAGATGATGATGGAGCCACCGTTACCCAAACTTCTGGCATCACCGTCAATGATGTAAATGATGCGCCCACCCTCACGGTTGAAAGTACAAAGACCGTTGATGAAGATGGGAGTACAAGTATCACTTTTACTGCTGCTGACTCAGATGGAAGTATTGTCGAAACTACTGCAACTGCGGAGCATGGAACTGTTACGGTCAATGATGATAATACAATTTCATATGCGCCAGATGCTGAATACAACGGTACTGATACCATCTCAGTTACGACTAAGG
>Ga0208901_1000112_pt1 | contig 55524 bp, 53 predicted proteins | sample AntAceMetag02UKF_FD_184764 | JGI IMG/M metagenome (GOLD analysis project Ga0208901, IMG submission 184764) | Saline lake microbial communities from Ace Lake, Antarctica - Antarctic Ace Lake Metagenome 02UKF (SPAdes) (version 2) | ecosystem: Environmental > Aquatic > Non-marine Saline and...
AGCGTAATGACGGGATTCTTCAAATTCGCAGTTGTAGGCTTCACAGAAGTAGTTACACAAGACATAAGGCCCAGGCTCAGGGCAAAAATAAGAACTGTCAAAAAAGCCAGTTTTTTCTTCATAATAGACCCCCTATCGAATTGGTTTTCAGGTTCCATGTTGCAGCATCGACCTTCCGCAGGGAATTCTCACGGCTTTATGGAGAAGACCTCCCAAACAGAATGCGCGTGCATCAGGACAACCATCTTTTTCTTCTCTTATAATGCTTTACGTCACGAAAACTCTTTTTTTCGCCCTTTCCGCCCATACCAAGATAGAAATCTTTGATATCCTCATTTTGAATCAGCTTTTCTGAAGGATCATCCATCACAATCCTTCCCGTCTCCATGACGTAGGCATAAGGCGCCACCGTCAGGGCAAGCTTGACGTTCTGTTCAACCAGAAGGATCGAAATCTCCTCCTCGGAATTCAGCTTCGTCAGAATATTAAAAATCTCGTGGATGAGCATGGGGGCAAGGCCCATGGAAGGTTCATCCAGCAACACCAGCTTCGGTTCAGTCATCAAGGCCCGTCCCACTACGACCATCTGCTGTTCACCGCCGCTTATAAATCCCGCTGTTTCACCACGCTTCTGAATGAGCCTGGGAAAATAGTGGTACACCATTTGGAGACCATCTTTCACCGTGCCTGTCTTTCTGAGATGAGCCCCCACCTTGAGGTTCTCTTCAACAGTCAGATGTTCAAAAATTCTACGGCCCTCGATGACCTGAATGATCCCTTTTCTGGCAATATTTGCAGCTTTTTCATGGTGAATCTGCTCGCCCTCAAATTCGATGGAACCATCGGACACTTCTCCGTCTTCCACCTTCAACAGCCCGGAAATGGCTTTGAGTGTCGTACTTTTCCCGGCTCCATTAGCGCCTAAAAGAGCTACGATCCCTCCAGGAGGCACGTTAATGGAAACCCCCTTGAGGACCAGAATAACTTCGTGGTATTTGACCTCGATATTTTTGATGCTGAGTATAGCCTCGGATGTCTCCAAGAGATTCCCTCCCAAAGGTCTTTTTTCTTGATTCTATTACCAGCCCAGCCAGTCTTTTTCCCATTGCTGGGGCCAGCGTGCCTTCAGATCTACGCGCTCCACTTCCTGAAACTTGCCGCCCTTCCATTCCTGGATCAAACAGCCTGTCGCGGGGCGATGGTCGTATTGGGTATAGCTCACCGGGGAAGCGCCGAGACCAAGGTCGTAATTCTTCATGGTCTCAAATCCCTTTTTCATGATCCCCTCACTGGTAAGATCCCCCGCCTTATCGGCGCGTTTCATGGCCTCCCAAAGCACCAGGGCGTCTCCCCATGCCTGTACGGTCCGATTGAGCCTTTTCACCTTGGGTATGCCCGGGTTGTATTTTGCCGCAGCATCTACAACCAGATCCATGTTTTTGTAGTTCTGGCCAAAAAATGCATGAGGCGTGCATCCCATCACTCCTTCGGCAGCCTTTCCGGCCATCCGAGGCAGGTTTTCGTCAAACCCCCAATTGTTGACGATCCAGTCGGCGCCAAGCTCCAAGGCATAGGCATCCCGGATGGTCGCGGAGGTGGACATGGTCGTATTTCCATGCCATACCACATCGGGTTTAAATTTTTTAAGCGCCATGACCTGGCTCTTGGTATCCAGGGCAAAGAGAGAAACATCCTGGTCGGGGCCAACCTCAAAACCCAGCAATTCCGCATGGTTCTTGATTGCCTTAATGGGTGCGTTGCAGTAAGGCGACGAGAACATATAGGCACAGGCCATTCTCGGTTTTCTTTTATTATAGTCGGCTTTCTGTGGCCATTTTTTATCAAACCAGGCCGTTAGTGCAGACCTTGCATTGGTAGAGTAGTCCGATGAAAAGAAAAGGTTGTAGGGTGTTTTTGCAGGGTTGGTCAAATGAGCTGAATAGGAAGCCGAAACATAGGGGATCTTATCTTTATTTACCGTGGGAGAAAGGGCCTCGGTGTCGCCGGTACCCCAACCCATAATGGCAATGACTCCCAGCCTTTTGAGAAGTTTATATTTGGTAATGGCTTCGGGGATACGATATCCATAGTCAAACCAGGTATATTTAATTTTTTTTCCGTTCACACCACCAACGGAATTAATGTACTTGAACGCCTCTGCCATCCCGATGGCGTAATCTTTGCCCACATCCGAGGTCGCCCCGGTACAGTCCATCAGACCGCCAACTCTAATTGTCTTGGCTGCCGCGATCGTAGAAAATCCCATGAGAAAAAAAACTGCCAGAAACGCAACCAGAAACTTTAGTGCTATACTTTTCTTCATCTGTTTCCCCCCTTTTGCTGTTTTGTGAAGAACCACAAGTTGACTTGTCAACAGTAAGCCGAAGCAGGATCTAAAGAATAGTCACCCCCTTTCAAAAAAATCAAAAATTAATATGAAAATGGCCATAGATTAAAGTAGTTCTTGGCCTGCCACCACCGATAGGCAAGGCCGTTGGGTTCATAGATAAGAAATCCGCAGATGGCCAGGCCGAAGGCCATGTCTTTAATGTAGGTAAACCCCATCAGGAGTTCCGGATAATAGTCTCCCATAGGGATCACCACCATCTGGAGAAGTTCCATGATAACCACCATGAAGATGGAACCGAAAATAGCACCATGGATGGAACCTACGCCGCCGATCAGGATAACCCCTACCAGCCAGAGCGACCACCCCCAGGTGAAATGTTCAGGACTGAGAGCAGCCGTATTGCATACCCAGAAAGCCCCGGCCATTCCTGCCGTGAATCCCGCGACAAAAAAGGAAAGAAGCTTATACCAGACAATATTAATTCCCAGGGCTTCCGCAGCAATATCATTGTCCCTGATAGCTACCCATGCCCTTCCGGGTTTTGATCGTAGCAGATTGGCCAGAACAATCACCATGAGCGTCAGCATTACCGCCATGACATAATACACCTGAACATCGTTTTCGATGACCCATGGCCCTATCTTGATGGTCCCCGGCGGCAGGGAAAATGCCTGCCCCCTTCCACCAATCTGGGAAACATACTGCGTCAGAATAAAGTCCACCGTAATAAACTGGGCAGCCATGGTGGTAAGAATCAGGTAAAAGCCTTTCACCTTTGCAGATGGCAATCCGAACAGCACACTCCAGAGTCCCGCAACAATACCTGCGGCAACAATACTTATGGGATAGGCTAACCCTGCATCCACGATTCCCTGAGGCCAGGGGAACTGAAGCACCAGCATCGTACTGGTGTATGCCCCGACCGCAATAAATGCGGAATGACCTAAGGTAATCAAACCTGTATATCCGATAAGCAGCTGTACTCCCAGAGCTCCCATGGCGGTGTATCCCACCATGGTTGCGACACTGACCCAGTATTCTGGAAGCAACAACGGAATACCCACAAATGTGATAAGAAGCAGCAAAATCATCTTTGATTTAAGAAATGTTGTCTGCCACCAGCCCTGATCTTCGGCATAATCCTGATGATAATCACCACATGGCAACCATACACTAGACATAGGATACCTCTTTCAAGTGAGCTAAAGTTTAATCACGGAACCTTTTTTCTACTCTGTCTACGGCCTATTTTTTACTCCTTACTGTTTCTACACTCTCTCGATCCTTTCCCAACCCCAGAGGCCGTAAGGTTTGAAAAGAAGGAAAACCGCCATAAATACAAAGGGTACAATCTCCTTTACCCCTCCGGGAAAGAACTGATCCAGATAGGTCCCGGAAAAGTTCTGGAGAAGCCCGATGGCGATCCCCCCCACAATGGCGCCGGGCACCGAATTGAGCCCGCCAAGGACCACGGCAGGCAACACAAGCAGCCCCAGGTACCCCACGGAAATATTGATCCCATTGATATTCCCTAAAAGCGCTCCTCCTACACCGGCGCTCATGAAGGCAATTGCCCAGGCAGCCGCATACACGAATCTTGCACTTACACCGAGAGAAAGGGCGGCTGTTTCGTCATCGGCGGTAGCCTGCATGGAAAGCCCCCAACGGGTGTATTTGAAAAACAGCACAAAAACCACAAGAAGTACAATGGAAAGGATAAACGACCATAGATATACCGGAGATATTTTTAGGATACCGATGGTGATCGGTTTGAGTTCAAAAACGGGCGGGGTATACACACTCGTATCCGTCCCCCAGATAAACCCTATGAGACCTTTAAGGAAAAAGGAGAGCCCTACCGTTACCATGATGACGGCCAGAATAGGTTCCCCTATGAGTTTGTCAAGAAAGATACGCTCCGTGAGAAACCCCAGGACAATGCCTACCCCAAGGGTCAGAATGACGGAAAGGACAAAAGGAACACCCCAAGAATAAAAGGACCAGGTTACGTACGCTCCGATCAGGGTCAACTCTCCCATGGCCAGATTGAGAACACCTGAACATTTATAGATCAACACCCACCCCAGAGCCACGAGTGCATAAATACCACCCACCATGATGCCTGTGGTCAAGGTCATAAAAAAGAGCTCCATTCCTTCCCTCCCGTTTCAAGAAAAGCAGTAAGTAGTAGGCAGTATACAGTAGGCAGTACAAAAGTCAGCAAACTACCTATGGCAAAATTTATCTGCCTTTTCTATCATGCCATATAACATTCGGTTCACTTCGTCATATTTCCGGATAAAATGCTGATACTGGGCATCTTCAATGTAACCAAAATCCTTTGAAAAATCCAACCACACTTCAGTTTCACCTGCTTCACCTGCACAATCAATTAGTTTACTAACAAAAGCCTTTTCGTAGCGTCTCCTTATTCATCCACTCCCTACTGCTTACTGCCTACTGCCTTCTCACGCTCCGGTCTTTTCAATGTGCAGGTCAGTCTTGATACGCTGTTCCCTTCCATCCTCATAGGTTATGGTGGTATCCATATGCACCACATCCACATCGGAATAAAGGGCATTAACGATATCTTTATACCTGTTTTCCACAAACGCCCGTTTCAGTTTTGATGTCCTTGTAAGTTCCTCGTCATCCGCATCGAATACCTTGTAAAGGTTCACGAATTTATGTATTCTGGCGGGTTCCGGAAGGTCCTTATTCGCTTCCTGGATCTGCTCTTTAATAAGGTTGTATACTTCCGGTTTCTGAGACAGTTCCGGATAACTGGTATAGTTGAGTTTTTTGTCATCAGCCCATTTCCCCACCACTGCATAATCGATACACATGACGGCAGAAATAAATTCTTTTTTGTTTCCAATGGCCCAGACTTCCTGTACAAAGGGACTGAATTTCAACCTGGTCTCAAGGTATTGTGGAGAAAACGGTCTTCCATCACTCAGGGTCATCACATCTTTGGAACGGTCAAACACCACGAGGTGGCCGTCTTCATCTATAAATCCCCTGTCTCCGGAATACAGCCAGCCATCCACCAGGGTTTTTTCCGTGGCCTCGTCATTCTTATAATACCCTTGAAAAACAGAGGGGCTCTTGGTGAGAATTTCCCCCTCTTCCGTGATCTTGATTTCGGTATCCGGAATGGGAGTTCCAACCGTATCAAATTTGATGTCGCCGTCTCTATGGACTATCGAAATGCCTGCCACTTCCGTCTGGCCGTATATCTGCTTCAGGTTGACTCCGAGCGCGTGAAAGAATTTGAAATGATCCGGCCCCATGGCAGCGCCGCCTGTATAGCAGTGCCTTAGTCTCGACATGCCGAGGTGATCCTTCAGTTTTTTCTGCATGGTCATGGAGGCGATCCAGTTCAGGAATTTCCATCCCACCGGAACCGGTTTTTTCTCAAATTTCAAACCGGCGACCTTGTATCCCACCTTGGTGCCGAATTCATACGCCTTTCGCTTGATCCATGTGGAATCGATGTATTTTACCTGCACCTGACGCGTCATTCCTTCATACATTCTCGGGGGGGCAAACATCACGTGGGGGCCGATCTCCCTGATATTTTCCTGGGCAAGATCGGGTGCTTCAGGAAAATTAATAGTATACCCCATCTGAAGGCCACAGGATATGGACATCATCTGCTCCCCAATCCAAGCAAAGGGAAGGTAGGAAACAAAATCATCCGTATCATAGCAGGGATCAACCGCCATGAGATTGCGCCCCATGGTCAGCATATTCCAGTGGGAGAGGAGCGCGCCCTTGGGGAGAGCCGTTGTGCCCGATGTGTAAAAAAGAAGACAGATGTCGTCGCCATGCCCTTTATTGATCATTTTCTCAAACAGGTCAGGTTTCTCTTTGTCGAGCTGCCTGCCCAATTCCTGAACCTTTTTCACACTGACCAGAAAGTCCTGGTGATAATTTCTCATCCCTTTGGGATCATCCCACATGATGATGTCCAGTTTGGGACACTCATCCTTGATGGAAAGGCCCTTATCCACTTCTTCCTGGGTTTCACCCACAAAGATTTTTGAATCTGAATGGTCGATGATATACTTGACTTCGTCCATCATGCAGTCCTGAAACAACCACACCCCTATTGCTCCAGCACACATGGCAGCCATTTCAGCCCAGAGACCTTCCGGACGATTGTCGCCGATCATGGCAACCTTGTCCCCGCGCTTTAAACCAAGACTGACCATCCCGAGGCTGAGATATTTGACATTTTCCAAATAATCCTGCCAGGTAAAAGGGATCCATATACCGAACTCCTTTTCCCTCATGGCCACCTTTTTATCGCCATATTTCCTGCATTGGCTCAGAAAGAGCTTGGGAATCGTGAGCTCCTTGGTGATCTCAATCCCGGATCCTTTCATGTCTTGTTTTACCTCCTCGTGGAATAAAGATCATCTTCACCCAAGTAGGCCTTTATCACGTCTGGGTTGGCCTGAACTTCTTCGGGAGTTCCATCCATGATCTGGTTGCCAAAGTTCAGCACATTCACCTTGTGCGATATATCCATAACAACGCCCATATCGTGTTCCACCAGGATACAGGTAATTTTCCAACGCTCTTCCTCATTGATGTCCAGTATAAAACGGGCCATATCTTCCACCTCTTCCAGATTCAGGCCGGCGAGAGGCTCATCCAACAGGATCAGTTCAGGATTCAGAGCAAGGGCCCGACCCAGTTCAACCCGTTTCTGCAGACCATAAGGAAGCATGTGAGCAGGTTTGTCGCGAATGCTTTCTATCTCTAACAAATCGATGATCTCTTCCTCAATAAATCTCCGTGAAGAAATCTCTTCTTTTTTTGTCTTCCCGATATAAATGGATCCGGACACTATGCCGCTCTTGAGATGGACGTGTCTGCCAAGCCTGATATTATCAAGGACCGTCATCCCACCGAAAAGTTCGAGCTTTTGAAAAGTTCTTGAAATCCCCAGTTCAGCTCTTCTGTAGGGCCGCATGTGATTAACTTTCTTCCCCTTGAAATAGATATTGCCTGTCTGCGGTTTGTAAAGGCCGTTAATGCAGTTCATCATAACCGTTTTTCCAGCACCATTAGGCCCGATAATCGAATGAATTTCGCCTTTTCTGACTTCCAGATTTACTCCGGCCAGGGCAGTCACCTTACCAAAGGACATATGAACGTCTTCAAGCTTCAGGACGATATCGTCTTCTTTAAATTCCCCAACCTGATTCATAGTCGCGGGCCTCCAGATTTTTTTCTATGATGGTTGCTGCTTAAAATATATTGCAAACATGCCCTGAAGACAATTTCACCTCTGCACGGGAACTCTTGAAGAGCCGCGTCGTCTGCTCAGATCAGGGCTTTTTGCTGAAAATGTTTTTTGCTTACAATTGATAGGGTAAGGAATGATCATAGTTATTGAACAGGTTCCTTAAAATTTAGAAGGGGGTAAACTATAATTGTAGTACCATTACCCGGTCATGATTTTTTTGTCAACATGTTTTGCCAACATAGCACCAAAATTCCATCATTGGAGAGAACTGCCCATAAGGCCGTATCTCATGCCCGGTATCAGATTTTTGTGGCACTGGTCCAGAAAGTATTCATCCGTCATACCCGCTATAAAGTCCCTCACAATCCCGGCGAACGGGATTTGTTCCAGGTAATCGGGCTGCATGCCCTTCAGAAATCTGCGGTAGATATCGGAGTCTTCATTGCCGGTTTCAAGGTCCTTGTGAAATCGTTCAAACAGCAATTCAAACATGAGTCGAATCTTGCCAACCTGTTCTTTCACTATGCTGTTCCTGTAAATCCGATCTTCGTTAAATTGCTTCAAGGTCTTCAAAGTTTCGCCGACCCTGTCGCTGAACCTCAAAAAGGGTTTTTCAAAACTATTGCTAACAAGATCTTCCACCAGAGTATACACTATCGTACCATTGGTATTGCCCAGAATTTCACAGCATTCCTGCGGAAGATCTTTTCTGTTGATCAAACCCAGTCGGATTGCGTCTTCTATATCGCGACCAACATAACTGATGGTATCGGCAATCCTGACCACACACCCCTCTAAGGTCATGGGGCAGAGATCAGTCGCCGGATCTTCCTTCTTTTTTCTCATCTCATTGTAAAGGCTTTCAAAATTTTTGTTCTTGGCCGGCTCAAGAGACTGGGAGTGAAGTTCCCCATCGTGGCAGAGAATCCCGTCCAGTACCTGCAGAGTCAAATTCCACCCACGGCCTTTCCTTTCAATGCCTTGAAGAGAACGCACGCTCTGGATATTGTGCAGGAACGGTCCGACGTCATAGGCCTCACAAAGCTTTGAAAGGAATTTCTCCCCATCATGGCCGAAAGGTGCATGCCCGATATCGTGCCCAAGGGACACGGCCTCAATGAGATCCTCATTGAGACCCAATATCCGCCCAATGGTCCTTCCGATTTTTGAAACAAGCTGCACATGAAGCACACGGTGCGTAATGTGATCGTTCTTGATAAGATAAAACACCTGTGTCTTATCAATATATCTTGAGTAGGAAAGGGAATGGAGTATACGATCTGAATCGACGGAAAAATTCTGCCGGTGCCCTTTTTCGAGATCTTCTTCTACTTTTTCCCGGATAGCACTTGTGCTCAGGCACGCCCAGGGAGAGAACTTCTCTTTCTCTTTTTCATCAAGAATACCCTTGACCCCGTGTAACACCTGGTTATATCTCATTTTGTGGAATCCTCCCCGCGACGGCCCTTTTTCACATAGATTTCCTTTATCTCATTCCACACGGTTTTCCCCTTTTCCGCCAGAATATCGTGGGCTGAATCAGCGACCAGTCTGGATCTTGCTTCAAGTACTTCTTCAGCAGGCACAGGATGGCCTTTTTTCTTGTATTTCCAACGCAGGATCGATTTTGCAATTCCCATCTCAGCATCTTCGGCAAACTTCTTCAAACCGTTTTTCATATTTTCGTCCATGAGCAGTCTCTTTTTACTTGCAATTAAGTCATTAAAGCACTATAAATGTGCGTTTGTGATATTTCGATGGCAGCAAGAAAAACCTGTCGTTGTCCCGTGCATTCAATACCCCCTAATTTGTAAATGAAAAAGGGTTGGCGGGAAACATATTCACACAATGTATGTACCATCATATCAGGTTGGGGAAATTTGCTCAAGCGCCTATTTTCCCGTAACGACACAGGTTCAGATGGTTGCCAGGTGCCCCTGTTTCTCAAGGGGTGACAGAATCTCTGAACCGAGGTTTTAACCGGCATGAGACTGAACAATCAGAATCAAGTCTCAACAACCCAAGGAGGACACAGATGGCAGTAATCACTATGAAACAACTACTGGAAGCAGGCGTTCATTTCGGACATCAGACAAGGCGCTGGAATCCAAAAATGAAACCGTACATTTTTGGCGCAAGGAATGGAATTCACATTATTGACCTTCAAAAAACGGTAAGGCTGGTAAAGACAGCATATAATTTCATCACCAAGACCGTAGCGGATGGCTATCCGGTTCTTTTTGTGGGCACAAAAAAGCAGGGACATGATTCGGTTGTGGAAGAAAGCGAACGATGCGGCATGTTCAATGTGGTCAATCGCTGGCTTGGGGGAACTCTCACCAATTTCCAAACCATAAAAAAGAGTATTGCCCGTCTGAAAGATCTTGAAAGGATGAAAGAAGACGGTTCCATCAACCGGTATACGAAAAAAGAAATCCTTAAAATGGAAAAAGAACTGACCAAACTGGAGAGGAACCTGGGCGGCATCAAAAATATGGATGAAATTCCCGGTGCGGTCTTTGTTGTGGATCCCAGGAGGGAAAGAATAGCCGTCAAAGAAGCCAGGAAACTAGGGATTCCCGTGGTTGCCATAGCGGACTCAAACTGTGATCCCGACGAGATCGATTTCGTCATTCCGGGGAACGACGATGCCATTAGAGCCATAAGACTTATATGTTCCAAAATCGCTGATGCCTGCATTGAAGGGCATGAAATTGCTGAACAGCGCCTGAGAGAAGAGGCAAAACTCCAAAAAGAGCAAGAAGCCCCTGTAGAAGCGCCTATCTCCCCTGATGAAGGAGAAACCGGAGGCCCTGAAGTTATCGTGCTCCCCAGAAAAGAGGCACCCGAAGAGGCCCCCGTGCAAACCGAAGAGACCAAGGTACAGGCCGAAGAGAAAGATGTGCAGGTTGAAGACTCCCCGGCCAATGCTTGATAAGTTCGATTTTTCTCATTCATATATTGAAAAAGACACAAGAACCCGGATCGTTTTTCCAACAGGGTGAAACCATACCCTGGACCTGTTGGAACTGATCTCCAATTGATTTGATAGAAAGGGACAACCACATGACTGTTACCGCTTCATTAATTAAGGAACTGAGAGAAAAAACCGGTGTAGGGATTATGGACTGCAAAGCCGCACTGAAAGAGTGCGAAGGGGATATCAGCAAAGCGATAGACCATCTGAGAAAAAAGGGGATCGCTACCGCCAAAAAACGTGGCGGCAGAGCAGCCTCGGAAGGTCAGATTCAGTCTTACATACATGCTGGAGGAAAAATAGGCGTTTTGGTCGAAGCAAACTGTGAAACCGATTTTACGGGAAAAACAGATGATTTCACGGGATTCGTCAAAGACCTCGCACTTCAGATTGCAGCTTCCAATCCCATATGCATAGACCGCGAGACGATACCCCAGGAAATGCTGGAGAAAGAAAAAGACATCTATTCATCCCAGGCGAAGGCCTCTGGAAAACCCGAAAAAGTCATCGAAAAGATCGTTGAAGGGAAGTTGAAAAAGTTCTTTTCTGAAGTCTGTCTTCTGGAACAGCCTTTCGTTAAAAATCCGGACATCACAATCCAGGACCTTCTCAATGAACTCATAGCCAAGACGGGAGAAAACATTATCATTCGAAGATTCAGCAGATTCCAACTGGGAGACTCTGAAAGCTAAGAGGCATGGAACCGGGAAGTCCTCTCGATTTTCCGGTTCACGAAATATTTTAATTTGGGACCCACGGTCCTGCTCACTATCATGGTTTCAGGAGATCGGTTATGAAAGATGAAATACTTTCAGAACAACGTGAAAAAATGAAAAAGGGGGCCAGTGCTCTTGAAAGAGAATTCAAGAGAATCAGGACAGGCAGGGCATCCACGGCACTCCTTGATGGTTTGAAAGTGGAATGTTACTCCGCCTTGATGCCCATAGAACAGGTTGCGACAATTTCCGTTCCCGAAAGCCGTCTTATCACTATTCAGCCCTGGGATCAGAGCATCATCGGAAATGTAGAAAAATGCATCCTGAAATCGGATCTCGGTCTGACCCCTGCAAATGATGGGAAAATCATCCGTATTGCCATTCCTCCTTTAACGGAAGAAAGACGAAAGGAACTGGCAAAACTCGCCAAAAAAATGGCCGAGGAAAGTAAGATCTCTATTCGTGGGTTCAGACGGGAAGGCAATGAGATGTTGAAAGACTTAAAAAACGACAAGGAAATTTCCGAAGACGAGTTTTTTAAATCTCAAGACGAAGTCCAGAAATTAACCGACGAATTCATTGAGAAAATTGATGCGATTACGGCACGCAAGGAAGAGGAGATTATGGAATTCTGATTGGTAGAAACCTGATCAGAGTTGGGCTTTCCGCCTATCGGAAGAAAAATATTCCTCAGACGAGAATCCGCTTGATTCGTTGACTCAAAAATCGGATCATGGAAGCCCTTCCATCAAGACTCCTGATCCGGTTGCTTGAGATCCAAAAACTTCAGACCACAGGTTCTCCTCTACCACTACCCTCCAGCCTTTCTATCGAACTAACTCTTGGACATTGAGATGGGATAAGGATGTCAATCGACAGTAAAAGAATACCGAAGCATGTGGCCATTATTATGGATGGAAATGGCAGATGGGCAAAGAAAAAAGGTTTCCAGCGTGTGCGAGGGCACCAAAAAGGTGCAGAAGCAGTCAGGCAGATTGTAACAGCAAGCAGGGAAATAGGTATTCAGTGGCTAACATTGTACGCCTTCTCGGAAGAGAACTGGAAAAGACCCCGACTTGAGGTCCAGGCTCTCATGAAACTCCTGAAACGTTTTTTAAAAAACGAGTTACATGAAATGCTTGAAAACAACATCCGATTGAAGACAATAGGTCGAACAGAAAATATACCGTCGGATACCAGGCAGATCCTTCTTGAGACCATAGAAAAAACAGCGAACAACACCGGAATGACTCTCACTCTGGCTCTAAGCTATGGTAGCCGTCAAGAAATAGTGGATGCGTGCAAAAAGATCGGACATATGATAAAAGGCGGGGATATGGTACCGGAAGGAATCGACGAAAAGCTCATTCAAAATTGCCTTTACACAGCGGAAATGCCTGACCCTGATCTTCTTATCCGAACCAGTGGGGAATATCGAATCAGCAACTTTCTATTGTGGCAACTTTCTTATACGGAACTTCATATAACCTCCACTCTCTGGCCCGATTTCGGCAAGGAAGAATACCTCCGCGCTATTGAGAACTACCAAAGCCGTGAAAGAAGATTCGGAGGAATTTCACAAACATGACAACTTCGTGTTATTCGTGGGCAAAACAAAGCCTTTCACGTGGAAAATGAAATTAGCGGTTAGCAGTTAGCTATTAGCCTCACAAAATCAGTAATTTACGGTCCAAAAAGTTAGCGTCAAAAAAAATGAAGTCCAAACACCGAAAACCGTCATGTAAACATTTAAAATCTTTAAACTAACTGCTAATAGCTAAAAGCTAATAGCAGCTTTTTTGGTTTCACCTATTCGTGCTATTCGTGGTTAAAAACGCATCTGCTAGCTTAATGGACAAACAATGCATCTAAAACGGTGGCTCACAGCCCTGATCGCCATCCCTATTTTGATCTACATGATAGGCTTCGGGCCAAGGTGGCTGTTCCATTCCCTTCTATGCGCTGCCGCTATCGTATCTTTCATTGAATTTTCCAAAATAACGGGCGTGGGAAAAACAGGCTTTATTCTGTGCTGCAATTCCTTTTTGATTTTTCTCCTTTTTGCTGTAATATATAGTAGGCAGGTGCTGTTTTTACCTGTCATAACGGTCCTGTGGGTTTTCCTTCCAATGGCCTTCCTGATGATGCATAAGCCGATCCCGGGAAAAGAACTCACGGCGGAGATAGGCAAGGCGGTTTTAGGACCGGTATACGTTGCCATGCCCCTGGCCATGCTGGCTTTGATTGATTTCCGCCCCAGAGGAAGCATGTGGATCTTTTTCCTTCTGGCGGTTATTTTTGCCGGCGATACGGGTGCCTTCTATTTTGGAAGGCGTTTTGGAAAACATAAGCTCCACAAGGTAGTAAGCCCCGGGAAATCCTGGGAGGGTGCGGTCGGAGGGCTTATCAGCAGCCTGGTAGTTGCTCTCCTGTTTCTTTTTGTCTTCCACCTTCATTCGCTGGATGCAGGAATCATCATTCTTACCCTTTTACTCTCCGCGATGGGGCAGATCGGTGATTTGTCTGAGTCCCTTTTGAAAAGAAACCACGGCATCAAGGATTCCGGTTCCATTCTTCCGGGACACGGAGGAATCCTTGACAGAATTGACGGTCTTCTGTTTGCCATTCCTGTTCTTTTTGGGTATCTTCTGTTATCATGAAAAATATAACAATATTAGGCTCAACCGGGTCCATTGGCGTCAGTGCACTCAACGTAATCAAGCTTAATTCCGACAAATACAGGGTGGTGGCCCTTTCCGCCGGGAAAAACATAGAACTACTTCTCCGGCAGATCAAGGAATTCAACCCGGTAGCAGTTTCGGTACTGGACGAATCCTCTGCTGAAAAACTCAAAGAAGAATTGGGCAAAAGACCTGCTCCAGACATCTTTTTCGGACAGAGCGGTTTTAAACGCCTTGCAACAATGGAGCCTGCAGATACAGTCATATCCGCCATAACGGGCGCCGCAGGCCTGATACCTACCTTTGAAGCAATTAAGGCCGGCAAGAATATAGCCCTTGCCAATAAAGAGACCATGGTCATGGCCGGTGGTCTCGTCATGGACGAGGCAAAAAAGCGTGGGGTCACTATCCTTCCAGTTGACAGTGAGCACAGTGCCATACTGCAATCACTTCAAGGCCACCCAAGAGAAGATCTCAAGAGGATTATATTGACGGCCTCGGGAGGCCCCTTCAGGAATCTATCTCTCAATGAAATGCGTGAGATGACCGCGAAACAGGCTCTCAAACACCCCAACTGGGAAATGGGCCCGAAAATATCCATAGACTCGGCCACATTAATGAATAAGGGACTTGAAGTCATAGAAGCAAAATGGTTGTTCGATCTACCGATCGAAAAGATAGGTATAGTTGTACATCCTCAGAGCATCATCCATTCCATGGCGGAATATATCGATGGATCGATTATAGCCCAACTTGGCATTCCGGATATGACAATACCGATCTCTTACGCCTTGTCTTACCCTAACCATTTCAAAAACGATCTTTCCCCATTAGACCTTTTGACTGCAGGAGACCTTCAATTTCAAAAGCCGGACATGTCGCGTTTCAAATGCCTCGCCCTTGCGCTTAAAGCAGCAAAAATTGGAGGAACCATGCCAACAGTCCTTAACGGATCCAATGAAATTGCTGTGGGAGCATTCCTCGGAGGCCAAATCGGTTTCCTGGACATCCCCGCTCTGATTGAAAAAACCATGGAAACCCATGAAGTTGCTCCTACTGACGGAATTGCAGCAGTTATGGAGGCGGATAAATGGTCAAGGCAGAAAACAAGAGAACACCTGGAAAACCTTGTTAGGCCTCTACAAGGTTGAGGGTCTGGAAAAAAAATGAACCTGCAGGCCCTAAAGCTTGAATTTGGAGTTTTATAGTGTATTTAGATCAGTCCATACATATCCTGTCCTACTATATTTTCCCCTTTGTTCTGGTTCTCGGCATATTGATTTTTGTCCATGAATTGGGCCATTTTCTTGTTGCAAAATATTTTGGTGTAAAGGTTCTCAAGTTTTCTTTAGGTTTTGGCCCTAAACTCATCGGGAAGAAGTTAGGCGAAACCGAATATCTCATTTCCCTACTCCCCTTAGGTGGGTATGTTAAGATGTTAGGGGAAAATGATGAAGACGATGAAGCCCCCCTCACCTCTGAAGAAGAAAAAAAATCCTTCAGTCATAAACCGGTCGGCCAACGAATCGCTATCGTTGCTGCGGGACCGATATTCAATCTGGGTTTAGCCCTTTTCACTTTCTGCCTGTTCTACATGTTCGCGGGCAACCATGTCCTTTCCCCCGAAATCGGGGAGGTGAAAGAAAATGCACCCGCGTACGTGGCCGGTCTGCTTAAAGGAGACGTCATTGTTGCCATTGACGGACAACAAACAGGAACCTGGCCGGAAATAAAGAAAATGATAAAGGGGAACACTGGCGAACCCGTCGAGATCACAATAATGCGGAACGACGAACTCAGGACAATCAAATTAACCCCTGAAATCAGTGTCACTAAAAACATTTTCGGCGAAGACATAAAAACTCCTCTTATAGGCATTGTGGCGTCCGGAGTTTTCAAAAAAATCTCTTACACGCCTCTGGAAGCTGTTCGAACAGGTTTTTTGAAAACCTGGGAAATCATCAAACTCACCTTCCTGACCGTCGTAAAGCTTATCCAGCGTATTATTCCACTCAAAACTGTGGGCGGTCCTATCTTCATTGGGCAGATGACAGGCCAATTGGCTGAGAAAAGCTGGACCCATTTGATACCCTTTTTGGCAATTATCAGCATAAATCTAGGGATATTAAATCTACTGCCGATTCCTGTACTCGATGGGGGCGTCATTTTTTTCCTGCTGATTGAACTCATCATGGGAAGGCCCCTTAACTTGAAAGGCCGGGAAGTGGCCCAGAAAATCGGCATCAGCCTCCTGCTACTATTTATGGTTGTTGTTATATATAATGATGTAACTCGTTTTTTTGAGTAAGGCTTGCTCAGATTTGGGCCATCTTCGGCTGCTGCTCAATCGCAGGTAAGCGAACTTGTGAGACTCCGAATATGACCTAAATCTGGGCAAGCCATAAAGATGTGGCTGTCATAGGCCCCGTGGTATTCTTACATGATTCTTGCTATCAATACATCTACCCTTCAGTTCAGTCTTGCCCTTTTAAAACAAAATGGCACCATTGCGGCAGAACAGATGATGTTCAGAAAAAAAGGTAACTTTGGCAGTCTAATGCCCGCTGTCGACCATCTCCTTGCCATTTCAGATGCCAGGCCCAGTGATTTGTCGTGTATAGCTGTGGCCATCGGCCCAGGCAGTTTTACCGGATTGAGAATAGGTATATCTCTTGCGAAGGGTCTTTGCCACGCCCTGAAAATTCCTATTGCAGGTGTATCCAGCCTTGAAGCACTGGCATCGCAGATCCCTTTCGCCAAGTTTCCCGTCATTCCTCTTCTTCGTTCAAGAAAAGGAGAGGTGTTTACGGCAAAGTTTATCCAGAATCACCATCAGCAAATAGAAAGACAACAAGAAGATATCTCCATCAAACTGTCTGACTTATTTTCAACGCTTCGGGAACCGGCTTTGATTATAGGGGATAATTTTGAAGAGCAAGCGCCTGTCTTCCAAGATAAAACTGGAACATCCATTACAATGTTGGCGCTTCCCCATTATTGGAACTTAAGGGCGTCTTCAGTGGGCGCTATGGGCCTCAGAAAATTTACCCGAAATGATCTTGATGATCCCTACGGCATCAAACCTATTTACCTCAGGCCACCTGATATCAGGCCAAATCCTTTTTCGCACCATTGACAATGTTGCCCAAAAAATATATGGTTCATCCGTAATTTCAAAGATCAACGGTCCATTTGAAGCAGATTCTGAATACAGCGTTTTTTTCAACCGGTTTAAGAGAACATTTGAATTGGATAACTCCCGCATAAACAACTCATTTCCCGTAGCAAAAGAAGGCTTTCCCTTCATAGCAATCAGTTGTGGTTTAACGCTGATCTTTCTACTTCTAGGATATCATATCTTCTTTGTGTTAGGGACCCTCATCAGTTTTTTCATTGTGTTCTTTTTCAGAGATCCTGATCGTGAACATCAAAGCGTTCCTAATGCGGTACTCACGCCCGCCGATGGCAGAATACTTGAGATAAAACAGATCGATAATTCCAGCAACCCCCTGGGTTCACCTGCCTTGAAGATCAGCATCTTCATGTCCGTATTCAATGTGCATGTAAATAGAATGCCTGTGGGAGCAGTCATAGAGAAAATTGATTACCATGCAGGAAAATTTCTTTCAGCCAACCTTGATAAGGCCTCCGAACAAAATGAAAATAATCGGGTCACATTACGAACACCCGATTCCCAAAAGATTGTTACCATCCAAATTGCCGGTCTCATTGCAAGGCGGATTGTATGTTGGGTTGAAGAGGGAGATCGCATGGACAGGGGGCAAAGATTTGGGCTGATTCGGTTTGGTTCCAGGCTTGAAGTGTTCCTTCCAATCAACGCAAGGGTTACCATAGAGAAAGGGCAGAAAGTGAAGGCCGGAGAAACAATCATAGGATATCTCCAGTGATCAATAAACAAAAAAGAAAGCACAAAAAGACCAGCAAGAAAGGTATTTATATACTTCCAAACCTCTTCACTTCAGCGAGCCTTTTCAGCGGTTTTTATGCAATTATAGCAGCAATCCATGGAAAATTTGAAATGGCCGCCGTTGCTATCTTAATTTCCTGCGTTCTCGACGCGCTTGATGGAAAAATTGCCAGAATCACCAATTCCACAAGCCTTTTTGGGGCTGAATTTGACTCCCTTGCCGATCTCGTAGCCTTTGGGGTGGCGCCTGCTATCCTCGCCTTTCAGTGGGCATTAGAACCCTTTGGGCGCCTTGGCTGGCTTGCCTGTTTCATGTACGTAATATGTGGCGCTCTTAGATTGGCACGCTTCAATGTGCAGAAGACCAGCATAGACTCTCGGTATTTCAATGGATTGCCAATTCCAGCGGCTGCAAGCTTCATAGCTTCACTCATACTTTTTTCCTCTGCGGTAGGCGTGCTTTCTGTCGGGTCCAGACACATTATCATTATCGTACTGGTATACATTCTGTCCTTTTTTATGGTCAGCACAATTAGTTATATGAGTTTCAAGAAATTTGAATTAAAACGGCAGAAACCTTTCAATGTACTGGTTGCCATAATCCTGGCACTTGTTGTGGTAGCCTACAAACCAAAAATCATGCTCTTTTTTCTTCTTTCCCTCTACATTCTATCCGGTCCTGTCGTAACATGGTACAGAATACGAGCAAAAAGAAATGGAGAAAGAGTGGTCATTGAAAATCCGTTAACGGCTGAAAAGGAATGATTTGCTGCTAAAAAAAGACCTATGAGAATCACAGGAGGGCAAGCACGAGGCAGACGTATAGAAACGTTAAAGGGCTTTAAAATCCGGCCAACCTCGGATCGTGTGAGGGAGGCCGTTTTCAATCTTTTGGGGCAAGATCTTTCCCATCAGCGGGTCCTTGATCTTTTCTCCGGAACAGGAAGCCTGGCGATCGAATCATTGAGCAGGGGCGCCTCCCATGCCGTTCTCGTGGATAAATCGCAACAATCCGTAAACCTCATTCGAAAAAACCTCTGTCATTCCGGTTTTGAAGATCAGGGGATCGTTTTGAGACATGATTTGACGGAGGGGCTTCCCCGCTCGCATACGTTTTCAGATGGGCAGTTTGAGATTGTATTCCTAGATCCGCCCTACCGTGATAACCTGATTCCTGTCCTGCTGGAACAGATTACCATAACATGTTGTCTTCCCGGCGCCAGGGCTGTCGCAGAAACGGCCAAGGATCGCGAACTGCCCTCTGCGGTCGGCTATTTCAGACTCAATAAAACAAGAACCTATGGCGACACAAAAATAAGTATCTACATTTATGAGGAAACCGATGATTCATAAAACAGCGATTTACCCAGGTTTTTTTGACCCCATTACCAATGGACACCTCAGCATAGTAACCCGTGCACTGAAAATTTTTGATCATCTGATCATTGCCATTTTGAACAATCCGAAAAAGGTTCCTCTTTTCACGGTAGAGGAGAGGATACAGATGATTGAGCAGGCCGTCTCGGGTCAATCTAACATTAAAATTGATACATTTGACGGTTTATTAGTAGATTATGCGGTTGAAAAAGAGTCCAATGTCATTCTCAGGGGTCTTCGAGCTCTATCTGATTTTGAATACGAATTTCAGATGGCTCTCATGAATAGAAAACTCAACCACGATGTGCAGTCCATCTTCCTGATGACCGACTACAAATGGTTTTATACAAGCTCCACTATTATTAAGGAAGCGGCAAGTTTTGGAGGAGATGTCAGCGGGCTTGTGCCTGATGTGGTAAACGATGAACTCAAAAGAAAATTTCAAGAGATAAAAAATGCTTGACACTCAGGTCAGCTTAAGCGATATTTCTCTAAGAACCTGAACATCTTGGATAAGATCCTGATTAATCTTCATTGCTCCAAAATACGATTTGTTTTATCCTTTTGAAAAACAGTGTTTCGAAATAATGATATTTTAAGCCCCTTTAGCCACCAGGAGGAGAGAAATTGGCGCTCACAAAAGAAGCAATCATAGACACAGTATATCATCAGGTAGGTCTCAGCAAAAGCAGCTCTCGTATTGTCACAGAAGGATTGCTTGAAATAATAAAGAGGACCCTGGAAAATGGTGAAGACCTGCTGATCAGCGGCTTTGGGAAATTTCTCGTAAAGGAAAAATCAGCAAGAAGGGGAAGAAACCCACAAACAACAAAAGATCTTCAGCTGAGGGCAAGAAGGGTTGTCGTTTTCAAAACATCGGGAGTTTTCAGAGATAAAATCAACAAGACCAATTAATGAGAAACGTAAAGACTCTGATGCCCTTGGTCGTCAGAGTTGTATGCATCCCCAAAAGGCACCCCTTTTCAAATCAGTTCAATAGCTCCAGTATATCATACAGGGTGTCTTTTATCTCACTGATATTAAAGCCGTCACGATCGGGCAATCCTTCTGACGCCTGTCGTCTGAGACGTTGCCTGGCACCTTCAATAGTCATTTTTTCATCGTAAAGGAGTTTTTTGATAGAGAGGAGGGCCTCCAGATCTTTCTTCTGATAGGTCCTCTGGTTGGAATCCGCCCTGCTAGGCTTGAGCTGGGCAAACTCACTTTCCCAATATCGAAGGACGTAAGGCTCAACGCCAACTATACGACTCGCCTCTCCAATACGAAAATATCGTTTGCCATCGGGAATCAGGCCCATAAAATCACCCCTCCCTTAACCTGCCTCCTGTGTCCACTCTTACCGCTTCAATAATAGAATCATGCAGACGATTAATCTCATCTCCGTCAAGGGTGCGGTTTTCTGATCTGTAACATATCCTTAACGCCACAGCCTTTTCAGAAGCGGCTATTTTATTCCCCTCATAGAGATCAAAAATGTCCACAGATTCCGTCAGGTCTCGCCCATGTCGGTTTATGGTATCGACAATTCGTGAGCTTTCGATCCGACGGTCCAGAAGAATGGAAATATCCCTGAAAACTGCAGGGTATTTAGCAAAAGGCCGGAATTGTTTTTCTGTTGGTTGAACAGATAACAGCGTTTCAATATCTAACTCAAAAGCAAAAATGTTTTCTTCCTTCAGATCATAAGCAATCATCACTTGTGAAGAGAGTCTGCCTAACCGACCAACCATTTTGCCGGCAAAGGTAATTCCACAAGAACATTCGGGATCAAACTCACAGGATTTCTCATCACCTCCAAAATGCAGGTTTGAGAGTCCTATCTCGTTCAAAAGAACTTCTGCCGCCCCTTTGATATCATAAAAGTCCACCTGCCTTTCCGGACCATACCAATTTTTCCCACGATAAGCCCCAGTCATAACCGCAGTCAGACAGAGTTTTTCAATCGGTTGTTTATTCTTTTCTTTCTGAAAAAAAAGTTTTCCCCACTCAAAAAGCTTCAAATTGCGCTCACCATAATTGAAATTTGTTCCAATGGCGCCCAGAAGACCGGGAAGAAGTGACGTCCTTAGTACGGACTGCTCAACGGTCAGCGGATTCATGACTGTGGTAAACGACCGCAAATCGCTGTTTATATCCGCACCGAGATGATCTGCGCTATCGGGGGAAATGAAACTATAGGTAATGATCTCAGAAAACCCAAGGCCTGTCATAATCGGCCTGATCTTGTCCCTGACGCGAAGTTCAGGTGCTTCTATTTCATCAGAAGGTCGAATGCGGGGATAGGTTACAGGAATATTATCAAATCCATAGAGCCTTGCCACTTCCTCAACGAGGTCCACCTCTCTCAAGATATCAACCCTGAATGACGGGGGCGTAACCGTCAAATCGTTTTCACGAAAATCTTTCACTTCCATCTCAAGAGATTTCAGGAGCTCCTTCATTTTTTCTTTTGATAAGGAAATACCCAACGCAGCATTTGTTTTTTTTACACGGAATTGGATATTCGGGGGCGTGATTTTTCCGGGAAAATTGTCAAGGACTCCACTGGAAATTTTTCCACCGGCCAGATCCGAAATCAGCGATATGGCCCTTTGTAGAGCCTGCTTTGTTCCACCAATATCCGCACCCCTTTCAAATCGATAAGAAGCCTCAGTAGACAGTCCCAGAAACTTGGAACCTCTTCTGATGGTAACCGGATCGAAAAAAGCGCTTTCTATAAGGAGATCCCGCGTTTCTTCAACCACCTCCGAATTAAATCCCCCCATGATCCCAGCAAGAGCAACCGGTCTCTCTCCATCACAAATCATCAGGGTTTCTTGGCTCATTTTTCGATTTTCACCATCCAGCGTAGTAAATTCCTCGCCTGCTTCGGCCCTCCTCACAACAACTCTGTTCTCCCTCAGCCTGTGATAATCAAAGGCATGGAGAGGCTGACCCATTTCGAGCATCACATAGTTGGTGACATCTACCAGATTGTTGATGCTCCTGATCCCCGCCTGGTGAAGCCTGTATCGCAGCCAGAAAGGTGAAATCCCCTGCTTCACACCCTGAATCACACCGGCAACATATCGCGGACAGCCTTGGGGGTCTTGAATGGCTATTTTTGCCAGATCACCAACTGGAGGTCCTTCTTCTTTGAAAACAATCTCAGGCAGTTTGAGCATCTGCCCGGTAACAGCAGCAATCTCCCTCGCAATCCCTATGATGCAGGCACAATCCGGCCGGTTCGGTGTGATGCTCACGTCAAAAACCGTATCTGGAACAGCAAGGACGGTAGACAAAGGAGCACCAGACGACAGGATGCCGGAAAGGATCATGATTCCACCGTGATCACTGGTCAGGCCCAACTCATCTTCAGCAAGAAGCATCCCCTCAGACATTTCTCCACGAATGCGGCCTTTTTTAATGACTCCACCGGGAAGCTTTGCCCCCGGAAGAGCCAGAGGAGAAAACGCCCCAACTTCCACATTGGGGGCTCCACAAACTACCTGTATGGTGTCGGACCCTGTCTCCACCATGCAAAGGCAGAGGCGATCCGCATTGGGGTGGGGCTGCACCTCCAGGATCCTTGACACAACAACCTGATCAAACCCCGCACCAATAGCTTCCATTCCTTCTACTTCAAGGCCTGCCATAGTAAGAAGATGACCAAGCTCTTCCGGTTCCGCGTCAATCGTTACATATTCTTTCAGCCAGTTTAAACTTGCTTTCATGATCTCTTATCAAATCCAGTCTGTTTTGTAGATTTTTTGTTAATCAGAACTGTTCCAAAAATCTCGCTTCATTTTTGAAAAAGAGCTGGATGTCATCTATCCCGTATTTGAGCATGGCGATCCTTTCTATACCCATTCCAAATGCAAAACCTGAGTAGACTTCAGGATCATAATCCACAAAACGATAGACCGCAGGATCGACCATTCCAGACCCCAGGATCTCCAACCATCCCGTATTTGAACACGTCCGGCACCCTTTCCCCCCGCACATCACGCAACGGATATCCACTTCAGCACTGGGTTCGGTAAAAGGGAAAAAACTCGGCCTGAATCTCAAGCTTGTGTCACTCCCGAACATCTGGTGTATAAATCCAGTCAAAGTACCTTTCAGATCTCCAAAGCTGACATTCTTATCCACAAGAAGACCTTCAATTTGATGAAACATGGGCGTATGAGAAACATCTGAATCCCGCCTATATACTTTTCCGGGGGCAATAATACTCACAGGGGGCTTCCGCATCTCCATAGTTCTGATCTGAATTGGAGAAGTATGGGTCCTCAGAACGATATTGTCGGAAATGTAGAAAGTATCCTGCATATCTCTCGCGGGGTGATCTTTGGGAAGGTTCAATGCCTCGAAATTATAATAATCCAGCTCAACATTAGGACCCTTTACAACCCTGAAGCCCATTGTAGCGAAAATCCTGCACACGTCCTTGATGACGAGCGTAACAGGGTGTAGATGCCCACGGGCCGGCCTTCTTCCGGGCAAAGTCACATCAAAAACCGGCTCTCCAGACATATCCCCTGAAAGCAGAACCTTTTCAACAGCCTTAAACCGTTTTGTCAGATTGTTTTTTATCAGGTTTGCAAGTTTTCCTGCCTCGGGGCGTTCCTCGGTCGTCAAACGCCCCAACTGTTTCATCAAGGACGTCAACAGACCTTTCTTGCCAAGATATTCGACCCTGAATTCCTCAAGTTTCTGAGGATTCATGATGGCTTCAATCTCACTTATGGCGACTTTTTCTAATTCCAGGAGTTTGTCTTTCATTAAATTCTCTTTTCTGGAAGGAGCAAACTTTAGACGAGAGGGCAGAAAAAACCAATTCTCACAGCTATAGTAACCGGGTTTCTACTCAGAGACTTCAAGCCACCATCCCTGCCACACGGGAAAATCCAGCAGGGTCGTGGATGGCCATATCGGCGAGAACCTTGCGATCTAATTCAATCCCGGCCTTCTGGAGTCCTCCAATCAACCGGCTGTAAGACGACCCGTTCTCCCTGGCCGCAGCATTTATTCTGACAATCCATAAAGATCTGAATTCCCTCTTACGAACCTTTCGGTCACGATAGGCATACGCCCCTGCCCTTCTCACAGCAATCTCGGCAGTCCTGTACTGTTTACTCTGCCCCCCGCGGTATCCTTTGGCCGCCTTCAATACCTTATTTCTTCTTTTTCTGGCCTTAAAACCTCTTTTCACCCTTGCCATTTTTGTCCCTCTTTTCCATATAATTATCTGGGTTTACTTGGAAAATCCCGTTTCCCAAGACCACCCGAAAAATTCAATGGGGCAGCAACTGCCCCACCTGCACTCATTTCGGTCCACTCCCACTGGCTCATCAAGCGTATGGGATCAGTCTGCTCACCTGCTTCAAATTTGCAGAATCAACGAGACCCGACTTTCTGAGATTGCGCTTGCGCTTCGTACTCTTCTTGGTCAGAATGTGGCTCGAATAGGCCTTATTTCTGACAATTTTCCCTGAACCGGTGGTTTTGAATCTTTTTGCCGCACCCCGATTCGTTTTCATTTTCGGCATAACAACCCTCCATCCACATCATTAAGCATCAAAAAAATTAAAAAACGGCCCACTCCCGTGGATCCGTTTCAAGAAACACAGTGTAAATCCCTACGACAATATAACGTTACAGTCTATTTCGGGATAACAACCATAGTCATTCTATTCCGGGCCTCCCTTGTAGGCGGCTGCTCTACTGTTGCGTCCTCAACAAGTTCCTCCGCCACCCTTTTCAGAAGCTTTTCCCCAGCGCTTATGAAGGCCATTTCGCGTCCTCTGAAAAAGACTGTAACCTTGACCCTGTGCTTTTTTAGGAGAAATTTCTTAAGGTTCCGCATTTTGAAACCCAAATCATGTTCCTCAGTATGGGGTCTGAGCTTGATCTCCTTCATCTGGCCGCCGCGGCTTTTTTTTCGGGTCTCCTGCACCTTCTTGCTTGTTTCATACCTGAACTTGCCATAGTCCATAATCCGGCAAACCGGTGGATCAGAATTGGGAGCCACCTCAACGAGGTCTAACCCATCCCTATCAGCCAGATCCAGTGCCTCTCGAACCGAGACAATGCCCAATTGCTCCCCTTCAGCCGAGATCAACCTTACATTCCTTGCGCGGATCCGTTCATTAACCCTCACTTCATCTGCTTTCTTTCCTATGGTTATTACCTCCTTTGTTCACAGTCTTCATTAATAAGGCCTATAAATTCTTTCTCATCCATGAGAGGAAGATTTTGACCTGTCCTCTTTCTGGGGGCCACCATACCGCTCTCGCTTTCCTTATCGCCAATAATCAGCATATATGGTATTTTTTTAAGCTGGGCCTCTCTCACTTTAAGCCCGAGTTTTTCATTTCTAAAATCACCTTCTACCCGGATATTGGCATCCTGCAGACTTTTTAAAACCTTTTCGCCATGGGGGATGTTTCTATCGGTAACCGTCAGGATAGTCGCCTGAACAGGCGCCAGCCATGTGGGAAACGCCCCTGCATAGTGCTCGATCAGAACTCCGATAAATCTTTCGATCGCTCCTAAAATGACCCTGTGGATCATTACGGGTCGATGTTTTTCTCCGTCCTTTCCGACATAGGTCAGGTCAAATTTCTCAGGAAGGGTAAAGTCACACTGGATTGTGGCACATTGCCATTCCCGCTCCAAAGCGTCCTTCAGCTTCACATCGATTTTTGGTCCATAAAACGCCCCGTCTCCTTCGTTAATTTCATATGGAAGGCCGTTATCCTGCATGGCCTTTATAAGGGCGTTGGTTGCCAGCTCCCAGTCTTCGTCCGTACCAATGGATTTCGAAGGACGCGTGCTTATTTCAAGACCATACTCAAACCCGAAAACAGACATCACTTCTTTCACGAAATTCAGCACACCTTTGATCTCACCATCCAATTGTTCCGGCGTGCAGAGGATATGGGCATCATCCTGCGTAAATTCCCTCACCCTGAAAAGTCCGTGCAAGACGCCTGAGCGCTCATGGCGGTGGACGGTCCCCAATTCGAAGTATCTTTTCGGAAGTTCTCTGTAACTTCTGAGGCTGGAACCGTAGATGAGCATATGAGACAGGCAGTTCATAGGCTTAATCCCATAGGACATCCCATCAATTTCCGTGAAATACATATTTTCTCTGTAATTATCGAAATGCCCGGACCTTTTCCACAATTCAGTTTTGAGAATTTGGGGCCCTCTTACAAGTTCATATCCTCTCTGGAGGTGTTCCTTGATTTCAAAATCCTCAAGGAGGTATCTGAGCATAGCGCCCTTTGGATGCCAGATAATCATTCCGGCCCCCACGTCCTCATGGGTACTGAAAAGGCCCAATTGCCCACCCAGTTTCACATGATTTCGTTTTTTGGCCTCCTCGAGTCGGGCAAGATATTTCTTCAAACTCTTTTTATCAGGAAAAGCAGTGCCGTAAATGCGGCTCAGCATGGTCCGCTTTTCATCCCCCCTCCAGTAGGCGCCGGCCACTTTGGTCAGATGAAAGGCTTTAATCATTTTTGTGGAAGGGATATGAGGTCCTCTACACAGATCCGTAAAATTTCCTTGAGTGTAAAGCGAAACCTGTTCATCTCCCAAATCGTTGATCAGCTCAACTTTATATTCTTCCTTCAAATCCTCGAAAAAATCAATAGCGCTCCGACTTGGCATCTCTTTTCGAACGAACGGAAGATTTTTTTTAACAATTTCTTTCATCTTATCTTCGATGGCTTTCAGATCTTCTTCTTTAAAAGGTCTTTCATAATCAAAATCGTAATAGAAACCATCGGTGATAGCCGGCCCTATGGTGACCTTGACTCCCGGAAAGAGTTCCTGCACAGCCATCGCCATCACATGAGATGCACTGTGACGGAGTATGTGAAGTCCTTCTTCAGTGGTCACATATACTGGTTCAAGTTCCGCATTCGAAGTTATCTGACACGACAGGTCGCAAGTTACTCCGTCTATTTTCACAGCGACAACCCTGTCAAGACCGCCAACCTGAAGCCGTTTCAGTGTTTCAGAAGCAGGCAGCGATTCTATAAGGATCGATTCAGACGATTTGTTTTTTAAATGGACGGAAATACTTTCCATAATTTTTATTTATTAGTACCTCGAACAAAGAAAACAAGGCATCCGGAGTGGCCAACAACTTGCCGAGATGCCTCATGGAAATGGACTAATTTTATGTGCAATTCAGCAAACACTACTAATGACAAGCACTTACAACACTTTTAACTGTGAGCGCCCCAACCCGTACTCAAACTGTCCCCGGTGAGAAGCACAGTACTACCCTGATTATCGTACCTTATGTTAATTTAGTTAAGACAAAATTTTCACAAAGGTACACAATAACTAAATGAATTGCAACAAAAAAAATGATTTTACCAGATTCCCCGAGGAGGTCTTCCAAATTCCTCTTCTGAATCGCCTGAACAAGGCAAGAACAAGAAAACTGATTGAAAAAAAACTCCTGAAAGACTACCATTTCACCTAACACCTAAAAGCTGCAATTAGCTTTTACATGGCCGTTAGCTTAAAGGATTCAAACATTTAAAATACTTTCTTGCTATATTGGAACTTTCATTTTTTGATGTCGACCTAATGTAACCGTAAGCAACCGGTATCGTGCGGCTATGTAACCGCTAACCGCTAATTGCAGCTTTTAGGCAACAAGTCATTTAACAAGAAAGAATTCGGCGCCTGCAATCGAGCATTCATCTGTCTGCCGAAAAAGGTCTTGCTGACTGCGTACCGACCACAGGAAAATCAAATTAATGACTATCCTCCATTTATCAAGTATTGCTCACTGTTTATTCGTTTTCGTCAGGCGATTTATCTTCAGAGATTCACACCGCCTAACCTTTACTTTTTTGATTGCATTCGTCTCTTTTTCCGCAATTTCACCGAGCCTTGTATGGTCAACTCAAATGGTTGATGAATTTGGTCGAAAGGTCACCGTACCCGATGATCCCCGACGAATCGTCTCACTCGCACCGAGTATTACAGAAATTATTTTCGCTCTGAATCAAGAAAGCCGTTTAAAGGGGGTCACCCAGTTCAGTGATTTCCCTGCTGAGGCTTCCAAGCTCCCCAGCGTAGGCTCCTATGTGCACCTTGACCTTGAGAGAATCGTGGCATTGAAACCGGATCTTTGCATCGCCACCAAAGATGGAAATCCGATCAAAGTCATCAAAATGCTGGAAGCCTTACATATACCCATATATGTGGTACACCCTAAGAATCTGGAATTGATCATGGAAACCATTATCGGTATCGGCAAAATCCTCCATGCCGACGACCGTGCCAAAGCTATTGTTGAAGACATGCAATTCAGAGTGAATACTGTGAAATCTCTGGTCTTGAAGGCCCCGCACAGGCCCCGTGTTTTTTTCCAGATCGGCATCTCCCCGCTGGTATCGGCAGGAACTCCAACCCACATCCATGAACTTATCACCCTGGCCGGGGGAAGAAATGTATCGGAAGGGCCCGTGCCCTACCCGCGTTACAGCCATGAACAAATCCTGATCATGGCTCCAGACATATTCATCATCTCTTCCATGGCCAGGGGAGAACAGTTTGCCCGGGTAAGAGATGAATGGGCAAGATGGAAAGATATCCCCGCAGTAAAAAATGATCGCGTTTATGTGGTTGACTCCAATCTTTTTGACAGGCCCACGCCGCGTCTCGTAGACGCCCTTGAGCTTCTTGCCACCATGATTCACCCGGGTCTTTTCGAGGCACTGAAGTAAACATGGAAAGGTCGGTACTCCTGAAAAGGATTCTGTGGACAGTAATCCTCCTCTCTGTCCTTCTGGCGGCATCCATACTCCTGGGTATTTTGATGGGGTCGACAGGGATTGGAATAAAAAGGGCACTACTCTCCTTGACCTCTTCACGGGAGAACGATCCCATGCTGCATACCATCATATGGCAGATCCGTTTTCCCCGCGTACTCTTAGCAGCACTCGTGGGCGCAGCCCTTTCCATGGGGGGACTGGTGTTCCAGGCGTTGCTCAGAAATCCACTGGCTGAGCCCTATATCCTCGGAATTTCAAGCGGGTCGGGGATTGGCGCCATCATAGGAATCCTTGCTGGACTATCCCGATTTCCCGGAGTAAGCTTTACAGCCTTTGCGGGAAGCATTGTCACACTCCTTCTGCTTTTTCTCATGTCTTCCGGAAAGGCCATCCTTAAGAGCAACTCCCTTCTCTTATCAGGAGTAATGGTAAACTCCTTTTGCGCGGCCTTCATCATGTTCCTGATCTCAATCACCCAGGATGCTCGGTTGCATAACATTATCTTCTGGCTCATGGGTGATTTATCCATGATCAATCTTGGCCAGGTTGGCATACTCGCTGCCATACTTACCCCCTGCTTCTTTCTTCTGTTTTGTTTCTCCAACCAGATGAATCTCCTCCTTGTGGGAAAGGAAATGGCCCAATCTATGGGGGTAAATATACGGATCGTGGTCCCCATGCTCCTGCTCATAACTTCTCTGATGGTCAGCGCCACCGTCTCTTTTTGCGGTCCGATCGGCTTTGTGGGGTTGGTTATGCCCCATCTTCTAAGACTTATTTTTGGGCCGGACCATCGTGTACTGGCGCCTGCATGCATCTTGGGAGGAGGGACATACATGGTTTTCTGCGACCTTCTGGCAAGAACGGTTCCGGACCAGGGTGAAATGCCTGCAGGTGTCATTACAGCCATGATAGGAGCGCCCCTTTTCATCATCCTGTTGAAGAGGTCCGGACGATGAGCCCTGTGATTGCCGAAGATATAGAATTTTTCTACGGAGACCAGATTATTCTGCGAAGACTTTCCTTTTCTGTAGTTAGGGGAGATTTTTTTATCATTCTCGGTCCCAATGGTTCAGGAAAAACAACACTTCTGAAAATCATTGCCAACATTTTGAAAGTCAAGAAAGGCGATTTGCGGATCATGGGAAATCCAATCGAAAACCATTCCAGACGATCCCTGGCAAGAACCCTCGCGCTGGTTCCCCAGATGGCCCCTGTGGACTTTCCTTTTACCGCAATGGAACTTGTCCTGATGGGTCGTTCTCCACACCTGGGTTTTCTGGCATTGGAACGGAAAAACGATCTGGAATTAGCGAAAAACGCCATGGAATTTACAGGCGTTCTGCGTTTAGCCCATCGGAAAATGGACCAGTTGAGTGGTGGAGAACAACAGAGGGTATTTATTGCCAGGGCCATCTGCCAGGCCCCTGAAATCATGCTTCTTGATGAACCAACTGCATCTCTTGACCTCACCCATCAGATAAGGATCATGGATCTGATGGAAAAATTAAGGAAGGAAAAAGGGTTGACTATCGTCATGGTTTCCCACGATATCAACCTTGCAGCCATGTACGCCACCCGCTTACTTTTTTTGAAAGCAGGAAAAGAAGCAGGAATCGGTACTCCGGAAGAGGTCCTCACGTTTAAGAACCTTGAACGGATCTATGAATGCCCTCTTCTTGTAGATGAAAGCCCGTTAGGTGGCTTTAAAAGGATTACATTGATCCCCAACAAATTCTTAAAAATGAAGATTGCGGGAAAATAAATATTCTGATAAACTATATACGAGTAATGTTGTGGTAAAACACCAAACATGAAAGGAGGTGAATCGGCTTACCCCATTTACTGGACATCTACAGATAACCTTAGACACGAAAGGAGATTGAAGATGGCTGGAAGCACTTACAAAATTGTTGAACTGGTGGGAACAAGCGATGTATCCTGGGAAGAAGCAACAGCCACTGCTGTTGCAACCGCAAGCGAAAGCCTGAAAGACTTGAGAATCGCAGAGGTAACCAAACTGGATGTTACGATTGAGAACGGAAAAGTCACAGGCTACAGAGCCAGATTGGACTTATCTTTTAAATACGTTAAATAAAAAGAGGATCCCTGCGGGATCCCACTGTGGTGAGGGCTCGCTCAAAAATAACTTCACATTGTCCCATCTCAGATTTAGGCGAATTCTGTGAATTTATTTTTGGGCGGGCCCTAAGGAGAGGAAATGGAGCCGGTCAAGAGAAAACTGACGATACTGGACCAGATCTCTGCATCAGACAAGGTGAGGAGCAAGATCATAGATGCTGCAAGCGAGCTTTACGCAAAAAGAGGCTTTGCAGCCACTTCCATTCAGGAAATCTCTGAAATGGCCGGAGTTGATCTCCCGATCACCTACCACTATGTGAAAAATAAATCTGAAATCATGCGAATGATCATGGAAGATGTTTTAAGTACGTTCCAGAACAATCTTCTCAAAGAGATTCAGGACCTTCATGATCCGGAAGAGAAGCTGCATATTGCCATCATTCTGTACCTGAGAATCATAGAAAAGCACCGGGACAAGCTGCTCCTGATCTACCAGAAGTCAAGTTCCTTAGACAGAGCTGCAAAAGCCCGAATTATGCAATTGGAAGTGGACGTTGCAGAAGTTTTCAAAGGGATTATCAGCGAAGGAATTGCGCAGGGGACCTACAAAAATGTGGACGTGGATCTAATGGGGTACAACATCATGATGCTGGCCCACATGTGGATTCTGAAACACTGGCATTTCAAACACCGCCTCACACTGGACAAATATATCGATCTTCAATTAAGCATAATTATGCGCGCCCTTCACTAACCTCCACTATTCTTTCATAACCGCCTCGATGATAACCACATCCTCAATCGGGACATTTTTCATACCGGCCTTTGATCCCGTCTTGACCTTCGAAATGGCATCCACTACATCCATTCCTTTGATCACTTTCCCAAAGACCGTATATCCCCACCCCTGTGGGGTCTTGCTTCTATGATTCAATGAACCATTGTTATTCGTGTTGATGAAAAACTGGGCTGTTGCGCTGTGGGGATCAGGCGTTCGGGCCATGGCAATTGTACCACGATCATTCTTAAGCCCGTTATCCGCTTCGTTTTCCACAGGCATCTCCGTCAGTTTCTTCTTCATTTTAGGGGTAAAGCCCCCGCCTTGAATCATAAAGTCTGGAATCACCCTATGGAAAATCGTGTCATCGTATTGACCCCATCGCACATAGCGAAGAAAATTATCCACCGTTTTGGGCGCCTTCTCCGGATAGACTTCAATAACAATTGTTCCCTTGCTGGTTTCCACCTCCACCTGGGGATTTTTTGAGCCCGCCTCCGTAAGAGACGGCAAGGCAAAAACCAACATGGCCATAATAACGAGATGTCGCATTTGTCCTGCTCCTTTCGAAATTCAAAACTCTTGTCTTTTTGGATCCACTCACGTGCTGAGAAAAGATGGAAAAAATCCATCAATCGGTTCATAATATAAGATATCAAACGAACGATATCAACAACAAAGATTCAACAATCCTGCTTGAAAAATAATTTACCCCCGATATCTATTGAAATGGAATTATTTTCTCAAAAAAAAATTCGTACCTAAAATAGTCGGGAGACTGTTTAATGACCGGAAAACCGAACAAACACCAACCGGATGCTTATACCTCGTATTTCTTGTTTTTTATTGACTGCTTTCCTTCCTTATCGTATAAGTTGGCAGGTTCAGGTGCTCATTTTGAGCTTGATAGGGAACACCGTAAAAACGGGACGGGCCCGCCGCTGTGACCTCGATCCTTCGTCTGTCTTTTATTCTGGAAGACGAAGAACCCTTTCAGCAGATATTGCCACTGTTTCATATGGAATTGGGAAGGCGGCTGTAAGGGCGGGGAAGTCAGAAGACCTGCCTGAACAGATATGCGAGACATCCTTCGCGGAACGGGGGGTTGTCTACACAGTCCTGCGAGGATAAAAAAGGGAAATCCCCGGGTCGAATCCGTTCGGTCCGGGTTTTTTTATTCCTGGACTTCGATTTTTTTCACCTTTTATTTCAAGCCAATTCCCATGGATGAGCAGCTTTGGGGCGATGGCTGAAAGATCCTTTCGCTATGAAAAACAGGTATCAACCACTTTTGCATTTTGTATTCCTGCTTATTTGCGTTATGGGAATTCAACCCGCCGCCGCTGAATCAGGCGACAACACCCCAACCCTGGGAACCGTCGTCGTTACAGGCTCTTCGGAAGAAATCCCTTTTGAAACAGGGGATGTGGAAATGGAAGAATCTACAGGCTTCGTTTCGGTCATTCAAAGGGAGGATTTTGAAGGGAAAATGGAAAATCTTGCAGAGGTTCTTCAGAATGAGGCCGGTGTCCAGGTAAGACAATCGGGGGGCCTTGGAAGCTTTTCCACCATTTCTATTCGCGGGTCTTCCAGTGATCAGGTCATGGTTTTCATGGATGGTGTCCTGCTCAACGATGCTTCCGGGGGCGGCGTTGACTTGAGTTCTATCTCTCTCTCGGATGTGGAATCCATCGAAATATATCGCGGAGTAACTCCCATCAATTTCGATAAAGCATCTATCGGTGGCGTAGTCAACATAAAGACGCTGCGCGCCAAAGAAGGGATCAACGCAAGCGCTACCGTAGGATACGGCTCTTTTGACACCAAAAAGATCTCAGGCTTTGTTAACCAGAAATCAGGAAAATGGGATTACCTCGTCTCCGCCGGATATATGGCCAGCCATAACGATTTTAAAGTTCATAACGACAACGGTACAGAATGGAATCCAAACGACGATAGATGGGAAACCCGAAATAACGCGCAGTTCGATCAGGGGAACGTTCTGGGCAAATTCGGCTACGATTTCACGGATGATCTGCGCCTGGCCCTGGTGAATCAATGGTTTTCCAAGGAACAGGGCCTGCCCAGCTGGAACAACAGCCCCAAGACGGATGCATCATTCAATACCCGTAGAAATATCACCACTCTGAGCTTTCTTGCGAACGACATCGGCCAGCTGGGACTGAATACCAGAACCAGTATTGACTATTCCCACAAAAACGAATTGTATGACGACAGCCACGGTCAGATCGGTCTGGGAAAACAAAAAACCAGATACATCACTGATCGGTGCGGCGGCCAGTTTTTCGTGGAGTGGTTGGCAGACTGGAATATCATGAGTTTTATGGCGGATTTTCACCAAGAAACCTATGACCCTGAAAATCTCCTAAATGATCGGGAAGATCCCAGCCAGAGCTCAAGAGACACCCTTTCCTTTGGCCTTCAAGACAGTCTTCTCTTCTTTGAAGAAACCCTGAACATCACGCCTGCGCTTCGTTTCACCCATATCCAAGATGAATTAAAAAGCGCCACCACCCTCTGGGGCGCCCCCGTGGAAGGAGAGGAAAAAGACGAAAGTTACTGGAGCCCGCAAATCGGAATGAAATACAGCCCATTGCACTGGTTCAGCCTCAAAGGAAATCTGGCTAAGTATGCACGCGAACCCTCCTTTTTCGAAATGTTCGGCGACCGGGGGTTTGTCGTCGGGAATCCGGATCTCAAAGCGGAAAAAGGGATCAATTTCGACGCAGGTTTTGAAGTGAACTGGCTCTCCGGGAATCCATGGTTTAAACGCCTTTCCCTGAGCACTGCCTATTTCGGGAGCGATGTGGATGATCTCATCACCTTTGTCTATGATTCAAGAGGAATCGGCAAAGCGGAAAATATTTCCAAGGCCAGTATTCGCGGTGTGGAGAGCCGGATCACCATCGATTTCCTGAAATATTTTCGACTGGTCGGAAACGCCGCATGGCAAGATCCGCTAAACGAAAGTGATGTAAAGGCCTTTAGCGGAAAAATCCTGCCTGGAAGATGGCAGACTTCCTACCTGGGCAGGATTGAAGGAAGCTATGCCGGATTCAAGGCCTTCGGTGAATGCATTCTTGAAACCGGCATGTATTACGACAGCGCCAACCTGCTGCCGGCCAAGGACAAAACCCTGATCAATGGAGGGATTTCCTATCTATTTCATTCCTTCTTGCTCAGTGTCGAAGGGACCAATCTCGGAGATGAACTGTATGAAGATTTTAACGGGTATCCCATGCCGGGCAGAGCGTTCTATTGTACGGTGGGGTATCGATATTAGAAGGGATAGAGGGCGGAGGACGGAGGGCGGAGACTGCGCTCGTGTGAAACTTCATTTAGAAACTGGAAATTTGAAACTTGTCGAAGATCCCGTCTTTATCGGGGAAACGGGGTGCCACAAACACTGACACCTGACACTGAAACCTCTTCATGAAAGACGAATATCCAGGTAAGCGAAGACTCCGATATCGAACAAGGAATAACGAGGTAAGCGAAGACTCCGATTTCGAAGGAAGGTGTTCCATCGACCTCTTTAATTCCGAAAAAACCAGAGCGAACATCCACACTTCAATATTCTGCGGTTCTTGTCTACAGATCACGGCTTTAGCGTGATTCGATATTCTGCGGTTCTCTTTTTCCGTTCCCACGCGCAGCGTGGGAACGATGAAGAATCTTAGAGTATTATTCAGCACCACTATATTCAGCACGAATCACATTGGAGGCAGTTCCTGCCCCCTCTGCATTATAGGGGATGATAGAGACGTACAGCGTCATTCCAGCAGGCAGGCTTACCGAGGCGCTCCTGACGGTTCCCCAATCATATATCCCTGAAATTCCTCCAGACTGCGGCGTTGCACCCAAAAGATAGTATCCATCTGCGCCGGGAACTGCATCCCACTCATAAGTAAGCATATTTCCCACCATGGCGGAACTCAAGACCGGTGCCGGAAGCAGACCTGCATTATCAGCCCGCACTACAATGGAAGAATCTCCAGCGCCCTCAGCATTATAGGGAATAATAGCGACGTACAGCTCCATTTCAGCAGGCAGACTGGCCGAGACACTTGTTCCGGTTCCCCAGTCATACATACCGGAAATTCCTCCATTTTGAGGCGTTGCCCCCAAAAGATAGTACCCATCCGCACCGGAAACCGTATTCCAGTGGAAAGAGGCCGTATCCTCGACCATGGTTGAACCGAGAGCCGGCGCCAGCGGCGGACCAGTAGTGCAAAAGACCACGGCCTGCGGATTGAGGTTCGTATCCAGACTTTCATTCAGGGTGTTATCAGCTGTATCGACAATATCTACGGTGCCATCCGTCTGGTTGCACACCCACATCATAGCGTTCTTGTCAAGATACGTTCCCGATTCCATCCCGGCAATACTCACGTTCTTAAAATCCTCAAGAGCGGCACCTACTGCACCCGTAGTGGGATTGAACGGGTATAGGGTATTGTCCCCCCAGTCATCGTAGCCCACGAAATAGCCCTTGACAGGCGAAGCAACCAGCATTCCGGATATGACACCATAGGGGTGGGTCTCGGCATTCCCATCATCCACAACTATTTTAGCAGCGTACGTCTGAGGATCGATGCTCACGATCCCGCCGGTGTACTCATATTTCGGATCGCAGAAACCGGGGTAACTCCCCACACCCTGAATATAGATCCGGTTATTCTCGGCGATATACTGGATTGAAAGTGGATTTCTTATGGGCAGGGGAATGCCTTTCTTGCTTCCCTCCCCCATACCCGTATCGATTTCCGTATCGGTGACCACGTCAAAAACCGCCACGTAGGCCGTATTGGAGGGGCAGAATATATCGTCCTGACGTTGCAGGATAATAAAAAGCTTTCCATTGGCAACCACCCCTTTTGCCATTTCGGGGAGCCCGTCCGCATCTGCGTAGGAACTGAGGTCCAGTTCTCCGGTCTTGAGTGGTCCCTTGGCCCCGGTGGCGGGATTAACGATCCACGCCTCGGTGGCACCATATCTAAGAAGATAGGCCTTTGTAGAGCTCACAAATACCAGATCGTAGGGGTTGCTGTCCGATTCCCCCGAATCATTGGTCGTAAATTGCCAGATGGGGGTGTTTGGCGCATTGACATGAACCTTGGTAATGTTGTCCGCCTGATATTTGCCGAGCCTGTAAAAATAGCCACCATAGGCGTCCACGCCGATATCTGAAGTAGCCGATGGCAACAGGTTGTTCACAGCAATTCTCGAACCGTCTTTCGGATCGACTGAAACGGTCGAAATAGCACTGCTGCTCCAGTCCGGCGCCACATTGGCAACAACTCCTATTTGCGTAGAAGCGGCATAAACCGGCTCGACACAGAACAGAATAAATACAGCGGCAAGAACCGGCAGGAAAAGTCCTGCACTTTTCGTTTTTAGAAGAACCGATCTTTTACACGTTCCCATGGTTTCCCTCCTTAAAAAATGTTTTAAGTGTTTGAGAGAGACTCCCTCTCCTTTAGGAAATCGGCCCAAAACAAAAATCCCCGGACCGAAATTTCTCGATCAGGGGATTTCCCTTTTTCATCCCAAAATCACAAACGCGACATAGCTCCCTGCTAATGTTGCGCATTGACTTCAGGCAGGTCTTCTGACTTTCGGATCAACCTACTAACTGCGCCTTCCCATAGAGCGTCAGCCCCAACAGTGGCGTCATGCAGCGTTTGTCCCCGATTACAGCAGAGGGTCTGTCACCGATTTACACGGTGTTCCCTATTGAGTTCCATTCGTGAACACCTGAAGTACTTTTAACAGAAATAAGGTATTTCAGGATCACCGGAAAGTCAAGGTCCTTTTGTTCAGCCATTGCCATTATGGGTCCCCCCATATATGGCCATGGTACAAACGAAACTTGCTTGTCCCTTTTGGAATCAATCCAGAAAAGAACCTATTTTTTTCCTTTCTTTAGATGACAACCTCCACATTTTTTATAGGCGCCGGTTTTCTTCCCTTTGCTCGCCAAATCCTTGTGACACCCTTTGCATTGATAGTGAAAAGCCTTTTGAAGCATAATCTCATTTGGTTCCTTTTTCTTTGGATCGTGACACTGACTGCATCTCTTCGTCTCACCCCATGGGACCCAGACATTCTGGTCATCTTTGTAGTCGTGATGACAATCCCAGCAGAAAAGTCTGTCTTCATAGGCATGTTTTTTATGGGCAAATTCTACCGGACCTTTTCGTTTCTTTTTATACCCCTGGTTATTCAGCAGGATAACATTGAGATTTCTTGAGCTTCCCTCGGATCCAATGTTTCCGGACGAAACTCCCACATCCTTGTTCGTTTCCGCTTCAACCGTCGCCATTTGCCATCCGGTAACAACCAGACCCACCAACACAGACAAAAACAACACGTTCCAAAACGATTTCCAATTCATTGATGCCCCCCATTACGGTTGTTGGTATTTCCTTCCATCAAAAAAATCCACAATCCGGCCAAAAAGCCTCCAAAAAACAGGTGAACCTCGAGATATGTTCCTTTTCTGTTTTTCATTCCTTATTTTATTTGATGCGTATGGTACCACAGCTACCGTCTTTAAAACAAATAAAATCCTTGAGATTCCAAAGTAAATATTATAATGAGAGAGTCACTATGTGAGTGGTGGAGTGCCCAGTCTGGAGAACCCCATTTGCGGTTTTCTTAACAGAAAGGGATATGGGTGAACCATCATTCAAAAAACCATCGTTAATCCGGGGTTTTCATATCAGATTTCTCCGACATCAAGAACATTCGAAAAAGAGAGGTTCGAAAATGGACAAAGAAAAAACTGTGAAGGACATTATGATCCCTTTTGAGGAATACGACAAAATCCTGATTAATAAAAAACTCGGAGATGTTTTGCATATTCTAAGAGAAAGCCAGGAACGTTCATGCAGTACTTCCGGCACTTTTCATAAAACACTTTTCGTCAAATTCGCAGATGGAAATATTGCAGGCAAACTGTCCATGTATGATCTCATCAGAGGACTTGTCCCTGAACCTGCCAAAGCGCCCGAACTCTCAAAGGCCTACCACGCCATGCTGTCATCCAGATCGTTGGAGGTCCTCGAAAAAATCAGTGACTCTCAGGAACATTTCAGCTGGCTTCAAAATCCGTTTGCAGAACTCGTCAAGCAAGAGTCCCACAAAATGATCGGCGACGTCATGAAACCGATTCGTAAATCAGTTCTCCAACTGGACGACAAGCTTACCCAGGCTATTTATGTCATGTTCAAAGAAGATGTTCGGCAGCAGATTATTTATGAAGGAGAGGAAATTGTAGGCGTCATCAACCTTAATGTCCTATTTTCTACACTCCTTGATTCCGTGGAATTATAATTACTGACCGTCCTTTTGAAATCAGCATGTTTAGAGCCTCGGCAATTAAAACATACCGTGTGCCGTCATCCTTTTCTTTGCCGAGGCCCTGGATGACTCAGCCCTACCGATATTTCCTTCTCCTTCAAAATTAAAGCTTTCATCTCTGGATTCCGGCTTTCGCCGGAATGACGGAGTGGAACTCCGGGATAAAACCAGAAAACTCCCTTCCGAACCCGAAAGCCATACCATACATATTTGAATTTTACATCAATGATTACTACAAAATTGTATCACTAAAGAAAAAAATATACAAACTTAACACCTACCAGTGAATTTCATCAAAGATAAATTCCCTTCTAAATTCAATATCATAAATAGTTAATCCAATGAAAAAGAATTTCTGGCATGCCATTTGCTCTTATAGCAATCCATGGATCCTTTAAGCAAGAAAACAGATAAACATTTTAATTTGGAGAGCGGTCATGAAAAAAATTGAGGCAATCATTAAACCTTTTAAGTTGGATGAAGTAAAAGACGGCCTCACTTCCATCGGGATAAAAGGTATCACAGTCAGTGAGGTAAAGGGATTTGGTCGCCAGAGAGGCCATAAGGAAATTTACAGGGGCGCTGAATACCAGGTGGATTTTGTACCTAAGGTAAAGATTGAAGTGGTTATTGATGCATCCATGGCCGGCGAAGCATTGGCCATCATACAAGACCGGGCAAAAACCGGGGCAATCGGCGACGGCAAAATTTTCATCATGCCCATTGAAGAAGTCATTCGCATTCGAACAGGTGAGACAGGAAAAGACGCTATTTAGTTTCCATCCATAAATGGATGGACGTAATTTAAAAGTTGGAAAATCACACGGGAGGAAGGAAGAAATGAAAATAATCGCTCTGTTTTTTTTAATGATCATGACAACAGTTTCTATTGCAGTGGCAGGAGATGAACCTCCTACACCCCTGACAAATAAAGAAGCCATTCAATTAGTTCAAACCAATGCTGACTATATCTGGACCCTCATAGCAGCGGCCCTGGTGTTTTTTATGCAGGCAGGATTTTCCCTTGTAGAATCAGGATTTACCAGGGCCAAGAATGCCATCAACATCATGATGAAAAACCTCATGGATTTTTCCATGGGTTCCATCGCCTACTGGGCGTTGGGATTTGGATTGATGTTCGGCGTTTCTAAATCCGGATGGATAGGAACTTCAGGATTCTTTTTGAGCGATTTTACAGTGGGTGGCGATCCGTGGGTCCTGGCATTCTGGATGTTCCAGGTGGTTTTTGCTGCCACGGCCGCCACCATCGTATCCGGCGCCATGGCGGAAAGAACCAAGTTTTCGGGATACCTGGTATACAGCGTTATCGTCAGTGCACTGATCTACCCCATATTCGGAAGCTGGGCCTGGGGAGGCCTTTTTCATGGGGGCGGATGGCTTGAAAAACTGGGTTTTATCGATTTTGCAGGTTCCACCGTTGTTCATTCCGTGGGAGGATGGGCAGCTCTCGCCGGAGCCATTGTCCTGGGTCCCCGATTAGGAAAATATACCAAAGACGGGAAAATCAAACCGATCCTGGGTCACAACATTCCTCTCGCAGCCCTCGGTGTTTTTATCCTCTGGTTAGGTTGGTTCGGTTTTAACCCCGGCTCCACAACAGCAGCAAGCAAAGATATCGCCATGATTTTTGTGAACACCAACCTGGCGGCCGCGGCCGGCGCCGTTTTAGCCATGTTCACATCGTGGATCAGGTTCGGTAAGCCAGACGCAGGCATGAGCCTTAACGGAGCGCTTGCAGGCCTTGTGGCCATTACCGCCGGATGTGCAAATGTAACGCCTTTGAGTGCGGTTATCATCGGGGCAATCGCTGGAATCATCGTGGTTTTCTCAGTCGTCTTCCTTGATCGAATCAAGATCGATGATCCCGTCGGCGCAGTATCCGTTCACGGCGTAAACGGCGCCTGGGGAACCCTTGCAGCAGGTCTCTTTAATATCGGAGGGACCTCGGGGAAGATCATCGGCATCCAGGTGTTGGGGATCGTGGTGTGCTTCGTGTGGACATTTGTGGCAGCCTTCATCATGTTCAAAGTCATCGATAAGACGATAGGTCTGAGAGTCACCCCGCAGGAAGAAGCGGAAGGGCTGGATTTGGGAGAACATGGCGGAAATGCGTATCCCGACTTTGAGGTTTCCACCTATTCACAGAGATAAAAACGGACTGCGTTCCGGAGCCCGGATCAAGAAATACGGGTTCCGAATGCACCACAACATTACCCTTGAACAAATAAGCAATCAAAAAGAAAACATTAAAGAAGCGATTTCTATCTAATCAAAAAAACTGGAGGAAAAAAATGAAAACGGCAATGTTAAAAGCACTATTTACCCTGGTAATCGTAGCGATGACCTTCGGACCTCTAAACACTTTTGCTGAAGAAAAGTTAGAAATTCTGCCCGAACAACAAGTCGGCCTTCCCCCGGGAGAAGGAACCAAAGTAGCAGAGGTAGAAGAAGATACGGATCGACCAAGCGTTTCTGCTGATGTGTCGTTTCTGAGCAAATATATCTGGAGGGGATACGAGCTGAGTAAAGACAGCCTGGTAATCCAACCATCCGTAACGGCAGGCTACAAAGGTTTCAGTATGAACCTGTGGGGAAATCTCGATACGGATGCCTATGCGGGAGACAATGAAGGGCAATCAAAATGGACTGAAACCGATTTTACCGTAGGTTATGATACAAGTTTCGGACCGGTGGGTTTGGGGGTGGGATATATCTATTACGCCCTTGACGGAGCCAGGGATACTCAGGAGTTTTACCTAAGCATCGGCGGCGACGTAATCCTTGCGCCAACCCTGACCATTTACAGGGATGTGGATGAATTCCCCGGATGGTATCTCAACCTGGGGATATCGCACTCTTTTGATCTGCCGAAAAATATTACCCTGGATCTGGCCGGTTCGATAGCCTATCAGTATTCCGATGGAGACTCTATTGTAGACTACAACAATGCGGGGGAAGCGACTAACAGCCCATTCCGGAATCTGCAGAACGGCTTGGTATCCGTAGGCCTGACCATCCCATTCTGGAAATACTTCACCGCAATCCCCATGATAGCCTATTCATTTCCTCTGGGTAACGCAGCAGATAATATGCTCAGAGGCACCAGCCTGAGTGACAGCGCCTCTCACCTTTTTGGAGGAGTGACATTATCCATGGCATTTTGACCAAAACACAATAAAACAGATAAAAACCTGGTACAGGAGGCTCTGTACCAGGTTTCTTTTTTGTCCAGTCTTAGCTAAAAACTAATCAGATTTACCCGATGAATCTGAACCGAATTCCATTAAAACATCCTCATATCCGCCTTCGGATTCATCCGGGGCCGATTCATTCTCCAATTTTCCAGGAAGCTCTTTTTCAACACCACCGGCTTTTTCCAGCGCATCCAGTCCAATGTCTGATGAACCGACTGCATCACTTTGAGACCCCTGATGTTTCTCCTCTCCAACGTTTTCCGTCCCAAGACCCTCCGAACGGAAACTTTTCACACCGATTAGTTCTCCATCCCTGTCCAGTTGGATAGAAAGCGTAATATTCACATCAAAATCGATTGAATACAGTATTTTGCTTTCTTTGGCCTCAATAGCGGCATGCCTGTATGTCACATCCTCTCCGATGTTCAACCCGTGCTTATCCTTCAGGACCTGTCTGATGGCCTCCCAGTTCAGGTTTTCCGCGATAACCCCAAACCACTCTTGCTCCCTCTTCTTTATGACCTCGGAATCTGCAATTTTCATTGGACGTCCTCCTCAAAAATTTTCAATCAAAAACCTGGGATAATCGATTCGGCATCCCGGATACCTGGCGCAGGACCTCCTTTGTCAGGTCAAAATAACTGACAGCCCCAGGAGAGATAAGGCTCTGGAGCAGCACGGGGACACCTTTTGAAGGAACCTCCTTAAATTCGCTTCTGTTCGGAATAACGGTTTCAAAGAGAAGCTCCCCGAACTGCTCCTGTGCGAATTCCTGTATTCGTAGGCAAACTTTTTCCCGAGGATCGAATATCGTCAGAAGAATTCCTGCGATTTGAAGGTCAGGATTCAGCCTCTTTCTGACAATGGCAACCATATCAATCATCTGGGAAACTGCATCAAGGGCATAATATTCGCCTTGAAGCGGAATAACGAGGGAATCAGCAGCCGTAAGCACGTTGAAAGTAAGAACGCCAAGAGAAGGAGGTGAATCAACAATGATGTAATCATAGTCTTCATTGATGGGATATAGAAAATTTAAAAGGCATTTTTCTTTGTTGCGTCTCGCTTTCAGTTCCGTTTCAGCCCGGAAAAGATCCGTCCGTGCAGGGGCTGCCTGGAGAAATTCAAGACAGGTAGGAACAACAATCTCATGGCATGGTATACCCCCAACCACCCCATCATAAACACTTTTTTTCAACTCCGCTTTGTTAATGCCCAAGCTTGAAGTAGCATTTCCCTGGGGATCCATATCAACAAGCAGCACTCGTTTCTCCGCAGCAGCCATTGCGGCAGCAAGATTGACAGCAGTGGTTGTCTTTCCAACCCCTCCTTTTTGACTGACTATGGCTATAACCTGTCCCATCCTGTAATCTCCAGATAAGGCAGCATAAAAGAAAAAACGCCAAAAACCATCATGGCAATTTCATGTTTGCCTTTGATTATTCCTTGTCAAAACAGGCTGGATCCCCTATATTTTCCGGATGCAAAGTTGACACTAACAATAGGAGCCATACCCATGCGACTCAACGAGCTTCTTCCCAAAGCGCTGCGTCTGTACCCCGCCAAAGAGGCGGTCGTGTGCCAAAACACCAGAATGAACTATTCCGAATTCGCCGAAAGGGTCTGGAGGCTATCCCACGCACTCATAGATCTGGGTATCAAAAAACAGGACAGGATAGGGATCATCCATGAAAATTCCAACGAATTCCTGGAAACCTACTTTGCAGCTGCACACATTGGGGCAATCCTGGTACCCCTTAATTTCAGACTCTCTGCAAAAGAAATTGCCATAATCCTTCATGATAGTCAATCAAGAATCCTGATCTCACAGGGAGTCTTTGAAAATAAAATCAAAGATATCCAAGAACGGGTTCCGTGTGTGGAAGGAATTATCACTACCCAGACCACAGGCGAGACTGCATCCCCTTCCGGGGGAAGTTATGAGGCCTTGTTAGCCGGCGCCTCTTCCAATCCACCCCCGGAACTATCCATTGAAGACAACGACATCGCCCACCTGTATTACACCAGTGGAACCACGGGCCGCCCCAAGGGGGTTATCCTGACTCACAAAAATGTGGGCAGCCATGCTCTGGGGACTATTGCCGAGTTGCACCTCACAGATAGGGATAACTGGTTTCATGTGGCGCCCCTTTTCCATCTTGCTGACGCATGGGCTACTTTTGCCATCACCTGGGTGGGGGGGAAACATGTTATTCAACCCACTTTTGAAGCCTCAAGTGTACTAAGGCTCATTGAACAGGAAAAAGTAACCCTTTCGAACCTGATCCCCACAATGCTCAACATGATGGTCAACCATCCGGATCTGAATCGATTTGATTATTCATCTCTCCGGGTAATTCTGAGCGGAGGCGCCCCCATTGCCCCGGAAACAGTCAGGAAGATTGTTGAAGCATTCAAATGTGACTATATTCAAACCTACGGGATGACGGAAACCAGCCCCTATCTAACCATGTCCATTCTGAAGGAACACCTGAAAGACCTGCCTCCAGAAGAACAACTCATGTTCAAGGCAAAGACCGGCAGGGAATTCGTTAACGTGAACCTACGAGTTGTAGACGATGAAAACAACGATGTGACTACCGACAACCGGCAGGTTGGCGAAATCATTGTAAAAGGCGACAGTGTAACTCCCGGATACTGGAACCTGCCAAACGAAACCGAAAAAGCCATAAAAGACGGATGGCTTTACACCGGGGATCTGGCCGTTATAGACGATGAGCGTTATGTAACCATTGTGGATCGAAAAAAAGATATGATACTAACGGGTGGTGAAAACGTCTATTCTACCGAAGTGGAAAACGTCCTTTACATGCACCCGGATGTCCTAGAAGCCGCAGTGATCGGAGTACCGGATAGTCACTGGGGGGAGACTGTAAAAGCTTGTGTGGTCTTAAAAAAGGGTCGAAAAGTAACGGAACAGGAAATCATTGTTTTCTGCAAAAATGAGCTGGCCCGTTACAAAGCCCCCAAGAATGTGGTGTTTCTGGAATCTCTTCCGAAGACAGGCTCCGGAAAAATTTACAAGAAAGGGTTGCGCAATCCATCCATAGAATAGATATCCCAAACCGGAAAAGGAGAACCGCAGAGGTAAGCGAAGACTCCGATAACCAAATAAGGAAGAAGCTTCTTAAAGAAATTCTCGCGCAGAGTCGCAAAGCCTCAGAGAACGACAGGTGTCGGGTGTCAGGTTCGAGACACCCCGTTTCCAGTTTCCCCGATAAAGACGGGATCTTCGACAAATTTCTAGTTTCATATGATGCAGGGCTGCCTACTACTTACTGCCTACTGTCTATCGCCTACTGCACTTCTACCAAGATTCCTCCCCATAGGATTCGGGATCATCAGGACGGCCAAAATCATTCTCCCACGAGGGGGGGGTATTATCAAAGGGCTCATAATGCCATTGATGTGGATCAAATTCCGAACGCATCTCAGAACACGACAAAATACTCATGCTTGCAAGCAACACCAAGAATCCGACCACAACCATCTTTATCTTTTTCATAATCTCCATTCCATTTTTTCCGGGATCTAAGGCACTCAGCAAAAACAAATCAAACATCCTCTATCAGCTATTCAGGTCATATTGTTCAATTTATTTTGGTCAAGTGCCAATTCCTAAGAACTTATTATGGGCTTTCATCCAACCTCTTCAGCTCATCTTCCACCCTGGATTTATTGGATAGGACCTTATCCTTCAAATCCGATGAGGGGTAATTTTCAAGCAAGTACTCAAGAATCTGAAGGGCGGACTTCAACAATGCCTCTTTTCTTGAGGGGTCAGCACTCTTCCTTGCAGACAAAAAGAGTTGAGCCGCTTTGTTCCTGTCCCTGTTTATAATTCCTGCCACTGCACGTTCCCTCAGCAGTGCCGCCTCGGCGTTTTCATCCTGAACCTGGGTGATGGTTGCAAGCTTTCGGATGGCCTCTTCAAATTGATCGGCTTCAATAAGGTCTCTCACTGCGGCAAGGGTACTTTTCAAATAGGCTTCCCGAATTGCCTTTTCTTCCTCAAATTTTTCACGGGCTTCTTCAACTTCCACAAGAGCTGATTCGACTCTTTCCCATTCAGCCCCCGGTTCAACGTTCTCTCTTTTTTTCAAAAGGAGTTGCCTTGCCTCATCATACCTGTTCTCCCGGATCAGGAATCTCGACACCTCTATGATCTGCTCAGCGGTTTTCCCTTCATCCTTTATAGCCGAGGCAGGTTCTTCCAAAAACCCATTTTTCATTTCATTGGCGCCATTTTCAGGGAAAACATCTTTGTTTATCTCCGTTTTAAGCGTTTCAGCAAGGGCGGAGGTCTCCTCCAGATCGGCAACCAGTTTTTCATAGGTAACTACCGCATCATTTCTTTTTCCAAGAATGATTTGCCACCTTCCAATACGCGATCTTAACAAGGTCAGATCCGGAGATTTCTTCAGTTGCCGCGCTATACCCTCACCGAGTTGAATCGCCTCCTGTAACTTACCCTCTTCCCCAAGGGACAACGCAAACACCAATCCCAGTTCCAGGGAAACGGCATCCGAACCAAATTCGGATCTCAATCTGAGACAATCTCTGATGACACCCGCATAATTCCCATCTCTGTACAGGCCCATGATCCTGTTTCTCTCTGTGTACAACCTTGTGGCAATCTCTCTTCTAAAAAGAATCAAGCTCTCTTCACGGGAAAAAAAACGTTCGTCCATTTTTGACAAGGCTTCCGAAAGAGAGAGAACCAACTCCTCCAACTGCTGTTCAACCACTCGCCCTGCTGAACTTTTTTTCAGGAGGTTGTACGAATCCAGAAGCTGCAACGCAATATCCCTGTCCTCGTCTGAGAGCTGTTCTTTTGCCAATATGTCGTCAAGAAAATCTATTTTCCTGTCAATCAGTCCTTTTTCAATAGGCAAACTTGTCCCGGATTCGACCTGTCTAATAGGCTCAACCGGCTTCTTCATATTTGGAGCACAGGCAAAAAAGAAGATAAAAGGAACAAAAAAAATAGTGATGGTTTTTCTGATCATTGCGATACCGCCTGAGCAGGTTCAAAATGCCTCATCAACTTCAATTCCCCCCCGATGTTTTCCATATTTGAAAGCACCTGGGGACCTTGTGAAGATCTCTGCTCCCGTTCAAAAGAGGTCAGGGGAAGCCCCGTCAAAGGAGATACCCGCTCTTTTCTGAATTCGCCCTTGATTTCTTCAGGAAGAACTATCTGAGAAAATATGAGATCGGCCGGCTGAAGACCGGCTACGTAATCCGGAGAATCGGCAACAGCCTTTGCCGTATCAACCCAGAGAGGGAGTGCCCCCGCTGAACCGTAAACAGAAAGATACTTTCCTTTCATGGGGCGATTGTCATCGTACCCTACATAACTTGCCAAAACGTACCCATCTTTCATGCTGATCTGTCCATTTTTCTCATCGTATCCCGGAATAAAACCTACAAAACTGGAGTTGGTATAGTTGTTTGCCGTACCTGTTTTACCAAAGGAAGGGATGGGAATATCGAAAACCTTCACGGCCTCCCTGGCTCTGCTCCCGGTTCCATTTTCCATGACGTTCCTCAGTATCTCGGATACCTGTACAGCAACCCTGTCTGAAATGACCTTTTCCGGCTCGCTCTTATATTCATAGATGACGTTTCCTTCCCTGTCTGAAATCCTCTGAATAATCGGGACGGAGTCTTCTTTTTTACTGCGGGCAAGTGGAAAGCTATTTCCCGTCAAGAGGGTTTCATAGGCCAGAGCAGCCTCCATGATACTGATGGAATTTGGTCCCAGGGGAAAAGAGAGGACAGGGTCCAATTCGCTGGTTATGCCCAGTTTTCTCGAAAGGTGCACCACAAAAGAAAGGTTCACAAGGGTTCGGAAATCCCGGATTTTGGAGAGCGTCTCGAAACCGTATCGCTTGCGCGCCGCCATTTGTCCATAATTCATTTCTGTATTGTCGCTCAGAAGACTGACAATTTCAGAGGGAAATTGTCCATCAATCCAGATGGCGCCGGGATCGGAAAAAAGTGGCATCTCCGAAGCAGCCAAAGCGGGAGTCAGGCGAGAAAGGGCATAGGAAACCAAATCTTCGGGGGAATCCGTGTAAATTAGAATTTTCTCTGTCCCTTTTACGGTTCCAAGATAAAAGTTTTCGATAGATTCTGACAGCCTGCCTCGTTCCCGTGTATCTTCAGTGAATACAGATTCTCCCAGACTCCTTTTGACTTCGTCCGCCTTACGCTTCATTTCATTGTTTAAAGCCTCAAGCCTTTGGAAATTCCGCCTCTTTATCTGAGAATACTCCTGTTTTTTATCGTCCAATACATTTTCAGGAAGATCAAAATGAACCTGCCCCAAAGCCCCTAAAATCTCCTCGTATCCCGCGAAAATAGCATCGGACCTGACCTGTTTTTTAGCCTCCTCAAATGCTGCCTCCCGCATAGCCTGATCATTTATAATAACGCCATAGCCATCTCTTATTCGGTTTTTATAGGCCTCGTAAGTTTCCCCTTCATTTTTTCCGAGCCCCACAAGATCTGCAACACGGCGAAATTCCCCCATGTTCAAACGGTCCGTCAGGTGATACAGGAGCCATACCGTGGCCAGATTTTCGGATTTCGCTCCAGCCCAGGCCATTGAGACCGCACCGCTTTTAGGTTCATGATCAGGATTGGGCAGATAGAACGTATCTTCAAAGCGAAAGAGATCCCTGCTGTTCACAAGAGGATCAAGGATATTCCATTTCAACTGAAGGGCCGCAGCATATACCACGGGTTTGAAGATAGAACCCAACTGCCTTTTTGCATCAACGGTCCTGTTAAAAAAACGGTTAAAGAACCCACCAACCATAGTCTTGATCATGCCTTCTTTGAGAACAACAATTCCTCCTTCCAAAAGAGGGATACTGGAGAGTAGAACGGTCTGTTTCGCAGACCCGGATTCGGCTTCCTGTTCTCCCTTCAACCTCACAGGGACAAATTGGCCCACCTTGAGCCTGTTCAGAAATAACGGCAGGTGTTCCCTTCCCAGTACGGCCCCCGGACCGATCCTCCCTCTAAGCCACGCTTCCGCCACCGGCTTGAGTCCCTCGTACTCAATTGTTCCTTCGCCTTGATCCCACGACACAATAAGACCGGCGGCCTCTTTGTCTGCCCTTACCTCTTTTATTCTTGCAAGAAACGGAAGACTGTCGCCGCTGCTGTCCGGTTTTTTCGCAAGCGATCCTGTCCTCTCATCCTTTTCTTTCAGCGCATCATATCCTTCAAGCATGATATGCAGCGATTGCAGTTTTTCCCGCAGTGATACGAGGGCTGTCTCCTGTATCTGCCTGTCTACCGAAGTAGTTATGCGGATCCCTGAAGTGGCGATATTGTCCACACCCTGTTCCTGCAATATTTCCTTGAAGTATGCAGATTCGAGCTGCTCCCGAACATAATCCATAATCACATTCAGTCTGAATGTGATAGCCCCTTCCTTGAAAGGGACTGCTTTTTCAAGGGCATCTTCATATTCCGTTTTTGTAATGAAGTTCTGGTTCAGCATCCTTGAAAGCACATAATTTTTCCGCAGTCGGGCGGACATTCTCGCTTTATTCCTGGCATCCTCACTTTTCTTGATAAAAGGATTATGCATATTCGGACCGTTTACGGAGCCCACAATAAAGGCCGCTTCCACCAGATCCAAGTCTCTTGGGTCCTTGTCGAAATAGTATTGGGCTGCAATCCTCAGGCCCTTCCCATACCCAGTAACGAAAAACTGATTGGCATACATCTCGATGATTTCTTCCTTGGTGTATTTTCTCTCAAGAAGAAACGCCTGAATCAGTTCTTTCAATTTGGCTTCGTACGACCTTTTTTCCCGCATGAAAACATTTTTTGCCGTCTGCTGCGTTATGGTACTGCCTCCCTGAACGATCCGTCCTCTCCTGATATTGGCAATAAAGGCCCGCAACAATGCCTTGGGATCAAACCCGAAATGGTGAAAGAAATTACTGTCTTCTGAAGCAATCAACGCCTTCACAAATACTTTTGGGATATCCTGATAAGCAATGTATTTACTGTGGGTCTTTTCAAAAAAGACACCGATGGGAGTGCGACCATCTTCGTAGTAGACGGGGCTCTCCGATGCAATGACACGGTCAATAGCCCCCTTTTTTATACACGAAACGGTTTCTTTTGAAACCTGGTAATAAAAAAATCCCAGGAACCCCAGAAGGAACACTGCCGGAAGAAGAATGATTAATAAAATTGCCCGCTTCATTTTTTCCCACATGATTCAGAGATCTTTCCTGACAACAATCTTTCCATCAGGATATGTTTCAAGTTTAATCCCTTCATTTTTAAAGCCTTACGGCCATATTTCATATTGGCTTCAATAACAAACCACCGGTTCCCACTGTGAATCAAATCGATCCCCACATCATTGAACCTGCATTTTTTAGCCGCTTCCAGAGCCACTTTCACCCCTTCTTCGGGAATCTGATCGAATTCTATCACTCCGCCTTGCGACAGGTTTGTTCTAAAATCACCTGGCAGGGAGATACGCCAGTAGGCCAGGACAGGCTCATCATTAATGATCACGACCCTCAAATCGCGTTCATGGGAAAGATATTCCTGAATATAGGCGATTTTTGTCAGCTTGAGATAAGCCGCAAGATCCTCGCTGTTTTGAATCTTGAAAACCCCTCTCCCGCGTGCGCTGCATCTGGGAATTTTTCCGATAAATGGGAAGCTGAAATCATTCAGGATATCCTTGCGATGGAGCGCATAATAAAACCTTGTACGCGGATGGGGAATTCCCGCCATGTAAAAAAGCGTAGTCTGTTTTATCTTCTCATCTGCATAGAGGTAAGTTTCCAGACTGGGAAAAATCTTCTTGCCCATGGTAGTCAGGAACTGAGCGTAGTTTAAAGTGGGATAAAGGATAAAAGGCGCATTTATTATCAACTCTTTTTCCGTCTGGGTATAGTCCTGAAAATTGGGTTTCACCCCAAGTGTGATGACTTCAGGAAGCCCTTTCAGCCTGCTCCCGATGGCAATAAAGAAGGTCTTTTCAGCACCCATACAGATTTCCCTCTATGGTGAAAGTGGATCCAGGTTTTGATTTTATCGCAGTTGATTTGAATTTCAAACGATAAAATCTGAAAGACTAGTGTCGTGTCATATATCAAGTGTCTGATATGAAAGAAAATGAAGCATCACCAACGTCATTCCGGCGAAAGCCGGAATCCAGGTAAGCGAGCCTGCGAGACTCCGGGTAAGCGAGCCTGCGAGACTCCGGGTAAGCGAGCCTGCGAGACTCCGGTATTTGTGGCTAATTCGGAGATTCTGGATTCCGGGGCAAGCCCGGAATGACGGCATCTTTACGACATTATAGATATGACAGAACACTAGGACTTAAATACCCATCCATACCGCCAGTTCTTTGGCAATGCGATCGCTCGCATGTCCATCCCATAGTTCGATATCTTCCCCTGCAGGCCATCTTCCCGCCAGAACATCCTCAAAAGCACCACGAATCCGTTCAGGTTCGTTCCCAACGAGGCGACTGGTTCCTTTCTGAACAGTCACCGGTCTTTCCGTATTCTCCCGCAGCGTCAGGCAAGGAACCTTAAGAAATGTGGTCTCTTCCTGGATACCTCCAGAGTCCGTAAACACCAATCGTGCATTTTCTATAAGAGAGAGATTGTCACGATAAGGAACAGGCTCTATAGACACAAAATCAGAGTTCCCGAAGAACCCCTTCGACAAACCTAACCGTTCAATGGACTTCCTCGTCCTTGGATGGGCAGGAAAGACAACCGGCATGTTTTCAGCCAGCTCTGCCGTCACTTCGAGGAGCCTCCTCAATATCTCAGGGTCGTCCACATTGGATGGCCTGTGCATGGTCATGAGCGCGTATTTCCGTCCGGCCAGATTCAATTTTTCAAGAATGCTGGATTCCCGAGCAAATGGAAGCTCATGCACCAGGGTATCTATCATAACGTTTCCCACAAACTTCACCTTGCTTTCTTCAACTCCTTCCCGATGCAGGTTGGCCAAACCGCTCGGTTCGGATACCAAAAGAAGATCAGCCATGGCATCCGTCAACAACCGGTTAATTTCTTCAGGCATAGTGCGATCAAAACTCCGCAACCCCGCCTCCACGTGAACAATCGGAATCCCCAGTTTGACCGCTGCCAGAGCACAGGCCACCGTGGAGTTTACATCTCCGAAAACCACGGAAGCCGCAGGCGACATTTTCAACACATGGGTCTCGTATCTCTCAAGGATTCGGGCAGTCTGTGCCCCATGAGAACCAGACCCCACATCTAGATGAACATGGGGTTTGGGAATACCCAGTTCCTCAAAAAAAACATCATTCATCCTGTGGTCGTAATGTTGCCCTGTATGAACAATTCTTGGCTCCAGTTCGTTTCGCTCTTGAACGGCTCGCAATACGGGGGCCAGCTTCATGAAATTCGGGCGCGCCCCCGCTACTAAATCAATAATCGGTTTCATCCTGTTCACCTTAAAAGTTTCCTCATTGTATCCTCACTTATAATTTTTACCACAGCAAAAGCTGCATGAACATAAAAAAAGCTGCGCCTGGTAGATTTCCCTATCCGTTTCCGTGCAATTGACTATCTGGGGATATTGAATTTTACTGGTAATGGCTCTTGATAATAGGTTGACAGCCACCGGCAATGGTGCGAAAAATAGGTCTCTGTAAAAGCCGCCACGTGTTTAGCAACATGGGCGTAATGACTTAAACAAGAAGGTGCATAGATTCGGAGCAAGGAAGAAGATGAAAAAAGATATTACCATTCTTATCAAAGGAGCCGGCGAGATAGCCAGCGGCATCGCCTGGAGACTCTATCAGTGTCATTTCAAAGTAGTCATGACAGAGGTTGCCAAGCCGATTGCAGTAAGAAGAGCCGTATCCTTCTGTGAAGTCATCTACGATGGACGTAAACAGGTAGAGGGGGTAGAAGCAATCCTGGCAACGGGGACTGAAGACATCTATAAAGCATGGGAAGACAAACGTCTACCTGTAATTATTGACCCTGAAATGAAGGTATTACAAGAAATCAAACCCGATGTACTTCTCGAAGCAACACTGAGCAAACGCAATACAGGCATAAGCATTACAGATGCACCACTGGTAATTGGCCTGGGCCCCGGCTATGAAGCCGGGCGTGACGCCCACTATGTGGTTGAAACCAACAGGGGACACCATCTGGGGCGTGTCTTCACTACTGGAACAGCCGAGCCCAATACCGGCATTCCCGGGGAGATGGCAGGCGTAACATACGAACGAGTCCTGCGTGCGCCAACGGAAGGGATCTTTGAAACGTGGCTCAAGATAGGAGACAGCGTAAAAAAGGGAAAAGCCATTGCAAAAGTCGGAGATGAACCGGTTATTGCGAAGGTCGACGGCATCTTGAGGGGACTTATTCGTCCAGGGATCTCCGTCAGGAAGGGCCTCAAGATAGGAGATATTGATCCCCGCGCCAATTCCGGTTATGTCTTGACCATCAGTGAAAAAGCCCGTGCCGTCTGTGGCGCCGTGCTTGAAGCTGTCTTGAGAACGTACAATACATGAAGCCTAAAAACTGCAATTAGCTTTTACATAGCCGTTAGCTCAACGATATAAAGTACTTACATGGCTTCTGCCTATATTCGAGGCATCACTTTTTGATGCTGATCTATTTCACCGTAAATGGTTGAAATTGTATTCCTAATAGCTAACGGCTAACAGCTAATTGCATGTTTTAAGTGAGAAATCAAAAATGAAAAAAATCATCGATGCGACAATTCAGATGCTTGAAGAAAATAGACCTGTTGTATGGGCCACGGTGGTGAGTCAGGAAGGTTCTGCACCAAGAAGTTCTGGAAGCCGAATGATCATCAGTGAAGGCCATATAAGCCTGGGAAGCATAGGAGGAGGAACGCTGGAAGCTGAGACAATAGAGGCCGCCGACATCCTTCTTGAAGAAAAAGGGGATCAGCTTCTTTCTTTTTCCCTGACCGGAAAAGAGGTAGCTGCCGCAGGAATGATCTGTGGAGGAAACGTACAGGTATATCTCGAAAGAATCACAGCTGATGCCCTGCCGTTCCTGAAAGAATTTTCCACATCTTTTTCCAGGTTGGATGGCGTTCTTTTCGTCACCGAAATAGGAAAAGAGTCTACCGTCTTCAATGACTGCCATCTTCTCCTGGCTAGGGGAAAGGTCATTTCAGGGGAACTAACCGTGCCTGCCGCAGTTGAAGATCATCTCCCTTCCGTCGAAAAAGGAAGAGTGCCTGTTTTGCTTCCTTTGACCGGCAAAGAACACCAGATTTACTTTGAGCCTATCGAGCTTCCCAATACACTCTACTTATTCGGCGGAGGGCACATTTCACTGGACTTGGCCTGGATCGCCCATCGACTCGGCGATGAAATCATTGTTGTCGACGATCGAGAAGAATTTGCCAACCGGGAGCGTTTTCCCATGGCGACCCATCTGCTGGTCCAAGCCTTTGATACGGCCCTCGAGAGAATGACTTTCGGTCCTCACGATGACGTAGTCATCGTAACCCGGGGACACATGTACGACCTGGAGATCCTACGCCAAGCCCTCAAAAGCTCTCCCAGGTATATTGGCATGATCGGCAGCAGACGAAAAAACAGGATGATCTTCGAAAAACTGCTCGAAGAAGGGACATTTCAGTCCCAATTAGATCAGGTTCACGCACCCATCGGTCTTAAAATTCAAGCCGAAACTCCAGCTGAAATTGCCGTAAGTATTGTAGCGGAACTCATCCAGACAAGAGCACAGGGGCATGCCGAAATAATCAAGAACTGGCACGTGTAAAATAAGGCTCAACGCGGATTAGCGTGAAGAAACCCTTTTTCCGGAACAGAGGTGTCAGGTTTCGGGTGTCAGGTTTCAGTCCCGCCGCAGCGGGATTCCTACCTTCTGGTTATAATGAGAATAACTATTTGT
>Ga0208901_1000113_pt1 | contig 55426 bp, 44 predicted proteins | sample AntAceMetag02UKF_FD_184764 | JGI IMG/M metagenome (GOLD analysis project Ga0208901, IMG submission 184764) | Saline lake microbial communities from Ace Lake, Antarctica - Antarctic Ace Lake Metagenome 02UKF (SPAdes) (version 2) | ecosystem: Environmental > Aquatic > Non-marine Saline and...
CCATGGAGATTCAATTCCCAGGGCCTGCTGAAATAATTCTTTCATCAACATCATCCTTTGTAGAGTGTTTTTCGCTTGAGCCTACAAGGAATATTCTTAATTTACCCACTCAAATTTCAAAAGAGCCAAAAGATATCTTCTCCTCCCATATTCTCATCGTCGATGATGAGGAATCTATTCGACAGACCTTCGAAATTTTTCTGACCTCTGAAGGCTATCAATCTGTGAAGGCCGTGGCGACTTTTGATGAAGCGATACAGGCACTTTCCACCACCTCATACGACCTGATAATAAGTGATATTGTCCTTATTGGAGAATGCGGTACCGAGCTTCTCAAGAAAATCAGAGAACTGGATGTCAGATGTCCGGTGGTTATGATTACAGGATTTCCAAATCTTGAATCAGCCTCCGAGGCAGTTAGGCATAGCGCATTTGACTATATATCAAAACCAGTCAACAAAGAGACACTGCTTCACTTCACCAAACAGGCCCTTACCCACTGGCATCTCGAAAATAAAGCAATACGCTTGCAACATGAGAATGAAAAATACCGTCTGTACCTTGAAACCGTATTTCGCTCGGTGAGTGATGCAATTATCACCTTTGACGCCAATATGCAGATTATTCAGCTCAATGAAACTGCAGAGCAGTGGCTCAAAGAAAAAGGAGCGGATGGAATTGCAGACTTGAATCATTTGCCTCCAGAGGTCAGCCTTGCCTGCCTTGAGGATGCACGCAAGGTACTGCAGGAGAAGACCGAGGTTCGAAAACATCTGATAGAATGCCATAGCACAAACAATACAACGAAGATGATCAGTCTGAACGCTTCCCCTCTGCGAGGGGCAGATGGTGAATTTCAGGGGGTCGTGATTGTTGCCAGGGACATGGGTATAGATGAGCCGCAGGAGATTAATGAAACTCGGAATCGCTTTCATGGCTATGTTGGGTCCAGCGGTGCGATGCAGAAAGTGTACACTTTAATTGAGAATATTGGCAAAGTGGATACCGCCGTCCTCATTACCGGAGAATCTGGAACGGGGAAAGAAATTGCCGCTGAGGCACTCCATGCTGAAAGTTTCCGTTGTGATAAGCCGTTGATTAAGGTGGATTGTGTCTCTGTAACAGAAAATCTCCTGGAAAGTGAACTCTTTGGGCACCGTAAAGGAGCCTTTACCGGTGCAGACAGAGATAGACCTGGCAGGTTGCTGCAGGCAGATGGCGGTACACTTTTTCTTGATGAAATTGGAGATATCTCCCCTAGAACCCAACTGCTTCTTTTACGTTTCCTTCAGGAAAAAACCTTTACTCCCGTTGGAGCAGATGAGGCAATACGGGTGGATGTTCGGGTTATTGCCGCCACCAATGTTGATTTTCAGAAAATGGTGCAACAGGGGAAATTCAGAGAAGATCTCTACTACCGCCTTAAAGTCATTGAAGTAAAATTACCTCCATTGCGGGAACGAATAAATGGTATACCGCTGTTAACATATCACTTTCTCACTGTTTTTCGTAAACAGCTTGGAAAGAAAATTGCCATCATTTCAGATCAGTTCTTGGAATGCATGGAGCGGTACACCTGGCCGGGCAATGTTCGTGAATTGAGACATGTTATGGAAAGGGCCTGTGTTCTCTGTGAGGGGCCGGTACTCCTACTCAAACATCTACCGGAAGAATTGCAGACATCCGTTGTTGAAAAAGTTGAAGCAATTGTTCCCAGCACTCCCGCCACTCCTCCATCCAGTTTTCCAGAACAGGTTTCTCTTGCGCCGACATCTTACCAACGTGAAGATGAGAAAATAACTGCGGCCCTTAGGCACACAAACGGCAATAAGGCAAAGGCTGCCAAACTGCTCGGAATGGCCAGGTCGACACTTTACAGACAGATACAACGTTACAATATAGAGGAGTAGAGAAAAGTAGTTCTTCGACCGGTAGTGTTCTACGGGTATTCTCCCCCTGTTCGTCCTACTCCAAATTCCAGAGATAGCGTTTTAGTCATCCAAGATCGTAACTCGCAGAGTATGGAAGAAAACCAATAGTTCTGCACTCCATCTTATAGGACCTCCTGTCCTAAACATTATACAACGATACGTTCCCCCCGGTTCATTTTCAAATGCTGATAATACTACAATAATGAGATAACGCTGACGGCCGGGAGTAATTCCCATTACCAACCCTAGCAAGTGTAGCGTTGGGACACTTCTGGGACATCATTGGGACGATAATGGTACACTCCTGGGACAGTGGGAAAATGTCTCAACTGTGCTTCAAGGACATCTATCACTGAAGAAGGCACTCTCTAGAATATTTTATTCATGTGAATATTCATGTTGTTACAGCTTTCGCTATCTTCACGCTCAAGCATTTAATAACCCCTGGCACAGACTGTGCATTAACAGAAGTATCAGAAAGGGCGAGATTCAAAATTTCTAATCAAACAAGGAGATGCTATGAGTGATACAATTCTTAGTAAACAAAAAAGTCAGGTTGGAGCTCTTGATAAGACGAAAACTTCTGTTTCGGCAGAGATCGACAAAGTTATCATAGGCAGTATTGCAGCCTTTACGGGAGTTGTTGGACTGTGGAGCGTTGCCTGTCTAATGAGTGCCATGTTTCAAGCTGGTGGGCCACTTGGTCTGGTTTCAGGATATTTTAAAGCGCTGGCTGGTATGTAACCGACAGAATAACTTCTAAGCATTATTCAGGTAACGTTTTAATAATAGAATAAGGGGAACGAAAATGCAGGAAACAGTAGGTACCAAGCAAAAAGTCAAAACAACCGTTGGACAGGACAGCAAGACTTCCGTCTCAACGGAGGTGGATAAGATCGTTATTGGAAGTATTGCAGCCTTTGCAGGAGTGGTAGGATTGTGGAGCATTGCCTGTCTGGCCAGTGCCATGTTTCAGGCAGGAGGTCCCCTGGGCCTGGCTACAGGATGGTTTAAAGCAGTGAGCGGTATGTAATAACATCCACCAGGAACAAAACGGAAATGCAGAGAAAGAGTTCGGTTAAACGTTGAGAAAAAAGAAGCTGGTTGGATTTGCATCCTTCCAGTTTCTTTGAAATACTAATTATCAGGGAGCACTTTTGGAACAGTACATCTTCAGTTTTCGACTCACAGCTCTTGTGATCACCATGAAGGTTACTCGATATCTCAAAATCTTCCGGGCGGCGTTCAGCGTCAGACTCTATAGCCAATGACATTTAACAACTTTCATTTCCGGAGAACCCATCATAATGGCCCTAATTGCCCGTAACTTTCTCCTCTTTTTTCTCTTTGCTGCACTCACCATGTTTATATCTCTGCTCTGGTTCATGGAGCACAGGCATCCCAGCCAAGACTATAGTGAAGTTGTCGAGCGAATTAACAACAATCAGATTATCAGGCTTGAATTCACTGGAAACCGTGTGGCCTTCACCGACAGGGATAAGCATACATTTGTTACAACTGTTCCGGATGTGAGTAAATTTCTGGAAAGAGTTCAGGGGAAGAACATTCGAGTAACGGTCAAAGAAGACAGGTTTAACCTGATTTTTACAACTATTATCGGGGCATTTATTGTGCTCTTGGTCATGCTGGCCTGGTGGTCAACACACCAGGGAAACAAAGAAGAGAAGAGTAAATTTGCTAGTGAAAAACTGATCAGTCTCAGTGGTAATGAATTAAATTTTACCTTTAAAGATATTGCTGGGATCCCCGAAGCTAAAGAAGAACTGGAGGAGATAGTCTCCTTTCTCAAACATCCGGACAATTTTAAAAAAATCGGGGCCACCATTCCTAGGGGAATTCTGCTTCAGGGCCCACCGGGAACAGGTAAAACAATGCTTGCCAAGGCAGTGGCAGGTGAGGCAAAAGTTCCCTTCTACAGTTTTAGCGGTTCTGATTTTGTAGAAATGTTTGTGGGTGTTGGAGCTTCGCGTGTAAGAGATATTTTCAAAGAGGCTAAATCGAACACTCCCTGTATTATTTTCATCGATGAGATCGATGCAGTTGGAGCGAGCAGAACGGGTGGTGCTTCAGCCGGTGGTCAGGAGGAAAGAGGACAGACCCTCAATGCTCTGCTTGTCGAAATGGACGGTTTTGACACAGAGGATACCATTGTTGTCCTGGCTGCCACCAACCGACCAGATATCCTGGATTCGGCATTAAAACGGCCAGGACGATTTGATCGTCAGATCAATATACTCGCTCCCGATGTTAAAGGCAGAATGAAAATACTGGCCGTCCATGGCAAAAAGGTCGTGCTGCATCCTGAGATTGACTTTGAGGTCATTGCCAAAGCAACTCCCGGCTTTACCGGGGCAGAGCTTGCAAACCTTGTCAATGAAGCAGCTCTTATGGCTGCCAGAAAAGGAAGTGAACAGATCAGTAACGAACATTTTGAAAAGGCGCGTGACCGCATCCTTATGGGAGTAGAGCGCAAGGGATTGGTGATGAACGACCAAGACCGCAAAGTACTGGCTTATCACGAGGCGGGCCATGGTATTCTGGCCAGTAAACTTCCAGAATCGGATCCACTCCATAAGATTACCATTGTCCCACGAGGAATGGCTCTTGGCCAGACGCAGCAACTTCCCATCAGCGATCACCCCGCCTATTCAAAGGAATACTTACGTACTAAAATCATTGTGCTTATGGGAGGAAGGGCTGCGGAGGAACTGGTCTTCAAACAGCAGACCACAGGTGCCCAGGGAGATCTGCTGACAGCCACACAGATTGCAACCGACATGATATGTAAATGGGGAATGAGTCAAACCCTTGGTCCCCAAGCATATGCCATGGAAAATGGGGGGTTTCTTGGTGGTCCTGGAAGTCGTTTAATTATGGGGCCAGACACAGCTAAACGGATAGATAAGGAAGTCAACGAACTCCTCAGTAATTGTTACGATGAGGCCATTCGTATTTTAAAACAGGAACAGTGTCTCCTGAAAAATCTTGCTGACATCCTTCTTCAGGTGGAGACACTGGATGGAGAAGAATTTGAGATTATTGTTGAGTGCAGTTTGAAAAAAGAGGCCGCTGCCGTGAGTGACCCGGCACAGAGTTGTAGCAGCTGTACCGTTAAGGAGAACTGTGCCCAGGGCCAAACGCAGAGAAAAGAAGATGCGATCGCTGCGTAGATTAAGTCTTATAACCTTCCTCACAACGGCATTGCTATTGGCGATGCTTTTGTTCACAGGATTTCGCCAAAACAGTCTTATGGCCGATTACAGTGCCGTCGTAAAAGAGAGTGAAAGTACAATTTTTTTCTATTCAAGCATTCGTGAACAGATAACAGAAGGACTCCTCTCCAGAAATTCCAGACAACTCCTAGCTGCAGCACGGGAAATCGAACAACTCCAGAGCAGATATACAGGAATGCTGGAAAACCATCGTATTCCCAGTAACTACAAGATGTCCTTTCTGCAGAATCTTGATTTCGAACAGCTGCTCCTTGATCTCAAAAATCTAGCTGAAATTCCAGTCAATGAGACACTTATATCCAAAATCTTTGCCCAGCTTCGTCAGCTCAATAACAAGTTCCTACAGTTTGACAGAGTTGTTGTCAGTGATATGAAAAACAGAGTTATGCGGTATCAAAAAAATGGCCTTGTCCTGATGGGGCTCATCATCTGCTTAAGCAGTTTTACACTTATCATTCTCTACAGGAAAGCAGTTCAGCCATTGATAAGCCTCTCTTCCGAAGCTGAGCAAGCTTTGCTTGATACTACGCCTCTGGCGCTCTCAGATAACTCGAAAAGTAGTGTGGAGGTTAGAAGCCTGATTGCAAGCTTTAACAAATTACTGCAGAACGAGCAGAGTTTTAGCCCAGAGTCCCTGACGCATTCCAGGAGAGAAGCAGAATTTTCGGCAATTATCAATGAAGTCACAAACAGGCTTAACGGAATCATTAATTATTCCCAACTTCTGGCAGATTACTGTGAATCAAAGGACGTTGGGGGAGAACAGAAGAAGATACTCTACAAAATAATTGAGAACGGTGAGAAGAGTGCTGCGATTCTGCAGAAAGGGTTAATGGGAGGAGATGTATGACGGATTCAAAACAGGAAAATGGGGGGGATCACGACTCGGCCCCTCCCATGATATCAGAGGGAGATGAAAACACAGAGCAAGGCTCTTGGCAGCGACTATTGGGCTGTACTTGGAAGACTCCACTGGGCTTTTTGGGTGTGGCTCTCACCACTATATCCATCACCCTGATTATACTTGGCCTTATAGGACATCTTTCAGGTTTAATCGCCAATCACTACTTCGCCATTTTTACCTTTCTGTTTCTGCCGGCCATGATGCTGTTTGGTCTCTGTCTCATTCCAATTTCCTGCTATTTCCGTCGAAAAAAATGGTTTAAAGATAGCTTGATCAATGCGGAACATCTTAAAATTGACCTTGCTGACAAACATCATAGAAAAGGAATCGTATTATTTCTGGTTCTTTCTGTAATCAATGTAACGGTGCTTCTTCTGGTGGTCTATGAAGGATACCACTTTACCGATTCTTCCTATTTCTGCGGTGTGGTTTGTCATTCGGTCATGGACCCTGAATATACAGCCTATCAGCGATCACCCCATGCAAAGGTTTCCTGTGTTTCCTGTCATATTGGACCGGGTGCCAGCTGGTATGTGCAGGCAAAACTTTCAGGACTACGGCAGGTAAAGGCTGTAATTGACGGAAATTTCAGTCGTCCCATTCCGGCACCGGTTGAACATCTCCGACCGGCACGGGATACCTGTGAATCCTGTCACTGGCCTGAGAAATTTCATGGAAAGAAAATCAAGGAATTCATTAGTTATTCAAATGACAACCAAACGGATCCTGAAATTCAGGAAATAGCCCTGCGTATTGGAGGCCGTAATCCGGTGACCGATGATTTTGAAGGAATTCACTGGCATGTCAGCCGGGACATCAAGGTTGAATATCAAGCACTTGATGCCAAACGAACACGAATTGGAAAAGTAAAAGTAACAAAGCCCGGTGGTATTACAGAAGAATACTCATTCAGCGATAAAACAGTCGAAGAAGGAGTAACGCTGAAGTGGCGAACCATGGACTGTATCGATTGTCACAATCGCCCGACCCATGTCTATGATGAGTTGGAGGAGGTTATTGATTTTGGCCTTTATTCTAAAAAAATTACTTCTACTATAAAGGGAATACGTGAAGACAGTATGGCCGCTTTGCAGAAAGAGTATACGAGCAGGGATGAAGCCACGGAGAAGATCGTGGAGGAGCTGTTGCAGCTGGTGGCAAAACGTCATGGGAACGATTTTGTGGCTGCACATGAAAAAGAGATCCAGGCATCGGGATCGTTTCTGTTGGAAGCTTATCTGAACAATGTCTGGCCTAAGATGAAGGTAACTTGGGGAACCTATCGGCAGCACCTTGGTCATCAGATGGCTGATGAGGGCTATGGATGTTTTCGTTGTCACGATGATGAGCATGAAACAAAATTCGGCAAGGTAATCGGTCAAGATTGCAGCATGTGTCACGATGAGCCTGAATAGTAACCCCCATGAAATGAGGATTGAATGAAGATTACAAATCTTAAGAAGTTGAACGATGAAGGTGTGGAGAGTCTGCCTTCACAGGAGCGGCGACAATTTCTCCAATTTGGACTGTGTATAACGGGGGTATTTCTGGGTGGAACAGTTCTTTCTCTTACATCCGCCAGAAATGTTCAGGGAGCGCTGAGCGGCGGTAGGTTTCTCAGTACTGATTTTCCCTATAGTCCACACTACACAATGGTTATCCGTGAAAGCCATTGCATAGATTGTGAAAAATGTATGGACGCATGTAGGGCCACAAACAGTGTTCCTGCCCATGGCTACCGGACAACCATACTGGAGCGGAGTGTCCCAATTACTCCGGATCGAAGGGATCGTGTCTTTATGCCCATCCTTTGCAATCAATGCAATCGTCCCCCCTGCGTACGGGTCTGTCCAACAAGGGCAACATACAAGGATACCACCACTGGAATTGTACGAATGGACATTGGTAAATGCATTGGCTGTAAAACCTGTATGGCCGCCTGTCCCTACAATGCCAGATACTTTGACGAAGAAATCAGAGCCATTGACAAGTGCAATTTTTGTTACGATACAAAGCTTAAAGAAAGCAATGGCAAAACCACAGCATGCGCTACTGCCTGCCCAGCTGGTGTCCGGGTTTTTGGCGATCTCACTGACCCTGAGACTGATGCATACAAGCTGATCCATACTCCTGAAAAAGTGTTTTGGGTACTTCGGCCTGAAAGAGGAACCTTACCAAATGTTTTTTATGTAAACAGGTAAAGTACAGCAATTAAAACTCAATAGACAAACAATTGATATGAACCTCTCCCAAACAGAAAATAACGGATTGTCAACTTCCGTAAACCTTGTGCCATTGCTGGTTATCCTGGCCCTTATTAGTGCCTTTGGCCTCGCATTTGGTCTCCATTCGCTCCTGGTTGGTCACCACCATACCTTTGGAACAACCAGAGAAGTTCCCTGGGGCCTCCTGATTACGCCCTATTTTTTCTTTGCCTGCCTCTCAACCGGAATCTGCATTGTTTCATCTCTGGGACAGGTCTTTAGGGTGGAAATATTCAAAGCAATTATTCCAAGAGCAGTTTTTCTTGCAATCGTCACCATGGCCACCGGGCTTATGTGTATCACTCTTGAGCTTGAGAATCCCTGGCGAGTCGGTGTAAATGCATTTTCCTCTCCGCACCCTTCCTCAAATATCTGGTGGAAGACCGCCATTTACAGCCTCTACCTAATCTTCATGCTTTTTAACTTCCTCTCTCTGATTCTAAAGAATGAAAAACGGGCGCGGATATTTGCTATTATCGCCTTCACCACAGTGACCCTGGGAAATCTGAACATGAATTCAGATATGGCCATTCTTGGTACTCGAGGATTCTGGAGTGAAAACTATATGCCGCTCTATTTTCTGTCACTTTCAACCATAACTGGTTGTGCAGCAATTATTCTCTTCAGCTGGATCGGCAGATTGTTAAATGGTCAGAAAACGGAAAATGATTCGGAAGAAAAAGCGCTCATGGCTACGGGGAAGCTGTTTATGATTCTGCTTTTTGGGTTTCTCTATTTTACCGTAGTGAAAGTCATGGGCGGGTTTTCTCCTATATTCACAAAGAATCCTGAAGCAATGGATCTCCTTGTACGGGGAAGTTTTTCTATTAATTTCTGGCTGGGGGAAGTTGGCTTAACCGTGCTCTTTCCGCTGATTCTCATCTTGGCAACGGGTGGAAAAAATATCACTATTCTTGCTCTTGCGGGCATCTCCTGTCTGGTTGGCTCATTTGTACTGTTTTATGATCTGGTCATTGTGGGCCAACTTATTCCCCATTATCATCAGTACAATGTTGTTGGCCTGCCGGAATATTACGCCTACAGTCCCAGTCTCCATGAAAGTATGATTACCGCCGGTGCTGTTTTTTTCTATCTGGCAGCATTTATCTTTGGGGAAATATTACTGAGAAAGAAGTTTTCACACGCTTGACGACGAAGAAGCAAAGCAAACAGTGAACGACCTGGTGGACTAATTGAGAGCAGCTATGATTTTTGCAGTTGTGCGGCCAGGTTGTTAAAACTCTTTTCAAAATCGAGCCTGTTTTTATTGGCACTGCCGCACATGAGAATGGAGCTATCGTCTTCTTCCTCTTTCAGGAACAGCCAGATTCGTCTGTGTGACCAGAAAAAGGCGACAAGAAGACCGGTGAGCATCATCATGCATCCGCCGTAAACAACCCAGACACCGGGATCTCTGTTTACCTGGAGTCCAGTTGCATACATCTGTTTCGTCGTGAACAGGTAGTCGCCTCCCTTCAGTGAAAGCATCAGAGACGCTCCATCCTGTAACCAGAAGACTGAGGCTGCTCCTATGCCATCAGAAACCCACATTTTCATACGTGGGACGGACTGTCCCATAACTTCAGCATTAATCACCCCGAAAGAGAGATTTTTTTCCTGCCATCTACGTTTTTCCTGAAAAGGGGCACTAAAACTCTGTGTCTCAGCGGTGAGCTGCTGGGTCACTGTCATGATGAAATTGTTATATCCTTCATAACTTGACTGATAGAACGTAATACCTTTGTAGGTGAGAGGTGAATTCACCTCTACTGCAGTGCTAAAAAGCTCTTTTCCCGACTCCAGAATGGTTAATTGAGAGCGGTACTCCTTGACCATACCGCTGGGGTAGAATTCAATTGCAAAGGAATCACAGCGGATAGCAAAACCAAAATCAATCACTTTATTGGTGCCTGAAAGTGCGATCGTATCTATCTGTCCTGTTTCAGGAATGAGAATATTCCCCTTAAAACCATATACCCGACCAATAACTGCCCCGATACAAATAACAAGAAGAGAGGCGTGGACAATATAGACCCCGATTCGACTGTAGGCCCCTTTCTGGGCAAAGAGTAAGGTTCCGCCATCACTCTTGCAGCGAACGGTCTTCCAGCCACGTTGATAAAGGTTGGAACTGATCTCGGAGAGACTGTTTTTAAACGAAGTCTCGCTTCGCCACTCACTTTTTAACCTCATATTCTGGAGGCGGCTCAGGGATGTATCAAGACCGTGACCATGAATCTGTCCCCACACTCCGGGAAGCCTCTCCATACTGCAGATAATCAGATTGCTGCAAAGCAATCCGAGAAGTCCGAGAAACCACCAGGAGTTATACATGTCCGGGATAGCCAGCATATGAAATAAATTGGCAAGATTTTCGCCGAACTCCTCGGCATACCACTGCGGAGGCTTGTTTTGGGGGACAACTGTGCCGATGATGGAGGAGAAGGCAATTGCACTGAGGGTAAAAAGTGCAAGTTTAACCGAGGAGAAGAAATTCCAGCAGAAGTTCATTGTATTAGTGAATAATCGAGTAGCAATGTAGTAGAATACCAGTTTTGCTTGCGTAGTATTTTAGGTCGTTCTTCCGAATGGCCAGCTTGGCACGATCAGAATACTCAGGAAGCTGAATGGAAAATTTTTGGATAAGGTAGGTCATTTTCTTAAACCGTGGTACCTCTATCTCTCCATTCACTCCAATAACAAGTACAAAATCACTGATAGAAAATCAAGATGATTCTCTCTCTAACAAAAATGCCAGGAGAGGGATGACTCTGAAGTGTGGGGAATAAATCCACTTTTCCCTTGAAGAGAAAGAGTAAAAAAGTGATAAGTATTCAGTATGAAACTTTTGAGAACGGAAGAAGAAAAAGAGAAGAAAGCTGCTCAAAGGAGCACTTGAATAGAGCAATATTCCTGTAGGGAGAAAATCAAAATGGAACCGACCACAGAAGTTCAGACACAGTCAGTCGTTTCGGCCCTTGAAGAGGCCTCTCAGATTGTAGATCAGGTAGGCAATTACAGTGCCTTTATAACCGATAGTTTATACGTGATTATTGGCGGTATGGTTGCTGTCTTTCTGCTCTACAAGCTTACCTCTAAGTATCTTTTTCCATATGTGAAAAACAGGCGCCTGATCAGAGTCGTTTTTGGTACAATCTACGTGCTGATTCTGGTAGTAACCATGTTGGTTGTGGTGAACAAAATGGGTATTGATACTAAAGCCATCGAAAAAATAGTAATTATTACTGTATTGATTAGCGCCGTTGTTGTATTTTTTCTGGTTCCGTTTTTACCACGGTTGCCATTTATGATTGGTCAGATGATTAAGGTAAATGGAGTCGTCGGAATTGTGGACAATATCTCAACTTTGCATACAACTATTCGCACCTTTGATGGTGCGATGGTTTTCCTTCCCAACCCCATGGTGCTTGCATCCAAAATTATAAATTTCAGTGATATTGCTGAGCGTCGTATCGCCTTGATTCTTACCGTCAATCCTGATGCTGACATAGAAGAAGTTCAAACTCGGCTTGTTACAATAATGAGTGCCAATGAGCGGGTTCTTGACAATCCGACAATACCTGTTGCTCGAGTTACAACAGCACATGCAGCGGGCACTGAAATAACTGCTTTTTGCTGGACCAGAAATGAGGATTTCCTGAATACACAGAGCGACCTCTGGATAGAGGTGGTGAATGCATTCAAGAATGATGATCGCGTGGCTATGGCTTTGCCGCAACAGGAAATTCACATTGTTAATGAGTAAATTGTGTGACACTGAATACATTTCTTTGTCTTCCTTGTCCCTGCATCAATAGCGTTGGCTGCACAGAATGGAGTGCAGGCCGTTATCTTTAGGCGTCCCCGTTTTGGTGGTTACGTTATTCCAGTACTAATATAACACTTGAACAATTTGAAGAGCAGCTTGAGTTCTTCGAAAAAAATGATTTTTCAGTCGTAATACTGACTGGAATTGTTGTGGCTTTACAAGGTGATTAGTACCGATTTACGCTGTTGTTTAAAAAAGTGCGCCCAGAAAAATAGGAAATGCATCCACCGGATGCGTCATGTACCTATTACCACCCATATGATTACTTCTCTAACTATTCAACTGAGCAACCGCGGCGGTTACGAACAGGGTAAGAGCTGTGAGCCTGCTAAGTACTATTGCTCGATTGCCTTAGCTTGTCCTGAATCAGGCAGGTATTGTGCCACTCTTCACAATAACGCCGGAATTGTCTCCCGCTTATGATATCGTAACGACACGTGTTTATATGGGAGATGAAAAAACAATTTTCTTTGGATATGGGTAAAAACAAGGACTGGTATAAAGTGCGTTTCGCACACTTCAAAGCCTGGGCAGATAAAGCGGATATTCCCTGGAAAGCTATCAAGCCACAACTTATTGACACTTTAGATAAGGCACGAACACTCTGGCCCAAAGCACTTACGGATCTGTGCATGGATGATACCCAAAAAAATCAGCTAAAAGAGCATTGGCGAAGCCTGCAATCTGATTTTAGGATCGATCCCTCCTGAACCTGCTTTTTTCAATCACTAATTTCTACGGATCGCACCGTTTTTCTTGTTCCAAGACCCTTGGAACTAAAAGGAAAATCGCTACTAGAAAGAAAAGTTAACAAAAAGATCGGATGTATTATACTAGTGATCCAGGATGGGGAGCATTGTCAGCTAGATTCATCTCCGGCACTTACCCTTTTTCAAATAGAAGAATTGGTTGTTTACGGTTTTCTTGAGATGGGGAATATAGGAAAAGCACTGTGAGCTGATAGCAAAGGAAATTCTTTTTACTTCAAAAAATCAGGTAATCATCCATGAAGAAACTTTTACGATGGGGAGGAATTATCCTCCTGACCCCGATTGTTCTGTTGCTGGGTACTCTTAGCATTGTGTCTCTACTAGAAATCACCATCAATCTAGACCGTATACGTCCCATGGTGGAAAAAACTGTCTCTGCAGCTCTTAAGCGGAAGGTTGTTATCGAGGGAACAGTTGAATTGCTCCCAACCTTACGCCCCAGGCTTGAGGTGCAGGGCGTGCGCATAGATAATCCGAAAAGTTGGGGGAACTCTGATTTTGTTGCTGTGGAATTACTGCGAATGCAACTGGGGCTGGTTGATCTGTTCCGGAAAAAAATAAGTATTGATGAGATCACAGCAGAAGGGCTGAACGTTTATCTCGAAAGCCGTAAGGATGATATCAACAACTGGTCCTTTAGTTCTTCTGCTGATGAGAAAAACCTTTTTCTAAAAGAGTCTGACACAGAAGAACAGAGTCAGGGGACACTGGCTTTTGAAGCAGTGGATCAAGTCTCCCTGAAAAATATTGAAGTGGTTTATAGGGACCTTGTTCTGGATAAAACCATACGTTTTCATCTTGATGAATTGACAGGAACAGCGCCAGCAGGAAAACCCCTTGTTTTTCACGGTAAAGGAAACCTGCAGGAGCGGAGTTATAGTTTTGAGCTTGATACAGGAGCGCTGAACAGCTTCCAGCCAAAGAAACAGGCGTGGCCTCTGACCATCTCCGGAGCCATTGCCGGAACATTATATTCAGCACAGGGTGATGTGGGATATAAAGATAAGGAGCAGCAGTTATCTCTTAAGGTGTCCGTGGGAGCTGTTGATGTTGGCGGACTTCTTGGCTGGTTGAATATTGCAGGGAATATCAAAGCATCCACCGAAGAACTTTCTCTGAACCTGCAACTGAGAGGAGAGAGTCTCCATGAATTGCTCAACCAGTCTGCAATTGATTTTAACCTGAAAGGCGGCGTTCTGGATCTCAGTAATCCGAAGAGGGGCTCTGATTTTATAATCAGTAAGCTCGATGGCCAGATTGAGGTTAAACCCGGATCTGCCATCACACTTGGTGCCACGGGTGTTATTGATACAACTCCTGTGCAAATAAGCCTGCAGGGGATGCCTCTTACCAAATATGTTACAAATCCTGGGGAATGGCCTGTTCATGTAGTATTTGCGGCGGCCGGTGCTGAACTTGATTTTAGTGGTGCTGTGGATCTTCCCATAGATAGCAAAACTTTTAATCTGGCAATGACTCTGAAAGGGGAACAGCTGGACAGCTTAAATGACTTTCTAAATATTGATCTCCCTCCCTTTGGTCCTTATGCCCTAGAAGCACAGTTTGCTGCTACGGAGACTGGGTACGATCTGCCTAATCTTGCAATAACGATCGGAGGCAGTGATTTGACGGGAAATATGAGACTTGATGAGAGTGGAGAGAAGCCAGAAGTCAGGATCCAGCTTATCAGCAAGGTTTTACAACTGGATGATTTTGAACTTGGAGACTGGGATCCCGATGGAAAAAACGGGACCGGAGAAAAGGAGAAAAAATCGGTAGAACAACCAGTTGTAGAAGAAACGAAAAAAGCTATTCTCCCCCCATTCTTATCTCCTGAATCCTTATCCCGATTTAACGGGACAGTATCCATAGAAATGGCGGAGGTCCTTTCCGGAAAAGATAGAGTGGGGAATGGTACTCTGAAAACCATTTTGGAGGATGGTCGTTTTTCCATCGCCCCCCTGCAACTTACCCTTGCAGATGGAACAGTATTGTTTGAATTTTCTTTTTACCCTACTGCTGAAGAGACGGAGATACATCTGGGTGCCGCGATCAGGAATCTTGATGTTGGAATATTAGCCCGTCGTAGCAAACCTGAGAGCAGCATGGAAGGCATTCTGTATCTGGATATTGAGCTGGATTCCACCGCTACGGAACTCGGTGGGTTTCTGGCCAGGGGAAATGGTCATTTTGATCTCGGTTTTGTGCCTGTAAATCTTGATGCCGGGCTTGTGGATCTCTGGGCGGTGAATCTGCTCTCTGCTATTGCTTCAGAGGTGGATGGAGAAGATAAATCTATTATTAATTGCCTGGTTGCAAGTTTTGGAATGGATGATGGCCTGATGTCAGAACGGACTCTTTTTCTGGATACGAGTCATATGAGCGTCGATGCAGAAGCCAATATTGACTTTAAAAGAGAGGAGTTTAAACTGAAGGCCGTTCCAAAGGCTAAAAGGCCTGAATTCTTTAGCCTGGCGACACCTATCAAGGTGGAAGGGGGCTTTAAAGATTTTGCCATAGGGATCAATAAACTTCGTTTGGTGACGTCACTGGCCTCTTTTGTTACCAGCCCTCTTCATGTCCCGGTGCGACGATTATTTGTTGGTACGCAGCCTGAGAATGACGTGGAAGTATGCCGGGTAGCTTGGGCAAATCGAAATGTGGTTAAAGCAGCTGTAACTGGTAAAGGCGATTAGCCTGTTTTTATTTGTCGCGCTGTGAGTGTATACGTTTTGCAAAATGCTTATGTTGTCGGATGGAAGGGAAGACGTGAGATAATAATGGGCCAATGGATATGTTAACTGGATTGTATAAAGTATAAGTTGAGTCTATTCCTGGGAAGAAGGATCCACTTATTCTTCACTAATTCATTTCGGCCAAGGTGTTTTCTGTATTAATAACTTTTGTTTGGGTTGAAAATTTAAGCAAAAAAAAACCCCACTAAAAGTGAGGTCTTTTTACTCTTATCAAACAAGGTCTTACTGTTTGACAACATTCTCTGCGGCTGGTCCCTTGGGGCCATCAACGATATCAAAGGTCACTCGTGCGCCCTCATCAAGAGATTTGAAGCCATCACCTTGAATTGCTGAATGATGAACAAAGACATCCTTGCCACCCTCTTCTTCGATAAAACCAAAACCTTTTGCATCGTTAAACCACTTTACTGTTCCTTCTGCCATTTTGTAGTACTCCTTTATGCTGTTTCACTTTAGAACTATTTTATTATAGAACTGGATCATTGAAATACTACCCGGTAACAACTTTGTTGTCAAAACAGAATTGAAGTTATGATGTTGCGGCTGGGAAGAAATCGCCAAGATCGCACATTATATGTAACACGGAACTGTCGAGCATGGTGTGGCCGCTGCTAGTATGAACATCCACTGTTTACTCACGCCATTTTTAGTTTTATGTCCTTTGGCTGTTTCTATTGAGAGAATAGTTCCCATTAAACCGAGGGGTTCAGCTGTTGCAGAATAAGTTGCAATGTTAAAGGATGGATAGAAGGCGTGACATGCAAGGGCTTGGCCCTGTTTATATTTTATAGCTAATTGCATTTCTACCCGTCACTCAGGTGTAAGGAATATGTAAAATGATACCCGAATAATATTTTAACTCATTTTCATTCGTTGCTTTAAAAAGAAAGTTTGTATTTAAAATAGTAGGTATTGGCAAAACTACCAAATTCACTGCCCTGTGGTCCGTATTGAAGCATGGCTCCTAGGGTAAAGGTGTTATAGTCATTGAGCGTGTAACTCATAGTAGGCAGGATAAAACGGGAGTTCTCATCGTTAAAACTCTCTATATAGGTGAGTGAACCATCAAAGAGAAGGTTAAAGGTGTAACTGATCGTAGCACCAAGGTAAAACTGTGAAAGGACCAGATTTGGGGCAATCTCAGAGCTGATATTTAGCAGCACTTCATTGAAATCAAAACTCTTTGAGCTGTAAAGTGCCTCACCCACAACGGTTATGCCATTTTCAAAACCATAATCAGCACCGAGGATTCCCTGAAAAAATTCTTCCTCTGTTTCTTTGCCGGGCTCATTGATTATGGCACTGTTTTTAATATACGCGCCCTCACTTCTCACTTCTATGCCAGTTTCACCCAGATTTCCTTCGAGTTCGTAGCCGACCATCAGAGTTTCATCCGAATTGACAATATTTATCGCCATATCTCCAAACCCCAAAAAGCTTTTCAGGCTGGCACCGTACTTGAAACTATGATCTGCCTTCTGACTGAAGACAACGGTAAGATCCGTTGTCGGGTTCAGGTGACGGGTGTATGAGAGTGCGGCAACTCCGAAGACTTCGTCAGGTTCGAGTGCGTAGGTGTTGCGAGGGTTAAAGAGATTGGTTGGTGTCCAGAGGCGTCCGACTCCCATGGTGATGTTCTGGAGGCCGAGGAGAGCACGGTTGTGCTCATCTTCATAACCTGCATAGACTCTGTATAGACGGGCATAAACCGTTCCGTCGCCATAGTCGTGGAAGGTCGTTTGCGTATTGAAGGGCGTGTCGGATTCCAGTTGTTTTGTATACTCAAATGAAAGTGAGTTGATGTACTCATTGCTGAGATAGTTAACAGCATCGCCGATAATAGTGACGAAAAATGTATCTTTTGTGTAGTCGGTTCGCAGTCGTAATCGATCGTAATTATATAGATAGGTCGTATTGTTATTGGGGACGATGGATCCCTGGGAAAGTGTGTAGTTTGTGTTACTTATACGATAGTCTATTTCAGCCAGCAGCAGGCTTGTATCAGCGACCAGTGTTGCTATAACCGCTGCAACAAGAGTAGAGAGAAGTTTACCCCTCAATGATAGCCCCATCGTTTAGTTTAACAACACGGTTGACGTTCTCGAAAATATAATCGTCATGGGAGGCAAAAAGAATGGTTATCCCCTCTTTGTCATTGAGCGAGCGCATCATATCCATTAAAGCGGCAGAATTCTTAGAATCCAGATTGGCCGTAGGTTCATCCGCCAGGATAATTTTAGGCTTGGCCGCCACAGCACGGGCAACCGCAACACGCTGCTGTTGTCCTCCACTGAGGGTATTAGGTAGTGCCTGGAGTTTATTGTCTATTTCCAGCATCAAAGCCACTTCCTGTACCCGTTCTTTTATCACAGTGTCACCAAGACCACGAAGCTTCATAATAAAGCCGATATTTTCAGCAACGTTTAACACCGGTACAAGGTTGTAGGCCTGAAAGACAAAACCCATCTCGTTCAGTCTCAGTTTGGTTCGCTCGTTTTCGCTCATTGCGGCGATATCTTTATCATCAAGGCTAATCTTCCCACTATCAACGGAATCAAGGGCGCCAATGACATTTAGCAGTGTTGTCTTTCCACATCCTGAAGGCCCGTTAAGCAGAGAAAACTCACCTTTTTCTATCTGGAGAGTAATAGCTTTAAGCGCATGAATTTCACGTTCCTCGCCCTTGTAAAAAAATTTCTGAACATTCTCAAGTTGTATCATGTCTCTGCCTTTATCACGTCAATGGGGTTAAGATTTTTTATCTTTTTCAGCGGCAGTACAACACTTATAAGGGAAGCAGCGATGATGGCCAAAAAGGTGTTGATGAAGTAAATAGGCTCTATATGGGCATAGAGGATGGTGTCCATCCCAAAACTGGCCAGTCCATCTGCAAACCGGCTGAGATTAAGTCCATACTTTTGCAGATAAAGAAGTGCCCCAAGACCTAGAACAGCCCCTGCGGCATAGCCTGTGAGACCGACAAAAAGAGCTTCAAGATAGATTTGTAACCGACTGGTTGAGTACTCCATGCCCAGAGCACGCATGATGCCAAATTCTCTGATCCTATCAAGAATTGAGACATACATGACGCCTAAAATTCCGATAAAGACAACAAGCATTACAATGCAAAAAGTGATGGAATTAAAAATGGCCATCATATCCTTCATCTGCTGAAGCATGGGATATAGTTCCATAAGTGATTTGACATCGAGCTTTGGATAACGCTCCTGTAAATCCTGCTCTAAAGTGGGCGAATCGGTTCGAATTGCTATTTGGGTGGCTTCACTTTCCTGCACACCTAGAAAGGTGTGCAGTCGTTTACCGTCTATATAGAGTGCTGTGGTGTCCAGTCCAATGTTACCTGTTTGTACGATACCTTTTATTTTGACACGTATTGCGTTAATTTCCCCACTGCTGTCCTGGGTGGAGAAAATAACCTTGGAACCAATACGAATTTTGAGTGTTTTGGCAAGTTCACTGCCGATAAGGCCGCCGCGTTTGCCGAGTATCATTTCACCTTTTTGGAGAAACGCATCAAACTGCCCAAAGTCGATCTCATCCTGGAGGTTGATACCGATAATGTTTGAGAAGGATGACTTCCTGGCTGTTGCACTGAGTCCTTCAACATTAAAACGTGTGACGATAGCACGCACTTCTTTGCGTGAAGCGATATCGGCTCTGATCTTGTCTGCACCCTTAATACTGTTTGTGAGGATTTTATTGAGCCGGTAGTCCGGATTGTAGAGACTGATTTCCCCACAGTCACTGCGCTTGGTTTTGTCGATCATGCTGACGGTCATACCGTCGTAAATCCCCTGAATGCTCAGCATCATGCTCATGCTCACTGCGATCATAAGAATAACCAGCAGGGTTCGTGAGAGACGCAGGAATGCATTGTTCCAGGCCAGTTTTAGGATAATTTTATACATGGTGGCTCGCCTCAATGGGCTTAAAACCATTTATGTAGGTAATTGGATAGATAATGCTTAAAAAATTCAATATGAAAATGAGCGCCACATTCCAGCTTATGGTCCACAGATCAAAGGCAAAGGGTATTTCATCGGAGACAATGCCATACTCTTTGTATGTCTCGCTAATACCTTGGATGACAATGGGGTGGACACTGAAAAAATACGCAATGTATGCACCGATTGGTGTTGCTGCTATAATGGCGAGGCTTGAGAGAATAAAGATCTCATAAAAAAGAAGTTTACGTACATTGCCTCTCGAGAGGCCGATACTACGCAGTGTTCCAAACTCTCGTATTCGTGAACTGACGTTAATAAAACCAAAGATCATAATAACAAAAAAGATGACCACGAAGAAGAGTGACATGGATATGTAGCCAAAGACACTGTCCACCTGCATCGCCTCGACCATAGACTTCATCAGCACCTTCCAGCTGACACTCTCAAGGTCTTCATCAAGATGGGATTGAATGATTTTGTTAATTTCATCAACCATGTTCAGCTTATCAAGCTTAATGGTGAGATAGGTTGCTTTGTTCTGCGTATACATCAGCTCATCAAAGTAGCTGTGTGTTATAAATGAGGCAGAGGCGTCAAACTCAAAGGATCCTGTTTTAAAAACACCACAGAGTTTGAACAGGTCAGCGGCAAACGAGTTGTCACTGGCACTTCCAATAAAACTGATCTCGTCACCTACCTTGATCTGCAGTTTTTTCACAAGATCAGCTCCGGCATACAAACAATTGCCGGAGTTTTCACTCAGATAGTCACCAGCAACCAGTGTGGAGCTCAGTTTGCTCATGCTGCGCTCTTTTTCAGGATTGATCCCTACGACCATAGCTGCAGCTGAGAATTCTGCTGAAGATAGCAGGCCGTAGGTTTCATAACGAGAGGTGAAGGAAGTGATCCCCTCTGTAGTGTTCAGTACCTTTTCGACCTTTGCAACATCTCGAATAAGGTACTGGTTTCCCCCAACGTCTCTATAGCCTTTTTTGTAGATCTCAATGGCACCACCATAAACCTCTAAAGCGTTTTTTAACATGGAGTGATGCGACCCATCCATCATCGCTACGTACACAATAAAGAGCAGTGCCGAGAGAAAGGTCAGTAGCAGGGTCGTTATAGAACGGCCTCTGTAAAAAACTATATTTTTAAGTGCTAAAGAAAACATTATTGCCCGTGGAATAGTATAGGGAAATGCAGGTTAACGTGAGAATCTTTTAAGGGCACTTTTACGAAAGTACTGGTCAGAGATTTTGGAGTCATAGGTCACTTCTTCCAGTATAATTTCGGTGGAGCTGTCCGGTTTGTCTGTGGGCTGTACCTTCCAGTTCATTGGGATATAGTATTTGCCGTGCTGCTGTACATCTTTGTAGTAAAAAGTACGTACTTCTTTCCCGTCTTCATCGTAAAAAATATCTTTCTGACTGGTGTAGGTAGAGGTATCTATGGTGGAGATTATTTTTCCCCAAACAACGGCTGCGTCCTCTTTTGGTGTAAGCTGCATGGTAACCAGAGCTCCCTCTTTTTGTAAAATCTTCGGATCGTAGTCATCAACAACCGAGCTCTGTTTTACCATGTCGTCATTGGTGAAATTACTTCCCATCCAATTCTGGAGCATCATTGAGGGCGGAATTTTGATGATACGTTCGATTTTGGGCACATATTGCCACATTTGATTATCCAGGCTTAAAAAAGTGATTCCTTTGTCTTTGGGAGGGTAGATGGTCTTAACAAAACTCTTTTTTGTTCCCTCGGCCCAGGTCTGCATCTTCATGGTTCTGGTATGTCCCATGGAATGAATGACCATGGTTATCTGCATATAGACATTCTGACCGCGCAGATTGTTGTCGATCCTGGCCATGATGTCGTGTGCTTCATCTGCAAAAAGCGTTGTGCCCATGAGTAGAACAAACATACAACTTTGTAGCAGTATCCTGACATATTTCATCGTTGCTCCTCCACTTTTCGTTATGAGTTGTTTTTAATTCATTGATCTGTCAATCTCAGGTGTTCCGTGTGATAGACACATGCCGACTGGTTTACAAGGCACCCAGTTGCAGAAGATGTTTAAGGGTGCAAACGGAAGAATTTCAATGGCAGGCTCTTTATTTAATCATGCATTCTTGGTCTGCTCAAGTTTATTATGAATCAGTAAAGTCCGGTTTGAAACTTTTAAACTGGATGTTCTTCTTAAACAGGCAAGAGTTGATGCACGCCTTACATAAGAGCAGATTGCCAAAAAGCTGCATACCTCAAAACCTGTTTTAGCTCCAGGATGGAAAACCATGCGAAGGATATTCGTCTGTCTACTCTTGAAAAATTTTGCTAAAATGGGTGCTCATGCCTTTGAAAGAGAGCGGCTAGTATACTGAGTTGTACAGAGTGAAGGGTTCCTTGAAAAATTAATCACTAAAAATGAACAGGCAATACTGACAATATGACGTGGAAACAGTGTGTTGTGTTGTAGGGTTTTTCAGATATTTAGCAATTCGAGGAAGTCGAGCCATTGTATTCATATTTATTTTTGGATTTACTAATCATTTTTTGCAAAATTGATCATTTTTTCATACTATTTATAGAGCTTCTTACTGTTTCTTTGCCCACTAGGAGAATTATGACAAAAGCAATAAGCACTTCCATATTTGATATCTTTAAAATTGGCCCGGGACCGTCAAGTTCTCACACCATTGGTCCCATGAAAGCTGCAGGTATATTTTTGCAACGTTTACAGGAGATGCCTATAGATTCTCAGCAGCGAATAAACTCAATTGATGTCTATCTGTACGGTTCGCTGAGTGCCACTGGCCTTGGACACGGGACCCACAAAGCACTGCTGGGCGGATTACTTGGCTGGACTCCTGAGGGGTGCGATAGTGACCAGCTCTTGAAGCTGCTCGAAAAAAATGATGATCTGTATGAGATAGCCGTTGGGAGTGAGAAAATAGCTCTTCAACGGAAGAATATTCATTTTTCCGGCACCAGAGAGGATCTTCAGTATCAAAATACCCTGGTATTTAAGGCCTGTTATAATGATGAGTGCCTTTTGCGTGGTGAGTACTATTCGGTGGGTGGCGGGTTTATCCTTGAAAAAGGCGCGGTGCAGCCAGTGTTGCCGGATTTTCCCCATCACTTCTCCAATATGAGTGAGCTAAGTAGTCTTGTTCGGGAAGGTGATTGTCAGCTGCATGAGATTATTCTTGAGAACGAAATCCAGTTGAGTGGGAAGAGTCCGCAGCAGATTGATGAAAGGCTTGATCAAATACTGCAATCCATGAGAGACTCTGTGAAGAGCGGACTGTCACGTGACGGCGTGTTGCCTGGTCCCATTGGGCTGCATAGAAAGGCAAGAGCCCTTTTCCTTCACTCTCAGAAGGTGTCTAATCAGCATGATAAATATCTTGCTCTGCTGAATGCCTACGCCCTTGCAGCATCGGAAGAAAATGCAGCAGGACGAAAGGTGGTGACGGCTCCGACTTCAGGGTCAGCAGGAATTATCCCGGGTATTGTGAGTTTGTTGGATCGTCACTTTCAAATGAGTCCTGAGCAGATGCGTCATGGGCTGGTTGCAGCAGCTGCCATAGCATTTGTCGCTCGTCATAACGCGTCCATTGCGGGTGCGGAAGTTGGGTGTCAGGGAGAAGTCGGGGTGGCGGCCGCCATGGCCGCTGCCTTCTTGGCCCATGCAAATGGGGGGAGTATTCGGGAAGTTGAAAATGCTGCCGAGATAGCACTCGAACATCATCTTGGACTCACCTGTGATCCCATTGAAGGATATGTCCAGATTCCCTGCATCGAACGAAATGCCATGGGAGCTGTATCAGCCTATAATGCTTATGTTCTGGCAACCGTAGGTGAACCCCTACGGCAAAAAATATCTCTTGATCAGGTGATTGAGGCGATGCGGCTCACCGGTGCAGAGATGTCTTCAAAATATAAGGAGACGGCTCTGGGGGGCCTGGCTGTATCCTTCGTGCATTGCTAAAGCGTCACACCCCAAGAGTACTTCCTTTGGGGCGCGTTCAGAGTTAAGGGGAATTAGTTGCTCTCGATGAAGTTGCGTGAGTTGTACGTATAGTCGATGAATGTATATATACGGTGTAGCCTCCCACTGAGTGGAGGCAGGAGATGAGTATGGAGCAGAAGAAGAAAGGTACCGTGATGATCGCTTTACTGGTCACTGGTAACCTTATTGGTGCAGGTATTCTGGCATTGCCTATGCAGACTGGAGGAGCCGGACTATTCTATTCTTTTCTGGCGATGATCCTCTTTTGCGGAGTGATGTATTTTTCTGCTCTGGTACTTGCCCGGGAGGCGGTGGAGAGAAAAGAAGATGATTTTAATTATCCCAGTCTCTATGAAAAGTACCTGGGGAAATGGGGGAAGTGGTTGGCAACAATTGCCAATCTGCTTATTCTTTATGGCCTGTTAACTGCTTATATTGGCGGTGGTACAACCATCATTGTTGCCGCCTTCGGCGGGGATGGCAGCGGTAGCGGAATGCACCTGATGGTGACTCTGCTACTTTTTATCTCTCTGTCAGCATTTACCGCAGCAGGTACCGGCTTTGTGGCTCGTTATAATCAATTTTTAATGCTTTTTCTGGGGATCTCTTTTGTTACCCTAGTGGTTATGGGGGCAGGTAATATTCATCTGCAGCAGCTCAGTTTTCATGATGCTCGTTTTTTGCCCATCGCTCTACCGGTGATGCTTACTGCCTTTCATTTTCATAATATTATCCCAACTATCTGTAAGGATATGGAGTGGGATTTCGCTGCCATATCCCGTGCCATGCTTATCGGTATGGTTATTGGATTTGTAATGAATCTTATCTGGGTGCTGGTGGGGATTGGTGTTTTGCCCTTGACCCTTGGAAGCCATTCAATATTAAATGGTTATATTCATGGTCTGCCGGCAACTGTCCCCTTAGGGAAAATTCTGGCAAACCCAATGTTTAGTGCGGTGGCCATTGCCTTTTCTATTACCGCAATCTGTACCTCCTACGCTGCCAATGGAATCGGTCTTATGGATTTTAACAGAGACCTTTTGGGTGGGGGCAGCAGGTGGAAAATTATATTGGCGACATTTTTGCCGCCTCTACTGATTGCCCTGCTTTTTCCTTCCGTATTTTTGAAGGCCATCGGGGTTGTCGGGGGAATTGGAATAGCCATTCTTTTTGGTATATTGCCTGCGATCATTGCATTTTTGAAGGCCCGAACTAGTGGTTCCCGTGTCCTGGCAGTGAGTGTGGGGATTGTATTCTTCCTTGTTCTGTTAATTGATATTTCAAGTGATTTCGGTGTGATTGACACTGGGGCGATTATCGATGACCTAAAGCATGAGGCGGCTTTGCAGCAGATTAAGTGATAACGGGTTGCAACCTTTTGTGGATATCTTAATGGCTCATTCTGCTTTTGATTTGTTGTTGGGAGCCAAACAAGGGCCTATTGCAGTTTGAACTGTATGGGGATGAGAACCCGCATGGCAACAGGCCTGCCTCCGATCGTTCCTGGAAGAAAGCGCCAGGAGCGCACTATTGTTAAAGCGGAATTGTCAAGCATGGTGTGGCCGCTGCTTTTATGCAACTCCACTGTTTCGCTCTCACCATATTCAGTAACCAATACCGATAAAATGACGGTTCCCTGCCAGTTTCGACGTTTGGCAAGAGTCGGGTAATTAGGTTTAGGGTTCTGTGCATAGAGTGGTGATGCCTCTACGGTTACAGCTGGTGCTGAGTCTATGGTTTTGTTCTCTGAGCTGCTCTTTTTCTGTTTGGGTTGTTCCGCTGGTTTGCTGTTATTGACGGGAGTATGGACAACTTTTACGATGTCTGCTGTTAAGGATAGTGCCGGGGAGTCTTTTACAGTTCGTGGTACCGAAGCTTTTACAGTGTTAGTTTTTTTGGTTTCCTTTTTTTGCTCTTTTGGTGGAGTGGGTTTTTTAACTTTTTGAGCGATGACTGCAGGACTGAGGCTGATCGAGATACTCTTTTCTCCCGCCAGAATTGGGCGGCGGTCCCTTTCTTCAGGAATTTTGAAAAGTATAAAGAGTACGTGGATACAGAGTGCAAGAGAGAGTGCGAGAAGAAATCTTTGCACTGTGATTTACTCCGAACTAGCCTGGAGTGAGATTTTGGAAATCCCACATTTTTTCAGTTCATCCAGAACCAGATAGAGTTGTTGGTAGCTGATCGCTTCTTCAGCAAAAATCAGTACTGAAGGTTTTTCCGAATTGTTACGCTTTTGAGTGGGTAGATTTAGGGCCAGTTGAGACAAGAGCAGAGGCTTCTCGTTTAAAGAAAGGGCGATTCCGCTATTCGTTTTACGAATAAATAGAGAAAATGGACTTTTGATACTTTTTACGGCCGTTGTTGATTCCGGTAGGTCGAGTTTTAGCCCCTGATGAACTGCCATGGAAAGCATCGCATAGATAAAGAAAACCAGTAATAAAAACACAATATCAATAAGCGGAAGCATTTCGATACGTGGCGCTTTTAATTCTTTGTGGCGAATTTTCACGATTTTTCGCTCAGTTTTTCATACACAACTTCCAGGTTTGTCGCATATTTCTCTATGGTGTGAATTGCATTAGTAATTCGAGTATTGAAGTAGTTGTATGGTATCACCGCAATAATGGAAATGCCAAGTCCTGCAGCCGTGGTGATAAGTGCTTGGGCAATACCCGAGGTAACGAGTTTTGGATCTGCAATGCCGCTGTTGCCAAGAACCTTGAAGGAGGCAATAATGCCAAGTACTGTTCCGAATATGCCAAGGAGTGGAGCAACCGTGATCATGGTGTCCAGCACCGGCATAAAGCGGTTCATGCGCTGCAGCGCCATGTTTGCCTCGGACTCCATGGCCCGGCCCATATCATATTCTCTGTGCACGATCCCAACCACCAGTACTTTTATTATATGGTCCTGGCAGCCTGAGACTTTTTTACGAATCTGCTCCCAGTTGCCATTTTCTGCAAGAGCCAGGATTTCATCAGTCAGCTTTCGGTTTCGGTTATTACGGATGGAAACCCAGAAGAATATTCGTTCAAGAATAACGGTACATACTGCCAGGGAACAGAGAAGCAGGGGCCACATAACTAGCCCACCGCTCTGGATGATTTCGTAAACGCTCATATTTTTTACAGGGTGTTACGTTCAGGGTGAATAAGATCTGCCATAATGGTTAAGGTGGCAGCAAATGTCACAGGTGAAGGACTACAAGCAATATCCGGGCTGATCACATGGACCCGATTGTTTTCTACTGCTTTGATGACGGAAACCTGCATCCATCGCTCCTTTTCCTGAAAGGCAATACCACTTTCAGATCCCATCATGGCAATAATAATAACATCCGGGTTTGCGGCAATGATTTTCTCATAGTTGGTGATCCCGTTTTTCTGATTTTTGGCAATATTAATACCGCCTGCAAGGACAATAAAGTCATTGGTAAAAGAGCTTGGGACCGATGAAAAAAGCGGTTGAGAACCCACCTGAAGAAAGACCCGTTGTTTTGGCAGCATGGCCACTTTCTTCTCCAGGGTGCTGAGCTTGTTTTTTGTTTCATTAATGATCAGTTTAGCTTGGTCTTGAAGTCCAAGGAGCTGGCCAAGCCTTTGAAACTGATTACAGATATCTGCAAAGGAAGATGGTTGCTGGAATTGCACAACCTTAATCCCAACGGATTGTAATTGTTTGACCTGTTGCATCGGGGTGAGCCCAGTTGCCAGCACTAGATCGGGTTGCAGACCGATTATTTTTTCTATGGACAGCTGCATTACAGAACCAATTTTTTCTTTGGTTTTTGCAGCTTCAGGGCGAACGCAGTAGTTGGTGTTGGCAACAAGACGGTTCCCGGCCCCCAGAAGAAAAACATTTTCAGTGTTGATTGGCCCCAGAGAAATGATGCGTTGAGGGTATTCTAGATCTGCTGCCTGGATGAAACCAGCTGTAAAAAGCAGAATAATTGAGAAGATAAGAGTAAGATGTCTGTGCATTGTTTTTAGTAAATGTCTGCAATCGCAAGACTTCGTTGCAAGCGTTCTATGAAAAAAGAGATTATTTCAGGATAGTAGGCAAGACCCTTGAAAAAATCGTTTCCCTGGTGCTGTATTTCAGCACATTCCACTGTGAACCCCATGGCTTCAAGAATCTTCCGCCAGCTCTTTTCCCTCTTGGTGCCCATAAGGTCTTCTTCGGCATGCATACCAGCCAGGTACATCATGGGGATGATCTTCACTCTTCCATACTGTTCTGTCCAATTTTTGTGTCTGATTCCCGTAAATACAGCTTCAGCGTCGGGCACCCCTTCAATGGATGCTGCAAGTACATTGGAATAGCGGTCTGTAACGAGTCTTTCGATGCCAAGATAGGCGCTGTTCACCGGGTCTGCCACCAGTGGAGTGCCATGAAGAGCCAGGATGTTCAGCCCTTCAAGGGGGGATAAAAAATCCTTTTCAACCACGTCCAGAGTCTCTTTCACATAGTTCCAGCGGTGCAGTAGCGTTTCACTTAAGAACACTCGCAGGCCCGGAAAGAATTCACAGGTTTCAGCTATCTGTTGATATTCGGTTCCGGGAAAGATATGCAATGGCTGAACCACAGCCCTGCGAAACCCTGCAGCTTCGACCTTTGCGAGGGTTTCCTGCAGAGTAGGCAGGTTTTTCTTTCTGCAGATAATATTTGAGCTGTAGGCCCAGAAGGTTTCGTAATCAGGGAATTGCTTCTCCACCTGTTGGCGGAAAAGTTCCAGAGGCCGTTCTGCGTGGCTGCTGGTACCAAAGGTCACGACAATAATTGCAGGCTTGTTTTTAAGCTTTGGGACCCGTAATTTACGTCCTATATATCCTTGTTGATGCATCTTAAAATATCCTGTGCGGAAAATAAGTGAAAGGGTGAATTCAGCCAACTTTGAAAGTACTCGTTTCAGGCACTCAAGTCAAAATGTTCACTTATTTTTCCGACATTGACAGGGGATGGTTTTAATTAATAGTCCCAGCGCAGACCTGCATACAATCCGCGTCCAGGCATGAGGTACCCCTTTACGTAAGCGTACTCTTCATCAAAAACATTCCGCACTTCACCGCGAAGCGTAAATGTACCAATACGTTTATCATCATAAAAACGGTAGGAAGCGCTTAGGTCTGTTACTAGGTTTGAATCCAGCGTACTGTTTTGGTATGGGTATCCTGCTTCATAGTCTGTGATGTCCTGGCTTCCGGTATAGGCAATGTTGACCCGACAGAAGATTCCATCACCGTTGTTCAGCATTACACCCGTGGAGTAATTGGAACCACTGATATTTTGAAGGTCTTCCCCGCTGCTCTCATCTTCATATGTGCTAAGAAGAGTCATGTTCAGATAGGGACGAACCTCCCAGGCCAGGCCTAGTGGTACGCCAATATCATAGGCAAGTTCAGCTTCAAATCCCGCGATGGTGGCGTCCCCAAGGTTTTTCCAGGTACTGGAGCCATCGACGAGAAAATCGCTGATTATTTTATCTTTAAAGTCGGTGTGAAAATAGGTGAATGATCCGTTGAGCCCATTTTTGTCATAGTCAACGCCACCCTCCCAGGTTGCACTCTGCTCAGGAGACAGGTCTGGATTTCCAACGACTCGTCCACCAAAACTGGTAAAGTCTGCAGCCATCTGGTTTGCGGATGGCATCATAAAGGCCTCACCATACTGCGCTCTCACCTTGAATGTGTCGCTAAGCATCCAGGCAACACCTATCTGGGGAGTAAAATGGCCGTCATCTGCATCACTTCCAGCTGGGTTCTTCACTTTCACATCATACCAGTCATACCGTACGCCAATATTTGCACTAAGTCTATTTTCTAGAAATGAGCCCTTGCTGAGTAGAAAAACGGCAGCATTTGAATATTCCGTTGTGTTTGGGGTCCAGCTGTTTTCAACATCATAGTTAAGCCAGTCAAATCCTGCTGTGAGTGCCGCAGGGCCAAGATCACCGCTAAGCTGGAACTGTGCGCCCTGTTGATCTGTCTTGTTTTCGGAGAGAGTCGCATCATTCCAGCTGCTGGGATTGGAGGTCATGGGGTCCATCCAGCTGTTTTCGTCCTCTCCAAAGAAATATCTGGCCAAAAGCTTTGATCCAGTCACCGGGCATTGTCCATCAAATGTGAAATCGGCAGAGTAATTGCTCTTGTCCGAATAGTCATCGAGGTCATTTTTGCTCAGATAGCCTGGACTGCCTGCCTGGTCTATTGCAAAGCGGGTAAAAACTAACCCAAGTCTGTTGGCTTCGGAGAAGGAGTAGCCAAGGTTAGTGCTCATGCCTGTTTCGTGGTCGATCCCGGTGTTTTGATACTGTACACCGCTGCCGGTATCATAGTCCCCTGTTGTCCCGTAGGTGTAGGCACCGGTAAAGTCAACGCCATTGACGAGAGCAGATCCGCCAATGCTTCCTTCGGCAGTGTCAAAGGATCCACCTTTTGCCTCGACAAACATCGAGTTTCCAGTGGCTCTTTTGGTGATAATATTGACGACTCCGCCCATTCCTGCCGAGCCATACTGCACAGCTCCAGGGCCACGGATAACCTCGATACGCGCTACGTTTTTGGTAAGAAGCTTAGCGAGATTTCCTGTTCCGGCGCGGCGACCGTCGAGAAGCACCAGAACTTGTCCCTGGAGATCATTTCCATGGGTGTCGGTACTAAATCCGCGTATGCTTATGGAGCTCAGATTTCCTGGATACTTTTTGATGGTGGCAATGGACTGTTCTGCAAGAAGATCGCCCACGTTATTTGCTGTGGATTGGCGTATGGTTTCTTCGCTGATAACGCTTATGTTCGCACTTACCGTGGTCTTGCTTTCTTCTGTACGGCTGGCTGTAACAACAACCTCATCCATCATGGTTGCAGGAGTGTCATCTGCTGCAAAGATGTTGGGTGCAGTTGCAAGTGCGAGTAGTTGCATACAGAGCACAGGGTAGTAACTTTTTTTCATTTTTCTTTCCTCTTTTGAGTGAAATGCCCGAGGAGATCTTTGTTAAAAAAACAAAAAAAATCCCAGGACCAATATAATATTGATCCGGGGATGCCCTTTAAACCCACAGATATGACGGTAAATCTCTTGTCCACGGAGATTTCTGTCTAGTATATAGTGTCTGACATAAAGCAGTGTCAGCACTATTGTCCTTCAGGCAGGTCTTCTGACTTTCGGATCGTCCCTGTAGCTGCGTCTTCCCAGTCTCACGACCAGTGACATTATGCAACTACGGTCCCCGATTACAGCGGCGGGCCCGTCCCGGATTTACACCGGGTTCCCTTGTGATCCATTTGCATGGAACCTGAAAGATTGAGCGGAAGCCTAAATTACTTTTTCTTCCTTGTCAAGTTGGCAGTTGTGCATCTGTTTTACAGCTTATGCTTGCGTTGCTCCAAAATCAAGGGCGACCAGTTTACTGTAAAAGCCCTTCTTGGCAAGGAGTGTGGTGTGGCTGCCCTGTTCAACTATCCTGCCTTTATCGAGTACAATAATTCTGTCAGCGCGCTGCACGGTGGAGAGGCGATGGGCAATAATCAGCACTGTTTTTTCTTTAAAACAATGTTCCAGTGGCTCTTCCAGAATTTTTTCTGTTTTGGAATCAATTGCAGAGCTGGCTTCGTCGAGAACCAGAAGGGATGGGTTACGACATAGAACCCTGGTGATGGCAAGAAGCTGTTTTTCTCCGGTTGACATGGATTGGCCGCCTTCCCCAATGTGGGTGTCAAGCCCCTGGGGGAGGTTTGCTACGAATTGAGTCAATTGAGTCTGTTGTAGCAATTTGACAACTTCCCCTCGTTTCTTTTCGGTGTCGAGCACGATGTTATTGAGTAATGTGTCCTGAAGGATAAGCATCTCCTGCATAACAACCCCTATTCTTTGGCGGAGACTGCTTTTGGGAAATGCCGTAAGAGGGGAGCCGTCAAAAATTATGGTTCCACTGTCCGGTTCATAGAAGCGAAGTAATAGATTGATAAGGGTGGATTTACCACTTCCGGTGGAACCGACAATTGCAATGGTCTCACCTTTTTTGACGGTAAAGGAGATATCATGGAGAACTTGCTGGTCTGGTAGATAGGAGAAGTTTACCTCCTTGAAGATAAGGTCACCAGGACTTGAAAAATGATTGTCTGTATCAATGCTGGGAACTGTTTTTTCTTCAGTTTCAGTGTCCAGTAAATGAAAAATCCGTTCGGCGGAAGCAAGGGCAGACTGGACAATGGAGTACTTCTGGGAAAGTTCCCGGAGTGGTTGAAAAAACAGACGCATATAGGTGAGAAAGGCAACAAGCTCCCCAAGAGTCAGTTGTTGTTGGATGATCTCTCCTCCTCCGTACCAGAGGATAATGGCGATGGCCAGTGAACTCATTAGCTCGGTAATGGGCATAAATGTACCAAACAGACGGATCTGGCGTAGGGTTTTGTCGAGGTAGCCATCGTTTAACTCTGCAAATTCCTGTTGCAGGTCATTATTCCTCCCAAACAGCTGTACCAGTGTAACTCCTGAAACAGACTCCTGAACAAATGCATTTACTTTGGAGAGCTGTTTACGTATGGCTCTGAAATGATTTCTGGCAAGCTTTGAAAAGATAATTGTAATCAGGGCAGCGAGTGGCACAAAGAGGCAGAGAAAAAGCCCCAGTTTAAGATTCATATAGAGAAGGAGGCCAAGTATACATGCCATACGGAGCAGATCATTGAAAATAGTCACCATGATGGAGGTGAACATTTCATGCATATTCTGGACATCATTGGTCAGACGGGTCACCAGACGGCCAACTGGCTGAGTATTGAAAAATTGCAGGTTGACCCGAAGGAGATGGCTAAAGAGATCCTGGCGCAGGCTGTGCATGATAGACTGGCCGATCCACTCAAGAAGCAAAACCTGTAGAAAGGCGGTGATAAATCCTACGCTTATCAGTACTCCATAGTACAGGGTCTTGCTGCTAAGACCTGCCATGCGCTGTTCAAAATCCAGTGTGGGCTTTGTGATGTAAAGGTCAATCGCTTGCTGCATCAGCCATGGCAGTCCAAGTGCCGACGCTGTTACCAGCAGTGAGAGTACAATCGCCCCGGCAAAGGGAAGTCTGAAAGGGCGAATGTAGCCAAAAATACGGCCCCATAATCCTTTTTCAGAGAGAGTGGGTTTGTAATCTTCCTCAAAGTATCCGAAGTTACGCATTACTCTTTTCCCTCTGTAATCCCTGTCTGTGACTTATTTCAGCCAGAAAGGCATTGTGTTGTACAACTTCATCGTAGGGGCCAAGACCGGTTATTTTTCCCTGTTCCAGGACAAGAACTCGATCCGTCTGGGCAAGCTGCTTCACCCGCTGACTGACCCAGAAAACAGACTTCCCCTTAAACCATGGGGTGATGTTGTCTATTATCTTCTGTTCTGTTCCGGTATCCACAGCTGCAAGGCCATCGTCGATAATGATAATGGGTCTGTCGCAGAGAAGAGCTCTTGCAAGTGCCACTCTACCGCGCTGTCCACCGGAGAGGGTCACACCTTTTTCTCCCATTTTACTTTCATAGCCTTGGGGAAGGGCCATAATTTCGTCGTGGATGGCGGCAGCTTTTGCTGACTCTATGATACTCTCCATTGAGGCCTCAGGATTGCCAAAGGCGATGTTGTCACGAAGAGAGCTTGAAAAGAGCAGAGCTTCCTGACTCACATAGCTGATCAGTTTTCGGACGGATTCGGGTGACAGGTTGTTGACATCCGTGTCGCCTAAAAAGAGGCTGCCGTTGCTCACGGGGTAGGTACGGGCCAGAAGTTGACATAGGCTGCTCTTGCCACATCCAGTGGGACCGGTAACTCCGAGGATTCCTGGAGAAATATCAAGGGTGATATCTTCAAGTATCCTTTGTTCCGATTGCGGATAGCTAAAGTTGAGCCCCTGAAGACGAAATATGGAGCTGTCCACTTTCTGCCCTTTGATACCTGGGGAAACTTGGGACTGGACAGAGAGAAGAAGATAAATTCTTCGCAGTGATGTTATTCCCCGTTGGGAAAGGTTCGCTACCCAGCCAACTGCCATAATGGGCCAAATCAGCATATAGAGATAAGTCACAAAGGCAACAAACTCTCCCAGGGTGATTGTTTCGAGAATAACCAGACGACCGCCAAAATAGAGGACAAGCAGCATCCCACTACTTCCAACCAGAGTGGCAATAGGAAAAAGTAAACCCTGGATGATAGCAACCCGGATACTGGATTGAACATATTCCTGTCCGATCTTTTCAAAGCGTCTACCCTGAGATTTCTCAAGAGTGTAGGACTTAAGCAGACGGATGGATGCAATGGACGATCTGGCAAATTCGGTCATGCTTGAAAACTGTTCCTGAACTTTGTCAAAATGGTGATGCAGGCGTCCGGAAAGGTTACGGGTGGCAAATGCAAGAATAGGCATAGGTAACAGGGCAAGAAGCGTGAGCCCTACATTTATATTAAACATAAATGCAATGGCGGCAACCGACATAACGATGGCATCAGTTGCAGCAACAAGACCCATACCGCAAGCCATCTGTACGGCAGAAAGATCATTGCTGCCATGGGCCATAATGGAACCTGTACTGTATTTGGAAAAAAAACTTCCATCCATGGTCATTACATGACTGAATATCTGTTTGCGTAAATCCCGTTCCAGGTGTCTTGAGAAACCGATAATCAGATAGCGCCAGCAAAAACGGAGCACGGTGGCAACTACTCCGATACAACAGATCAAGAGTGCAAGTTTAAGTAAACTGTCCTGTTGCGCTGTCCCATCGGAAAGGGAATCGATTCCGGTTTTTAGAATCCTTGGAATAGTAAGCTGAAGGAAGTTGACTCCAAGCAGTGCCAGCAATCCAAGAAGGATACGGAGTCGGTGTCTGTAGTAGATGGGCCCCAGCAGTCCCACTATTTTCTTCAGGGGTGGTCGGGAATGAGCTGTTGTGTCAGATTTCAGTTTGCTTAACCATGTCGTAAAGAGGGGCTGTCTCATCTGTATCATTATGCACGACCAGATGCTGTACGAGTAATATAAGACAGGTTTGTAAAAAATCTACTGCAGTACTGTATGGGGACGATTGAATTTGGACTGTGAACCGAAAGCAGGTGCGCTTTACGCTCAACGAATGTTTGATTCCTTGGCTACGATGCTCCCTTCTCGACCCGGACGGGAAGCATGACCTGTTGAATGGCCCAGCTCATTCAATAGGGTGAATAAAATGCTACTACTGGATGGTCTCGTCCAGCCAGTCGAAAATCTTCATGTTGGAAATCCCGATGGCTCCAATCTGGCAATGGTTCGTGGCCCCGTCTTTTTCGGTGAAAAGCAAAAAGGTCTTCGGACATTGTAGTGCATCATAGAGCTGTTTTGCCTGCCCTGTAAAAAACTCATCATTTTCAGAATCCACGATCAAAACGGGGCATTGAATCAACTGTGCGACACCTTCCATGGTGTAATCAAAATAGGCGAGCACAAACTCTGCCGGTGTTTTTTTACCAAAGGTGTACATACCGTTATTCATAGACCAGCGCATGGAGACGTTTTTTTCCATCTTTTTATAGAGCTCTTTGTTCACATCTTCAGCATCCTGAATCAAGACTTCTTTCGGTGGAATTTTCTTGGGATCGACCAAAGAAAACACTCCGCTGTTGGCGATAAGGGCGGAAAGTCGATGCTCGAATGCAGCGGCTCTCGGGGTCAGGTATCCTCCCATGCTGATTCCCATAAGCGCGAGCCTGTTCATGTCCACCTGAGGGAGGGTTTGCACATAATCCACAACAGGTGTTATAACCTTCTCCCAATCGGGGCGAAAATAGAGTTTCTGCTCGCGAACCACGCCGCCCTGACCGGGGCCTTCGAAGATCAGAACGTTGTATCCTCTGTTGAGGGCGAAATGCGCCACTTCAAAGTATAGTTCCTCGCCCGTACCGTCGAAGCCGGTTTGCAGGAGCAGAGTTTTTCTCTTTTGTGACTCCTTATCCGGCATGCAAAAATATCCGGGCAGAGTCGTATTTTCGTATGGAATATCGATTGCTTTGACAGCGTGTTTCATATAGGGAATAGCTTTCCGGAAAGAATCTCGGCTTTTTCCCCAGGTATCGAGAATTCGCGGATCTTTGGAGTCACCTTTTAGGTAGAATTCAGCGACTCTGTAATAGTTACTTGCTCTTAAGAAGGCTTCTTTGGCACTTTCCGTATGCCCTTTGGCCAGGCTTATTTTGCCCAACTGATAAACGCGATCCGCTGTTGCCTTCCATTCCGTATACCAGGATTCATCATCACCTTCAGTAATGCGCTGTGCGGTTTGAAAGCACTCGTTGAGATCCGCACCACCGGAAAGGGCGTACCCCAGCGCGCGCCTGAATTCAAAATCAATCCCTTTGTCCTTAAAATAAATTAGATCGGTTTTTTGTGACGGCATATTTTTATTTGTGTCGTCTTCACCTGCGACAGCAAAAGCCACGGCAAACAAAAAGATCCAGGCAGCTGTGAGTGTCAAAATGCGCATCTTGTTTCTCCGTAAATGTGATAGGTTTATAAAAAAATACTGCTACAGTGGATGGGGGAAAATATTCTCAAAAGAGAGAAGATGGATCAGTTTCTTAGTGTCGTATTATTTATTGATTACGTACGCAGCTCAGCCACCAAATATACAAACTGTGTTACATGCTAAAAGCGTGTTTGATTCTAGGAGTCCGCCCCTGCGGACGATATTGTTCGAGACAACGTTACACTCCTAATCGCCCGCAGGGGCTGGCTCTTACAGACCTATTGGAATACTGGCTGAGTTTTGTGGGTAATCAGATATTATTTTAGCATAGTTTATAATTAGGGACAAATTAAGAAAAATTTCAGAGATTGTAATCTCTAAGAGAGAGAAATAGTGTAATGATATCCAGCTCTATGGAAGGTTGTGTTTTGGAGTATTTGTTATGGAATCGTGATATTATTTGATGGTTACAGGAATGTAATGTTTATGTAAGACTACCGTAATGTTCCCCTGTTATCATATATCCTATACGAAACCATAATCTCTTTTTAAGGAGCCTCTATGAATGAGCAAAATACAAGCGTTGAGACAGTATCATCAGTACCCCCTTCCCCTCAGCCCGTGCAGCCGGAAGGCTACACATCGATCCAGGCGATTAATGAGTCCGTTGTCGCCAGCTCAGCATGGGTCGGTCTGCTGCGTCAGGAGATGGCAAAATCCATAATAGGACAGGAGCATCTTGTTGAACGTCTGCTTGTCGGTCTGTTAACTGGAGGTCATATTCTCCTCGAAGGCTTGCCGGGTCTTGCAAAAACCCTCGCTGTGAAAACCCTGGCTATGGTAGTGCAGACGGATTTTCAACGTATCCAGTTTACTCCGGACATGCTTCCAGCGGATATTATCGGGACTCAGATCTATAACCCGAAGGACACTCTTTTTGAGGTCAAGCAGGGGCCGATTTTTTCATCTCTGATATTGGCAGATGAGATCAATCGGGCGCCAGCTAAAGTGCAGTCCGCCTTGCTTGAGGCGATGCAGGAAAAACAGGTCACTATTGGAGGCGAGTCCTTTGTGCTCCCCGAATTATTTCTGGTACTTGCGACGCAAAATCCCATCGAACAGGAGGGAACCTATCCGCTACCGGAAGCCCAGATTGACCGTTTTATGCTGAAGGTGGTTGTCGATTATCCATCCATGACCCAGGAGCGTATGATCCTCGATGCGGTGAATCATACAGATTCCAGAGTGCTTGTGAACCCCGTTGTAGGGCCGGATGATATTCTTGGTGCACGCAGAGTGGTGGATACCATCTATATGGATGACAAGATAAAGGATTACATTGTGTCCCTCGTCTGTGCCACCCGTGATCCCAAAAGCTTTCAACTTGATCTTCATGACTATATAGAGACTGGGGCTTCCCCTCGAGCAACCATCAACCTGAAGGCTGTTTCCAAGGCTTTGGCTTTTCTGGCTGGCCGTGGATATGTCACTCCTGATGATGTGAAATCGGCTGCAATGGATGTTCTGCGGCATCGTATTCGTATCAGTTACGAGGCAGAGGCAGAGGCAATTACAACGGAAGATATTATCCGTAAGATTTTAGATACCGTACCGGTCCCCTAAACTTGATATGGAAGAGCAAATTACCAAAGAAATCCTGAAGAAAGTTCGTCAGGTAGAGGTGAGAACCAGCAGGCTGGTCAACGATACGCTGGCTGGAAGTTACCAGTCCGTCTTTAAAGGGCGTGGGATGAACTTTGACGAGGTACGGGAGTATGTACCAGGCGATGAAATCCGAACCATTGACTGGAATGTTACCGCACGAACGGGTGTGCCGCACATTAAGAAATTTACAGAGGAGCGGGAGCTCACCATTATGCTGATGATAGATATCTCAGGCTCCGGTGACTTTGGCTCGGCTGTAAGCTCTAAACGTGAGATTATGGCGGAGATTGGCTCGGTACTTGCTTTCTCGGCGGTGCGTAATAATGACAAGGTTGGGCTGGTCCTCTTTTCCGATTTCGTGGAACTCTATATCCCTCCCAAAAAAGGGCGATCCCACATCCTCAGGCTTATCAGGGAGATTTTGTTTTTTCAGCCGCAGGGACGAAAAACAGATCTGGTGGTCCCATTGGATTTTGTAAACGAAGTTGCCAGGCGAAAATGTGTAAGCTTTCTTATTTCGGATTTTTGTCTTCCTGGAGATTTTGATAAGGCTTTGGCCTCCCTGCAGCCAAAATTGCAGGTGACTAATCGTCGCCATGATCTGATAGCCATGATTATTTCAGATCCGCGTGAACATGCTCTCCCGGATGTGGGCTGGCTTACTCTTGAAGATGCCGAAAGTGGAGCTCAGGTTGAACTTGATACCTCCGATCCTGCCGTTCGCAGAGGATATGCAGAGATTGCTTCGGCTCGTAAGAAGGCTCTTCATAAGAGTATTCGATCGGCAGGTGTTGATCTACTTGATCTCTCCACAGAGCATTCCTATGTACCACCACTCTTAAACTTCTTTGGCAACAGAAGACGGAGGATCAGCAGATGAATCAGCAGCAGATACAGCTACGCGATATCTATCCTCCCATGCCACTGCCGGAAGAGCCAAACTATGCTCTGTTTGCTGCTGGAATAGTAGCTTTGCTCTTGATAGTCGCACTACTCTTCTGGTTTTTTCGTTTAAGAAAAAAAACAGTGATACTTCCCTTTGCTCATGAAACAGCCCTTAGTGAACTTGCAGGAGCTAGAAGTCTGATGAACGGGAAACAGGCTCTGCTGTACGCCGGGGAAGTTTCAGATATTTTAAGACGTTATATCGAAAAACGGTTTCATATCAAGACGACCAGACAGACTACCAAAGAGTTTTTTGCGGCTCTGACAGGGAATGTCGGTATTACCCAGATAACATTTTCGGAGAAGGATTATAAAAATCTCCGGGAGTGCCTTGATCAATGCGATATGGCAAAGTTTGCCCGATGTTGTCCCGGCCTGAACAGTATGGAGAAAATGGAAACAGCAATAGAAGGTTTTGTTACATCCACTCGTGACCACGAAAAAGGAGGCAGGTAAACAATGCGATTTTTACATCCGGAGTTTCTCTGGCTCCTCTCTTTACTACCCCTTCTTGCCATTCTTCGCGGCAGGCGCAGTGCAGCCCCGGCACTTTTGTTTTCTTCGACCTCCATTGCGGCAACATTGGCAGAGGGAAGAAAAACAGGGCCCGGGAAAATTATTGCGGCTCTTCGGCTTTTGGCATTGGGATGTCTGATCCTTGCCTTTGCACGACCGCAACTTGGGAATACAACGACTGAAATTGAGGCAAGCGGCATTGATATTCTTCTTGCCGTTGATGTGTCCGGGTCCATGGAGGCACTTGACTTCACGTTGGAAGGAAAGGCCGCTAACCGGCTTGATGTTGTAAAGTCTGTTATGCACACCTTTATTATGGAGCGGCCCAATGATCGTATTGGTCTGCTTGCCTTTAGTGGTCGCCCCTATATGGTGAGCCCACTCACCCTGGATCATGACTGGCTGGGACAACGCTTGGATTCTCTTTCCATTGGCATGATTGAAGATGGTACCGCCATTGGCTCCGCCATTGGCAGCGGGCTGAACCGACTGCGTGATCGTGACGCTAAATCGCGAATAATGATTCTGCTCACAGATGGAATGAACAATGCCGGGACGATACCGCCCCTGGTCGCGGCGGAAGCCGCTGAAACACTTGGAATTAAGGTGTATACAATTGGCGCAGGAACCAGAGGTGAAGCACCAATGCCTCTGCAGGACAGGTTTGGTAGGAAGCGTCTTGTCCGAGTGAAGGTCGATATCGATGATAAGACTCTGGGGCAGGTGGCGGAAATGACGGGAGGGCAATATTTCAGGGCCACTGACACAGAATCTCTTGAGAAAGTCTACGAGGAGATCAACACCATGGAGACCACCACCAGAAATATTAAGAAATTTGAAAACTACCGTGAGCTTTTCTCCTGGCTAGTCTTTGCAGCGCTGTTTTTTCTCGGAATGGAAATTGTTGCAGGGAGGAAGCGTTTACCATGAGTGAAATGATATTATTTGGTGCTCCTTTCTGGTTTGCCATCGGAGCGATGGCGATTGCACTGCTTCTTTTTCTTTATCGGGAAATTGGCAGGAGACGACAAAAGGCCTTGCAGGTCTTTGCCGCGCCCCATTTACTTGGAAAGCTCTGCTGTAATGTTTCCACCGATCGGCGTATAATTAAAAAAATACTTCTTCTGGCAGCGATTGCTTGTTGTTTTGTTGCACTCGCCAGACCACAGTACGGCTTTAAGTGGGTAGATGTGAAGCGTAAAGGGATTGATATTCTGTTTGCCGTCGACACGTCCAATAGCATGCTTGCAGAAGATATTAATCCCAATCGCTTGGAGCGAGCAAAATTTTCCATTCTCGATTTTGTGGGCCAGCTTGAAGGGGACAGGGTAGGCCTGATGCCCTTTTCCGGCGCGGCTTTTTTGATGTGCCCCATGACCATAGATTACAGCGCATTTGAAAGTTCTCTTGGGGCAATTGATACAACAATTATTCCAAAAGGAGGAACCGATCTGGCCGCAGCAATCAGCGAAGCTGAGGGCATTCTTTCCAACGAGGCGAATCATAAAATTCTGGTACTTATTACCGATGGCGAAAATCTTCAGGGAGATGTTTTAAAAGCAGCAGAGGAAGCAGCGGAAAAGGGCATGACAATTTACACCGTTGGCGTGGGCAGCAGTGAAGGGGAGTTGATTCCTTTTAACCGGAACGGCAAAAGCGGATTTGTAAAGGATGAGTCAGGAAGTTTTATCACGTCCCGGCTCGATGAAACCATGCTCACGAAAATTGCTGAACTTACCGGGGGGCTCTATGTGCCGCTTGGTGCTGGCGGCGAAGGGTTACAGACGATATACCAGAAAAAGCTGGCATTGATCCCCAAGGAAGAAGTGGCAGAGAAACGGCATAAAGTGGCCCTTGAACAATTTGTATGGCCACTCGGGGCGGCCATTGTATTACTGATGCTTGATTTTCTGCTTGGCGGCAGGAAATCCACACGGAGTCTGCGGATTCCTTTTATAAAGACAGCTGGGCGCAGAAAAAAACAGAAAATAATGGCCTCCTTCCTCCTGATTATGGGAACAGGTTTTTGTTTTTCTGCGCAGTTTGCCGAGGCCTCAAAGGGTGAAGATGCTTATAGCACTGGAGATTTTCTCACCGCCTCAAGTTTCTATGATGAGCAGCTGCAGGAATCTCCTGGGGATGCCAGATTGCACTATAACTTTGGAACAGCTGCCTATAAAAACAATATGTTTGAAGATGCAGCCAAATCATTTAGTGAAGCATTAAAAAGTGATGATCTGGGGCTGCAGCAGAAGGCGTACTATAATCGAGGCAATGCTCTGTTTCAGAGGGGAAATGAGACGCTGCAGACCGATCCTCAGCATAGCATTGAGATGTGGACGGAAGCAGTGGCTTCGTTTGATGGTGCTTTGCAGCTTGACTCCAAGGATGAGAATGCCAGCTATAATCTTGAACAGGTGAAAAAAAAGCTCGAGGAGCTGAAGAAACAGCAGGAAGAGCAGGAGCAGGACAAAAAAGAACAAGACTCTGAAGATAAGAAGGATAAACAGGATCAGAAGAAAAAGAAGGATGGAAAGGATCAGAGCGACCAGGGTGAAAAAGAAGATTCATCGGATAAGGATTCTAAAAAAGAAGAATCTCAAGAGAGTGCTCAGGAGCAGAAAGATCCTGAATCCGGAGCAAAAGGCGAAGAAGATTCGGAACAGCTGGATAACACAAAAAGTTCCGGGGATGAAGAAGCGCAGCAGAGGGAAAAAGAATCTGCTGAGCAGCAGCAACAGGATGCGGCCGAAGAGAATGCTAAGCAGGAAGCAGCAGCCAGAAATCAGGAGCGCAGGCTGCAAGGAAAGATGACGGAGGAAGAGGCCAAACAACTGTTAAACAGCTTGAAAGATGAGACTGGCGAGCTGAATTTTGTACCGACTGCTCTATCCGGTGGCAATAGAGACCAGAAAATATTAAAGGATTGGTAATGAAGAGTAGAGACTGGTTTTTCCAAAAGAGAATTTTTTATAAAACAGGCGCTTTGTTATTTCTATTAGCATCCTTGGTTGGCGTGCAATCCGCTTATGCCGCAGTGGATGCGTCGATGACATTGAATGCCAGAAGCTTCCCGCTTGATCGTGCTGCAGTCCTCACTATTACAGTAAATGGAGCACGGGCCGCAGAACCGCAGATTCCTGAAGTTGACGGACTGCTCTTTCATCGGCGTGGTCAGTCGACCCAGATGAATTATATTAACGGGGATTACTCTGCCTCGGTTTCATCCGTGTTTCTAATCGAAGCTACGCGTGTTGGTCAGTTTACTGTTCCTTCCATACAGGTTGTCACAAATGATGAAACTGTTATGACCCAAGCCCTTTCCTTTGAAGTAACTGCGCCACAGAATTCAGTTGTTCAGTCCCAGGGGCAGGCAGGGTCATCATCATCCGCCACGAAACTGCGTTCCGGTGAGGCGGATAAAGTTGCCTTTCTCCGGGTAATACCAGCCAAGGAAAAAAGCTATAGCGGTGAAGTTGTACCCGTTGAGATAAAGGTCTATTTTCGTGACGGTATTAAGGCAAATTTAAACAGCCTGCCGCAGCTTCAGGGTGAGGGCTTTGTTCTTCAGGAACTGGCACGTGAACCGGAAAAAACCAGGGAGGTTGTCAATAACAGCCGCTATACGGTGTTATCTTGGCAGTCTGTTCTTTCCGGAATTAAGGAAGGTGAGCATAGTGTGAGTGTAGGGCTTACGGCGACTCTGCTGTTACCGCAACGGCAACAAAATTCCTTTGGAAATCATGGGCTGGGTGGCGATCCTTTTTTCAGTAATTTCTTCTCGTCATACCAGGAAAAAGAAGTGCAGATCGCTTGTCCTGCACTTAAGCTGAGTGTACTTCCTTTGCCGGAGAAGGGGAAGCCGGATGGTTTCAGTGGTGCAATTGGAGATTTTCGTTTGGATGTCACGGCAAATCCTGTTGAACTGGCATTCGGTGACCCTGTTACTCTCACCATGACGGTGAGTGGCCATGGTAATTTTGATCGCGTTCAGGCACCAGAGATGAGCAATCAGAAGGGGTGGAAAACCTACACACCGTCATCTGAATTTTTTAAAGATGGTGGACCGGGCCGCGGAAAGAAGGTCTTTGAGCAGGCAATTGTGGTGAAAGATCCAACGTTACGTGAGGTTCCGGCTATTCAGTTCAGTTATTTCGATCCTGAAACTGCTGCATATAAGACCTTGAACTCAGATTCTGTTCCCCTTGAAATTCAGGGCGTTCCGGTGGCTAAAACTGCAGTTTTACCAGTAGAAGCCAAAAAAGTTCAGAAGGAAAAAAGTGCTGTGTCAACTGTTGAAACACTTCAAAATGGAGTGCCAATGCCAACACTTGCTCCATTGCAGCTCAGCACGGGTGCTCTTAATAAAGAGTTCTCAACCCTGTTTGCACGTCAATGGTTTCAGGTCGTTGCAGGGGTGCTTCTGCTTCTGCTGGCTGTGGTACTGTTCTTCAAGTTACGAGCCGCAAGGTATGCAGGAAATCCACGTCTGCAAAGAGATCAGGCAATGAAGCATCTGCTGCTCTTACGTTTAAAAGAAATCGATCAGGCGCTCTTGGTAAATGATGCCCGAGGATTTCTTGCAGCTTGCAGGAGAGCTATTCAAGAGCAACTGGGGCTGGTCTGGGGTACCGAGTCCGGTGCCATAACGTATATTGATCTGCAGGTACGTTTATCTGCTGATTCGCCACTCTTAACGGTGTTTAGAGCAGCAGATGAAAGTGCATATGGCGGTCGGGAGCTTGATATGAAACAGATGAAGGCATTTGCGGAGAGTGTGAAAAAAGAACTGGAAGGTTTAGTATGAGAACTTGCTTTGGAAAAGGTGTCTTTCTTCTCTCCTTGCTTCTGCTTGGGCTGTCGCCAGTCGTGTGGGCGGAAACTTCGGAGTTGCAGACGCAGTTTCAGGATGGTGTCGCCTCGTACAATAAAGGAGACTATCAGACAGCGATTCGGAGTTTTGAAACTTTTGCAACAAATGGAAAGTCGGCACCACTGTTTTATAATCTGGCAAACAGCTATGCCCAGGATGGGCAGAGCGGGCTTGCCATTCTGAATTATGAGCGGGGGCTGCGACTGGCTCCGGGTGATTCCGATATTCGAGGAAATCTGGAGCTTGTACGTAGGGATAATGGCTTATTTCAGGAGAAACAATCTTTTGTACAGCAATTTGTCACTTTTTTGAGTTTGAATCAGTGGCTGGGATTAACTGCAACGGCTGTTGTTCTTTTTGCGGTGGCTCTATTGCTGCCCTCTTCGGTGGTGTCAAAGAAGTCAACACGCTATGGTTTTGCTTCTGTCTGCCTTTTTCTGCTCACGGTGGCAGGAGTGGCTGCTTTTGGCCAATATCAGCATTGGCATGACGGGGTGGTTGTGGTTTCCGATGCGCGCCTCAGGGTATCTCCATTTGAAACGTCAGCCTCAATTGGTATGATTCAGGAAGGTCGATTGTTGCGTCCCGGAAAAGTACATAACGACTTTGTGTTAGTTGTGGATGAGGCTGGACGCAGTGGCTGGCTGACTATGGATTCCTTCGAGTCTATTGCCATTCCTTGAGCTTGGTACTGATAAAATCAATCACCTGTTGATGCTCTTCCTTACCCTTTCCCTCCACACTAATCGGGGCACCAAAACAAAAGTGTGTTGAGATCTCCGGGTGAATTCGTCCCAGATCTTTAATGAGTTTCCCGTTTGTCCAGGCATCTGTTTTTAGGGCAAGAGGCACCACCGGAACACCCGCTTTTGCGGCAAGTTTTACTCCAATGCTGTTAAACTGCCTGGGAATAAAATCAGTTCCCCGGGTGGTCTGTGGAAAAACAGAAACAGACACACCCTGTGTCAGTCGTTTCTGTCCTTCAGTAAAGACCTTTTTTAAATCTTCTCTGGCATTTTTCCTTCCAAGAGCAATGGGGTTGCGAGAACGCATTACATGCTTAAACACCGGATACTCCATCAGACTCTCTTTGATGATAAAAGTCATCGGGATTTCCTGAACAACAATACTTGGGGTGAGCACCGTATCCATCATACTGACGTGGTTTCCAACGATAACACAGGGGGAGTCAAGTGCCTGGAGGTGCTCGATACCGCTTATTGATATCTTCAGGCCCGTTCGTTCCAGAGCCCGAATGACCCTGAAGCTTGATAGGCGCCACTCTTCAGCGCTATATTTTCCACGCTTTGCCTTTCTGCTGGCAGAGTAAATAATCAGAAGGAAGCTTGTGTAAAATGAAAATGAGGGGAAGAGGCGTCCCCAAAAGGTACTTGCGCTTGCAGGCGTTTGATAGCTGTTGTTATCGTAAGGTATTTGGTTCATATCTAACTTGTTCCGAACTGGTTGCCAGGTAAATAAAAAAAGAGATTGCTCCTATTAAGAATACAATGAACGGCGCTTGAGGACAATATTTTTCGGAACGTGATGGGGAGTGGTTGTGGAAATGAGAGAAAGGGGGGGGGCGAAATGCAACATGTCCGTGCGTATTGTTTTTTAGGATGAGAAGTTCAATGTTGCATTTCAAGACGTGACCCCATGCCTTCTCTAAGAAGCACAATTCAAGAACGATAAGACCATTAAACACTCTGATCCCTGTTATGTAGTTCAAAGCTATGCTATGATATGAGGTGCCTTGCTTTTTAAGATAGCCACTCTGTGTAGTTATTCACAAAAGCAGACAATTGTTTTTTATTTGGGGGGGATCACAGTGAAAATTCAAGATAAGGCTGCCGCCACAATAACGCTGTTTGGTGTTATCATTATACTTCTGATGTCGTGTGGCTATTACTTTCTTGCTTATGATCTTGTTATAAAAAAAGAAATTGAAAACATTAAATATGTTTCTGAAGAGATAGCTCAGCTTGTAGAATCCCATCTTGAGGGAAAAATAACAACTGCGACCACTCTTTCCTCTGCTCCATTGATCAAAAATGCTCTGCTCAAAAGCAATGCTTCATTTGCTTCATTGCATAACGAAAAGCGAAAACAAAAGATTGATAGCCTTAATCAGCAATGGATGCAATCAACTACTGCTAATGATCCCTTTGTTGTATCCCGTATGACGAACCCTGTTGCGGAGTATCTTGGGTACCAGCAAACGCTCTTAGCAGGTGTGTATGGAGAAATATTCCTTACAAACCGTTACGGAGTTATGATTGCCTCCACCGGTAAGCTGACCACTCTTGCCCATGCCCATAAGTATTGGTGGCAGGCGGGCTACGATGATGGCAAAGGCAGGATCTTTCTGGATGATCGAGGCTTTGATACAAGCGCAAAAGGCTATGTGCTTGGAGTGGTTATTCCGATTATGGATAAAAATGAGATAATTGGCATATTAAAATGTAACGTAAACATCAAGGGGGGGCTAAACGAAGTCGTCCAGAATTTTGACAGTCGTCATTCCGGACAGCTAAGAATCGTTCGTACCGGTGGCATTATTGTGAAGGAACAAGGAGTTACTCCACTCTCAACTGAAGTAAACAAAGATTTTGTTGAATTATTACAACAAAGAGTTACTGGCACCACCAGCATTACTGAACACAACGAAAAACAGCTTGTAGCTTTTTCTCCTATTCCAATAACGATGGGATCCACACAATTTGGCTTTGGAGGCAGTAAAGAATCCATTGATCATATTAAAGGAAATAAAGGCGAAGGGTGGCATGCTGTTATTTTTCTCAATCAGGATAAGACACTTAAAAGCTCTCGGGCGGTACTGCTGGCCATCGTTATTTTTGGCATCATTGGTACCATGTTAACTGCTGTCGTTGCCCTGTTACTAGGGAAATGGGAATCTAAGCCAATAATTGCACTAGCGACTACCGCTCAAGCCATTGGTGAAGGGCGTCTTGATGCAAGAACCAAAGTGCTTTCAAATGACGAAATTGGTTTGCTGGCAAAATCGATTAATTTAATGGCCCGGAATATCCAGGAAGCGATAACAACAAAAGATGCCATGCTCATTGAACTTAACGCTGAAATTAAGCAGCGCGAAAAAGCTGAAGAAGAGATAAAAACACTCAGTGGCCTTATACCCATATGTATGCATTGCAAAGAAATACGGGACGACAAAGGCTTCTGGAATCAAATTGAAAACTATATCTCCGAACATTCCGAGGCTAAATTCAGTCATGGCTGCTGCCCGAGTTGTTTAGCCAAGTATTATCCTGAGATAGCGGAATTAAACAAAGAGTAGTTGTCTACCGTTTGAAGATGACTCACGGCAAGAACGGAAAATGGAGGGCCATGTCTTGTATTCCAAGCTGTGACCTCGTGCCTTCAAGAATGTGACTATTGTCGTGATAGTATCTGTTCGATTTCACTCCACATTGCTCGATAGGAATTTGATACTAGGGAGTTTGGAACTGTTTCCAGTACAGGTTTACGGTAAAGGCCCATTTTTTCCACGTCAGCAAGAAAGGGAATAAAATTGTGGAGCACTCTTTTTCTCCCGGAAAAACGATCCATCATATTTGCATGCATTTTTTTTCTTTTTTCAACCATGGAGAAGAAGACGTAGAGCTTCTTTTTATCAATACCCGTCGTTTTGAAAAAATCGAGCAGTTTTTCAAAGGAGAGTAGAGAGAGGGTTGTGGGAATAAATGGAATCAACAGGATATCAGCTGCAGCAAATATATTCTCTGACAACAGCGTGATATTAGGGGGACAGTCGAGAAAAACATTGTCATACTCATCTGACAGAGGTGTTAATATCTTATTTATACGCTGTGTTGATTTTTTGAAAACATCCAAAGCAAGGTCCAGATTTCGGTAGCTGAAATCAGCAGGCAGTATATCCAGGTTGTGGTAATCTGTTCCTTTGATATTGCTTAAAACTGGTTTTCCCCCCTTGAGCAGCTTATCCACGTTAAATTTCTTCGCAGGTTTGGTGCGAAAATAATAGCTTGCAGATCCCTGTGGATCCATATCACAGATGAGTGTTTTTTTGCCACTTCCCGCTGACAGGTAGGAGAGGTTCACGCTGGTTGCTGTCTTTCCGACGCCACCTTTGATGTTATATACGGCAATTACAGACATAGGTTTCCTTGGCTTTCGAAGTTGAAAGTTTTATTTTAAGGGGCAGAGGATCATTTTGCAATATTGATCAGGCAAACATTTGATTGTATAAGTTAAGATTGTCTTCACAGGAAAACTGAAAAAAAGTGTCTTCAAAATGAGCACGGACCTGAGAGTGCTGCCTTGCAAGATCTGCCATTAATCCACCAATAGAGGCAGAAAGCTGCAGCATTTTTTTGCTTCCCGGTCTAATTCCTGAGAGGTAGTTGGCAAGCATTTCCTGTTGAATAGAAATATCGTTAAAATCGCCAAGATTGTTCTGTAGTTTCTTTAGCTGGCCGATGAATCGCTTCATTTGCCTTTGGTCATAGAGTGAGGAAAAGAATTCGAGACTATAACGAAGTTTTTTACATTCAATACGCAGGCGGTGTAATTCGCTATCTGGAGTGTGCGGATGAATTTTTTTTCCATCGTCTAATACATGGTGAAAGTGTTTGTGTATAATTTTTTTTGCCAGGATACCTATGGCAACTTCGGCGTTTTTACTTCTGGTAGCATGTACCTCCTGGTCAAGGGATTTCTCCCAGTCGGAGAGGATGGTTGCATACTGGCTGGAGTTCAGGAAACGAAGCAGTTTCCTGTGTTCTTCTTTACGTTTCACCGCAATATCTTCAAAAAAATAGTTCAATCCTTCCTGCAGTTGAACCGGTAGTCCGGATTTATATGCCTTTGTGTTGAGTAGATAGACATCAAGGTCACGAATCGGTCCGGTTATCTTTCCTATAGAACGAAATTCCTTTTTGAAGCGTGTCAACACCTCGGGGCTGAGGACGTTTTTTATCAAGGCTAACCCGGAACGTGTTCTGCGGAGAGCTACTCTGAAATCATGTAGAAATTCAGTATCTCTGTCAAAAATTACTCCCTCTTCATTGGCACGCATGTTGGCTAAGAGAGAGCGGTAAATACGAGTTGATGCATCAATGCTACTCATTTTCGCATCAAGGGGGACATTATAGGCCGAAGCGTAATCCAGCGGGAAGCGACTGCTGTCTTTTAGTAAAAGATGGAGGGTGTCGGCAGGGCTGTTTAGCTCCTGGCAGTCTAAGTGACGAATAAAATCAACACTCTTTTTGAACTTTCCAGGGTATCCTCGTACCTCAAGTAGTTGTACCGAAGATAGTATCTTTTCACTCTGGTCGCTGGTCGACTGCTGAAGCTTAAGAAACACTACGATTTTCTGTTCCCTATTGAGAATTTGAATTTCGGTGGATTCTACTTCTTCTGTGACAAGTTTTGTCAGAGCGCGGACGTTAAGGGGGGCTTGTAAGGCCCGCTGCAATGGGGACTCGGGGAAGTCCCAGGAATAATGAAATATTTTTTGGCGACTGAGCAGACTTTCTTGGATATTTCCTTTGAAATCCAGCAAATTCCACTGACTATTTTCTCGAATCAGTACACGTTTCTTTCGAAAAAGTCGCCAGTCGAAGGTGTCAAACCAGCTGCGGCTGAATCTTTCCACCGGACCTGTTTGTACTTCAAAGGCATTAAGGAGAGTAGAGGTGAATTCTATAAGGGGAGTGGGTTCGGACAGGATCCAGCTCTGTTGCTGTAATGGCCGCATGGTATTTCCCTTAGAATTTGCTTCTATTTAATTTGTCTTGGTGGCGCGTGGGCTCAATGAGTGGACCTGATTTGGAGGTGTTGGCACGTTGCAATCTGGTCTTGAAGTACGATCGGAATCAAGGATTATTCCGTGCAGATGAAATAACTGCATGGCATAAAAATATATTCTATTTTGTTTTTCGTATCTTGTTTCTTGGATATACTTTGCCTCCACAGGGAGTTTGGGGGGGCGCCTTATGGTAAGACCTCTTCTTACCAAAAAAAGTCATATCCCATGGTAGGAGATCACAGGGTGAGAGTCTTTGTCAAGTGAATTGTGGAGTTGTTGGCTTCTACTTTTTAAAAAATGAATTGCAACTGATTTGAATACCTCCTTTCTTATCTTGATGAAGCGTTGAATAGAGTACGTTTTTCACTACGCACATCTGAAGATATATAGTTGTGGTATCAGTTTGCCTTGTCATTTGATCTTGTTTCAATATGCAAAGAGGGGTGAGGGTGCAGCTTCTTTGTGACAAAGAGAGAGGCTCAGGTACATTGAGCACAGGCCTATCTTCTCAGGAAGTCTATAGGAAACTGCTCGTGAAATCGACAGGGTAGACTTCCCCGTGCCTTCTACAAAATGGAATTTTGATATGTTCAGTGGAGGATTATTTTTAATTTAAATTTGAATTTCCCTGCAATGGTATGAGCAATAGCTTATAATAAACTGTTGATTTAAATTTTTTATTACATTGCTTGGAGGCTCACCTGTGAAAAATAGTATGACTCATTATCAGCTACAATGGCTTGTTGGAGCTCTTTTCTTGTTGGTATTTTCATTGCAAGGAGCAATTTCCTCTGAATTTCCTATGTTTGAAAAAAAATCAGCGACAATAGAGATGATTAGGCAACTACAGGCGGGAGGGTTTGTCTTGTATATGCGGCATGGTCCGACTGATACGTCACGTCCGGATCGTGTGCCCAGAGTAGATTTGGACGATTGTTCTACCCAACGACCGCTTTCCAAAGAGGGAAGGGACATTTCTATTCAGGTAGGTGACGCAATTCGTCAGGCCGCTATTCCAGTTGGTGAAATTCAGTCCAGCCCGATGTGCAGGACTAAAGAAACTGCTGAAGTCGCTTTTGAAAAAGAGTTCATTGTAAATGAGTTTTTGATGTACACCTCCAATCTGACCAGTAAGGAAAAAGTGCCCAGAATAGCCAACACAAACCGCCTTCTCTCTACACCAGTACCTGTAGGAGAGAATCTGGTTCTGGTTGCTCATGCCCCTAATTTGATGGATGTCATGGGCTATTTTCCTAAGCCAGAAGGTGTAGTTGTTATCTTTAAACCTTTAGGAAAGCAGGGCTTTAAGTATATTGCCAGCATAGAACCGCAACAGTGGCAAGAACTTCTGGATGCACTATAGGGGTTCCCATCAATGAGTAACTCGTCATCTTCTTCTTCCCATATCAACAAGCATGGGCAAGGTCTGTCTCCCAGACAGGGGCACACTTTTTTTTGGCTCTTTCTTCTTCCCATATTTTTGATCGCATTATCGTCAGGATTCCTGAATTTCTGGTCGCTAAATACCCTAGGTAAAGAAAATAGTACGCGCCTTGAGTCTGCAGGGCGGGATCTTGTTCTGCTTTCCGAGATATCAGAACTGGAACAACGGATGGTCACAATCAACCAAGAGGCAGCAGAGGGGTTAATGAAAGCTGCAAAGGGTGTCTTGGATGAGGGAGCATTGTATCGTCTTCATTCGGCAATTGTTGATAATCTGGCGGATCTTACTGAGCAGATGAAGCTCCTGGTTGAGAGCTTGAATGCTGTGATGACAAATTCTGAGAGTTCACAGGACCTGATTACAAGCTACGCTCAGTATCGAAACTTTGTTATTATGGCCACAGATATCGCAGCCATTGATCCTCAGCGGGCGAAATATTATATCAATAGGGCACAGCATTTGTTTATGGAAATGCTTAGGCAGCGTCAAAATATTTCTGGTACCCTGATTGATCATGCCAATAGGCAACACAGTGTGAACAAGCAGTCTTACAAAGATGTTGTGAGTCGGGTTATGTTGTGGACTTTTCTGCTCTTAGTCTTGATGCTGCTGGTGGCGATTGCCATGTCAAAGACAATAACTAGCTGGTTAGGTAAGGTTGCTAAATCTTTAACTCTTCTGGCTCAAACTAGGGGGGAGCCCTTGCCCCTCCCTGATATGATCCAGATGCAGCAAAAAGGCGTAGGTGAATTTAAAGAGATGGCTACCGCGACCCTCGCTTTTTATCAGGCGAGACAGGAACGTTCCGAGGTGGAAAATGAACTGAGGACGCACCAGGAGAATCTGGAAGGATTGGTTGCCAGGCGAACAAAAGAACTGCAACGCTATATTACTGCTATTGACGATCTCGGGATTGGCCTGTGTGTTATTGATTCGGATTGTCGTATCCATGACAGGAATACAACACTGATCGACTGGTTTGGAGATCGGAGTGACCAGTCATGCTATCGCGCAGTTATGGAGCAGGAAAGCCAATGTTCTTTTTGTAAGTTAGCAGAAGTTCTTGAGCAAAAGAAAACAAAACATTACCAGATCAAGCGCCTTAATGGCCGTGTTTTTGAAACTGTGGCAACACCTATTGATAATAGTGACGGCACAACATCCTGTATGGTGATTGTCCGTGATATCACTGAACAAGAAGAACTTCAGATGCAACGACTGGAAACAAGTCGTCAGATGGAGGAACTCAAAAAGCTGATAAGTCTGAAAACCATGGCTGGGGCTATTGCCCATCGGTTTAATAATGCCATGACAGCAGTACTGGGGAATTTGGATATGCTGAACGCTACCCTGCGGAAGGGGTCGGATGAGCAGGAGATGGCTTCGGAGGCAGGACAAGCAGCAAGAGGTGCTTCGCAGATTGGCTCTAGGATGCTGAACTATGTGGGGCAGCATTCCTCAAACCTAGAAAAGCACTTTCTCCCTGATTTAGTCAAAGAATGTTTACTCCCTATTAAAGCACAGCTTCCTTCTTCGATTTCACTACAGTTCATCCCCTCGGATCAACTGCTCGACTGCTCTATTGACCAAGAACAGATGAAAGAAGTTATAAAGAACATACTCGATAATGCTATTGAATCCATGGATGATAATTCAGGGACAATTCAGGTGTCATGTGGCACTGATTTTTTCACAGCAGAGTCTTTCCCTATCGTTTTTCGGAATGATGAGGTAAGGGATGGTCAATATGTGTTTTGCCAAATCCAGGATAGCGGCCATGGGATAAGGCCTGAGAATATATCACGTATTTTTGAACCTTTTTATAGCACCAGGTTTGTCGGAAGAGGACTTGGGCTTGCCTTGACTGTAGGATTCATGCAAACCCACCATGGTGCTATTATGGTGGAGAGCACTGTTGGAAAAGGGACAACTGTCAGGGTGCTGTTGCCATCAATAGCATCGTCTCGATAAACGATCTCCTCTTCTAGTGACACCTGATATAAAGCGACAGGATTTTTAGGAAATATTTACTTGTAGACGGTGAGGAAATGGTTGTCGATTGTGGTAAGGAAATTGAGGGAGAAGTCTTTTTGAAAAAGTGACACAAAGGGGAGAGGTCAGCTCCGGTGAAACGATTGTGTTAAAAAAGCCTTATCAAATCTAGTTAATAAGAGCTGTTATCCCTGACTTTTGTCACTGAATTGAAGCACCAACTCCTGAAAATTTTCCGGGGAGGAAAGGCAGGCCTGCCCCTCACGGCATTGTCTTAACAAAAAGCAGAAATCGAGAAACTCATTCATCAAACGGGTTTTCGCTTTATTCTTATGTTGAATAACATAGAGTTGTCGCCTCATGTCAACTCCTTCAAGGTGAATTTGCTGTAACCAGCCATGATTCATTGCCCGACATACGGTGAGGCTTGAAAGACAGCCGATACCTGCCCCTGCTTCAACCGCTTTTTTGATGGCCTCAGTATGGCCCAGCTCCATTACCACATTCAAGTCGGTTACATGTTTACCAAGCTTGCCTTTAAATGCTTGGGCAGTACCTGATCCCGCTTCACGCATCACCCATCTATAGTTTTTCAGATCGGTGCTGACTTCACACACCTTCTCTGTTTCTTTATCTTCTGTTGTACTGCTGATTAGAACAAGTTCGTCCTGAAACCAAGATGTCACATTGATCTGTTCGTGATTCACCTCACCTTCTACAAAACCAAGGTCAACAGCTCGTTCAAGAATGAGTCTCTCAGCTTCCCTGGTATTACATACCAGCATGTTGAAGTGCACATCGGGATGCATACTTTTAAAGGCTGTGATCAGATAGGGTAAGACATAGTTGCCAATGGTGGAACTGGCCACGAGCTGCAAAGAGCCAGCAAATTTTCCGTCCTTTTCGTTCATCAGGCTATCCAGATCTTCCAGCTGATCTAGGATGTTCCGACTAAGAGGGAGGAAATACCGTCCCCTGTCGTTTAATGCAAGACTTCTACCCGAACGATCGAACAGACTTCCTCCCAGTTGAATTTCCATTTCATTTAAGGCCAGACTGACTGCTGACTGGGTAATATAAAGAATTTTGGCGGCTTTTGTTACCTGGCCACTTTCTACAACTGCATTAAAGATTTCAAGTTGACGTATTGTTACAGGCATGGCAGCTCCGTTAAAAGATGGTGAGGTCTAAGGGTAGTTACAAACCGTCCTAACATTAATTTAATCAAACATAAACATGATAATTATAAATTTTACTTATCTGATAGGGTTTAGTACTTATTGTGATAGAAACTGAAATCATCTGAATGGAAGTTCTGTCAGACTGAGAAAAGGCACTGGTTTACGACAGGCGTAAATCAAGAGTAAGTGGAACTATTCAGCAGCACTTCAACTACGTTCATTTTAGCCTCCTCGAATAGCATTAGTATGCTTCGGAGTCCAAAATAAACGAATTTGAAAACCGGAGTCTGCGCTTACCCGGAGTCTTCGCTTACCCGGAGTCTGCGCTTACCTGCTAAACAGTCATACCCCAAGAGTACTTCCTGCGGGGTGCGTTCAGAGTTAAGGGGAATTAGTTGCCCTCGCTGAATAGTTAGGAGTAAATAATGTCGAAACAATCCGAATTGTCATGTTGGAACATAATTGATTGCAATTGGGAATCTTCCTGTTGTTCAAGGGGAAATACGGAAAAAGCATGCTGGGAATATGTTGAGACAGAGGCGGAGTGCTTATTTCACATATGTGCAGATTGTCTGGTTTATTTGGCAAAGCATAAGAATTCCATTCTCAGTGATAAAGAATTCTGCTCCATCCTTGCTCAGCGAAAAGCGAGAGGAATACGACAACATGAGTGTCATCTTGCCCATGCACTTCGTTGAGCATAAAAGGTAAATGATGAATCAGTAGTGTCCGGTTAGGATTTTGCATGTTTTAAAATAATGAAATCTTCTCAAAACAAAGGTGTTTTTTTCTTGACAAATAAATAATTTTTCGCGGTCGACCTCCTTAAAAGAACTATCTTTTAAG